>Ga0307516_10001574_pt1 | contig 31358 bp, 41 predicted proteins | sample 19_EM_MG_FD_203310 | JGI IMG/M metagenome (GOLD analysis project Ga0307516, IMG submission 203310) | Populus trichocarpa ectomycorrhiza microbial communities from riparian zone in the Pacific Northwest, United States - 19_EM | ecosystem: Host-associated > Plants > Roots > Unclassified | place... | reverse complement strand
GGGAAAAAAAAAAAAAAAAAAAAAAAAAAAAAAGACGCGTACATACAACGAACGGACTCAGTGGTAAAGAATTATGTCGCCTGTGCGTGTTTTGTTGACCGTGGGATATCTGTACAAAAGGAAGGAAAACAGGTCCGCCGCATGCACCGTGACGGGTAAAACCTTCCGAGGCGACGGCGGAGGCGGAAGGTGCATGGTCTACTTCTTCCGGACCGCCTTGCTGATGCCGAGTCCGACGGCGACGGCCACGCCGATGATCAGCATCGCGATTCCGATCTTGATGAATATCCACATGCGCTTCTTGTCGGCGCGCTGCTTCTGCAGCAGACGGCGTGCCGGCCACATCCCGCTCTCGTCCACCTGCATGCTGCATCGCGCCCTGTCACCGACGCACGACTTCCGCGGCACGGATGGCGCGGGTTCCGCCGGCATCGAAACCTGGGACGTCGTGTGGTGCACCGTGATGACTACTTCCTTGTCCTTGGGGGCTTCCATCGTCGTCGGGGCCATCGGCAGGGACGTGTTCGACACGGTGGCGGTCCTCGCGTTCGCCAAATCGCAGGGAGGGTAGCTCTCCTGGGAGAAGCGGGGGGCCTCGACAATGGTGGTGGTGGTAGAGGGGGATTTGTGGACGGGAGGCAGCGAGGCGATGGGCGACGGGAGGTCGTTCTGCTGCTGCTCCGGTGGCTGGCGATCCTGTTCGGGTTCGGAGGATTCGTCCGGCGGAGGGAGCATGGAAGCTCTAAAGGGGTTGTTGGACTGGGGCGGTGATCCCATTCTTAGGTGGTTGCGGCAATTGCTCGAATCGATATGGGCGGCGGAGCGCTGGTTGGTTGGCGGAGGAGGCACAGGCGTCGTCGTCGCCGTCGTCGCCGTCGATGTTGGCTATCGTTATTATTGTTGTAGCAAACCACAGTTGGGATCCAGCGAATCGACGCTCGACTCGCTTTCCGTCTCCGTCAAAACGAGACCTATCCCCAGAAGCGGCGACGAGTCAGCTGGACAAATTGCAGTTTATTTTGAATCCCGAATTTCCGAATTCCGGATCCTTTTCGACCTTTCGGCGGTGGCACGGGTAAGGTTTCGGAGCCGGTGTAGGAGGGGGGACCGACCTTTGATTGCTCGGGCAGCAAACACGCAATGGGTATTTGGGGGGGCTGAGCTAAGGAGGAAGTTGTAGGAGCGGCCTCGGCAATGAAGTTGAGTCGGAGAGATGGATGGGGGCAGGGAAGGTAGGGGGGCGTCGTTTTCGGAGGAGTCGGGGTCGGTACGTAAGGGTCAAGGGCAACAGCTTGAGAAGTCGAGCAGTTGGGAGCAGTCGTGCGTTTGTTGGGTCCACGCGAGGTTCTACCACGGGAAAGCAGCAGCGGCCACTTTTTTTTTTTTTTTTTTTTTTTTTTTTTTTTTTTTGCACTTCCGGTTTGGGGGGGGAGGAGGTGCAAGAACTGTGTGCGTGCGAAAGTGTGGGAGGAGGTCGCTGGATATGGGGAGGCGTCGTCCGCGTGGTGGGCAACGGGGCGGCGGCGGTGTGGACGTACGAACGAACAAACGGTCTGACGGCTACCAGCGACGCTCGAATTCTGGGTACCGTCGCAATGCACACGGAGGAACGGAACGGGAATTGTGCAATTGCAGTCCAAGCGCGGTCGTGGGTTGCTGTCGAGTTCCGCGAGTTGTGTGGTTGCGGATGCGAGAGGCCGGCGGGGTTTCTGTTTTGGGGGGGGGGGAGAAAAGGGGAGGCTGCAAGCGTGGGTTCGCACGCCGAGAGCGCGCCTATTTACCCGCAGAGAGCACGGCTACGACGCGAGATAGCGGAACTCGCTCCTCGAGCGAGCACAATGCGATGCAAGCAGCGAACACAGCGAGCGGCTTCTCGTCGGCGCACAGGGGTCGCCGCAGCTGAGAGGTTAAGGTTAACACTGCTGGCGCATGCAGCGATGCTGCCTGGCTCGCTGCACCGTTCCTGCGCTTGTCTCGATCGGAGCTCATGTGCCGGCCGAAAGCGGCTTAGTGGGGGCGATGCGGCCGGCGACGGAAAGGGACGGTCTTGGCACTGCGGTCGGCTGTGAGCGGAGACGGCAAAAGATTCTACTTATGAATCCGTACGGCATGCACTTTACATAGATAGAGACTCCGCGAGAAAAGAGTGCGTTCCCGCCCGCCCGCCGCCGCCGCGTCCCGCGCACCGTACCTGCGTCCGTCCCGGCCCGACGCGAATGCTGACGGAGACCCGCTCCCATCCCAATCTGCGGCACATGCAATTCCGACGCGCCGCTCCCACTCTACTCCAGGCAACTGCCCACTCTGCCTGAAATCTCCGCCGCCGCCGCCACCCGTCGTTCGCGGGTCCTTCCACCCGTTGTTCCCCGTCCTGTCCTCGCCACCACCACAAACGAGCACTGGAGCCGGGCACAACGCCTGCACGACCGGGCCCATCTTGTCGGCATGTCTCCTTTTCGCGCTTTCCGGCTTAGCCGCAGATTGCCGGTGCAGCCCTTTTTTGGGTCCATTCCTGCGTCAGGCACGCTGTCTATGTCGATTCGGAACGGACGGTGTGTGGACATTTCGCCATGATCTCGTGGGTGCTCTACTTTAGTTACATGGGTCGCGCGCGAGTAATGACAAGGCGGAACAAAAAAAGCCGCCCTCAGAAACCACAGACACCGCGGCATTATTTTCCACATCATGGTGACTAATGAGAGGGAGGCAGGTAGCACCACTCCTCGGCGAAACCGAAGGCGCAGTGTCGCCCAGCACCCGTCCTCGGCAAGACTAATGGCAGCGACCCGAATCGTCCTCGCAAAAACAAATCCGGTCATTCTCGACGAATCGAAACGCGCTCAGCCTGCTGTGTACCGCTCTCGTGGCCTGTGTCTGTATTTCCATCTACAATCTCCTTCGGCTCCAGGTTTACCAATGGGGTCACTATATGTATGCCGAGCACAGTCAACCCAAGCAGTGACTGCCTTCCGACTCTTCTCCGGCATCGGTCCCTCCGATTCTTGCTCGCCTCGTTGGGTGATGACCTGCCTGACCGTCGTGTCGCTCCTCGGCGCAGACCGAGTCGACTAACGACAAGTGGCTGCACGTCGAAATCGAGTTGAGCCAATCGAACATGTTTCTGCAATCGGGAAAAAAAACATCTATCCGTAGGTATTTGCTCGCTCGGGAACTGGAATCGTGGTGGAAGCGGAGGACATTTTTGTGGTGATGGATTGCAACGCAGCCTCCGACGATAGCAGAACTCCTTTTATTGAATTTATTCGATTATTTAATCCCAGCGCTACCTGTGGCAGCAAATCCCCAACATGACTAGCGCCCAACATGCCCAACGCACGAATGAGTCCCTATTTTCTTTTCTTCTCTTTTCTTTTCTTTTTCTTTTCTTTTCTCCTTTTCTTTTTTTGGGGGGAGGAACACGCATGAGTGCTTGACTTGAAGCCAACACCCTACTGGAAGATCGAACCGAACAACACCTCCACCGTACTTCGTGACGACCCTGTCCGGCCACGATCGGAAGAACCGTCCGGGCAAGGCGAAAGCAGACCAACGACGCACAACCGAGCGACCCTCTGGAATCACACCACGGTGCCCTTCGGGTGCGGCTTGCGGATCCTCTTTCCGGATCTCGATCGGAGCGACGGTTCGACGGTAGGACGGCGGTAGCTCTCCTGAAGGCGGGCCCCGTGACTCTCCCAGTCCCGTCGTCGCCGCTCCTCGACAACGGGCCGCGACAACGTGGAGGCGTGATCGGGAATACACGCTGCTCGCCGCCGCCACGAGAATGCGGATTCCTCCGCTTAAGCGCGCGTCCTTTCCAGCGCGGGGGGGGGGGGGGCGGGGCGGGTGGATAGGGACATCACCGTGGCGCGTCTCGCCCTCTGCGCGACAACATGCACAGTACATAGGCAGGATTCCCGCCCCCTTCAGCCATCCACCCACCCACTCACAAACCCGGTCCGCCCCGCTAACTAGTACGTACAGCAGCCCGCATGGATTGGCGTGCGTTCTTCTTGGCCAATCAGCTCCTTCAAGTAGAGATATCTGTGCTCCGTCCTACCGCACTCTGGCTGGGATGCGGGAGTGCACATCGTGAGGTGTTCCCCCCCCCCCTCCCCCCCGCTGTGCTGTGAAATTCCCAAGTTTTACATTGGCATATTCCGTGCCGCCCGCATTGCGGCTGGGTAGCCGCGCTAGAGAGCGTAGCCGCCGCGCAGCGAGCACGGAGGTGAGGTCCGCAACTACGGAGCGAACAGAACGGGCGGACGAACGGACGAACCAGCTACGCATCGGCAGCCATCGCACCAGCCGCCATAGCCGCCTCCCGCGAGATTGCCCCCAGACCGAGACCGATGTGTCCGAAGCGTCTCTGTCGACGAGGATGCTGCCTTGCTCGATGTCGCAGTGGTATGCAGCCCCGTGTGACGTGAGCGGTGCTGCACGCTGGTGCTTGGGCGCACTGGGGGGAGCTTTTTTCTTTTTCTTTTTACGGGAGAATCATCGAACGCTTTGTGTCGAGGAGTTGGCAGCATTCTTTGCGCTCCGTGGAAGAACTGTCTCGCTCAACCCTTCGGCGTATCGCCCTCAAGTACTGCGCGTTGTGTCACTCGCTTGGTGTCTCCACAATCACGGAGTACGTAAGCGGATCGGTCGTCGACCGGATCCGTCCGCACATGCCGGGCAGCTGGAATTCCAGACGTGGGCTGCAGCATCTATCTGTGTATGTATGTATGTGCCATCATCTGCGCGGCCGGCCCGGGGGCGGGAGCGGGAGCGGGAGCCAAAGCGAGGCACATATCTACATACTGCGGATGGGCAGGGAGGGGAAATATCTAATAATTCTGAACGGGCTGCACCATCATAACTGTATCTTTATCGCGACTTGCGAGGTGTTTATTCGCTCCCTCACTCACCGATTCTCACCCCGCACCCGCACCTGCACCCACCACCACCACCGCATGCGATCAATGAATCATCACCACCACCATTTTCCACACAGCAGCACTGATATAGATAGGCCGCATCCGAATAACGACAAAAACAAAAACAAAAAAAAAGGATCGCAGTGACATTCACTCCGCCGTCCAGACGGAGCCGCCGCTCGCCCACTGCCGCGGCTCGCCGACAGCCAGCAGCGTCCCGTTGGCGCGTCGCATGACGGCCTGCGCCGCCGCCAGTCCCGGACGCGCGGGCACGAGCGTCACGTTGTGGCCGCGCCGCGCCATGTCCGCGACCACGGCGGCGTCGTAGTCGGCCTCTAAGCTGGTCAGGTTCGGCGAGAGCTGGTCGTGCAGTCGCGGCGAGGACAGCGCTGCGTCTTCGAGGGAGTCAGCTAAGGGGGAGGCAGCAGGGTGCGCGAGGGATGGGAACTAACGGGCATCGAGCCCTTTCTCGACAACGTGCCATACGTTCTGCACCGTCGCCGTGATGATGCGACTACCCCCCGCCGCCCCGACGACAAAGTACACCTGTCCGTCCGCCGTCTCGACGATCGTGGGCGAGATCGAGGAGAGCGGCCGCTTGAACGGCCGGATGTAGTTGTTGGGCGTCGGCAGGTACCCGAAGAAGTTGGTGATGCCCGGCGTGCTGAAGTCGTCCATCTCGTTGTTCAGTATGACACCGTCCTGCGGAGGGCGTTAGCAGGGGGAAGGGGGGAGGGGGGAGGGGGGAGGGGCGGAGGCACCGAGGGCGTCATCACGCGGCTGCCAAAGAAGGTGTTGATCGTCGTGGTCAGCGAGACGGCCGTCCCGTCCGAGTCCAGCGTCGCGATGTGGGACGTTCCGCCTTTGCTACGCAGATCAACACTCGTCGCGGAAGCCCGGAACCGGCGGGGACAACTCACGGCATCGCACTGGCCATTCCCTGCGTGCCGTAGGACGAGATGTTCGGCAGCACTCCGTCGTCTCGGATCCTCGCCCTGACCCGCGCCGCGACCTCCTCGCTCACCATCTCCCGCTGGAACTCGTCCAGCCCGTCCACGAAATCCGGATCGCCCAGCTGCGTCCTCTGTCCGTACGCAAACTTGATCCCCTCGACCAGTCTGTGCGCTTCCAGCCCTTTGTCGTGCGCATCCGCCCACCCCTCGAAGATCTTGAGCGCGCTGAGCATCACTGCGCCGCTCGACGGCGCGCTTCCCGTGGACAAACGGAATCTCTTGTACCGCGCCGCCGCGACCCTGCGATGCCTGACCCGATATCCCTCCAGGTCCTGGACCGCCAGTACGCCGCCGCGCCTGCGGACCTCGTGCACCGTGCGCCTCGCCATGGCTCCCGTGTAGAACACGTCCGCGCCGCCCTTCGCGATGGCCCTGAGCGTCCGCGCGTAGCGCTTGCGATACATCTTCTCGCCGAGCGCGACCCTTTCTCCGTGCGGCGCCCAGTCCCTCCGCCACGTGTCCTCGCCGAGCAGGAACGGATAGGTGGTCGTGTTCCCGGCGGCGTCCAGGTCCCTGTTCACCGTGAACCCCTTCTCGGCGTATTCCACCGCGGGCCCGAACAGCAGCTCCCAGTCGAGCCTGCCCCAGCGCCGCGACAGCTCCTCGAGGCCCCTGAGCTCGCCGGGCACGGCGGCGGCGAGCCCGCCGACGAGCGAGCTGTTGCCGCCGTCGACGAACATACGTTCGTGCGCGCGCTTCGGCGCCGTCTCGCGGAAATCGACAAAGTGCATCCCGCCTCCGCCGGGCAGCCGCACGAGCGCGAACCCGCCGCCGCCGATGCCCGAGTGGTGGTGCGCGATCGTGCCCACGCACAGTGTCGTCGCGATCGCGGCGTCGACCGCGTTGCCGCCCAGGGCGTACATGCGCCCCGCGGCGACGGTCGAACACTCCGACACCTCCGAGGCTGCGCTGCCGCTGGCGGGCGGGTGCGGGTGCGGGTGTGGGTGCGGGTGCGCGGAGACGGTCGGCGGGCGAAGCAGGAGCGCCAGCAGGAGGAGAGGAGACGAACCGAGGGATCGCATCTTGGACTTGGACTTGGACTTGTCCGTGATGGAACTCCTGGCTGGCGGAATCCTGGGTTTAGATATAACCATGTTCCTCGCCCGCACACCGCCTCGCTCGTATCCGAAGGAATGCGGAACGCATGGGCGACGATCGCTCCGTATTCCTACAGCCTGCTTCCTACATGCGGGACGCAACTTCGATGGTTGGTTGGACGCAGCCCGCATGGGTGGCTATGTATCCTGGATGTCGGACGCGAGCGGCGCTTGTACTTACATGAGTAGAGTAGATCATAGATAACTACATGCAGTAGAGTACGTATGTATGTATCTAGTTAAATGCTATGCAACTAGACTATGTCGTGCGCTCCGAAATGGGGCCGGAGAGCACATCGTATCTAGATGGGGATGGCGAGCTGCATGGAGACTTGCCGACCGACAGCTGTTGCTCGCAGTCTGTCGCGCGGGAGCGACGCCGTCCGTGTGCTCCCCCCGTGTGCGCCGCGTGCTTCCTTCGACGCCTCGGCCTCATTCGACAGTGCATAGACACCTAGGACATCAACGGAAACCATCTGCATGTATGTAGCAATCGGGAGTTGCGGCGCCGAAGCCGCTGTGCAGCAGGACCTAGGTGTGCACGAGGAATGTGCTAGAGTAGATAGCAGGGGTGAAGAATTAGAAAAGGCCGGTGCAGGTAGTTACATCCTATTGGATGTGGTGGTTAGTGGGTTTTTAGGATATTATTGCCCACCACGGTAAAAAAAAAAAAAAACGCTCGCAATCTCTCTAACTACTTACATATGATGTTCGTAGTGGGATAGTGAAGCGAAGGAATCCTAGACTCCATTCGTCATCCTTTATCGTCGAGATCGAACTTTTTTTGTCGTGGGGCTGTATGTAAGTACTTGTACTCGAATTTTCGCTATATAGCGGTTTGCCCTTCAGCACCTGTGCAGGCCCGCATAGCAAAACTGCAAAAAGGTGATTGAAATGGGGAGGAGCAGACTACATATGTATGTGTCTTTGGGGGGAAAGGCTGAAAAGTGAAAAACTACACGTATCTAGATATAGTTACGGTGCATTCAACATGACTAAGCAGAACGGGTGAGATAACTATCGCAACAAAGCTGGGCACGTGCGCGAACAGGAAAGGCGGTTGGCGGTTTAGAGCTGGCGAATCGAACCGCTCACGCGGGCCGCCAGTGATGCCTGGGCTGGATCTTCCTCGGCGAGAAGGGCGCGAGATTCGGTGGCCGATCTCGGCGCCGGTACGTGCGGATGAGAGGCGCAGCAGCAACGCCCAGCGTAGACAGGACTGTATCTGCCGCGGGGTAGAGAACATGTTTCGGAAGGGGGGCGGAGTGACAGGATCGCGGGTGGGAGGAAGGCGGCCACCGTCGTGTCTCTCCGGCCACGTTCCTCAACATCCATAGCACATATATATGTCCTTGGGCCGTGGCAGCCATCGCCGAGCGTGCCCAGCCCGCGCCTATCCCTCGCCACGCATATGGATAGTAGTAGAAGCTACTTCGACGCCTCGGCCTCGTTGCGGCAGAGCACCCAGGACACCAACGGAAGCCATCTGCATGCAGCAGTCAAAAATTGCGACGCCGAAGAAGCCCGAAGACCTCCCGCGGAGACTCGACCCTCGCTGTGCGATGAGGATCTTATCTCCGGAGCTCTGGCGATTCGTGGGCCGCCAGAGCCGCATCTAGGTAAGTATGAAGAAAGAAAAGAAGGAGAGAGGGGGGAGGAAGGTGGCTTTTTATGGGCGTGCTACGGGAGGGTAAGTGCCGGACACGGTGGGTCACTCGGCTGTCTGGCCCGTTCGATCACAGATTAGTTCCATACTCTGCGAGCGAGCACTGAACGGCTGCTGTTGTCGGTGAGACGTCACCGAGACTGCTGGCAGGAAACAGGAGCGTGCACACCGATACGATCCAGACGGGGATGCGTGTGATTGAAAGGAAACAAAAAAAGATCAGTGGTTAAGGCTGCTGCATATGGTAGGTACTGGGGGTGCTAGTCAGCATGAGGGTAGATGAGCAAGATAGCACGATGCCCTGTTAATAACAGACCACGAATCGCACTCTTTGTCCACGACGATTTTATCCCCCCCCTAAAACCAGCCTCCCATCTGGTGCTCCAAATCCGGATAGCGGCAGGTCCTCTTTACGATACCATCCTTCGATCACAGCAGCGGAAGGCAGAGTTGCATTGCGAGTTGGCTTGAGGTCAGCAAGAGGCATCAAGATTGATATGTTTCCGGCCATTGCCTACGCTCGGGAAGAGGGATTGGTTGCTGCTGGCGCCCAGAATGGCAAACACAATCAAGATCCCGATCAGCATCCTAGTTCCCCAGGGCACAATCCATCCCGTTCCAGACACCGGCCGAGATCGCCTCCCAGAGACCGCCATCACTCTCGACCTCGAAACGACTACCTAATCATCGAGACCTTCGAAGGTAGATCAGGAGATGGTATTGACAGGTTTCTAAGAGCCGCTAAGATGCGTTTGGACAGAAATGTCCAGTGCGGAAAGTATTACTCGGAGGAAGAGAAGAACGCCGATCATGTCGCTTTGATCCATAACCACTGCGGGCCCCGAGTCCGGGAGCTATCCATAGTTTGAAGGGCAATTGGATAGAAGGGCCGGATCGAGTTCAAAGTGGACTGATTTGCAGATATCGGATGCTTAATGACAGCAGATTGGAGGTTGGGAGGGCCAAGATCGCCCGTCTTCATCAGCGAGCGGATGAAACCTTTGAGCATTACGTCAAGCGGACTCGGAAGGTGGCGGTGATTTGCAACGGACGAGATGATATGCATGAGGAGTTGACCTCTCGATTCTGACGAGGAACTCGGGATAAAATTCACCGCAGCTCTCTAGCCGCAGTCGCCGGAATCTGAGGGCAGGAAGGAAGAGCCCGGTTCGAGATTTGCATGGCTTACGCTCATAGAATGGCTTGCGCAGACATGTCGCACAAGGACAGTCTTCTTTTGATGGACTCGGGCGCGGGCACCGATTCGTCCTCGGACTCGGATACGACGGGCTCGAGCGGGGATGACCGCGATCACCAGAGGGGGAATAAGAAGCGCAAAGAGAGCAAACACCGAAAGGATCAGAAGAGGCGTAAGGAGAAGGCGAAGGAACACTACGGAAGGGATGGCGGGAAGGACTCGCCATATAGGAAGACTTGGGAGGCTGAGGCATTGGACAAATTTGGGGAGATGATCTGGGAGGAATAAAAGAAATATCGACGCCCGAATTACCAGTATCGGAATGATCGCAACGGCCCAGAAACTCGATATAAGCAGTAGTTACAACGATCGTCGGCCGTACTCACCTCGAGGCCGATGTATCGAGGGAGTTCTCGGATAGGCTCAGCAGTAAAATAGACAGTTTTAGCAACAAATCGAACAGCCTTAGAAGCTGCAAATCGAACAGCTCCAGCTGCAAATCAGACAGTCTCAGCTGGAAGGAAGTCGCGGCTTGGCTGACACCACAGTGGAAGTTGAGTATGCTGGAATCAGAAACGCCCAAGCCGAGGGCAAAGTCAGCGCTGCGCCTGTGTGGCGTGCTGCTGCCACGGCTGTGTGCTTCCGCACCTAATTCACCCCGCTATCCGCTTTACTGCGAGAGAGCGCGAGAGAGCGAAAGACGGAGGCTGGGGGTTCCTTCATCTGCACGTGCGGATGGATTTCCTTCGACGCCTCGGCCTCTCGTAGCCAGAGCACCCAGGCAACCAACGGAAACCTTGGTTATTTAATCTAACTAGCGATCAAAAATTAAGATGCCGAAAGATCCGAAGAGCTTTCGCGGGCGACTCGACCCCTCGCTGTGCAATGGGGATCTTATCTCCGGAGCTCTGGCGATTCGTGGGCCGCCAGAGTCGCATCTAGGTAAGTATGAAGAAGAAAAGAAAGAGAGAAGGAGCGGAGGGCGGCTTTTTATGGGGGCTTCAAGGGAGGGTAAGTGTGGAGCATTGTGTGTCACTCGACCGGTAGGAGGCTAGCCGCATTCGCTCAGCTGGGCTGGGCTGGCGTCATTGGTGCGAGCACATGTGGGCTCCTACCGAGAAGTCTACGATGCTAAGTGCGTAGCTATTGCCCGGGCACTCGAAACTGCTGCTCACAGACGCCACCCCCTCGGACGAGTCACGATCTGCACCGACGCCCAGGAAACGACCCCAAGGATGATCTTGTAGGCGGAAGCGGCGATCAGGAAGACCGCAAAGCACGGCAAGAAAGCGAAGATTCTAGAATCTCGGAGCTGCTGGTGGATGGGAGGCGCGGCGGAACATGGCGCTGGACGGTACCCACCGGAAGACGGAGCGGATGAGGGTCCCCCATATATCTACGAGATCCCAGCGGAGTGCCAGCAACCCAAAAGGCGGCAGAGGCGGAGAGAGAGAATGTGCAAACGGCGTCATCTTTGCTCCCTACCTACTTATAGAGGGACACAGCAGCGTTTCGACGGCGATGGGGCCGGATGGCGGGAAAGGACTTCTTTCTCTGTGCAAAATACGGGTATGTAGACTTCCTTCGACCCCTCGGCCTCGTCGAGCACCCAGGAAATCAATGGCAGTCATGAGCAGCAGAAAAAGATAATCAAAAATTAAGATGCCGAAAGATCCGAAGATCTTTCGCGGAGACTCGACCCGTCGCGGTGCAATGAAGGCCTTATCTCCGGAACTTTGGTGATTCGTGGGCCACCAGAGCCGCATCTAGGTAAGTATGAAGAAGGAAAGAAAGAGGGAGAGGGAGGGTGGGGGGGGGAGGGCGGCTTTTTATGGGCGCTCCCAGGGAGGGTAAGTGTAGAGCGTTGTGCGGCACTCGACCGGAAGAAGGCTAGCCACATTCGCTCAGTTGTGCTCCGGTTGGTTACGGGCGCTGAGCGCTGGGCTCCGCCTATTTGAGAAGTGGGGTCTCGCAAGGAAGAGCTCGTCAGATTCGAGAGACCGAAGGGGCGCGGTAGGAGGGACGTGGTTAGACGGGAACCCGTCGCCGGAATCTCGGAACCGGGTACAGCATGGCGGTGGCAGAACTTCATGACATGCACGTTCGTAGCGGCCCACGTAGCAGCGGCCATGGCGCAGGCGAGGACTCCATCTATCGGGGAAAACAAGAGGGTTGGAAAGGGGGGGGAAGGCACGACATTTTGGAGGAGGAGAAGGAGGAGGGTGAAAGGATCACAGCTGGAAGAGGGTCGTCAGAGCTCCTTCCATCTGCTCCCAGAGTGCTCTTTGGAACCTCGTATGATGATGCCGGAGCGAGGGCAGCTCGCTGACGCTCGGTCTCCGTGTGAAACCTGGAGGCGGTTCAAAGATGATTCCTCGGACAAGTGGCTTGTTCCTCTCGTCTCGCCACGCACAGGAAGTCCTTTTTTTTCTCTCCTTCGATGCCTCGGCCTCATTCAGTAGAGCACCCAAGCAATCAACGGAAATCTTACATAGCAATCAAAAATTAAGATGCCGACAGACCCGAAGATCTCTCGCGGAGACTCGGCCCCCGCTGTGCAATGGAGGTCTTATCCTCCGGAGTTCTGCTGCTTGTTGAGCCAGCGGAGCCACATCTAGGTAAGTATGGAGAAGAAAAGGAAGAGAGGAAGGGAGGGCCGCGCTTTTATAGGCGCTCCAAGGGAGGGTAAGTGCGGCAGGTCAAAGCATGGTGGGTCACTCGGTGACGTCGGCGAAAATTTGTGTTGTTGTAGCATGTCATCTGTATGCTTAGTCAGTCCTCGTGACCACCACTGCTATAGGCAGTGTCGTTACTCCGTCACATGGAGAATCATCACATCTTCACATCACTCCCATTGATAATTTGCGCCCGTGGACGGCGGTCCGGAGCTTTGTGTGACGGTGACAGCCAGCGTTGCTGCTAGTAAACAAAAGCTGACTTGAACAGGCAGCGACCCTTCGGCCACATTCTGAACACGCCGACGGCTGCAACCCGCACGTGGTAGGCGGGGAGGAACTTTTGGTAGAGACCCCTCTCGTTGGCATGGGCTCACACTGGCGGAAACTCCGTCTGCTGGCGGGGAAAGCTGGAATTCCACGTTGTCTCACTCGGCGCTTCATGTGCGATACGGCCTCGGACAGGATATCCTCCTGCCAAGACACCGCCCCTCCGACTAAAAACTGGCTGTAATATAAAGAACTGACATCTCACAGAAAAGTCATACAAGTTCGTCGTATCAAACACGTAAGTAGACAAGCAAAGAAGGTCAAGCTGAAACACGTTAACCGCCCCCCCGCGCACATGCGTCCAGACCGACCGACCGAAAATGAGACCACGGAAACAAAACGAACTCCAGTAAAAACCAGTAGGTATCATTCCAACGAACCAAGCAACCCGCGCATCCAGTGCAATTCCCCCAAACCATGCGCTCGTGCAGTCACCACTAGTACTCCATCGGCCTATCTACCAGTTCGACGCCTCTCGGTTGTTCCTCATGGCTCTCACCATCAACATTACTCGCAAGTGAATCCCTCTTGCCACTGCGCGTCAGATTGGCACCCCTACGTGGGAAGCGGCTGCTCGTTGCGTGGCTGCTCCTGCTCAAGCTGTTCTTCTTCTCCAGTCCTCCCTGAGCTGCCACTTCCTGCACCACCGCCGATGTCGGTGGCGAATTGGCGCCGGAGTCGGGTGCACTGTCCTCATGCGGGGGTGGTGAATGAACCGTCTCGGTATCGAGCGGGGTGGTGGCTTCGGCGCCGGGCACCTCGAGGCTATCGCGCTGCTTGTATCCGCGGGAGCTCCTTGGGCTACTGCTGGTGGGCGAGGTGTTGATGGGGAAGCGGGTCACTTCTGAGGGTGTGCCCCGTCCGTGCCGCGCAGGCGGTGCCGGGCTCGACGACCTGCTTTTCGCAGCACCGATAACGGCACGATTGCGGGCCTCAACGTGCGCACGGCGGTGGCTTTCGTCCGTGGAAACGGCGCGCGGGCGGGCTCCAACGGAAGAAGCCTTCTTCAGTGCACCAAAGATCTGGTCCTTGTATGCGAACAGGTCGCGGACAAGGCGATAGGTGTGGCGCTCGTTCTGTGTGAGCGAGGACTCAACACGGGGACGGAGGATAACGCTGGCGAGGGAATGCGCTAAAGCTTGGACAAAAGCCTCGTCGGCGGAGGTGAGCTCGATGAGACGGGTGAAGTGCGTAGTAATGGCGTCCAGGGTAGCAATGTTGGTGAGCGGCAGCGAACCGAGGGTGCTCTGGATGACGGTAAGACGGTCCGCTTCCTTGCCCTCGGCACCGTGCGTGGTGTACACTGTCTTGATGATCTCGTACTTCTGCGAAGACACGATCGAATCTACCCTCAATCAGATGGCGCCATCCTCCCGAAGAGGAGCATTGGGAGCTTACCAGGAAGTTCCAGGAGGTAAAGTTTCAAGACACTGGCAACGATTGGGATCTCGTAGTTGGCCAGAGTTTCCTTCGCGGGGGCTTTTCCGTCGTTGATGCAGTTTCGGAGGTGATGGGTAGCTGCCAGCGGCACATCGACCAGCCAGATACCCCGCCTAGCGTCGTCGCCCTCGAGATCAGGGTAATCTATAGATCGTTAGTTCACCCCCGCTCAAATCGACTGCGCTCCTTGGGAAATTACGGTGATCTAGGTAAGTCAGGATGCTGGTGATGACGATGGGTACCCGCTTCCGGTCGGCCCTCGCCCTGGCTTCCAAGTCCACACCGAAGGTTTGTTCTATAAGCTGTCAGTCTCAGGAACCAACCCGAGCACAGCCCATTGGGATCAACAGACCATCAGGGGAGTTGTAGTAGCTCTCATAAGGGATGACCTTTGGTACAAAGGATCCGGTTCGGTAGGTGTCAATCAAGTACCGCAAGTCGGTCGCAGGCAGAATTGACTCTTGGTGTGTCTCGATCTGCGTCAATGTCTTCTGTAGAGTAGGAATCACGTTGGACACGGCTCCAGAGAAGTCCAGGATAACTAAATGGGATTTTGCGTTAGCAGGGGGGCAGTAGTCGCTCAGGGCCGTTAAAAACGAACCTGATTTGATGGCCTTTATCCTATCCAGCTCGCACTTCTCCATAAACTTGAGGTGTTCAATCATCGCCTCCTCCAGTTGACACCTCATGAGATCGAGCTGCCGGATACCCGCCTTGTACCTGGCGTCGGCCTCCTTTGCTTCCCTCCTCAGCCTGTCGTTGGGTGTCTCTCCCGGGTGCTGGTTGCTCAGAAGACTCCCGAGATAGTCACCAACGTACGCCATGGTTGGACTGGAAGCATCATTGCTGACTTCGCCGTTCATGTGGATGGTCGGTGTCCTGGCAAGCGACTTGTTCACTGCCTTCGGGCTGACCTTGGCCCACTGGAACGCCTTCGGTCGGAATTGGTAGTTCAGCTTGGGGCTATTGGAAAAGGTATTTCCTACAGCTCCCACCAGTCGCAAGAAGCCGTGACCGACCAGGTCTTGTCCAATACGTTCCGCGTAGGAGACAGACGTCGCGGTCCAGTTCTTCATGATCCAGTTCACCAGGACATCACCGGTGGCTATATTTGGGTACGTGCCCAAGATCGCAACCTTGACCTCGCCCAGCGGGATCTCGTTTAACATATCTTCCAGCTTCTTCTTGACTATGCTGGGCTGCACGAACTCGTCACCGATCTCCAGCGGATCCAGGTCCTCGTCGTCCTTCTCGAGATCGGATGCAACCTTGATGATGGGCGTAATCTTGGCGGTAGTCGGAGTTCCAGCCGACACGGGCGCGTCGGTCGCGACTGGGGCCGGTACGGCAATGAACTTGGTCTCCTCTTCCATGTCCTCAACCTGTCGACATTTGTTAAAGTAGCTCGAACGCAACTTCTTAACCTGTTCATGTTGCCTATCGTACGCGCGAATGAGGTCACGTAATTCGTCGTGGGAGTTGTTAACTCGATCCGCGTGGTCTTCACACCACCGAGAGAATGGCTGGATTACGAGGCTGCGAATGTTCTCCGCAACTTTGCGATGGGCTTTACCCGCCTGCATGTCCGTCCCCGTCAGCGATACAATCCACCCGCCGGCGAGGTTAGATAAGAACTGAGCAAACACGCACTTCATCCATTTCCTGTCTCAACCCCTCGAACGCCTACAGCAGCCAACAGTCAGCACGCGGCCTCCTTTCCCCTGATGGCCGATAACGAGGACAGACCTGCCGAGCAGTGGCACCATCGTCTCTCCCGAAACCCCCGTTTTTTTCGGTAGCCGTGGGTATCCCGCCGAGCTTTGTGCCGTACAGCTCCTCCGCATCGGCGCGCAGCCGTGCCACCATCAACACCTGCTGGTTTTCGACGACGCCTTGTTGAAGTTTGCCGAACAAGACGCCGAGGCCTGTAACATGCACCGAGCATCGGTCGCGTCAGCGGCTGCTCCTCCTCGTTCTTCTCCCGTACCTGGAGCTTCCTTTTCGAGAGTGAACTTACCACCGGCGTAGTCGCCCGACCAGAACGAGTCTGCAAATCCGGGCATGGCGCACTAGGTAGAAAAGAAAATCGAAGGCTGTTGTGGCGGAGGTGGTGGTGGTGTTGTTGCGTGAGTGGATGGATAGCGGGTTTATTTGTTCCGGCAGTGAGGGGGTACGTATCGGGATCGTTCGTTATGAGATGTTAGGGGGGTTGATGGGGGACCGTGGTTATTCGTTATACGTTACGAAAGCGGAGGTGTATGTACGACACAGGATGTTGGAAAAAAATCGTAAGCAGCTGTCGGGGAAGGAGTGGGTTGGTTGTGTTGTTTCTCTTTGGGGGGATGGAATTATTATTAATGGGGGAAGAGGCGGGAAATGAGTGGTTGCCTTCAGCGCTGGCTGGGATTGGGCAAGCTCCTTTTCTCAGCCTCACTTCAAGAGAAACCCGTGCCAGAAGCAAAATGTGTCTCACCAAGTCGGGATATGTACTCTATGTACGAGGAGACCGAGCATGGCAGCAGCACGGTCACAATCAGTCCACGGCCGCCGCTTCGGTGCGACGTGCGTCCTGCGCGGAGACCTTGTCGAATGTTGATCATGATTTACAGCTATGTATCGCCCGTCTAAATCAATATCCTCGCGCATTCCAACTACATGCATCAAAAAGGTACAGCTCGTCGATTCTGAATCTTTGAGAGGGGTGCGTGACAACATCACCAGTTGGTGTCACGGCTGGTCTGCCCTTCGCCAGTGGCTCGGCACATAAGCCTGCGGCCCACTCGAGCTGGTCCATCCAATGCTGGGCGAAATCTCCTACATAGCAGTATGGCTATGGCATGCACGCTGTGCTCTATCTTTAGAGGTTTAGTTGGCTCATTCGGCCCTGGCCCTTCCGTTTAATCACGGCGATGATATTGCATTTCCTGACGCTGCACAAAGCCGAGCTTCCACAGAATTTTGGTCTGCAACCAGAGGTTTTCAACACCATGTGTCAGGGTTCGTTCTTCGCAGTCGTACATTGTGGAACTCGTTTCGCATGCGAGCACTGCCTCAACGATCCCCTTCAGACCTCCACGAATGACATACATACATAGCGACAGCTCAGCGGCGAGTCTCACTCCTTAGTCTCACGCTTAATCCGACCTCCTTTGTGGACGGGCTCGACTCCTGTCCGCTTGGGCATCGTCGAGCTGGACGGCAGCCGGCGGAAGAGACGCGCGTCGAAACGGCATTACATAGCAGTTATTTCTAGCCCATGAACGTGCACAGTGCACACCGACTAGCTCGGGACACTTCCAAAGGCTTTCTGGGCAACGCTTAGCGGCCCCGTGTGTTGTTTACATATAATATCTATGTATCTGCAGTAAGATCGAGTGAGAAAACGCAACCAATTATTGGTTCGGTACACAGTGGGTGTGATTCACTGTGGCTGGCAAATTTTGAGCACACTGCACTGCGTTGGCGATAGTCTCAAGCCTTCAGACACATTGTGACATCAGTGTGTGGCCCAGTATCGTGGCGTTAGTTGACTAAGAGGTCCCTACAAACATGGCTCCAGACGATGGTCAGAGCAAGCCACTCGGGGTCCAAAGTGAATTCAGCATTAGCCACACAAGGGACAAAATCTCATCGGAGACCGATTTCGCTAGCCGTTGTTTGAACGGCAGTACACAGGCTGGCGTCAGGTTTTGTTTTTGATTCGCACGTTTAACAGGCGTGGTTCCCCGCAATCTCCGGATGGGACATTTGAACCCCGAATCATGATAAACTCCACGAGGGATACACGTGTGTCTCGTTGGTCAATACTGCAATGTTACGGTTGTGGTTTCGCGGTGACGATCTCAAGATCATCAAAATGTCAGTCAGCGTCCGGTACAGATGGACGCGAACATCCGTGTCCCTATCACCAGTGGCCAGTGTTCAGCAAGAAAAGCAACGAAGAGGACGCCGTGCCTCTGGGAGAGCTCTGCAGGCTCCAAAGGCTCGGGAGCGTTCAGCCTGTGCCGGAGAAATGCCAACGCCCGAGGCCCCATCCGATTCATACATACATAGCCATGGCGTGTCGACGGGAGATGGGCAACAGGGTTGCTCTGTTGTTGGGCATTAGTTAAGCGAGATTTGGCAAGTGCAGATGGACTTCCGACTATGCCTGGTTGGACGTAGAGGACCGACCGTCACGATACTGGGGCTATCTGTACAATTCACAGACCGTACCGTGGAGGGGTGATGCCGAGGGAAGAGTGCAGCGAAGTAAGGGCGGCAGAGGGAGAGATGTGTGTGCGTGGCTGTCGTTTTGTCGCAACACCACACCGATTGGGTTCCAGTGCTGCTTCAACACTGACGATTGGGAAGACGCAGAGAGTGAGGCGTCAGAATGGGCGCTCCGGGAGCGCCGGGAGCGGGTGGAAGAGAGGGAGGCGGAGGCGGAGGAGCTGGGTGCCGCGGGGGCATTGGGTGCTGCGGAGGAACCGCCGCTGTTCCAGCCTATGCCCCCCTTCATGGCGTCCGCAGGAGATGAAGAGTAGGGGACAAGCCTCGATCTCCTTTGTCATTCCCATTGTCTAAGTCTTTCCTTCCATTCCATTTGTCCAGATCTTCCTTTTCGACTGCGCTTTCTTTTGTCAAATTTCCTTGGTGCGCACTTCAATCTCTTGGGAGGTCTGGGCGGATGGCAAAGGGGAGCTTGCAACGTGCCGCCACCGCGCGGACAGCAGACGGGATAAACGGACAAAATGGACGCCGCCACGGTCTAGATGGGCTGTATGCGCGTATGATTAAACAAAAAAAAACACTAGCGAGTAGGAGTAAGGCCTATATTAGGTCACTGTGGTCGGATTGCATAGCCAGGAAGGGAGCGGGTTGACGGAGGTCGGAGCACGCCAGACGAAGATAGGAGAAACAAGAGAAGCAAGAGGGTAGGAGTCGAGGAGTATACCAGTAGGTGGAGGAAGAGGAAGACAGGAGGTCACCCTGAGAGGATTTCGTAAGCACGGCCAACTATGGGAATATGCCAGGAGAAGGACCGTGTTGGATTTCGGTTTACCTACATATCCGGTGTTCCCTTCGTATCTTGTCGCGAGCAGCAGCAATAGAACAGGCCGAGCAGGCTCGCCGCCGCTCCATCCGCATCCTTCGACGCCTCGGCTTCACAGAGCAAGCACTCGAGCGCTCGACGGAGTCCTCGTACAGCAATCAAAATCCAGACGCGAGGGACCGGGTGACTCATCTCTGAGACGACCGCCTCCGGCCCCGGCTGCTTCCTGATCCAACGGAACGGCATCTCGGGCGTAAAGCTTAGGAGGGGAAATTGGCATTGGAACGCCTTTAAGGGTGAGGAGAGGGATCGGGACGAGCTCCCGGGAATCGACGTATGGCAGTTTCAGAGCAGGACGCTGTTCACTTCCGGGCATGGCTCGGGATCGTAGCCTCAGGGTTACTACATGAAGGACGGGAATCCCCGTGTATCAGTCATCGTTCGTTCGTCCAGGCTTTTTGCCAGGACACGTTCATTCTTACGCTTCATACCTATTTCAGTCCTTACTTACTCTTCCAATCACCATTCGATCCCCAGCCGTCAGCCGCTCCGCAGTCTCACTTACATGTTGCGAAGTTCAGGCACACACTCTTGGACCCTACTCGTTCTCCAACAAAGCCAGCTGGTGTGTGCTCTCTAGGCGGCATTTACCCTAGTCTCTATCTCTGCATAGAGTTACTCGAGCGTGCCTATCGGGGGAATTCTAATTTCTGCCCGGCTGTACAGTACCAAAACACTTTTGGGGGATTGTACATATCAGAGGTTGGCGTGGAGAGCAGTGGCTCCACAGCGGATTCACATCACATCACTCGTATCCGAAATCTGTGAGGCTGAAAAAAAATGGTCAAGTGGTCTGCATCTCGGCGGCGGTAGGGAACTGTCGCCCTATTCTGTGGCTTGGAGGCGGCAGTGCTGGCTGCGGCGATTCTAACGTGGAAGTATGGACGTGGTGGGTGATAGATGGAGTGGTGGTTTAAGGTAACTATCTCTCTTTTTGATCTGAGGACGTCCCGCCCTGCTTGGTGATGGGCTGGATACTTTTCGGAGGGAAGGCACGGTAAGAGAACCCACCTCATAGGATTGTGGATGCAATCAACCCCTTCCCGTTCAGGCGCCACTGAACTGATATGTGACCGTGGGAGGAGGTGGGAGGATGGCAATGGCAGTTGAGCATGAGGGATGCAAGGGATCGGTATAACCTCCCTGGTTCTGTTCTCGCATGGCAGCATCGGCCGTAGTATCCGAAGCCGCGATTATGCTCGATTGGGTATTTCTATCCAGCAACTCATGTCGAGGTTCTTATATACATCGCCTGTGTCCGTGGGGTAGCCGAGGATTGTATTGTGTTCTCACGTGGCGGTACATAGAAGCGGGGCTCTTCGGGAAGTGCAAGCTTCCCAGTTTCGCTCACAATCGAAGGCGGCCCCACGCACCAAATCGCCCGCGTCCAGGGCTCGCCCACGTTCACCAATTTTTTTTCCAGCGATGCCCTTCCACTCGCCCTCGAGAAGACTCGTACGGGATAAATCGGGATAACGTCTGATCAGTCCTCGGGTCAGTGGAGTTCTATATCTCAACGGAGGAATGAAAAAAATAGGAAACAAGCGGTAGATCGGGGTACATATAGTTAGTGTAAATTCATGGGAGTTCGGCGTTTATAGTGAACGTCATATGGTGATGGGCTTGTGGATAGTGGTTTGAGTGAAGGGAGGGGTTGTTCGCACCTCCTCTGGAGTTGAGATGGTGGGTTGGAGTGAAGTGGACGAGATAGAACATGGAGAGGAAGGCGGGTTTTAATTGTGTCCTATTCGCTCCAAACCCGAACTTTTTGTCTGTTCGCATGACGTCTTCAGCTCATAGTTAACTAGTGTTCTCACGCATGAGCCAATCCGCAGTTATCTTGCGGATGATCACAGGACGCGAAGAACCGCTGCGAACGGTGAGTAGAGTGGAGTACGTAAGAGGTAAGTACACTTACTCCCCAAAACTTACAGCTCCTCATTCCATGTTGGGCGGTTGTCCTGATGTAGGTACAACATAGCCAGCCAACCAAACGCAAGCTTGGCACAACGATATAAGCCACAACCCCTCAATTGCCCCACCCACAGTTTCGCGTTCATCAACTCCGTCTTCTTCCCACACCAGCCAACCAACAACCCCCTCCGCAACCCCTTTTGACCCGCAGTCAACCATCAAAGTTCGTCAAGATGGCTGGTGAGTTCTGTTTCCTGTAGGAGAGAGAGGAAAGAAGGAGAGACTTCAATTACTGACGAGCATAGGGGGCGCGATGGACATCGTCACTATTGCTGGTATGTTTCTCGTCTTCGACGGAGGGGAGGAGAAGAAGAAGAAACAGGACGGCTGACACAGAGGATAGAGCAATTCACCAGTTACTACTACTCCACTTTCGACAGCAACCGCGCGACTCTCAGCTCTCTCTATGTATGAGCGCCGTCCCATCTTTTCTCGCCCGCTAGTAGGAGAGGATAGAAGAGAAGGGACAGGGAGCTGATGGGTGAACAACAACAGGCCGAGGAGTCGGTACTCACCTTCGAGACCAGCGTGGTCCAGGGTGTCGTTGGTATCATCGAAAAGTTGACGGTATGTTAGGCTGTTCGAGAAGCGATTGATAGGCCAGTTGGCTAATGCTTTCGTTTAGGGTCTTCCCTTCCAGAAGGTGCAGCATCAGGTTTCCACTTTCGATGCTCAGCCCGCTGGGAGTGACGGCAGCCTTCTTGTCATGGTTACCGGAAAGCTTCTCGTATGACGTCTCCTTCCTCCTTCCGCCTTCGACGCACAAAACTAAAACATTTCTTTTTTTCTCCGACCTACAGATCGACGAGGAGCAGAACCCCCAGAACTACTGCCAAACCTTCCATCTGATCCCGAGGGCTGGAAGCTACTACGTCCGCAACGACATTTTCCGTCTGGTGTATGGTTAGATTTAGATGCGACGCTGCTTGTTTCCTTGGTTGGGTAGGGCGGAATGGGGATTTTTAAGATAACCATAACTCAGTTGCCTAGCTTGGGGTTTTTTCCTTTGTGGTGTGGCAATCCAAAGTTCATTCTTGGGAATCGTGACTATTTCTACTTCTACTAGATCTGATGCTATCAAGTCTCGAGTGACATTGGATATTTTCGTAAGTAACTGCTACGCCGCCACTTTTTTTTTATTCATTACTCTTACCCGACCAGTTTTGATTATGAAGAGCCAGGCTCAGGAAGCCTGGATTGAGGAGGAGAAAAGGCAAACACACTGGGTAGCTATAAACTCAGCGATGCTTAAACTCTTTTGAATGCCGTAGTCATCCAAAAACTTAAAGCAGTGAGAATTAACTCACATCAGGTCTAACACTCCAGAAACACGAGACAGAGCTTTCGCCAGCAAATTCCCAGCTTGTTTGTCTGATCAGTGAGCCAACTGGGCTGTAGGTTTAGTCAGACAAACACAAAGTCTGAGGAAAGTTTTTGCCATCTGACCAAAGGGTTTAACGGTCCTCTCGTCGGGTAAAGTTTGAAGGCAGATTTCCACGCCTGGATTTTTATAACTTCAATTGTTAGCCAGTTTATCGCAAATCTAAAGCCAGTGATACAAGGGAGGTGCCATCGGCGTTCGAACCGGCGCATGGCTCTTGTCAGAACTTCCAATGGGCCTTTGCCTTGGTGGCATCAACTCCAAATCCTTGGCTACAATATGCTTGCAGAGTGGGTTTATAACTTCTCGGGCCTGCTAACCACCACTTTGCCCAAGCACCCCCACCCCGGGTAACCAATATCATCCTCTTTCCCTCCCCTCCACGCCAGCACTGTCACGTCCCCCAAATACTCCCTCAATCCCACGACCCGACGATCTCACCGGGGGCCGAACGAACACTACTTCACGATGTCGCAAACCAACCCTCCGAATCAAACACTCTACGTCCGCAATCTCAATGACAAGATCAACAAGCAAGACCTCCGGCTCTCGCTCTACACGCTGTTCACGACCTACGGCGTAGTAATCGACGTAGTCGCCTCGAAGACGATCAAGAACCGGGGACAAGCATTCATCGCGTTTCGCGATGTGCCCTCAGCGACGCAAGCAATGCGCGCGCTCGAAGGGTTCAACATATTTGGACGGGAGATGGTAATTTTTATTTTTTTATTTTTTGGCATTCCCCCTCCCCCGCCTCCTCGCACCGCCAATACAACGAGCTGATGCTGAGGGGAAACCGCGTGCAACGCAGAAAATAGCCTACGCCAAAACCAAATCCCACAAGATCGCGAAGTACGACGGTACCTTCCGGATGCCGGGCACGGCTGGAGCTGCGTCCGCCGCGGCTTTGGGTGAGAGCGCCGAAGGAAAACCGTTCGTTCCGCTGCCTGGAGCCACGGCGGCGGCTACTACTACTGCTCCTGCGGCGGCGGCAGGACTAGCGGGTGCGGCGGCGAGTCCGGCGGCGGACGCGGTGGCTGGACAGAAAAGGCTTAGGGAAGAAGATAGTGGTAAGTCTTGCGTCCCCCCTGGCTGGGATGCACGAGTTGATGACTGACGGTTCCGCAGATGACGGAGAGGAGGCGGAGATGGAGATGGAGGATGACGATGATTGATTGATTGATTGCGTCTCCCGACTCTACCCTAACGGGGGCGATTTAAATGTTCTCTGGATGGAGAAATGGATGGTGTACCGGCGCGAGACTCACAATGGCTAGTGCATAACTTCGGGGTAATTTCTATTCTTTCTTTGCATTCTGTTTTATGTTTTTTTCCGCGGCAATTAAACTGGGCTGAGATTTCGAGGAGAAAAGATTGTATCATACCTAGCGTCAGATCTCCGAGTGAATAGTGCTCATGCTATATGATGGATGTGGTGAATGGATTGAGTTGTGCCGGCTTCGATATCAATTTTTGTTGTTCGGGGCGCGGTGGTCATGCCAGCAACAAGAGTAAACTTCTCCTCAGTACGATCGTTATAAAGCATAAGCGAACAATAGCAACCGACTCCCCCACACTCTCCCTCGTCTCTCCCTCCCCCCTCTCATCCCCCCAGCTCATCTACTCGTCGGTGGTAGCCTTAAAATACCACTTCTCAGTACCCTCCTTGAACGGCACCCCAAGCTCAAATAGCTTCTCGATGACGGCAGCAAAGTCCTTGAAGAACTCGTCCTGGGACTTGGCGTATCTCTCGACATGTTGCCGGAAGACCTTGTCCTGAGTCAAGGCAATATCCGCGGGCAACATCATCAAAGACTTGGACTTGTCCTGGAGCTGCTTGGGACCGCCCCACCTGCGCCAGTCCCACTTCTCGCTCAGAAGGAGCTGGAAGTAGGCGTTCGTCAGCATGGTTGGCGAGAAGGTCCAGGGACCGTCATAGCCGCTGCGGGATACGTGGCAGCGTCCCAAGGCGTGTGCACCGGCGAGGGCGACAATCTCCTGGTCGTTAAAACCCATGCGGTGGAAGACGGTGCGGAGATGGTCCTGACCCTTGGATGCGTCAGGGAGGCGTCCATCTACGCGATTAACGTCAGTCCCTATGAACTCGTATCCATTCGGAGGATATATACTAACCAGGCGTGCAAGCAGTAACGTCCTTGTCCGAGCGTCCGGGCCTGTAGGCAATCTTGGGACCGCCCATTTCCTGCAGCGCGCAGACGGCCGCGAGGATCCAAAGGTCGGAGTACGAGATCCAGGGGTGCCTCTGCTTCACGGGCTCGAGCAGGTCGCGGGCTACCTTTAGTCCGAGGTTTGCACCGTGCTCGCTCTCGGGGGCGAATCGCATGGTTGCTCCGTCGGAGCCTCCAGTCTTGGTTGCTGCGTCGTAGGTGCCCGATGCGTGCCAGCCGAGACGGACCAAGATCTATCATCTACATTAGCCCGAGCGAAATGAAGGGAAGGGAAGGCGGAGGGCAATGAGGGGGGAGGTAAGGAGGGAGAACAAGGGGGGAATATCTACAGGTCCGTAGGATCCATCATCGTAGTCGTCATCCTCCATATGACTCGCGATATCGTTGTACACCTTCTGGTAGTCCTCCTTGGTAGGCTTGAAGATGGTGGGTGTGGCCTGCTTGTCGTTCAATAGGCCAAGCTGTCCGTTGCTGTAAAGGTAGTAACCACCACCAGCAGCAGCGGCGGCCGCAAGACCAGCGAACAGCCCCGCCGACGATCCACTCGAGGAGCCGGAGGCGTTGGCATAGCCCCGACGAGCGCCCTGGCGGATAGGAGGGGCCAGGAGCTGTGGCCGGGCTGCGGCGCGGACAGTGCTGCGGAGGACGGATCGTGCTACGGATGCCATTGTGATGCGCGCGATATATGATGAACAGAAAGCAACAGCATGGGGGGACAACGGCAGCTATCTATATATACGAGTACCTAGGTACACCCTTTTGTGGAAAGGCATGGTTTGGGGTTCAGCCCACTATATAGATAGCTGTCGGGGTTTGTCGGAGCGTTGGCTTGGCGGATATTCGTTCTGTTTGTTCTCTCTTTCTTTCTAGTTCTGGTTTCTGCAGTTAGACTTAAACAACCATCTTCGCCGCTCATCTCCATTGCTCTAGTCGTCACTCCCGTGATTTCATCGTCCACTCCTCCAACACCTTTCCCCCACCCGCACCTTGTCCTCGGACCATCCGAAAAGTCAAGTCGGAAGCTGTCCGGACAGGAATTACTCAGCTGTAAACGCTAACTCTGCAGCTAGGGTTCCCCAGCTTTGGCACCGTTCTCCATCTTCTCTCAAATGAAGCTTCAGGCAATCAGCCGCAGGGATAAATCACCTGCTTGTGGTTGATGCGTACACCCGGCTGCCCCCTGAATGGAACAAAACGAAACATAAACAGACCATAACGGTGGTCTCATCGTATCATATCGTACATTGCCGTATATCTACCCTACGTTGTGAGTAGATATGTTTTTGGGTGTAAGGGTATTTGGGGCCCCCCAGCACCTATATTTCGTAATGGGTGCGCCCACTTTATGCTCTGTCCTGGTACATACTCGATAATCTCGGTAAGGCACGGCACACCCCGCAAGTCCAACAACCTCGGTAAGGCACGGCACATCCCGCAAGACCAAAATCGCAGTTTATGTAATTGCAAACGATCCAGACCCCGACCCCCTTGGTTAAGCGAAACCTCTTCCTGTGGCATCCAAACACAAGAGTCCCAGAATCCGAAGAACAAAAAGAGACGAGAAAATCCTTCTCATGGCACTTTTTTTCTTGTTGCTCTCTTCCCCTTCGCTGACGGATGTATGTAGGGTGTGGAAGAAAAAAAGATAGGCGGCGGAAAAGGGCTCACTTCAACGCTGTCGATCAGTCCCCCGCGCCAAGCCAAGTGGACATTCTATCTCGTTGATCGACGGGAGGGCTCTGGAAAGTTCGGGATTCTCAAAGCACAGCACACACGATGACTCGTCCTTCTGAGCCACCAACACGACCGGAAAATGCCAATTACTACGCAGTCCTGCGTCTCCAACCGCCGCCGACAGTGCTGACCGCGGCCGCAATAAAGAAAGCCTACCACGCTGCGCTCCTACGTCATCATCCCGACAAACACTCCTCCTCCCCCACTAGCACCTCGTCCCCGAGCATCGATCAAATAACTGCCGCCTACAAAGCCCTCTCCTCACTGGACTTGCGGCGGGAATACAATGCGACCCTCACTCTTTCTTCCACTGGCACAGCGGGGAGCGAGGTCGTGCAGGCGGTGGATCTGGATGAATTTACCTACGAAGAGGAGAAAGACGGTGGGAGATATGTGAAGTCGTGCCGGTGTGGCGAGGAGAAGGGATTCGTTATCAAAGACGTGGAATTGGAGCAGGTGGCAGATGAGGGCGGCAGGGAGGTGGTCGTGGGATGCGTGGGGTGTAGCTTGTGGTGGAGGGTGGGGTTTGAGGTTTTGGATGAATGAAGTTGTGAAGTCCACCGGGGGAGGTGGTATGAACACGGTACGGAGGACAACTACAATGCGTTCGGTTTCCGTACCCAGCTGGGCTCGACCGATACCAGCTGGAATGGTCCGCTTCCGTCCAATTCGCGAAGCGAGTAGATGTTGATTTGTGGCATGTAGAACAATTATTGGTGGTCATGGTCATAGCGTAGTTGGAAACATGTACACTGTCGATCACAGGTTGGATCGCGAGTATCTACCCGTCATCCTTGGAGTCGATGTAGGCTGCCGCCTCGCACTCGGTAGTTGTACTGTTTCAATATCCGTTCACGGAGAATGGGTCAAGAAGCTATAACTATGAAGGAATGCTCCATATTAATGTGGTATCCCACTGCTTTGGTACACGTCACTCCTCCCTTCTCCTCTTCGTTCCATCGGGACTCGGAGAGCGCGTGACACTCCTCTTATCCCTCCCGCGCATCTTGAGCCACTTCTTCATGCTGAGTTCCAACTCGCGTTCGAGGTCCTTACTCGGTTCCTTGCGGTGAATGAAGTTGCAAAAGCCACCTCTCACACATCCCTCACCAGAGTTGAGGCGACAGCACGCCTCGCGGAAGTCGGTGACAGGACTAAGCTCGCAGTAGATCGGACGTGCCGCGTACCATCTGGCGTTCAGCGCGTCGCACGCGGACTGCGCGTCTTCTTCGTACTTGAAACGCGCGTAGACATTGCCGATTAGATCTACCCGATCCACCCCCGTCAGCACACCATCCGTCTTTACCACTGCCCACCAGCCACCTAAGAAAGAAGGAAAACCTACGGTCATTATTGTTATCGCAGACGACCACCTCCTCGACCTCGCCGTATTTACACATCTCGCAGAAGAAGTCCTCGTAAAACGCGTCGAAGTGGTTCTGTAGTTGCGACGGGTTCATCTTGTTCTTTGGATCAAAGGCGGGATTCTGGTAGAGGTTCGGCAGGAGAATCGTCTGTGAGTATGACGGCTTTACGTGTTTTCTGCTGCAACGGTCGCCGTGTCGGCATGCGCCTATCTTGTAGTAGAACGAGCCTACTGGCGTTAGCAAGATTGGGCCGATCGGAAGCGCAGTGAAGGGTTAGAGGCTCACAATTGACTTTGTCTTGCTCTGTGCCGAATATGGACGCGAGATAATTGGCCATGGCGGTATATCGTCCGTTCGTCGATCTTGAAGATTGGGGTCAGAGGTATAGGGTGTAGGCGAAAGGTGATGTGGAGGTCGAGGTGTCATCGGCGGTAACAACTGTGCTTTGCTGGGAGTCATGGTCTCGCGAATTTCTAGATGTTTACCCGGCACACACGACCAATTCTCAGGCACCACTGGTAATATGTATATACAGTGTAGATTTCTAACTATAGTAACTAAATGCTTCTACGTAGTTCCTTTTCCCTTTCCTCCCACTCGATTCCTCTCCCAAATCTGCACATAGCTCTCACTCGTAAACAATAGCTCCCGAGCGACCTCTTCGACGAATAGATCCTGAATCTGCATCCATTCGCCTCTCGCTTTTTCCAGCAGCTGTACCTTGAATACGCTCCTCAGCTCTCCTTCCTTCCTCCCGGCCTCCACTACCGTTTCATGCGTGATATTCGCGATCAAATCATACAGGACCGGCTCACCACCTGGATGCCCCCCCGACGGCTCAATGTATGGGCTCATGTCCAGTGCGCGCGGTGAGAATGTCACGATCGTGGGGTTCCGCTCCTCAACGAACTTATTCTTCGCGAAGCGCTTGATGTGGAACATCAGGTATGGAGGCATCGGATGAAGTAGTCTGTATCGTCGTCGCTGCCCGAGTAGCTCCTGGGGGTGTAGCCCGTCGTATTTACTCAAGATCGTGGTGAGCGGGACTTGTGGGATGATGTTCTTGTCTTGCTCGTCCTTGAAGATGGGTTTCGGTGGTAGGTCCAGCGTCAGCATGAGAAAGCGCGTGATGTCCGTCTTAATCTCGCCAGCTTCCTCGAAGCGGAGACGGTCGGAGGCGTCGGCTTTTGCGGTGATGGCCTGAGATTCTATCTTCAGCTTGCCTTGGAAAACCTTGTGGATGATAGATGTCCCAGGCCGCGTCTTGGATCCCCCGAGTGAGAGGTGGAGGTTGTTGAGGAACCAGTGGAGGAAATCAACTGGGTCGGATTGGGAGAGCAGTGTGAACTTCTTGGAGGAGCGCAACGAGATCTCTTGTAGGAGTTCGTGCGGCGAGACGTGGGATTTGAATGCGCGGGGATTCCAGATCTTGCGGACGAGAGTGGAGAAACGTTGTGCTGGGCACAATTAGCATTTGTTATGAGCATGGGCCTATGGGGAGACCAACCGAGTTCAGGCTTGAAGGCCAGGTCCTCAAGCATGAGGAAGTTCCGCAATGGCGGGACGTGAGCCAGCGCATGCGCGACAACATTGAGGTAGTCATTCTGCTTGATATTGTTGAGACCAACAAACCCTACCACGAATCAGCCATGCATCTTCCTTCGCCGCTTCCCCAACACAAAAAGGTATCATACCGGGGATGTACTTCTTTTTTCCGAGGTCCCACTTTATCACCACCTCTTTATCCAGTTTCTTCACATCCTCTTTCGAGTAAGTCGGATTCACTACATATTTGATATCGTCTAGCGTCTTGTTCAACACCTCATAGCTCTCCGGTAGGACGTACACTCTGAGACTAGCCATGTTTATAAACACGTGGTGGTCCTGGTCGAGCGAATGCGTGTAGGCATAGCTGCTGCGTCCACGGCCTTGGAAATATTTTCCACAGACGAGGCAAGCGTAAACATTGATATTAGATAGAGAAACCGAACATAGTTTCTCGAAATCTAAGGCCTTATCAGCAATGATACAACCGCGACGGCCGCCTGGTAGTTGGTTTCGTACCGAAATCTAGCAGTTTCCTATGCGCATCCCAAGATTAGCAACGATGCAACGATTTCCTCCCTCGACGCCGAGTGCACCTACCGAGCGATAGTGTCGAGATACAGATCCGAGAAGCCCTCCGCCGGGCCTTGGTATGAGTCCTTAACGAATGCAGCATACGCGCTATGCTTCCCTTCCTCGTCTGCATCCTCGCCCTCCTCCGGCGGCGGCGGTGGTGGAAAATGCTCGTCGTCGTCGGCGTCATCGACGCGGGCTCGCTTTGGAGTAAGCGGCTGCTCCTGTTGTATTTCGAGGTTCTCGAGCGGTTCGCCAGCCGATCGTTTGGACATGTTGGATGTGGGGATGGTGGTAAAACGCGTTTGATGGAAGTGAGGTCAGAAGAGCTGCGACGGACACACGCAAGAGGCACTTAGCCAGAATAGGATTAGCACAGTTGTCGTTCTGAAGTGTTTACTAGATATACTATAGTATTGGGACTATTTTTCCAAGATATGATGGCACTATGTACCAATTTTTACCCCCCTCGACTATGGGTATCTAGAGTACTAGGAACATACTGTATCGAACCCCAGGTTCAGCCGAAGAGGTTCCCTCTTTTTCCGGCCAAGTCTATGGTAGGGGACACTAAGAGAGGTACGGAAGGACATACATGTACTCTAGCAAAATTAAACAGGGGTATTTACCCCATTAGGAAATCAAAGGCAAATTAATTGCGTCAGATTTGGTAACCAGAGACATGTAATCTCAGCCATGGCAGCCACCATAGCAATCCCTTCGGTTTTTATCGGATTCGGAAGATTTTGGCTTGCTGGATTCACCGAGATGCGCCCGTGGCCGCCGTCGTGTCCCGTGTTCACGAGTAACCGGGGGGTCATCTTCTATCCGAAGTCCTACTACGAGTTGAACTTCATTGAGCACTTCTAGTGCGGTGTGAAGGTGTAGTTATACCCGTGAAAACTACGAATATTCACTTAAAGGGATCCGGAAAACGGTACCACTCGCGGTTCATTAGATTTCTTCTTCCTCTATCAACCGTTATTTTTCACTGGTGCATGGGGGTACTCAATGCGTACGAATATGGATCGACGTATGTAAAGTACTAGGCCAAAAGTTTCCGTACACCCAGGTACAACTGCCCATGATGCCCTCACTCAACCTTCTCGATCCCCACAACCACAATTTAGAAAGTCTCAGTAGTTGGCATACATCATGA
>Ga0307516_10001573_pt1 | contig 31413 bp, 29 predicted proteins | sample 19_EM_MG_FD_203310 | JGI IMG/M metagenome (GOLD analysis project Ga0307516, IMG submission 203310) | Populus trichocarpa ectomycorrhiza microbial communities from riparian zone in the Pacific Northwest, United States - 19_EM | ecosystem: Host-associated > Plants > Roots > Unclassified | place... | reverse complement strand
ATCTCGTTGACGGCGCCGAAGCGGTTCTTGATCGCGCGCACCAGCCGGAAGCTCGAATGCGTGTCGCCCTCGAAGTACAGCACCGTGTCCACCATGTGTTCCAGCACGCGCGGACCGGCCAGCGCGCCTTCCTTGGTGACGTGGCCGACCAGGATGATGCAGACCCCGCTGGATTTGGCCGCGCGGGTCAGGTGCGCGGCGCATTCGCGCACCTGCGCGACCGAGCCGGGTGCGGAGGTGAGCTGGTCGGAATACACGGTCTGGATCGAATCAATCACCGCCACCGCGGGTTTTGTCGCCTCCAGCGTGGCGAGGATTTTTTCGAGCTGTATCTCCGCCAGCACCTTGACCTGGGAGCCGTCCAGCCCGAGGCGGCGTGAACGCAGCGCGACCTGCGCGCCGCTTTCCTCGCCGGTCACGTACAGGGTGTCGAGGCCAGCGCGCTGCAGCGAATCCAGTGCCTGAAGCAGCAAGGTCGATTTGCCGATACCGGGGTCGCCGCCTATCAGCACCACGCCACCTTCGACTATGCCGCCGCCCAGCACGCGGTCCAGTTCCTCGTGGCCGGTGGGCGTGCGCGCCATGTCGCTGGCTTCAATATCAGCGAGGGTGGTGACTTCCGACGGTTTGGCCAGCGAGGCGAAGCGGTTTTTGACCGGCGAGGTGCTTTCAGCGGCCGACTCGATCAGCGTGTTCCAGGCGCCGCAATGGGGGCACTTGCCCAGCCACTTGGGGTTGGTGCCGCCGCATTCGGTGCAGCTGTAAATCGTCTTGTCTTTGGCCATCGCCGGATATTACTGTATTTATACACAGCACGGGTAAGTCCCGGCGCTACCCGCCAGGCCGGTTGACGTGTTTTCATTTAACATGTTAAATAAATAAGCACCGCCATGCCCACGCCTTTTATTCACCGCAATTTGCCCCGCCTGCTGCTGCAGGCGCGCGAGTCCGTGATGGCCCATACGCGGCCGCGCCTGCGTGAGCATGCGCTGAGCGATCAGCAATGGCGCGTCCTGCGGGTGCTCGGGGAACATGGGGTGGTCGAGACCGGCCGGGTGGCGCGCGAGGCTTTTATCCTCGGGCCCAGCCTGACTGGTGTGCTGACCCGCATGGAACGCGACGGCCTGGTGCGCCGCACGCGCGATCCGGCAGACCAGCGCCGCACCGTGGTTGAAGCCACCGACAAGGGCGCGCAACTGGTCAACACCCTGTCGCAAACCATCGAGGCCCACTACGCGTGGATGGAACAGTCGCTGGGCAAACAGAACCTGTCGCAGCTTTATGAGCTGCTCGACAAGGTGATCGAACTGGAGCAGCCATGAGCTGGATGCCTGAAGGAACCGTCTATGGGACGCTGCTGAACTTCCGCGCCGAGATGGCCGCACTGGCGCCGCAGATGGCGCAGCCGCCCTACAAGGCAGCGCCCAAAGCGCCGGTGCTGTACATCAAACCGGCCAACACCTGGAGTACACATGGCGAAAGCATCGCCGTTCCAGGGCGCGTGCCTGAGGTCGAAATCGGCGCCACCATCGCCATGGTGATGGGCGCGCAAGGCCAGGTCGCCGGCTATGTCCTGATGAACGACCTGTCCATTCCCCACGCCAGCTATTTCCGCCCGCCCGTCAAGTTCAAATGCCTGGACGGCTTTCTCGGCATCGGGGAGCGCATGTTGCCGGCGGACCAGGCCGGCGATCCTTCGGCCTTCCGGCTGGAAGTGCACATCAACGGTGCCCTGAAGCAGTCCGTGGATTTTTCACAACTCGTTCGCCCTGCCGCGCAATTGCTGGCCGATGTCGGCGAGTTCATGACCCTGCACGCCGGCGACGTGTTGATGCTCGGCTCTGACCTGGGCAGGCCACTGGCCAAAGCCGGCGACCGCATCGACATCACCGCACCGGGATTCCGCACCTTGAGCCATACGCTGGCGGAGGAAACCGCATGAAACATGCGCGCGTCATGTATGAAGGCCGGGAGTACACAGGCACCAGCCATGAATTCGGAGGCCACCCGGACGCCGCTGTACGCCTGAGCGACGGTCGCGTCATTTTTCAGGACCTGCTGACCTGGCTGCCACCGCTGGCGCCCACGCCGCGCCCGCGCACCATTCTTGCGCTGGGCCTGAACTACGCCGACCATGCCAAAGAACTCGAGTTCAAGGCGCCCGAAGAACCCCTGGTCTTTATCAAGGGTGAAAACACACTGACAGGCCACCGGCAGCTGACGCGACGGCCCGGGAATGTGCAGTTCATGCACTATGAATGCGAACTCACCATCGTGGTCGGCAAGACCGCCAGCAAGGTAAAACGCGACGACGCGCATGATTTCATCGCCGGCTACACCATCGCCAACGACTACGCCATCCGCGACTACCTGGAAAACTGGTACCGCCCCAACCTGCGCGTGAAAAACCGCGACACCTGCACCCCGCTGGGCCCCTGGCTGGTCGATGCCGCCGACATTGCCGACCCGATGGCGCTGGCGCTGCAGACCACCGTCAACGGCAAGGTGACGCAATCGGGCAACACGAAGGACATGATCTTCGGCGTCGGCTTCCTGATCGAATACTTCAGCAGCTTCATGACGCTGCAACCGGGCGACCTGATCCTGACGGGCACACCCGACGGCGTGGTCGACTGCCGCCCTGGCGATGTCGTCGTCACCAGCATCGAGGGCCTGGGCGACCTCATCAACACGATTGAATGAATATGAAGATCGATCACCTCATCAACGGCAAAACCGTCGCCGGTCGCGACTACTTCGAGACCGTCAACCCGGCCACGCAGGAGGTGCTGGCCGAAGTGGCGGCCGGCAGCAACGTCGAGGTCCACGCCGCGGTCGCCGCAGCCAAGGAAGCGTTTCCAGCATGGGCCGGCATGGCCGCACCGGCGCGCGCCAAAATCATTCGCAAGCTCGGTGACCTGATCGCCGCGCATGTGCCGGAAATCGCGCAAACCGAGACCAACGACTGCGGCCAGGTGATCGCCCAAACCGGCAAGCAGCTGATCCCGCGCGCCGCCGACAATTTTTATTACTTTGCCGAAATGTGCACGCGGGTCGATGGCCACACCTACCCGACCGAAACCCACCTGAACTACACGCTGTACCACCCGACCGGCGTCTGCGCGCTGATCTCGCCGTGGAACGTGCCCTTCATGACGGCCACCTGGAAGGTCGCGCCCTGCCTGGCCTTCGGCAACACCGCGGTGCTCAAGATGAGCGAGTTGTCGCCGATGACCGCGGCGCGTTTGGGCGAGCTGGCGCTGGAGGCCGGCATCCCTCCCGGCGTGCTCAACATCGTGCATGGCTACGGCAAGGCCGCCGGTGAGCCGCTGTGCAGCCACCCGGACGTGCGCGCCATTTCCTTCACGGGCTCCACCGCCACCGGCAACCGCATCGTGCAATCGGCCGGCCTGAAAAAATTCAGCATGGAGCTGGGCGGCAAATCACCGTTTGTGATTTTTGAAGACGCGAACCTGGAGCGCGCGCTCGACGCCGCGATCTTCATGATCTTCTCCAACAACGGCGAACGCTGCACCGCGGGCTCGCGCATCCTGGTGCAGCAATCGATCTACGCAGACTTCGCCGCGAAGTTCGCCGCACGCGCCCAGCGCATCCGGGTCGGCGACCCGCTCGACGACGCCACCACCATAGGTCCCATGATTTCGCAGGGCCACCTGGCCAAGGTGCGCAGTTACATCGAGCTCGGCCCGAAAGAAGGCGCGACACTGCTGTGCGGCGGACTCGGCACGCCCGACCTGCCGGACCGGGTGAAGAAGGGCAACTACGTGCTGCCGACGGTGTTCGCCGACGTGGACAACCGCATGCGTATCGCGCAGGAGGAAATTTTTGGCCCGGTCGCCTGCCTGATCCCGTTCAGGGACGAGGCCGAGGCGATCCGCCTGGCCAACGACACAAGTTATGGACTATCCAGTTATGTCTGGACCGAAAACATCGGCAAGGCCCACCGCGTGGCGGCCGCTGTTGAGGCAGGCATGTGTTTCGTCAACAGCCAGAATGTGCGCGACCTGCGCCAGCCTTTTGGCGGCACCAAGGCGTCGGGCACAGGCCGCGAGGGCGGCACCTGGAGTTATGAGGTTTTTTGCGAGCCCAAAAATGTTGCGGTGTCGCTGGGATCGCACCACATCCCTCACTGGGGAGTTTGAATATGGGAAGCCTCGCTCTCGCTGCCAAGATCACACATGTGCCATCCATGTATTTGTCGGAGTTTCCGGGGCCCAACTTCGGCTGCCGCGACGCCGCCATCGCGGGCCACAAGGAGATTGACCGCCGCTGCCGCGCGCTCGGTGTCGACACCATTGTGGTGTTCGACGTGCACTGGCAAGTCAACAGCGAGTACCACATCAACTGCGGACCGGCCTTCGAGGGCAACTACACCAGCAACGAGCTGCCGCACTTCATCAAGAACATGCCGTACGCCTACCCCGGCAACCCAGCCCTTGGTCACCTGATGGCCGACCGGGCCAATGCCATGGGCGTGAAGAGCCGCGCGCACTCGGACACCACGCTCGAACTCGGCTACGGCACCCTGGTGCCCATGCGCTACATGAACAGCGACCAGCACTACAAGGTCATCAGCATCAGCGGCTGGTGCGACTGGCACGACCTGGCAGAGTCCGGCCGCTTCGGCCTGGCGGTCCGCAAAGCCATCGAGGAAGACTACGGAGGCACGGTCGCGGTGTTTGCCAGCGGCTCGCTGTCCCACCACTTCGCCGACAACGGCCGTGCGCCGGAGTTCATGCACAAGGTCTACGATCCTTTCCTCGAGCAGGTAGACCAGCGCGTGGTCGAGCTCTGGAAAGCCGGCGATTGGAAAACCTTCCTCGGCATGCTGCCCATGTACGCCGAGAAATGCTGGGGCGAAGGCGACATGCACGACACCGCCATGCTGCTGGGCCTGCTGGGCTGGGATCAATACGCAGCACCGGCGGAAATCATCACGCCCTACTTCGGCAGTTCCGGTACGGGCCAGATCAACGCCATCTTTCCGGTCACGCCCTTGCCTGAATCCGTCGCAAAGAAGCCCTGACATGCCACACCTGGTCATCCTCTACACACCCAATCTCGACGCCGCCAGCGACATGACGGCGCTGTGCCGCGCGCTGGCCGACACCATGCTGGCCGTGCGCGACGAAGACGGCAAGCAGGTCTTCCCGACCGGTGGCACGCGTGTGCTGGCGTATCCGGCGGCTCACTACGCGGTGGCTGACGGCAACGGCGACTACAGTTTTATTTACCTGAACCTGCGCATGGCGTCCGGCCGCAGTGACGCTACAAAAAAGAGAGCTGGTGACGCCCTTCTGGAAAGGGCCAGGGTTCACTTTGGCTCCCTGTTTGAAAAGCAGCCTGTCGGCATGACGCTGCAGATCGATGAAAGCCCGGGACAGGTCTATGACGGCAAACACAGCAGCCTGCATCCCCTGTTCAACAAGGCCTGACCATGTTTTCCGACGAACTCATTGCCCAGCTGGCAGCCGAACTGAACCAGAGCGAGAAAACACGCACGCAGATCGAACACTTCAGCAAGCGCTTCCCCGGCATGACGATTGAAGACGGGTATGCCATTTCGCGCGCATGGGTGAAACACAAGATCAATGAAGGCCGGATCGCACGCGGCCACAAGATCGGCCTGACCTCGCGCGCCATGCAGTTGTCCAGCCAGATCGACGAGCCTGACTACGGCACGCTGCTGGACGACATGTTTTTCGAGCCGGGCGACATTCCCGCCTCGCGCTTCATCGCCCCGCGCGTGGAGGTCGAGCTCGCCTTCATCCTGAAGAAAAAGCTGGAAGGCGCCCACATCACCGTGGACGATGTGCTGGACGCCACCGATTACGTGCAGCCCGCCATCGAAATCATCGACGCGCGCATCGAGCAGTTCGACCGCCACACCAAAGCCCCGCGCAAGGTCTACGACACCATTTCCGACAACGCCGCCAATGCCGGCATCGTGCTGGGCGGGCGCAAGGTCCCGCCGCGCGAGGTGGACCTGCCTTGGGTCGGCGCCATCCTGCGGCAAAACGGCGTGGTGGAAGAAACCGGCCTCGCCGCCGGCGTGCAGGGCCACCCGGCCGTCGGTGTGGCTTGGCTGGCCATGAAACTCGCGCCCTGGGGCGAATGCCTGGAGGCCGGCGAAGTCGTGCTGGCAGGCTCCTTCACCCGTCCCGCCATCGCCAAGCAAGGCGATGTGTTCGACGCCGACTACGGCCCGCTGGGCCGCTTTGAATTCAAGTTCACCTGAAAACAAACATGCAAACACCCGTCAACACCTTCAAGCAGGCCATCGCCAACCAGCAGACCCAGATCGGCCTCTGGGTCAGCCTGGCCGATGCCTACAGCACCGAGATCTGCGCCGGCGCGGGTTTCGACTGGCTGCTTCTCGACGGCGAACATGCGCCCAACGATGTGCGCAGCATCCTGGCGCAGTTGCAGGTCGTCGCCGCCTACCCGTCGCACCCGATCGCGCGCGTGCCCATGGGCCATGGCCATGTCGGCGAGGCGCTGCTCAAGCAGTACCTGGACATCGGTGTGCAGACCCTGCTGGTGCCCATGGTGGATACCGCGGCGCAGGCGGCCGCGCTGGTGCGCGCCACGCGATACCCGCAGCTCGATGCGCAGGGAAAGGACATAGGCGGCATACGCGGCATGGCCGGCGCGCGCGCCTCACGCTGGGGCCGCATTCCCCGCTACGCGCATGAGGCCAATGCGCAGGTCTGCCTGCTGGTGCAGGCCGAAACCCAGACCGCGCTGGACAACCTGGACGCGATTGCCTCCACCGAAGGCGTGGACGGCGTCTTCATCGGGCCGGCCGATCTGTCGGCCTCGCTGGGCCATGTGGGCAACCCCGGGCATCCGGATGTGCAGGCAGCCATCGAATCGGCCATCGCCCGCATCCTGAAAGCCGGCAAGGCCCCGGGCATCCTGACCACCGACGAAAAGCTGGCGCGCCACTACATGGCCCTGGGGTGCACCTTTGTGGCCGTCGGGCTGGACACCAACCTGCTGGTGCGCCACACCAGCGCGCTCGCCGCCACCTTCAAGTCCGGCGTCAGCGTAGCGCCGGCCGGCAAGACTTACTGACACTGACGCACAATGATCAGGAACCCACCATGAACGCCCTGTTGCATCCCCCACCTGCCGCCATGCACCCCGATGAATGGAGCGCCCGCCTGCAACTGGCGGCCTGTTACCGCGTCTTCGCCATGCTGGGCTGGACCGAGATGATTTACAACCACATCACCGTGCGGCTACCGGACAGCGTGACCGGCGGTGACAAGCAGTTTTTGATCAACCCTTTTGGCCTGCATTACTCCGAGGTCACGGCCAGCAACCTGCTCAAGATCGACCTGAAGGGCAACAAGCTGGACGACAACCCCTGGCCGGTCAACCCGGCCGGCTTCACGGTGCACGCCGCCATCCACGACGGCCTGCCCGGCGCGCATTGTGTGATGCACACCCACACCACTGCCGGCGTGGCGGTAGCCTGCACCCAGGGCGGGCTGGCGCAGAACAATTTCTACTCGGCGCAACTGCACGGCTTGGTGGCGTACCACGACTTCGAGGGCATCACCATCCATGCCGACGAAGCGCCACGCCTGCTGAAAAACATCGGCGACAAGCCGGTGGTGATCCTGCGCAACCACGGCTTGCTGGCCTGGGCAGCCACGCTGCCGCTGGCCTTTGTGCGGCTGTGGACCTTGCAGCGCGCCTGCGACATCCAGCTGGCTCAGGCGGCGATGGGCCCGGCGATTGCCGTTCCGGAAGCCGTCGCCGCGAAAACCACACACGATTCCTTCCAGTTCGACGCGCAGTTCGGCGCCGGCCAGGACGTCTTCGACGCCCTGGTGCGGCAAGTGGACCGAATCGACGACAGCTATAAAAAGTAGAGCGCGTTAGCCATATTGCATGAGGGCTGGAGGCCGATTTGACTATCAAGAATGTGTGTATTTACGGCGCCGGCGCCATCGGCGGCTGGATCGGCGCCAGGCTGGCGCAGGCCGGCTGCCGTGTCAATGTGGTTGCGCGCGGCGCGACACTGCAGGCGCTGCAGCAGCACGGGTTGCGGCTGCAACAGGGTGGCGGGATCACGTCTGTCAAGGTGCAGGCCAGTGCCGACCCGGCGACCTTCGGCGTGCAGGACCTGGTCATCATCGCGGTCAAGGCGCCGGCGCTGGCCGACGTCGCCAAAGCCATCTCGCCCCTGATCGGCCCTGACACCCTCGTGCTGACCGCGATGAACGGCGTCCCCTGGTGGTTCCTGGACGGCTTCGGCGGCGAACACGCCGGCAAACGCCTGAGCTCGGTGGATGCCGACGGCAGCATTGCACGCGCCATCCCCTCGCGCCAGGTGATCGGCTGCGTGGTCCATGCCAGCTGTTCGCTCAACAGCCCGGGCTTCGTGAAGAACCACTTCGGCAACAAGCTCATCATCGGCGAGCCTTCCGGCGAAAAAACCGCGCGAGTGCAGGCGCTGGCGGCGCTGTTGGAGAAAGCCGGCCACGAGGTGGCGCTGTCAGAGCAAATCCAGAAGGACACCTGGTACAAGCTGTGGGGCAACATGACGGTGAATCCGGTCAGCGCCTTCACCGGCGCCACCACTGACATGATCCTCGGCGACCCGCTGGTGCGGGGCTTCATCTCCAGCGTCATGCTGGAGGCCAAAGAGATAGGCGCGCGCATCGGCATCCCCATAGACCAACAGCCAGAAGACCGGCACGCCGTCACCCTCAAGCTGGGCGCCTTCAAGACCTCCATGCTGCAGGACGTCGAAGCCGGCAAGGCCGTCGAGCTCGACGCGCTCGTGACGGTGGTCAAGGAACTGGGTGAGCTGACGCAGGTGCCGACACCTTTCACCGACGCGCTGCTGGGGCTGAGCCGCCTGCACGCACAAGTACGCGGACTGTATTGATGCCAACCAAAAAAGCCATCAGCGGCACGGCGTTTGCCACGCTGCTGCTCATCGCCCTCATGATGGGCGCCAACCACGTGGCGGCGCGCATCGCCTTCAACAACGGCGTGGACGTGGCCACCGCGGTGGTGTTCCGCAGTGTCGTCACCACCCTGGTCATCGCGCTTCTGCTGGCGGTGGCGCGTGTGCGCATCAGCTTCACCGCGCGCCACAAGCGCATGCTGCCGTTGATCGGGCTGCTGATCGGCATCCAGAGCCTGTGCCTGTATTCGGCCGTGGCGCGCTTGCCGGTGGCGCTGGCCCTGCTGGCCTTCAACACCTACCCGATCTGGACCGCGCTGTGGGCGTGGGTGGTGTACCGGCAAAAGCCGGAGCGCGCCATGCTGATCGCGATGCCGGTGATCCTGGTCGGGCTGGCGCTGGCGCTGGACGTGTTCGGCGCGGCCTCGGGCCTGGGCGCTTCCGGGCAGTGGGCGCGCATAGGCGCGGGCGTGGCCTTCGCGCTGGCCGCAGCCGGCACCTTCGGGCTGGCGCTGGTCATCACGCAGCAGGAAACCGCCGGTGTGGACGGCCGTGTGCGCACCGCCACCACCATGGCGATGGCCGGGCTGATCGCCCTGGGCATGGTCGGCACGCAAGGCGGCTTTCACCTGCCGCAAGCGCCGGCCGGCTGGGCCGGGCTGGCAGCGCTGACCTTTCTTTACGGCACGGCCTTCACCATCATGTTCACCGTGCTGCCCAAACTCGGTGTGGTGGGCAACTCGGCCATCATGAATGTGGAGCCGGTGTTCGCACTGGTGCTGGCCTGGCTGATCTTGGGCCAGGCGATTGCGCCTGTGCAGGTGGCCGGCGCCCTGCTGGTGGTGGGCGCGGTGATGGTGCTGGGGCTGAGGAAGCGCTGAAGCAGGATGACGCTCAGCCGGCGCCCCTGATCAGCCGAATGGCGTGCGGGAGCGACTGCGCTGCAGGGACGAAATAATCCAGCAGGGCGCCCAGCAACACCGCGCAAAAAAATGCACCCAGCAGGGGCTTCCAGGTCAGCCGCACGGCCGCTGACAGCCAGCCTTCGCGCACCACACGCACCGCCGTGCGCGCCGAGACGTAAGAGAACGCCAGTTCCACTGCCACCGTCAACAGCGCTTCCCAGCCGAAGTAAAGCAGCAGCAAGGATCCGGCCCCGAGAAAAACAGCACAGCCGATCAGGAAAATGGCCACCACCGGGACCACCACCACAGCGCCTTCGTCGGCACTGCCGGCGGCTTCCAGCGCCCCGCTGGCGACATCGCCGAGGTTCGCCGAAGCGTTCGCAGCCTCTGAAAAATCACCAGACGCACCACCACCACCGAAGTCACCGCCGCCACCCGACACGAATGAGATGTCCGCGGCCGGCGCCTGAAGGTTCACGCCGCCCAGGTCCGGCACGGGCAGGTCCACATTCAGGCCATCCAGGCCGGAGTCCCGCCCAACAAGTGCTGCCGCCCAGATCCGCAGCACCAGCAGGTAAGCCAGGTACCCAACGCCCAGGGTGGCCGCATACCGCAGGGCCAGCGAATTCGAGCCCATCAGCATTTGCAGATGCGACGCGGCCCACATCACGCCCAGCACGATGGAGCCGATACACGCCCCATGTATTCCCAGCCAGTGCCGCTGGCGCAACTGCCTCTCCACACTGCTTTCCCACAGCCGAACCGATCGCCAGTTCGACAGGTTGATCATTCGGCCACCACCGGCACCCGGGGCGCCAGCGCACACATCAGTTCGTATGCGACGGTACCGCCGGCCTGGGCGATCTCGTCGATGGGCAACACGGCGCCATCTGAGGAGTTTCCCCACAGCGTGACCTCGCTGCCGATGCCGGCCCCGGGCACCGGCGTCAGGTCCACCGTGAGCATGTCCATGCTGACGCGCCCGACCATGCGGCATCGCACGCCGTTGACCAGGATGGGCGTGCCAGTCGTGCAATGCCGCGGGTAAGCGTCGGCGTACCCGCAGGCCACCACGCCGATGCGCAGCGGCCCGTCGGCGCTGAAGCTCGAGCCGTAACCGACCGTGTCGCCGGCTGCCAGTTGCTGCACCCCGATGATTTTTGACGCCAGCGTCATCGTCGGCTGCAGGCCCCAGTCGGCGGCCGAGTGCTCCGGAAAGTCGGGCGAGCTGCCGTAGACCGCGATGCCGGGGCGTATCCAGTCGGACTTTGCGCCGACGGCGGCGCCATGGCGCAGGGTGGCGGCGCTGTTGCTCAGCGTGCGCTCACCGGGCAGGTCGTGGGTGACGGCTTCAAACGCCTGCAACTGCGCCGCGATGCCCTTGGGGCCGTCGGCATCGCTGAAATGCGTCATCAGGGAAATCTCGTCCACCTGCGGCAGCGCATTGAGCCGGGCCCAGGCCGCGCGATAACGCCCGGGCGTGAAGCCCAGGCGGTTCATGCCCGAATTCATCTTGAGGAACACGCGGTGCGGCACCTGGGTCTTGTGCGTGGCCAGCATGTCGATCTGCTCATCGCAGTGCACCGTGTGCCACAAGCCCAGGCGCGAACACAGTTCCAGGTCCCGCAATTCGAAGCAACCCTCCAGCAGCAGGATGGGGCCGCGCCAGTCCAGCGCGCGCATGCGCCGCGCCTCGTCCAGGTCCAGCAGCGCAAAGCCGTCGGCGCCGCGCAAGCCCTCGAAAGCGCGCTCGATGCCATGGCCATAGGCATTGGCCTTGACCACCGCCCAGACCCGGGCATCCGGTGCGAGTGCGCGGGCCAGCGCGAGGTTGTGACTCAGCGCAGCGGGGTGGATGGTGGCAAGAATGGGACGGGGCATGGCAGTGGGGGCTCGGTATAACAAAAAATTGGCCGCAAACCACGAGGGTTAACGCAGGCCTGTCAAGGCCGGTTTGCTGATTCTGCCAGCTTGCAGCGTGCTATAAACCTTGATAGACGCGAGACATTCTTCCTTGACTTCCGGCTCGCAGTTACAAACGATGAAATTCACCGCTACCCGCCCCGTTGTTGCCGCAGCTTGCGGCGCCCATGCCGCGCGCGCCGCGTGGCCGCGGCCGTCGGCCCGCTGACAGCAACGCTGCAGCCATGGTGACCCCCAGGATTGAATGAAGCGCGGTTTTTACACCATCATGGCGGCGCAGTTTTTCAGCTCGCTGGCCGACAACGCGCTGTTTGTGGCCGCCGTGGAGCTGTTGCGCACCAGCGGCGCGCCCAAATGGCAGCCAGCCGCGCTGGTGCCGATGTTTGCCCTGTTTTATGTGGTGCTGGCGCCTTTTGTCGGCGCCTTTGCCGACGCGCAGCCCAAGGGCAAGGTGATGTTCATCAGCAATGCCATCAAGGTGGTGGGCTGCCTGATGATGCTGTTCGGCACGCACCCGCTGCTGGCCTATGCCATCGTCGGCCTGGGCGCGGCCGCTTATTCACCGGCCAAGTACGGCATCCTGACTGAATTGTTGCCGGCCTCCCAGCTGGTCAAGGCCAACGGCTGGATCGAGGGCCTGACGATTGCGTCCATCATCCTCGGTGTGTTGCTGGGCGGCCAGCTGGTCGGCCATTCGGTGTCCCACCTGCTGCTGTCCTTTGACTTTCCGGTGATTGTCACCGGCATCGACACGCCGCCGGAAGCCGCCATCTGCGCGCTGATCATCCTGTACGCGCTGGCCGCCTGGTTCAACACGCGCATCCCGCACACCGGCGTCGAGATGCGGCCCATGCCGCGCAACAAACTGGAGCTGCTGCCCGACTTCTGGAACTGCAACTCAGCGCTGTGGCGCGACAAGCTCGGGCAGATTTCGCTGGCCACCACCACGCTGTTCTGGGGCGTCTCGGGCAACCTGCGCTACATCGTGCTGGCCTGGAGCGCGGCCGCGTTGGGCTACAGCACCACGCAAGCGTCCTCACTGGTGGGCGTGGTGGCCATTGGCACGGCGGTGGGCGCGATTCTCGCGTCGATGCGCATGCGACTGGAGCACGCGACCAGCCTGATGCCGCTGGGTATTGCCATGGGCCTGCTGGTGATCCTGATGAACGTCATCACCAACGTCTGGGTGGCCGCGCCCTTTCTGATTCTGCTCGGCGGCCTGGGCGGCTTCCTGGTGGTGCCCATGAACGCCTTGCTGCAGCACCGCGGACACAACCTGATGGGCGCGGGCCGTTCGATTGCGGTGCAGAACTTCAACGAGCAGGCCTGCATCCTGGCACTGGGCGCGGGCTACAGCCTGTCCACCGGCATGGGGCTGTCGGCCTTTGGCGCGATCACCACCTTTGGCGTGGTGGTGGCAGGCTTCATGTGGCTGATCCAGCGCTGGCACAAAAGCAACTGCATCAAGCACAAGGAGCAGGTGGACCACCTCCTGAGCATCGCCCGCAGCGACAAGTCGCACTAGGGCCTGTTCACGCTATTTATGCAAGATGCGTTGCGAGTCAAAAAGGTCATGCGCGAGGCGCAAAATGCAGCCGGGCTAGCGCCCGGCAAGGCTTTGCAACACTGCGCATGGCCTTTTTGGCCGCAACCCGGAGGGAACGGGGTTCGCACATGCATAAATAATGTGAGCAGGCCCTAATGCAGGCCGCGCCGCCCGGTCCCCCCGCGCGCCATGGGGCGCTGCTGCCGTCCCTGGCGCTGGTGCTCAATGCGTTTATCTGGGGTTGCTCCTGGTGGGCCTTCCGCCAGCTTCAGGGCCACGGCCTGCACCCGCTGTGGTCCACCGCGCTGATCTACTTTTTTTGCCTGGCCTGCATCACCGCCTGGCAGCCGGGCGCCTGGCGCAGCTTCGCGCGGCACCCGCAGCTGTGGTGGCTGGCGCTTGCCGCAGGCCTGACCAATGTCGGCTTCAACTGGGCCGTCACCGTCGGCGATGTGGTGCGCGTGGTCCTGCTGTTCTACCTGATGCCGGCGTGGTCGGTGCTGCTGGCCTGGGCGGTGCTGGGTGAGCGGCCCACGCGCGCTTCGCTGCTGCGCCTGCTGCTGGCCATGGCCGGCGTGATCATCGTGCTCAAGGAGCCCACGTCGCCCTGGCCGGTGCCGCAGGACGCGGCCGACTGGCTGGCGCTGATGGGTGGGCTCAGTTTCGCCGGCACCAATGTGATGCTGCGCAAGCTGGAGTACACGCCCAACGCGTCGCGCATGCTGGCCATGTTCGGCGGCGGCGCCATGCTGGCGACGGGCGCGGCGCTGCTGGGCCTGGCCGGCGGCATCGTGAACGCGCCGCTGTGGGCCAGCGCCTGGGTTCCGGTGGCGCTGGGCCTGTCCCTGGCCTTTCTGGTCAGCAACCTGGGGCTGCAGTACGGCGCGGCGCGGCTGGCCGCCGGCACCACGGCGATCGTGATGCTGACCGAGATCCTGTTTGCCAGCGCGTCCGCCGCCCTGCTGGGCGCGGCCGAATTCAGCGCGCGCACCCTGGTGGGTGGCGGCCTCATCGTGCTGGCCGCGGTCCTGGCGGCCCTGGCCCCCGCGAAGAAATAGCCCCCACGTTCGCTCGCTGCACGTAGCTCTCTGCACCTTGCAGGCCGCCGCTCGCCGGAGGCTTCGCTTCTGATGCCTGTCCAAACCTGCTCAAGCAGGTCCGGAGCCGCAGGCACCAGCCCCGAGGGGGCCGCGGCCCCTGCTTGATCAAGAAAAGAGCATCCTCGTGCGCCGCTGCAGTACAGTGGCAGCTCCAACCAGGAGCCACCATGAGCAGCATTTACGACTTCAAGGCGCAGCAGATCAACGGCCAGGACATCGACCTTTCGGAGTTCCGCGGCAAGGTCATGCTGATCGTGAACACGGCCAGCAAGTGCGGCTTCACGCCGCAGTTCGGCGGCCTGGAAGACCTGCACAAGGCCTACACCGGCAAGGGTCTGGTGGTGCTGGGCTTCCCCTGCAACCAGTTCGGCTCGCAAGACCCCGGCGCCGACGGCGAGATCGCGGAGTTCTGCCAGGTCAACTATGGGGTGAGCTTTCCGATGATGGGCAAGATCGATGTCAACGGCCCGGCCGCGCATCCGCTGTACAAATGGCTGTCGTCGGAAGCGCCCGGGCTGCTGGGCAGCAAGTCCATCAAGTGGAATTTCACCAAGTTCCTGGTGGGTAAGGACGGGCAGGTCATCCGGCGGTATGCGCCTACCGACAAGCCGGCCGATCTGGCAAAGGATGTGGAAGCCGCCCTGGCGGCCTGAATGTCGCCGCGCCCCGGCGCCCGAGCCCGAACAGTGGCCGCAGCCAGGCCACGCGGCGCACCAGCGCCGTCAGCATCCAGCAACCCAGCAGTGTGCCCGCCAGCAACAGCAGCGGCTCGACCGCCGGACCCAGCTGCAGCGGCGCCAGCCACCAGGCCACGGCAATGATCAGGGTCTGGTGCAACACATACCAGGGGTAGACCGACGCCCGTGCCCAAGGCAGCCAGCGCCACGGGTGGTTGAGCTTCACGTGGCCCCAGCCGAGGATGGCCAGCAGCACCGTCCACAGGTAAACATCCGCGATCAGGCGCAGCAACTGGCGCGGCGCTGCCAGTTCCGCAGGCAGCGCGCGCAGCCCCAGGTACAGGACCAGCACCGCCAGCGCGATGCCCAGCGCCGGCCAGCGCAAGCGCGCGGCCTCGGCCCACCAGCCCTCGTCCGTTCCAATCCACCAGCCGTAGAGAAACAGCGTGAAATAAACCGCGTGCAGCCAGCCGTCGCCGATCAGGTCATGCGTCGCCGGAAAGTGCGGCCACAGCGCCAACGACCAGATCATCAAGGGCAGGGCAGGCGCGCTTAAAAGGGCGGCGCCGCGCAGGCGGACAAAAGCCAGGCGCAAGCGCTGTCCGGCCGCCGATTGCAGCACCGGCAGCAGCAAAACCAGTGCGGTGGTGTAAAGCCACAGGTAGGGCAGGTACCAGAGATGGTTCCAGGTCACGCCGAAGTCCGATCCGTCAAACGCAGCTTTCGGCCAGGGCCCGCCGGCGGCATAACGCAGCAGGAAGGCGCCAAAACCCGGCACGACGCTGCCGTTGGCCACGCCCTGCGCGTACGCCTGGAAAGGCACGATCACCGCCATGCCGAAAACCAGCGGCAACAACAAGCGCCAGCTGCGCTCGCGCAGCAAGGCCCCGGGACCCCGGCCGCGCTGCAGGAACCCGAGCGCCAGCCCCGAGATCAGGAAGACCAGGTCCATGCGCCAAAGATTGAGCGCCCGCATCGGCGTCTGCAGCCATTCGGCCGCGTGCGGACTCTTGAGGTGCCAATGCCAGTCGGCAACGTAATACATGGCCAGGTGGTAGAGAACGACCAGGGCAAAGGCCAGGGCGCGCAGGGCGTCAATGTCGTGGCGGCGGTTCATGCTTGTCTCCTTTGAAAAAGCAGCGCGGGCCGTGATGTTCAGGCGGCAGGCAAGCTTGCGGCAGGCCCAGGGGACCAGCCGCCGCCCCTTTGTGACGAACGGCGGCCGCGGGGGGCGAAAACCGCTGCGACGTTTCAGGGCTGGCTAGACTGTCGGCATGTCAGATTCCGCCAACACCTGGCTGGCGCGTTACCAGCCCTACCGACGCCAGGCCGAGATCGGCTTCTGGGTGTCCGTGCTGACCATCCACATGCTGTTCAACAGCATCACGGCCTGGATCGACCTGCGGACCACGCCGTTTGTCCACCCCCTGGTCTGGGAGCTGTCGAGCAACCTGACCGTGGGCCTGCTGATTCCGGCGCTGGTCGCTTTCGAGCGGCGCTTTCCGCTGCGCTGGGACACGCTGGGCCGACACCTGCCCTGGCATCTTGCGAGCACGCTGGTGTTTTGCGGCGCGCATGTGCTGGTGATGATGGCCTTGCGCAAGGCCGTTTATGCGTCCGTGGGCGCCAGCTACACGATCGGCCATTGGCCCACCGTTTTTGCCTACGAGTACCTCAAGGACGTGCGCAGCTATGTGCTGATCCTGTGCGCCGTGCTCAGCTACCGCCTCCTGCTGTTGCGCGCCCAGGGCGAAGCACGGGTGCTCGACCCGCCGGAAGTTGCCGCGGGCGACGCGTCTGCCGGCCCGGCGCCGCGGCCAGAGCGCTTCCTGGTGCGCAAACTGCGCAGCGAGTTCCTGATCGCCGCCAACGATATCGAATGGCTGCAGGCCCAGGGCAATTACGTCGGCCTCCACGTCAACGGGCATGACTACCTGCTGCGCTCGACCCTGGCGGACTTTCTCGGCCAGCTGGACCCGGCGCGTTTTGTCCAGGTCCATCGCAGCTTCGCCGTCAACCTGGACCGCGTGGCCGAAATCGAACCACTGGACAGCGGCGATGCCCGCCTGCGCATGAAGGACGGCAGCCAGGTGGCCTGCAGCCGGCGTTACCGCGACGCGCTCGGCGGCCGTTGATTCACAGCCAAATCGGGCCTCAGCCCCGACGGATCAAGGGCTGATAGCTATTTATTCGATAGCAATCGGAGCAGCCAGGGCATCGTCCAGCAGCTCCACCCAGTGCCGCACTGGCGTCGCCGTGCCGCTTTGCAAATGTGTGATGCAGCCAATGTTGGCCGAGACGATCACCTCGGGCGCCGTCGCTTCCAAGTGGCCCAGCTTGCGGTCGCGCAGCTGGGTGGCGATCTCCGGCATCAGTACCGAGTAGGTGCCGGCCGAGCCGCAGCACAGGTGCGCTTCGCTGCCGGCCACCTTCACCTCAAAACCAAGCGCGCCCATCAGCGTTTCGACACCGCCGCGCAATTGCTGGCCATGCTGCAGCGTGCAGGGCGGGTGAAACACCACCCGGCCCGTCTTCGCCTTGACCTTGCCCTGCAGCTCGCCGACCAGCTCGGGCATCAGCTCGCTGAGGTCGCGCGTGAGTTCGCTGATACGCGCCGCCTTGTCGGCGTACGCCGGGTCGTCCTTGAGGTGGTAGCCGTACTCCTTGACGGTGACGCCGCAGCCGGAGGCGTTCATGACGATGGCTTCGACGCCGGCCTCGACATGCGGCCACCAGGCGTCGATGTTGTTCCGCATCTCGGCCTTGCCGCCGTCCTGGTCGTTCAGGTGAAACTTGACCGCACCGCAGCAACCGGCCTTCGGCGCGACCAGCGTCTGTATGCCGGCGGCGTCGAGCACGCGCGCGGTGGCGGCATTGATGTTGGGCATCATCGCGGGCTGCACACAGCCCGCCAGCATCAGCATCCTGCGGGCATGGCGGCGTTGCGGCCACACCCCCGCCGGCCGGCGTTCCGGCACCTTGGCCTTCAGCGACGCGGGCAACAGGCCGCGCACAGCCTGGCCCAGCTTCATGGCTGGCGCAAACAGCGGTGAAGGAAGGCCTTCCTTCAAGGACCAGCGCAGCGCGCTTTCGGCAGCCGGGCGGGGCACGCGTTCATCGACCAGCTTGCGGCCGATGTCCACCAGGTGGCCGTACTGCACCCCGCTGGGGCAGGTGGTTTCGCAATTGCGGCAGGTCAGGCAGCGGTCCAGGTGCAGCTGGGTCTTGCGCGTGGGCGCCTCGCCTTCCAGCACCTGCTTGATCAGGTAAATGCGCCCGCGCGGTCCGTCGAGTTCGTCGCCCAGCAACTGGTAGGTCGGGCAGGTGGCGGTGCAAAAACCGCAATGCACACACTTGCGCAGGATGGCCTCGGCGGCCTGGCCATCGGCAGTGTTCTCGAATTCAGGGGCAAGGTGGGTTTGCATCGGGCTGGCGTTCTCAGAAGTCGGGGTACAGGCGGCCGCGGTTGAAGATGCCGGCGGGATCGAATTCCTTTTTGAGCTGGCGGTGAATCCGGTCCAGCGGCGGTTTCAAGGCATCAAATCGGCCTCCAGCCCCCGCCAGTTGGCCTTCACCAGCTATAAATAGCGTAGCGTGGCCACCTGCAGCCGCAGCCAGTTTGCGCAAGCGGCCGCCCTCGCCCGGGGCGGCAAACACCCAGCGCAGGCCGCCGTGCCACTCGATCAGCGGCGGCTCCGGCAGGTCCAGCACCGGCGCGGTCTGCGGCACCGACAGGCGCCACAGCTCGCGCCCGCCGCGCGCCAGGAACCAGGGCAGGTGCTGGTCGCGGCACAGGGTCCAGTCGGGGGCGGTCGCGGTGTTGTCCTGGCGTTCGCCGCCCAGCGATGTGCAGGCGGCTTCGACGGCGGCAACCGCGCCGCGCAGGCGCAGGAACAGCGTCGTGGTGCTTCCATCGTCCACCCAGCAACTGGCGTTGAGCGGCAGCGCCTGGCCGCCCCAGGTGTTGAGTTGCGCCAGCGCGCGGGCCTGGTCCATTTCAAATCTGAGGGTCGCCTCGGCGGGCGCCAGCGGCAGCACCTTGAGGCTGACTTCGGTGATCAGGCCCAGGGTGCCCATGGCGCCGGCCATGAGGCGCGACACGTCGTAACCCGCCACGTTTTTCATGACCTGGCCACCGAAGGTGAGCAGTTCGCCCTTGCCGTTGAGCAGCGTCATGCCCAGCACATAATCCCGCACCGCGCCCACGCTGGCACGCGCCGGGCCGCTCAGGCCAGCGGCGACCATGCCGCCGACGGTGGCGCCCCCGACAAAATGCGGCGGTTCGAACGGCAGGCACTGGCCGCGCTCGGCCAGCACGGCCTCGAGTTCGGCCAGGGGCGTACCCGCCCGCACCGTGACCACCAGTTCACTCGGCTCGTAACTGCTGATGCCGGCCAGCGGCCTGGTGTCCAGCAACTCGCCGGCAGGCGCTTCCCCGTAAAAGTCCTTGCTGCCGCCGCCGCGTATGCGCAGGGCTGTGCCGGCTGCCGCAGCCGTGCGGACCTGGGCGATGATCAATTGAAGCGCTGAATCCATGGCGCTGATGGTAAGTCGCGCCGCCGTGCGGCGGTTTGATTTTTTTGAACGGCCGCTGTTCGGTTTTTTGCGCGCTTCAGTCGGCGAAGAAGTTGACCGGCAGCCCCGGCACCTCCACACGCATGGCCAGCACGCAGCCGGACTGCGGCATCGCGGCCAGCTCATCGGCCGGGCGGCCGTGCCGCGCGCTGGTCAGGTACAGGGTCTGCAGGTCGTCGCCGCCGAAACACACCATGGTCGGACAGCGCACCGGGGTGGCGATGTCGGCCAGGATGTCCCCGGCGGGCGACAGCTTGAGCACCCGCGCGCCTTCGAACATGGCGACCCAGTAGTTGCCCTGGCTGTCCACCGACGCGCCATCGGGCCGGCCGCCGTAGCCGGGCATGCCGGGCTGCCAGCCGGCGGGTTTGCCGGCAAATTGCCGGAACACGCGGCCACGCTGCATCTGGTTGCTGCTGGCATCCCAGTCCCAGGCCCTGATCACGTGTTCGGTGGTGTTGGTCCAGTAAAGCGTGGCCGTGTCGGGGGACCAGGCCAGGCCATTGGCGATGGTGGCGTCGCCCGCCTTGCGTTCCAGCACCGGTGCGCGGCCACCGCGGGCATCGAGCGAAAAAAGCTGGGCTGTGGCGGCATTGCGCGGCTCGTACATGGTGCCGGCCCAGAAACGTCCGGCAGGGTCGGCCTTGCCATCGTTGAAGCGCGTGGTGGCCGTGTCGTGCGTGGCTGGCGCCAGCTGCTGCAGCGGCCCGCCCCAAGCGGCCGCACGGTAAATGCCGTCACGCAGCGCGATGACCAGGCCGCTGGCCTGGCCCTGCGTGCGGGCCGGGGCGATACAGCCGGGCTCCGAGGGCATGGCCCAGCTTTGCACCGTGCCCATGAAAACATTGCAGCGGTGAATCTGCCGGCCGGGAATGTCGACCCAGTACAGCATCTGCTCGTCGGGATGCCAGAAAGGCGACTCGCCCAGAGCATCGGGCTGCGCCACAACGGTTTGCCAGGGGCTGCTCATGCGGCCGCCTTCACCTCGATGCCCATGTGCGCGCTCATGGACTCGCCGGGCGCCAGCACCCGCACGCCCAGCGCATCGGCCGGCCCGGCGCCGGCCTGCAGCAGGTTGATGGCGTTGTTGACATGGCTGACGGGTTCGATCGCCACAAAGTTCCGCGTGCTGTTGGTAAAAACCACCAGCCGGCTCAGGCTGGACGTGATGCGTGTGTGCAGCAATTCATCACGCAGTTCCACCAGGCCGCCCCAGCCGTCAAAGCAGTGGTCCACGTCCAGCGTGGCGCAGTCGGCGTCCAGCCCACGCGCAGCCTGGCGGTGGGTCGGCAGTTTTTCGTCGCTCATCTCCCAGCGCCCTGCTGCCTCAAAGCTGATCCGGCTGCCCGGACGTTTCGCAAAATATGGGTGCCAGCCAATGCCCGCCGGGGCGGGGGTGGCCGACTGGTTGGTCATGCTCAGGGTTAGCTCCAGCGTGTTGCCCTGGATACGCAAGGTTTGGGAAGCGTCAAAGGCAAAGGGCCAGGACGCATCGGCGCGGTGTTCGCAGGCCAGCATCAGCAGTTGTTCGTCCTGGTCCAGCACCTGCCAGGGCCGTTGCCAGCCGATGCCATGGATGGCATGCGGCTCCGGGCCGTTGTTTTGCACCAGCGGGTGGCTGGTGCCCTGCCATTTCAGGCTGGCATGGCCGACGCGGTTGGAAAAAGGCACCAGGGGATAGCTGCCGGCCAGCCGCACCGACAGCAGGTCGGCGGCGGCGGTGGAGCGCAGCACCGGAATGTCCCCCAGCCACAGGCCGGCGATGCAGCCGCCCAGGTCGGGTTTGATCTCGCAGCGCAGGCCGCCGCCGGTCAGGGTGATGGGAGGGCTCATGACGCCATTATCAGCGCCCCACGGTCGTTCGCTTCGCGTAACTCACTGCACCCTGCAGGCCGCCGCTCGCCAGAGGCTTCGCTTCTGTCGCCTGTCCAAACCTGCACCAGCAGGTTCGGAGCCGCAGGCTCCAGCCCCGAGGGGGCCGCTGCGCCTGCGGGCCGGCGAAGCCGGACCCGCGGCCCCTGCTTGAAAAGAGATGCCTGCGCGATCGACTCTTCAGGTAGCAAAAAAAATGGCCCGCAGGAACCGAAGTCCGTGCGGGCCAAACATCCAAAGGAGACTCTCGCTATTTTCGAATCCTGCCGCGGCTGCTGGCAGCCGCGGCGTGTACCGTTTAACGGTTGTAGGCAGTTTCGCCGTGTGAGGTGATGTCGAGGCCTTCGCGCTCGTCTTCCTCGCTGACACGCAGACCGATGGTCAGGTCCACCACCTTGTAGGCGATGAAGGAGACCACACCGGACCACACCAGGGTGATCAGGACCGCCTTGAGCTGGATCCAGACCTGGCCGATGATGGAGTAATCCGCAGCCGTCACCATGGTGGCCGTGACCCAGTCCGCCACATAGCCGGGGCCGCCCAGGCTTGGCGAGTTGAACACGCCGGTCAGCAGGGCGCCGAGGATACCGCCGATGCCGTGCACGCCGAACACGTCGAGCGAGTCGTCCGCGCCCAGCAGCTTCTTCAGGCCGTTCACACCCCAGAGGCAGGCAAAACCAGCCACCAGGCCGATGACCAGGCCGCCGCCTATGCCGACATTGCCGGCTGCGGGGGTGATCGCCACCAGGCCAGCGACTGCACCGGAGGCTGCACCCAGCATGGAGGCCTTGCCGCGCATCAGCGCTTCACCCACACACCAGGCCAGCACCGCGGCTGCCGTGGCGCCCAGGGTGTTGATGAAGGCCAGGGCGGCAAAGCCGTTGGCTTCCAGGGCGGAACCGGCGTTGAAGCCGAACCAGCCCACCCACAGCAGGGCGGAACCCACCATGGTCAATGTCAGGCTGTGCGGGGCCATGGCTTCCTTGCCGTAACCGATGCGCTTGCCCACCATGTAGGCGCCGACCAGGCCGGCCACGGCGGCGTTGATGTGCACGACGGTGCCGCCGGCGAAATCAAGCGCTCCCGACTGCCAGATGTAGCCAGCCTTGGAGGTCATCTCGTCCACCACTTCCTTGGCGGTGTAGGCGTCAGGGCCCATCCAGAACCAGACCATGTGCGCCATCGGTGCATAGCTGAAGGTGAACCAGATGACCATGAACATCAACACGGCGGAGAACTTCATGCGTTCGGCAAAGGCGCCGACGATGAGTGCGCAGGTGATGCCGGCAAAGGTCGCCTGGAAGGCTGCGAAGATGATTTCAGGAATCACAACGCCCTTGCTGAACGTCGCGCCATTGGCGAAGGTGCCGGCAACGTTGTCCCAGACCCCCTTCATGAACAGCCGGTCAAAGCCGCCGAAAAACGCGTTGCCTTCGGTGAAGGCCAGGCTGTAGCCATAGATGAACCACAGCACCACGATCATCGAGAACGTGACCATGACCTGCATCAGCACCGACAGCATGTTCTTGCTGCGGACGAGGCCGCCGTAAAACAGCGCCAGGCCGGGAATGGTCATCAGGATGACCAGCATGGTCGAAACCATCATCCAGGCGGTGTCGCCCTTGTTGGGAACGAGGACAGGGGCAGCAGGCGCTGCAGCGGCGGCCGGGGCAGCCGTTGCAGCGGCCGGAGCCGCAGCCGCTGCTGCGGCGGGGGCGGCCGCAGCAGGCGCGGCCGCTTCGGAAGCGGCAGGGGCGGCAGCAGGCGCCTGCGCCATGACGGCAGCACCTCCGGTGAGCAGGCTCAGTCCCAAAGCCAGGGAAGCAAGTAGTTTTTTCATATTGATGTTCTCTTGATGGGTTGAGCCTTACAGCGCTTCTTTGCCGGTCTCGCCGGTGCGGATGCGCACGACCTGCTCAAGGTTGTAGACGAAGATCTTGCCGTCGCCGATCTTGCCGGTGCGCGCTGCGCCCTCGACGGCTTCGATGACGCGATCAACCAGTTCGTCTGCCACCGCTGCCTCGATCTTGACCTTGGGCAGGAAGTCGACGACATATTCGGCGCCGCGGTACAGCTCGGTGTGGCCCTTCTGGCGGCCGAAGCCCTTGACTTCGGTCACGGTGATGCCCTGCACGCCAATGCCGGACAGCGCCTCGCGCACTTCGTCCAGCTTGAACGGTTTGATGATGGCCGTTACGAGTTTCATGTGTTCTCCTTTGCCTTGGCGGGATGCCGTGTTATTTATTTCAGAAATTTTTCTTGATCGACAGCACCAGGCCATCCTTGCCGAGGTCACGGGTGCCGGAGCCTGGCAGGGTGTAAGGGCCAAGTCCGCTGGTGCCGACAGCGGCCAGACTGATGATCAGGCCGTCGATGTCCTTGTTCAGGGTGACCGAGTAGTCGGTGTACGAGTTGCCGTTCTTGACCTTCTGCGCGCCGACGTGCGGAACGATGGACCAGCCGGAGCCGAGGTCAAAGTTGGCGCTCAGATCAAAATAGCTGCTGTTTTTGCTGTTGACCGCACCGAAGAGGTTGGTGGTCGCGTGCGAGTACTTGGCGGTCACGATGCCAAACGTCAATGCGCCGTAGAGCTCGAAGGTGTTGGGGCTGACCATACCGGCAGTCTTTTTCATGTTGTTGCCGGCATACCAGTAGTACAGGCCGCCGACGTCGTAGCCCAGGCCGTCCGCGATGGCGCCTTTGTAGCCGCCGTACAGGTCGATTTCAACCGGGCCCTTGGTGGTGTTGGGGTTGGCGGTCGAGTCCTTGATCCACTTGATGCTCGAAGCCCAGGTGCCCAGGTAAAAACCGCTGCTGTGCGCATAGTCGATACCGCCGTTGATCGCCGGCTTCTTGCCTGTCTGCGAAATGCCGCGGTAGCGGTAATCGGTGGTCGCGCCGATGTTGTAAGACACAGTGTGCTCAGGCGCTGGCGCAGGTGCTGCGGTCTGGGCAAACGCGCTGCCGGCAGCCAGCAAGGAGACGGCAAGGGCAAGGTGAGTGGCTTTGAATGTCATCGATGGCTCCAAAAAAAGGTGAGTTGAAAGAACATGTTTCCTGAGTGCTGGTCTCCATTAGCACGGAGCGTGCCAAAGTTTGTAGGCTCATGGCTTGTGTGTCGTCGCCCATCGCAGGTGCCGCGTTACAGGGAACTGAAATAAATACAAGATTTGCACTGACTTGGTGCGGGCAAATTTGCTCGCTTTTGGTGCATTCCAGGGAGAAATCGGACCATGAGCCTGTCTTTAGTGCAAAGCCGCGCCCTGTTGGGCATGCAGGCCCACCCCGTGTGTGTTGAGGTTCATTTGGCCAACGGGCTGCCCAGCTTCACGCTGGTGGGCCTGGCCGAAACCGAAGTCAAGGAAGCGCGCGAACGGGTGCGTTCGGCCATCCAGAACACCGGCCTCGAATTCCCGGCCAACAAGCGCATCACCGTCAACCTGGCGCCCGCCGACCTGCCCAAGGACTCCGGCCGTTTCGATCTGCCGATTGCGCTGGGCATCCTGGCCGCCAGCGGCCAGATCGACACGCGCAAGCTCGCCGGTTACGAGTTCGCCGGCGAGTTGTCGCTGGGCGGGGAGTTGCGTCCTATCCGCGGCGCACTGGCCATGAGCCTGGCCCTGCCGGGCCTGGAGGCTGCGGCCAAACCCAGACTGGTGTTGCCCGAGGGCAGTGCCCAGGAAGCCGCGCTGGTGCCGGGAACCGAGGTTTATTGCGCCCTGCACCTGCTGGACGTGGTCCGGCAATTCCTGCCCGGCGACACGCCGCCCGAGCCGGTGGCGGGCTGGCGCCAGCTGCAGGCCGGCGCGCAACAGCAGGAAGCGGCCTATGCCGACCTGTCCGACGTCAAGGGGCAGGCGGCGGCGAAAAGAGCCCTGGAGATCGCTGCGGCTGGCGGCCACAGCGTGCTCATGGTGGGCGCGCCGGGCTCCGGCAAGTCGATGCTGGCCCAGCGTTTTGCCGGCCTGTTGCCCGCCATGAGCACCGACGAAGCGCTGCAAAGCGCGGCGATTGCCTCGCTGGGCGGCCGCTTTTCACTCGAGCGCTGGGCGCAGCGCCCGACCTGCTCTCCACACCACACCGCGAGCGCCGTGGCGCTGGTGGGCGGCGGCTCGCCACCCCGGCCCGGCGAAATTTCGCTGGCGCACCACGGCGTGTTGTTTCTGGACGAGCTTGAAGTTCCCGCGCGCCGCGCTGGAGGCCCTGCGCGAACCGCTGGAGTCCGGGACCATCACGATCTCGCGCGCGGCGCAGCGCGCGGAGTTTCCGGCGCGCTTCCAGCTGATTGCCGCGATGAACCCCTGCCCCTGCGGCTACCTGGGCTCATCGCTGCGCGCCTGCCGCTGCTCGCCCGACCAGGTGTCGCGTTACCAGGGCAAGCTCAGCGGCCCGCTGCTCGACAGGATAGACCTCCATGTCGAAGTCGGCGCGCTGGGCGCCGACGAATTGGTCAACTCGCCGCCCGGCGAAGGCACGGCATCCATCCGGCACCGGGTGGTCGCGGCACGCGAACGCGCGATGGCCCGCCAGGGCAGCAGCAACCAGGCGCTGCAGGGCAAGGCCATCGACGCCCAGTGCCAGCTCGACGCGGCCGCAGCGAAGTTTTTGAACACCGCGGCGGCACGCCTGGGCTGGTCAGGACGCAGCATTCACCGCTGCCTGAAGGTGGCGCGCACCATTGCCGACCTGGCCGGCGCACCGTCCGTGCAGCTCACGCATGTGGCTGAGGCGGTGCAGTACCGCCGCGCATTAAAAACAGCGCAGTGACAGGCCCCTCGCGCGGGCCGGACACCTGACTAAAGATTGGGCGCCAGCAGGCGCTGCAGGTCTTCCGCTTTTTCACCGCGACGTTTCGCCAGGTCCTGCAACTGGTCGTCGCCGATCTTGCCAACGTTGAAGTACACGCTGTCGGGATGGCTCAGGTAAAAGCCGCTGACGCTTGCCGCCGGGGTCATGGCCAGGCTGCTGGTCAGCGCCATGCCGATGTCGCCGGCCTGCAGCAGCTCGAACATGTCTTTCTTGACGCTGTGGTCCGGGCAGGCCGGGTAACCCGGCGCGGGGCGTATGCCCTGGTACTTTTCAGCAATCATGTCTTCGGCGCTGAGGGTTTCGCCGGCGGCGTAGCCCCACAGGTCCTGGCGCACGCGTTTGTGCATGGCTTCGGCAAAAGCCTCGGCCAGGCGGTCGGCCAGCGCCTTGAGCATGATGGACGAGTAGTCGTCGTTGTCGTCGTTGAAGTACTTTTCCTTCTTCTCGGCGCCCAGCCCGGCGGTGACAGCAAACACACCGATGTAGTCCTCGATTTTTGAATCTTTTTGGCCACCAGCCCCCGCCCCTTGGGCACGGGCAGCTATCAAATCAGGAGCAAGCACTTTGGGCGCCACAAAGTCCGACAGGCAGCGGCTGGGCCGCATGACGCCGTCCAGCGCGGTTTTTTCGGCCTGCTGGCGCAGGCCATACCAGGTCATGGCGACTTCCTTGCGCGACTCGTCGGTGTAAATCTCGATGTCGTCGCCCACGCTGTTGGCCGGGTACAGGCCAATCACGCCGCTGGCGGTGAGCCAGCGGCCTTCGATCAGGCGCTTGAGCATGCGCTTGGCATCGCCAAAAACGCGCACCGCCTCCTCGCCGACCACCTCGTCCTTGAGGATGGCGGGGAAGGGACCGGCCAGGTCCCAGGTCTGGAAAAAAGGCCCCCAGTCGATGTACTCCGCCAGTTCAGCCAGATCGAAGTTCTTGAACACGCGCCGGCCGATGAACTTCGGCTTGGGCGGGGTGTAAGTCGCCCAGTCGATCGCCGTTTTATTGGCGCGCGCTTTGGCCAGCGGCCACATCGGCGTCTGCTTCTTGTTGGCGTGCTGGGTGCGCACCTTCGCGTAGTCGCTGTTGAGATCGGCTATGTATTTGGCGGCCTGGTCACTCAGCAAACTCTGCGCGACGCTGACACTGCGCGAGGCGTCGGGCACGTACACCACCGGGCCTTCGTAATGCGGGGAAATCTTCACCGCCGTGTGCACGCGACTGGTGGTGGCGCCGCCAATCATCAGCGGGATTTTCCGGATGCGGAAGTGATCGTCCTTCTGCATCTCGCCGGCCACGTACTGCATCTCTTCCAGGCTGGGGGTGATCAGGCCCGAGAGGCCAACGATGTCCGCGCCCTCGACCTTGGCGCGCGCCAGGATCTCGTGGCAGGGCACCATCACGCCCATGTTGACGACCTCGAAGTTGTTGCACTGCAGGACCACGGTCACGATGTTCTTGCCGATGTCGTGCACATCGCCCTTGACGGTGGCGATGATGATCTTGCCCTTGGTCTTGACGTCGCCGCCGGCGGCCTCGAGCAGCAGCTTCTCGGCCTCGATGTAGGGCAGGAGATGGGCCACGGCCTGCTTCATCACGCGCGCGCTTTTCACCACCTGCGGCAAAAACATCTTGCCCTGGCCGAACAGGTCGCCGACCACGTTCATGCCGTCCATCAGCGGTCCTTCGATCACGTGCAACGGACGCCCGCCACCGGCCAGGATGGCCTGGTAGACCTCCTCGGTGTCCTCGGTGATGAACTCGTTCATGCCGTGCACCAGCGCGTGCGACAGGCGCTGGCGCACCGGCAGCGCGCGCCACTCATTGCGCTTGCTGTCGTCCTTGGCGCCGCTCTTGGCGCTTTCGGCCACCTCGATCAGCCTCTCGCTGGGGCTCAGGTGCTCTTCACCGTCCTTGTAAACCGGTGTGCGGTTCAGCACCACGTCCTCCACGCGCTCGCGCAGGATCGGCTCAAGATCGTCGTAGACGCCGACCATGCCGGCGTTGACGATGCCCATGTCCATGCCCGCCTGGATCGCGTGGTACAGGAACACCGTGTGAATGGCTTCGCGCACCGGGTCGTTGCCGCGGAATGAAAAACTCACGTTGGAGACGCCGCCGGACACCTTCGCGCCGGGCAGGTTCTCCTTGATCCAGCGGGTGGCATTGATGAAGTCCACCGCGTAGTTGTTGTGCTCCTCGATACCGGTGGCAATCGCGAAGATGTTCGGATCGAAGATGATGTCCTCGGGCGGAAAGTCCAGCTCGTCGACCAGCACGCGGTAGGCGCGCTCGCAGATTTCGACCTTGCGCTCATAGGTGTCGGCCTGGCCTTTTTCATCAAACGCCATCACCACCGCGGCAGCGCCGTAACGCTTGAGCAGCTTGGCCTGTTGCAGAAACGGTTCCAGCCCTTCTTTCATGGAGATCGAGTTGACGATGCCCTTGCCCTGGATGCAACGCAGGCCGGCTTCGATCACGCTCCACTTGGAGCTGTCGATCATGATGGGCACGCGCGCAATGTCGGGTTCGCTGGCGATCAGGTTCAGGAAGCGCACCATGGCGGCCTGACTGTCCAGCATGGCCTCGTCCATGTTGATGTCGATGATTTGTGCGCCGTTTTCGACCTGCTGGCGCGCGACGGCCAGCGCCTGCTCGTACTCGCCGTTGAGGATCATGCGGGCAAAGGCCTTGGAGCCCGTCACGTTGGTGCGTTCGCCGATATTGACGAACAACGTGCCCGCGCCTATGGCAACCGGCTCGAGGCCGGACAGTTTCATGGGGGGAACCTGGATGTCGGACATTCACTCACCTTGGATAAGGAAGTGAGCGCCGTTGCAAAGGCAGGCCGTGGGCACTGCTGTCACCCAAGCCTGACGAAACGGGTGTTTCGCTGCAACGCTCCTTGGGTTGCGCCTATTTTAAACCAGGCGCGGCTCAGGCGGTGAGCCGCGTCAGCGCTTCCTGGTACTTGGCCGCGGTTTTATCGACCACGTCCTGCGGCACACGCGGCGCCGGCGGGGTTTTGTCCCAGGGTTTGCCGTTGACGCGGGTCTGCTCCAGCCAGTCGCGCACAAACTGCTTGTCGTAGCTGGGCGGGTTGGCGCCGGCCGCAAACGCGGCCTGGTAACCCTCGATCGGCCAGTAACGCGAGGAATCGGGGGTCAGCACCTCGTCCATCAGGGTCAGCGTGCCGTTTTCATCCAGACCGAACTCGAACTTGGTGTCGGCAATGATGATGCCCTTGGTCAGCGCAAAAGCCGCAGCCTCCTGGTAGATGCGGATGCTGATGTCACGGATCTGGGCGGCCAGTTCCGGCCCCACGACCTTGACGACCTGCTCGTAACTGATGTTTTCGTCGTGTTCGCCCACAGCGGCCTTGGCTGCAGGCGTGAAGATGGGTTGCGGCAGCGGGCTGGCATTTTTCAGCCCGGCCGGCAGCGGCACGCCGCACACCGCCTGGTTATCCTGGTATTCCTTCCAGCCGCTGCCGGCCAGGTAGCCGCGCACGACCGCTTCAACCGGGATGGGCTTGAGGCGCTTGACCAGCATGGAGCGGCCGGTGACCTGCGGCACCTCGGCAGGGGTGACCACGCTTTCGGGCGCCTCGCCGGTCAGGTGGTTCGGGCAGATGTGGCCCAGCCGGCCAAACCAGAACAGCGCCATCTGCGTGAGCAGCACGCCCTTGCCGGGAATCGGCTCGCCCAGGATCACGTCAAAGGCGCTCAGGCGGTCACTGGCCACCATCAGCAGCCGGTCCTTGCCGACGGCGTAGTTGTCGCGAACCTTGCCGCGCGCCAGCAGCGGCAGGGAGGTCAGGGCGGAGGTGTGCAGGGCTGTGGTCATGGGGTGCTTGCAAAGTCGGAAGGCCCGCGCAACTCAGGGCGAGTCGCCAGCGGGCCGTCGATTATCGCCATTCCGTGTCAGTGGACGACCTGGGTCAACTCGCCCTTGGCGTATTTGGCGGCCACGACCTGCAGGGTGTCGCCCTTGATCTTCGCGCCCTGGCCTTCGCAGCCGAACTCGATGTAGCGCTGCTTGCACAGGGCCTTGGCCGCCTCGCGGGCGGGCTTGAGCCACTCGCGGGCGTCGAATTTGTCGGGGTTCTCCGCCAGGAATTTGCGCACCGCGCCAGTCATGGCCAGTCGGATGTCGGTGTCGATGTTGATCTTGCGCACGCCGTGCTTGATGGCTTCCTGGATTTCCTCGACGGGCACGCCGTACGTTTCCTTCATCTGGCCGCCGTACTGGCGGATGATGGCCAGCATTTCCTGCGGCACCGAGGACGAGCCGTGCATCACCAGGTGGGTGCTCGGGATGCGCTTGTGGATTTCCTTGATGCGGTCGATCGCCAGGATGTCGCCGGTGGGCTTGCGGGTGAATTTGTAGGCGCCGTGACTGGTGCCGATGGCGATTGCCAGCGCGTCGATCTGCGTGCGCTTGACGAAGTCGGCGGCCTGCTCGGGATCGGTCAGCAGCTGCTCGCGCGTCATGGTGGCGTCGGTGCCGTGACCGTCTTCCTTGTCGCCTTTCATGGTTTCCAGCGAACCCAGGCAGCCGAGTTCACCTTCGACCGTGACGCCGTATTTATGGGCCAGTTGGGAGACTTTCTTCGTCACATCGACGTTGTATTCGTAGCTGGCGATGGTCTTGCCGTCGGCTTCGAGCGAGCCGTCCATCATCACCGACGAGAAGCCCAGATTGATCGCGCCCTGGCAGACATCGGGGTTCTGGCCGTGGTCCTGGTGCATGACCAGGGGGATGTTGGGATACATCTCGATGGCCGCTTCGATCAGGTGCTTGATAAACGGCTCACCGGCGTATTTGCGGGCGCCTGCGCTGGCCTGCAGAATGACGGGTGCGCCGGTTTCCTTGGCCGCTTCCATCACGGCCTGCACCTGCTCGAGGTTGTTGACGTTAAAAGCCGGAATGCCGTAGCCGTTGACTGCTGCATGGTCCAGCAGCTCGCGCATTGAAACGAGTGCCATGATCAGATCCCCAGAAAGTTAAAAACGCTGCCAGAAGAAAGGCGGATTACCGGCGGAAGACCTTGCAGCGCAGGGGCTGC
>Ga0307516_10001572_pt1 | contig 31438 bp, 35 predicted proteins | sample 19_EM_MG_FD_203310 | JGI IMG/M metagenome (GOLD analysis project Ga0307516, IMG submission 203310) | Populus trichocarpa ectomycorrhiza microbial communities from riparian zone in the Pacific Northwest, United States - 19_EM | ecosystem: Host-associated > Plants > Roots > Unclassified | place... | reverse complement strand
CCTTCGCCGAGTGGCGCGCAAAGCCGCGGATCAGCGCGATCACGACGGCGATGCCGGTGGCGGCGGAGAGAAAGTTCTGCACCGCCAGCCCCAGCATCTGGGTCAGCGTGCTCATGGTCTGCTCGCCGCTGTAGCCCTGCCAGTCGGTGTTGCTGGCGAAGGCCACGGCGGTGTTGAGCGCCGAGTCGGGCGACACGTTGCCGAAGGCCTGCGGGTTGAGCGGCAGCCACAGCTGCAGGCGCTGCAGCGCATAGAGCGCTAACACACCCAGCACGTTGAACAGCAGGATGGCCAGCGCGTACTGCAGCCAGCCCATCTCGGCTTCGGGCTTGATGCCGCACAGGCGGAAGAGTGGTTGTTCGATGCGGCTTGCGAAGCGCAGCTGGCCGGTCATCACATGGGCGATGTAGCGGCCCATCGACAACGCAAGCAACAGCAGCACCACGCTGAACGCTGCAAGGAGAGCCCAAGCGTGGCCGCTCACGAGAAGTCCTCCGGCCGCAGCAACGCAGCCACGAGGTAGATCAGCAGCGCGATCGACACGACGCTGCCCAGCACGTAGAGCCAGCTCATGGCTTGGGCCCTCCAAGCCGGGCGCAGCCCTTGGCCATGGCGGCCAGGATCAACCAGAACGCGGCGACCAGCGCCAGATACGCGATGTCCATCGACAACCTCCATCAGAAGATGACGGGATCGTAGAAATCAGCGCATCAAGATGTCGTCAAAGTTGTGGGGCGCCGTATAAAAACGGTATCAACGAGCCTCGCTGATCGCCGCCGTTCAACCTTCGACACGCTCCAGCACCAGCAGCTCATCCACCGTCTGCCGGCGCCGGATCAGACGCACCGTGCCGCCATCCACCAGCACCTCGGCGATGTAGGGCCGCGAGTTGTAGTTGGATGACATCGACGCTCCATAAGCCCCGGTGTCATGGAACACGATCAGGTCACCCACCTGCGCCCGCGGCAGGTCACGCGTCAGCACCACGCCGCCTTCGCCCTGCGTGAACACATCGCCCGACTCGCACAGCGGGCCGGCCACCACGGTGGGCTGCACCGCGCGCGGCGTGTCGTCCGCAGGCAGCAGCTCGATGCCGTGGTAGCTGCCGTACATCGACGGGCGCATCAGCTCGTTGAAGCCGGCGTCGACCAGCACGAAGTGGTTGCTGCCCATCTGCTTGGTGGCGCGCACCTCGGCGACCAGCACGCCCGATTCGGCGACGAGGTAGCGGCCGGGTTCGATCTCGAGGTGCAGCTTGTGGCCGCGCTGCTGCTCGATTTGCCGGCGGGCGGCGTCCCACAGGCTGAAGTAGTGCACAGTGTCGATGGTGGGCTCGCCGGCGCGGTAGGGGATCGACAGGCCGCCGCCCGCCGAGATGGCCTCGATGGGCATGTCCACGCGGCCGACCAGCTCGACCATCGCGGTGCACACCTGCTGCAGGTGTGAGTAGTCGACGCCCGAGCCGATGTGCATGTGTAGGCCGACCAGCTTCAGGCCATGCTGGCGGATCGCCGCCAGCGCAGCCGGCAGGTCGGTGTGCCAGATGCCGTGCTTGCTGTGCTCGCCGCCGGTATTGGTCTTGTTGCTGTGGCCGTGGCCGAAGCCAGGGTTGATGCGCAGCCACACGCGGTGGCCCGGTGACAGCGCGCCAAGCTGGTGCAGCATGTCGATCGAGCCAGCGTTGACGTCGATCTTCGTGGCCACCACTTTGGCCAGCGTGGCGCGGTCGAACAGGTCGGCGGTGAAGACGATGCCCGGCACGGTGTAGCCCGCGGCCAGCGCCCGCTCGATCTCGCCGAGCGACACCGCGTCGACCCGCACGCCCTCTTGCCGCATCAGCCGCAGGATGTGCGTGTTCGAGTTGGCCTTCTGCGCGAAGCGCACGGTGTCGAACGCCCGCAGCGCGTTGATGCGCTCGCGGATGGTGGCGGCGTCGTAGGCCCAGACGGGGCTGCCGTGGGTTTGCGCGATGGCGCGCAGCGTGGAGGGGCTGAATGGGTTCATGGCCTGCATGGTGCCGCGGCCGAGGTATTCTGGAAATTACTTGTTTGTCAGCCATCCATTCATTCTTGATATGCTGGGCTGATGAAGATCACGCATCGCCAGGTCGAAGTGTTCCGCGCCGTGATGAACACCGGCAACGTCACCCAGGCGGCAGTCGCGCTGCACAGCTCGCAGCCGACCGTGAGCCGTGAGCTTGCGCGGCTCGAGCAGCTCCTGCAGATCAACCTGTTCGACCGTGTGCGTGGCCGGCTGCGCCCCACGGCCCAGGCGCTGGCGCTGCTCGAAGAGGTGCAGCGCTCCTACCTCGGGCTCGACCGCATCGCCTCGGCGGCCAAGTCATTGCGCGAGTTCACCCAGGGCCGCCTTGCCATTGCCTGCCTGCCGGCGCTGGCGCACGGCCTGCTGCCGCAGGCCACGCAGCTGTTCGCAGCCGCCCATCCGCAGGTGGGCATCAGCATCACGCCGCAGGAGTCGCCGCTGCTCGAAGAGTGGCTCACCGAGCAGCGCTTCGATCTGGGGCTGTGCGAGCGCATCCACGCCCCGGCGGCCACCGCGCTCACCCCGCTGCTGCAGGCCGACGAGGTGTGCGTGTTGCCCGACGGCCACCCGCTGCTGGCCAAACGCCTGCTCAAGCCGAAGGATTTCACCGACCTGCCGTTCGTGAGCTTCGCGCCGGCCGACCCGTACCGCTTGCTGGTGGACGACATGTTCGAGCAGCAGGGCGTGCGCCGCCGCCTGGCGCTGGAGACGGCCAGCGCCGCCTCGGTGTGCGCCCTCGTTCGGCAGGGCCTGGGCGTGGCGATCGTCAACCCGCTGACGGCGATGGAGCTCGCCGGCGCCGGCCTGCAGGTGCGGCCGCTGTCGGTGTCCATCCCGTTCGCGGTGACCCTGGTGGTGCCGCAACTGCGCCCGGCCAGCCCGCTGCGCGAGGCGTTCGTGAAGTGCCTGAAACAGGCGGCGAGCACGCTGCAGGCCAGTCTTCGGGATCTGTCCAGGCGGCCGCGCTGACCGCCCGAAATTGCATCAACCTGTAGGCTTTCCGGGAATAAGTCACGAATCGGGTGGGTCGGACTAGTATCCGACCCATGCGCGACTTCGACTCGACTCTCTGGCGGATCAGCGCTTTCGAACGCGCACGGCAGGCGGGCGAGGACTCGCCGGGCCTCAATTTCGACCGGCCCACGCTGCTGCCGACCACGCTGCTGGCCGACCTGCAGCGACTGGAGGCCAACCCCGCCGCCAACGACGTGGTCGAAGTCATCGCCGCCTGCATCCGCAACCGCGAGGCGGCGCTGCTCTATCTGGCGCACGGCCCCTACGTCTGGCCGGTCACGCTGTTCCCGCGGCAAGAGATCTACCACTCGCCGGTCGACGTGACCGACATCGCCGCCGAAACCGCGCTTTCAAAGCTGACGCTGATCAGCGCCGAACCGCCGGGCATCATGCCGCCCGGCCACTCGCGCCACGAGTTGGTGGCCGCGGCCGACAAGTACCGCCCGATTTCGAAGCTGCTGTGGGCCGTAGCGCTCAACGGCCCGCGCGACTACGTGCTGAACGAGATCGGTGGCAAGGCGGCCTACCGCTTGTCCGGCCGAATCGAAGACCTGCCCGGCGCGTTGGGCGCTTTGCAACCTGCCGCTGTTCGCCTGCGCCAGGATTCGGCCTCGCTGCGAGACATCGCTGCCTGGCCCGGCATGAGCCCGCAGCGTGCCGCCCGGCTGTTGAATGCGCTGTACCTCACCGGCAGCCTGATGGTCACGCGCAGTCACCCGGCCGCGCGCGACGAGCCGGCCGGCTGGCGCGGGCTCTTCGGCCGGCGCAAGTAAGGCAAGCCCCTAACGACGAGAACGGCGCCTGAGAAGGCAGCCGCTCCGCCGATCTTGCGGCCCTGTCGCTCCCATGTGCAGTCTGTCGCAAGCCGCTGGTGCGCGGCCATGCAATCGCTAATCTGAGGGCTCTCAACCTTCAGGAGATGCGACATGAGCATGAGCGACGAACTGGCCCGCCTCGGCCAACTGCACAGCCAAGGTGTGTTGTCCGACGACGAATTCGCCCGCGCCAAGGCGCGCGTGCTGAACGGGGCAGCGTCAACCCGACCCGAAGCCCCGGCCATCGCCGCCGTGAACGCAATGCGCCGCAGCCGTGACGAGCGTTGGCTCGGCGGCGTGTGCAGCGGCATCGGCAAGATCACCGGCATGGCGACCTGGATCTGGCGCCTCATCTTCACCTTGCTGGCGGTATGCGGCGGAACCGGCGTGCTCTTCTATGTGCTGATGTGGATCTTCGTGCCCCTGGAAGAGCCAGGCTTCCACCGGACCTCCGGCGGACAGCCCGTCGCGTAGCGCGCTTGGTGTGCTTGGTGCATCGCGCGGGCCGTTGCGTGAGGTACAAACGCAGTTCTTCCGGCGCCGACCCCGGGCGCCCCACATCACTCACGAGGTGTCCATGATCCGTTCTCTTTTGTCGGTGCTGCTGCTGGCCAGCACAGTGGCCTGCACCGTTGCGCCGCAGAACCCGTCCAAGCAGGCGGCCGACGTGCCGCTGATCGAGCGCGCCAAGTTCTTCGGCAACCCCACCAAGACGGGCGGGCGCATCAGCCCCGACGGGGAATGGCTCTCGTGGATTGCGCCGCGTGATGGCGTGCTCAACGTGTGGGTCGCGCCGGTGAACGACGTGAGCCAGGCCCGCGCGGTCACGGCCGAGAAGTTGCGCCCGATCCGCACCACCTTCTGGTCGCCCGACTCGAAGGCCGTGCTCTTCATCAACGACAAGGGCGGCGACGAGAACTTCCTGCTCTACGGCGTCGACGTGGCGAGTGGCGCACAGCGCAACTTCACGCCCTTCGAGAAGACCCGTGTGCAGGTGATCAACATCAGCCGCAAGGTGAAGGACCGTATCCTCGTCGGCATCAACAACCGCGACCCGCGCTGGCACGACGTCTACAGCCTCGACCTCGCCACTGCCAAGCTCACGCTGGTGCAGCAGAACGACGGCTACGGTGGCTTCATCAGCGACGAAGACCTCAACCTGCGTATCGCCGAGAAGTCGCGCGATGACGGCGGCACCGATTACTACCGCATGACCGGTGGCAAGGTTGAAGCCAAACCCATGGCCGAGGTGGGCCTCGAAGACTCGCAGACCACCAACCCGCTCGGCTTCACAGCCGACGGCAAGACGCTCTACTGGACCGAATCTCGCGGCCGCGACACGGCCGCGCTGGTCGCGCAAGACGTGGCCTCGGGCCGGACGCGCATCGTCGCGCAAGACCCGCGCGCCGACATCGGCGATGCGGTCTACGACCCGAAGACAGGCGTGGCGACCGCCTATTTGCTCTCGTACCTGAAGAACGAATACGTGGCGCTCGACCCAGCGATGAAGGCTGACGTCGACTTCCTGAAGAGCAAGACGACAGGCCAGTTCAGCATCACCTCGCGCACCGATGCCGATGACAAGTGGATCGTGGCCATCGACCCGGTGACCGCCCCCGTGTCCACCTGGCTCTACGAGCGCCAGGGCCAGCGGCTGACGCAGCTCTTCGTCAGCCGCCCCGAACTCGAAGGCGCGCCGCTGGTGCAGATGTACCCGCATGAGATCAAGGCCCGCGACGGGCTGACGCTGGTGTCCTACCTCACGCTGCCCAAGGCAGCCGATGCCAACGGCGACGGCAAGGCCGACAAGCCGGTGCCGATGGTGCTCTTCGTGCACGGTGGCCCGTGGGCGCGGGACGACTACGGCTACAACGGCTATCACCAGTGGATGGCCAACCGCGGCTATGCGGTGCTGTCGGTCAACTACCGCGGCTCCACCGGCTTCGGCAAGAAGTTCACCTCCGCCGGCGACATGCAATGGGGCCGCAAGATGCACGACGACCTGCTCGACGCCGTCGACTGGGCCGTGAAGAACGGCGTGACCACGCGTGACAAGGTCGCGATCATGGGCGGCTCGTACGGCGGCTACGCCACGCTGGCCGGCATGGCCTTCACGCCGACCGCCTTCGCCTGCGGCGTCGACATCGTCGGGCCGTCGAACCTCTTCACGCTGCTGAAGACCATCCCGCCGTACTGGGAGGCCTTCAAGCAGCAGATGTACAAGCGCATGGGCGACCCGAACACCGAAGCCGGCCAGGCCGTGCTGAAGGAGCGCTCGCCGCTCTACTCGGCCGACAAGATCGTGCGCCCGCTGCTCATCGGGCAGGGCGCCAACGACCCGCGCGTCAACGTCGCCGAGTCCGACCAGATCGTCGCCGCCATGGCCGCCAAGAACATCCCGGTGACCTACGTGCTCTTCCCCGACGAAGGCCACGGCTTCGCGCGCCCGGTCAACAACATCGCGTTCAACGCGGTGTCGGAGAACTTCCTCGCGCAGTGCCTGGGCGGCCGGGCCGAGCCCATCGGCGAGACACTGAAGGCCTCGACGGCGCAGATCAAGCATGGCGCGGAGTTCGCGCCTGGATTGAAGGCGGCGATTGAGGCGAAGTGAATAAGGGGCCGCCGTGAGGTGGCCCCTGAACGCAAACGTTGACGCCGAGAGAGAAGAGGAGACTCCATGAGCATTCGAAGATGTGTCGCTATCCTCGTGTTCACCGCACTTTCATCGACAAGCGCCATGGCAGCATCTCCTTGTGAAGCATCAGCGCATCGAGCGTTCGATTTCTGGCTGGGTGAATGGCAAGTCCACACACCGGACGGCAAGCTCGCCGGAGTCAATCGCATTTCAAGCGAGTACAACGGCTGCGTTCTTCATGAGTGCTATGACACGAACCGCGGCTACAGCGGCGAGAGCTTGAATTCATACGATGCAGGACGAAGAGTCTGGCATCAGACCTGGGTCGATACCTCAGGCACTTTGCTGGTACTGGAAGGCGGCCTGCGTAATGGGAGCATGGTGCTCGAGGGGCAAACCACCGCAGCCGATGCGCAGGTCACGAAGCATCGCATCACATGGACGCCCAATGCCAATGGAAGCGTGAGGCAGCTGTGGGAGTCCACCGATGCAAAGGGCCAGTGGAGTGTTGCCTTCGACGGCATGTACACACGCAAGTAACCTATCTCATCTCAAACGCTGAACCGCAGCAGAGGTATTCGCATGCAGACTTCTGGACCACCGACCCTCTACGAATGGCTGGGGGGAATCGATGCGTTGAATCGCCTGACGACGCGCTTCTACGAGCATGTGAATCAAGATGAACTGCTGATCCCGGTCTTTGCCCACATGGGAGCAGATCATCCCGGGCATGTGGCAGCCTTTCTGGCCGAGGTTCTGGGCGGTCCGGCGGACTACTCCGCGCGCCATGGCGGGCATCCACGCATGATTCAGCAGCATCTGAATCGTCACCTCACCCAGGACAAGCGGCGGCGATGGGTCGAGCTGCTTCTCGCGACGGCGGATGAGTTGGGGCTTCCGGATGACCCGGAGTTTCGTTCTGCGTTGGTCGGCTATCTGGAGTGGGGATCAAGGCTTGCTGTCATCAACTCGCAGCCGGGCGCGACCGTTGATCAACACGCACCCATGCCGAAATGGGGCTGGGGTGAAGTGAAGGGCCCGTACCAGGGGTGAGCTTGGCGCCTGCTGCACTGAACAGGAGAGTCGATCATGGCCTCTCAAACCCAAACGATCTGTTGGACGCCCACGTGGAATGAGAAACAGAGGGGAGTCGGACTCGAACATCTTCTTCTGGGGGAGGGCGAGGCCGACAGCACCATCCTGGCGATCGACGACGAGCATGGCCCGTTCCGACTCAGCTATCAGCTTCACTGGGACGCTTCTTGGCAGATCCGCAGCGCAGAGCTGCTCGTCAAGACAGCACGCTTCACCGGATCGCTTAGCCTGCAAACAGATGGTCTCGGTCGTTGGCAGCATCGCGATGGCCGCGCCATTGATGAACTGAACGGTTGCAGAGACATCGACATCTGGCCCACTCCGTTCACCAACAGTTTTCCGATCCGCCGCGAACCGTTGCAGGTGGGTGAACGGCGCCTTTTCCGCATGGCGTGGATATTTGCCCTCGACCTCACTTTCCACGCGCAGCCGCAGGCCTACACGCGCCTTTCCGACAGCCTCTATCTTTTCGAGAATCTTGACGGAACGGGCTTCCGTGCGGAGCTTCCGGTTGATGACGAAGGCATCGTGCTTGACTACCCAGAACTCTTTCTCCGCGTGAAGAGCGGCCACTAGCCGAAGCCCCGATCAAGCATGAGATTTTCGGGACAACTTAAATCCTGGAATGCCGAGCGTGCCTTCGGCTTCATTGAGCCCACTGACGGCGGCCAGGAGATCTTCTTGCATGTCTCCGCTGTCCCGACGCAGCTGCGCCCGCCGAAGATCGGTCAGCGCTTCACCTTCGAAGTCGAACTGAACCGAGAAGGCAAGAAGCGCGCTTCGAATGTTGGCGTGGAGCGTGCGTCTCTCAAACGCCGCCAACCGAGAAGAGACAACCCAGCACCATGGAGCATGGCCAGCGCACTCGCTGTTCCGGTCTTCATCGCCATCTACATCGCCCTGGCGCTGACCCGGGGCGTATCGATCTGGTTTGCCGGAGCCTATGCTGCTCTCAGCATCATCTGCCTGGTTGCATACGCGTCTGACAAGTCGGCTGCCCTGGCCGGTCGGTGGCGCTGGTCTGAGAAATCATTGTTGCTTCTTGGGCTCGTCGGTGGTTGGCCGGGAGGTCTCGTGGCTCAGCAGTTGCTTCGTCACAAATCAAGCAAGGCTTCGTTCCGCAGTGCTTTCTGGGTGACCGTGGTTGCGAATGTCGCTGCCTTCGTCGTCTTTCACGTGTACATCAAGGCCGCACTGCCGCTCATCTGAGCAGACCCACACACCTTGGGAGAACTCATGTTTGATCACGTCAAATTCGGAGTCAGCGACTATGAAGCGAGCAAGGCGTTCTTCCTTTCGGCACTCGAACCTCTCGGCGTAGTTGTTGTGTCGGAGGGATCGCCTGCGTACGGTGTCGAACTCAGCCAGCCGAACGGCAAGGTGTCGCTGTGCTTGTGCCAAACGGCGGAGAAGCCCGCGCATCTCCACCTCGCGTTTGTGGCCGAGAGTCGCCAGCAAGTCGATGCCTTCTATCGCGCAGCACTGGAGGCGGGTGGCAAAGACCATGGGGCGCCGGGTCTGCGTCCGAACTATCACGCGAACTACTACGCGGCGTTCGTGATTGGCCCGGACGGGCACAACATCGAAGCGGTCTGCCACGCACCCGCGGCCTGACAGTCCATCTCCGTCACGTGCAGGCCCGATGATGCCGCTTCAGTCAAAATTCCGCTACATCACCAAATCATGAACGTCTCTCTAGAGTCACCCGATCAGCCGGAGGTCATCGCCCTCATTGCCGAACTGGACGCCTACCAGGACTCGCTCTACCCGCCGGAGAGCAGGCATGCGCTGGACCTGTCGTCGTTGAAGCAGCCGAACGTCTTGTTTGCCGTCGCACGGGATGAATCACATCGCGCGCTCGGCTGTGGCGCCGTTGTTCTGAACCCGGAGTTCGGTGAGCTCAAGCGCATGTATGTGAGCCCGCAAAGCCGCGGCCAAGGAATTGGCTTGCGCCTCATTGCCTTTCTCGAGTCGAAGGCTGCAGAGCTCGGCTGCACCCTGCTCAAACTCGAATCAGGACCCTTTCAGCCCGAGGCATTGGGCATGTATGAGCGCTGCGGCTATGAGCGCAGGGGGCCGTACGGCAAGTACGCCGACGACCCGCTGAGCGTCTTCATGCAGAAGCGTCTTCTCCCCGGCACCGCTGTCACATGAAGCAAGGGCGAGCCTGACGCGGCGGTCTCAGGCGGCCGCCTTCAGCATGCCCTTGGTCTCGATGAAGGCCACCACCTCGGCGAGGCCGGTCAGCGTCTTGAGGTTGCTCATCACGAAAGGCCGGTTGGGCCGCATGCGTTTGGTGTCGGCTTCCATCACGCCGAGGTCGGCGCCGACGTAGGGGGCGAGGTCGGTCTTGTTGATGACGAAGAGGTCGCTCTTGGTGATGCCGGGGCCGCCTTTGCGCGGGATCTTCTCGCCGGCGGCGACGTCGATCACGTAGATGGTGAGGTCGCTCAGCTCAGGGCTGAAGGTGGCGGCGAGGTTGTCGCCACCGGACTCGATGAACACGATGTCGGCGTTGGGAAACTTCTCGAGCATGCGGTCGACGGCTTCGAGGTTGATCGATGCGTCTTCGCGGATGGCGGTGTGCGGGCAGCCGCCGGTCTCCACGCCCATGATGCGTTCGGCGTCGAGCGCGCCGGCCACCGTTAGCAGGCGCTGGTCTTCCTTGGTGTAGATGTCGTTGGTGACGACCACCAGGTCGTATTGCATGCGCATGTGCTTGCACAGCATCTCGACCAAGGTGGTCTTGCCCGAGCCGACGGGGCCGCCGACGCCCACACGCAGCGGCGGGAGTTTCTTCGTGCGATGGGGGATGCTGTGCAAGGTGTTCATGCGCCGATTATCTGCGCGGTGCAGCAGCCTCAGGGCCTTCCGTTGCGGTCGATCAGCGCGGGGGCGGCGGGCGTTGGCCTGAGCCGCCGGGGCCGCCAGCTGGCCGAGCGGCGAGCACGCCGTTCGTCATCTGGCAGGTGCCGGTGAGCGTCTCGCCGCTGCGACCGGTGAAGCTCACGCTGGCGCCTTCGGCCTTGCCCTTGCAGGCTGCAATGGCTTCAGGAGGTGGGCCAGGCGGAGCGCCGCTGGCCGGCGGTGCGGGCGGCTCAGCGGTGGTGGAAGTGGCGGCGGCCGTGGCAAAGCCGATGAGGGCCGCGCCGCAGGTAGCGATGACCGGGGCGATGAAGCGGATGTTGAGCATGGTGTTTCGTCCTGTCATGGAGTGCGCTCCTTGCCGTTCGGGGGTCAGACAGCGACGCCGACGTTCAGGGCAATGGCGTAGCCGGCCGAGACACTGCCACTGATGGTGGGCGTCTCCAGCGTGGCGCCGTCGCTGAACACGCCGTCGGTGGACAGGCTGACCTGGCTGAAGTTCGAGACGCTCGCGCTGTAGCCAGTCGTTGCGAACACGGTGTCGCACTCCGCCTCCGGCATGGCGATCTGCGAGGTCTTGATCTTGTTGGTGGCGACCGTGGCCTTGACCAGGCTGGGATAGACCTCGAAGTGGATGTGCGGCCAGCGGCCGGCGTAGCAGGCGGGGAAGATGGTCGTGAACGTCACTTGGCCATTGCTGTCGGTGCTCTGCACGCCGCGCAGGTAGTTCTGGTTGGTGACACCGGAGGAGTAGAGCGAATACAGGCCCTCACGGCTGCAGTGCCAGAGGTAGATCGCATAGCCCTCAAGGCTGGCGCAGCTGCTGTTCGTGTTGACGAGGGTCAGGGTGACGGTCAACGGCACACCGGCCGCGGTGCCCGAGGCACCGGCGATGCTGGTGCGGATGTCGCTGCGCACGATGCCCGACAACGTCAACACGTTGACCACGCCGCTCGAGTTGCTGTTGGAGCCGTCGCCAGGGTAGGGGCCGGCCGTTTCTTCGGGGATGACGGAGCAGGTGCTCGTGCCGCTGCTGCCGGTCGATGAGCTGCCGCCGGTGGTACTGGTCGTGCTGGTGCCGTCGTCGTCGCCACCACCGCCGCAAGCCAGCAAGGGGGCGGCTGCGGCACCGGCGGCCAGCCACAGCAAGGAACGCCGGCGCTTCAGCATCGTGTTCAGGTCGTGGGCGAGGCCGTGGTCGTGGTCATGAGTGTGCATGGTGGTGCTTCCGTGAAGTGATGGGTGCAATGGTGTGGGGCGACTGTTGCAGGCGTATCCGCTTTGTGTGTCAACGCTGAAGCGGTCGCTACAAGACGCCTCGCGTGCAGCGCAAACGGGCGCTCACGTCAGCTCCCGCGGTGTGCGGCGGTCGGATGAGCGGCTGCCCATCCTTGCGGTGCCGTCAGGGACGAGCAGTGCCCTGGAGGCCTGCGACTTGACCCACTCGGCTTGCAAGGTGTCGACGCCGTGGGTGATCCGGCGCAGCCAGGCCAGCGCGACCGCGGTGTGGCCGCTCTTGACCAGACGCTCCGCGATCACGCCGGCCTGCTGGGTGGCGGCGAGCAGGCGGCTCAGCTCGAGCGCCGAATCCAGGTCGGCGACGGCCAGGCGCTGCACCAGGGCCTGCAGCTCGTCGGCACCGGGTGCTTGCATGGCAATCATGCGGCGATGCCGATGGTGAGCGCGGCGGCATAGCCGGTGGTCACGCTGCCGGTCATGCTGGCCATCTGCAGGCTGGTGCCATCGCTGAACACGTTGTCGTCGGCGAAGCTCATCTGCGCAAGGTTGGCTGCGCTCGGGCCGTAGCCGCGGGTGGCGTAGACCTCCTGGCAGGTGGCGACCGGGAAGGCGAGCTGTGATGTCTTGAGCTGGTTGGCAGAGCCGGTGGCGGTGGCCAGGTTGCGGTACACCTCGAAGTGGATGTGCGGCATGCGGCCTGGGTAGCAACCGGGGAAGACGGTGCTGAAGGTCACCCGGCCCGCGCTGTCCGTGACTTGCAGGCCGCGCAGGTAGTTCTCGGCCGTCACGCCATCGGAATACATCGAATACCGGCCGGCCGCGTCGCAATGCCACAGGTAGATGGCGTAGCCGGCGAGGTCACTGCAGTTCGACAGAGTGTTGACGAGGCTGAGCGTCACCGTCAGCGCCATTCCCGTGGCCACGCCGGTGGCACCGGCGAAGCTGCTGCGGATGTCGCTGCGGTCGATGCCGGCGAGCATCAGCGCATTGGCCACGCCGCTGTCGGTGTTGTTGGATCCGTCGCCAGGGAAGGGACCGGCCGTCTCTTCGGGGATCACTGCGCAGGTGCTGCTGTCGCTGCTGGTGCCCCCGGCCGATGCCACCGTGCTGATGCCGGTGCTGCCCGACGTGGCGCTCGTCGCCTTGCCGCCGCCGCAGGCGAGCAGCGGTGCGCTGGCCACGCCTGCCGCGCCGGCGAGCCACAGCAGCGCATGCCGGCGCTTCTGCAGGGTGTTCAGGTCGTGGGCCAGCCCTTCGGGGTGGTCGTGGTGCGGCATGGTGGCGTCTCGTAACTCGCGATGACGCCAGTCTGAAGACGCGCTGTATCCACCGTATCGCCTTTTTGTGTCAAGGCCGACACGGTTGCATCAAGCCACCCCGGTGCCCACCGATTCTTTCAGGGGCAACAGCAGTTCGGCACGCAAGCCACCGCCTTCGCGGTTGGCCAGCGTGAGCTGCCCGCCATGGCGGCGTGCCAGGTCGCGGGCGATGTAGAGGCCCAGGCCGGTACCGCCGGTCTGCTTGCTGCGCGAGGTGTCCACGCGATAGAAAGGCTGGAATACGGCTTCGAGCTGGTCGGCCGGGATGCCGGGCCCGCGGTCGTCGATCAGCAACTGCACGCGGTCGGCCTGCACCTCGACCGAAATGTCGGCCGAGCCGCCATGGCGAATCGCGTTGCTGAGCAGGTTCGCGACGACGCGGTTCAGTGCGGCCGGCTGGCCCGGTACCACGGCCGGCTCGGCGGCCTCAGCGTTCTGCAGCGTGACGGCATGGCCCTGCTCGGCCAGGTCGTCGGCGAGCGATTGCACCAGCGCGCGCAGGTCGACGCGCAGCGGTGCAGCCGCCGTCCCATGGTTGAGCTGCATCATCTCCAGCACGCTGGCGATGAGCTGGTCCATCTCGCGCACGTCGTTGATGGAGCGCTCGGTGTGGGCGTTGGGCTCCATGTGCTCGAGCCGCAGGCGCAGGCGCGAGAGCGGCGTGCGCAGGTCATGCGAGATGGCCGCCATCAGCAGCGCCTGGGCGCTGAACTGCTCATGCAGGCGGCGTGACATGGCGTTGAACACCTCGGCCGTCCGGCGCACTTCGAGCGTGCCTTGCGTTTCGTCCAGCGTGGGTGCGGGCCGGTGCGAGCCCAGTCCCTGCGCCAGCGCGCGCGAGGCGTCGGCCAGCTGGCGCATCGGCGTCGACAGCCAGCGGGCGCCGATCCAGGCGGCCCCGCCGATGACGATGCCGCGCACGAGGTAGTCGATCCACAGCCAGCGCCCGAGTGGGCTGTCGTCCGGCGGGCCGCCATCGGGTGGCCGGTCCATGCCCGGCCCGCCCATCGGTGGCAACGAAGGCATGGGCGGCAGGCCTGCTTCATGTGGCATGCCGTCCGGGGGTAGTCCCATCAACTCCTGCACCGACAGGAAGCCGGCCAGGTGGCTGACGACCAGCGCCACCCACATCAACAGGAAGAGGCGCTTGAACAAGGTGTCTTCGAGGGGGTTCTTCATGGCAGCTCTTGCCAGGCCTGAGTAAACGACGCGGATGCGCGGGACGTCATCCCAGATCGGCGTCGAAGGAATAGCCTTCGCCCCGCACGGTGCGGATCAGCGCCGGGTCGTCGAGCTTCTGCCGCAGGCGCGAGACCGCGAGGTCGATGCTGCGGCCGGTGATCTCGACGCCGGGTGCATGGGCCAGGTCGAGCAGGCGGTCGCGGCTGAGCACACGCCGCGGGTGGTCGACGAAGGCCGACAGCAGGCGGAACTCGGCGCTCGACAAGGCCAGCACCACCTGCTGCGGCGAGCTGAGCTGCCGGCGCAGACGGTCGAACACCCAGCCGTTGAAACGCACCACCGCATCGGGCTGCTCGGTGCTCTGCGGGCTGCGCCCGGAGACCGAGCCGGCACGCCTCAGCACGGCGTTGATGCGGGCCACGAGTTCGCGTGGCTCGAAGGGTTTGGGCAGGTAGTCGTCGGCCCCCAGCTCGAGGCCGACGATGCGGCTCGCCGGGTCGCCCTGGGCCGTGAGCATGATGACCGGCAGCGGGTAGCTGCTGCGCACCCAGCGGCACAGGTCGAGCCCGTTGGCGTCGGGCAGCATCACATCGAGCAGCAGCACGTCGAACGGGTCGGCGGCGCCAGGCTGGCCGGTGGGCAGCGTGCGGCGCAGCGAGGCGCCGTCGGCCAACGTGGTGACCCGCATGCCGTACTGCTGCAGGTAGCCGGCCATCAGCGTGCGCAGATCGGCGTCGTCGTCAACGAGAAGCGCGTGGATCATGAGGACTCCCCGCTCGCCGCGTACGTCGATCGACCCTCCAAGAGGGGTGAGTGCCGCGGCTCAAAGCCGACCTGCGTCGGCTTGGACGGCATGAACGCCCATCGCGTCCTGCGATGGGCCGGGCCTTGCTTGGGAGCGGCCCGGTGCGGCGGCCCGCCTCGTTGAGGGTAATGTCGCTTCATGAACGGAAGAGACGCGAGTACTGCGTCTCGTGTTGCGCCGAGAGGATGGCGAGCATCGGCGTGAAGGCCTGGCGCTCGCTGTCCATCAGGCGCATGGCGTGGTCGACGGCATCGGGGATGGCGGCGCTGAGCTGCGACAGCACGCGCTGGCCCGCACTCTGGCCGAGCGGCACGGCCTTGAGCGCGGCCTGCATCATGTTCTCGGCCCAGCTGAAGGCAAAGCTGAGCAGGCTGTCGCGCCACGGCGCGCCGGTTTGCGCCGCGGCAAGCGCGAAGGCCACAGGCCAAGTGGGTGCCGGCTTCAAGGCGCCGAGCTGGGCAACGCGGGGGTCGACGGCGGCGTCCCCGGGCAGGCCGCGGTTCTTCAGCCACTCGACCAGCGAGCGGCCCATCTGCTCGGTCTGCAGCCTCATCTCGCTGGCTTCGCGCGTGGTCGTGACCCAGGCGTTGAGTTCGGCGATGGAGGTGATGTCGTCGCGCTGCCAGGCTTTGAAGGCCTTGGCCGCCACGGCGAGCTCACCGCGCGCCAGGCCGAGGTGCAACTGGTCGAGCAGCCACGATGCCGTCTGCGATTCGTTGGTGACCAGGCCGGCCTCGACGGCGGCTTCGAGGCCTTCGGAGTAGCTGAAGCCGCCCACCGGCAAGGCCGGCGAGGCCAGCCACATCAGCTGCAGCAGCGATGTGGCAGAGAGCGCCGGGCTGCCGCGGCGCGAACTGGGCTTGGACCTCATCAGTGGTCGTGCTGGCAGCCGGGCCCGTGAACGTGGCCGTGCCCATGCTCGTGGGGGTGCTCGTGCTTGGCCTCGTGCTTGTGTTCGCTCTGGTGTCCGTGATCATGCCCGTGATCATGGCCATGGGCCGCGTGGTCGTGCCCATGGTCGTGGTGAGCGTGGCCATGCCCGCTGGCGGCGTACGCACCGCCTTCGGGCTCGAACGGAGCCAGCTCCTCGGTCACGATCAGGTGCATGTGGCGCAGCATGTCGGCCAGCACGTGGTCGGGTTCGAGGTGCAGGTGGTCGGGCTGCACTTCGAGCTGCACGTGGCGGTTGCCCAGGTGGTAGGCGGCGCGCAGCAGGTCGAGCGGCGTGCCATGGTCGGGGCAGGTGCGCACCACCAGCACCGGCTGCGGCGTGGCGACCACTTTGACCAGCGAGCCGTCTTCGGCCACCAGCACGTCGCCACCGCGCACCGCGGTGCCGCGCGGCAAGAAGACGCCGAGCGTGCGGCCTTGCGAGTCGTCCGTGTCGAAGCGGCTCTTCTGCCGGGTGTCCCAGTCGAGCACCACGGTGGCAGCGCGTTTCAGCAGGGCGGGCGCCAGTCCGGCGCCTCGGGGAATGAGTTTGTTGATGGTCAGCATGGGGGTCTCGCGTAGCGCTGGTGAACGGTAGCCGCGAGTGTGACATCAGCACGGTTTGGTTTCGTGTCTGCCGGTTGCGCAAGCGTTTACGTAACTTTTCCGTGGCTTCAAACCACGGAGGCTGGCTTACAGTCTGATGTCGCCAGTCGCGTTCCGCTCATCCACACAGGAAGATAAAACCATGTCCCGATTCACCTTCGCATCCGCGCTGACTGCCCTGGCTTCGGCCGCTCTGCTTGCTGCCTGCGGAGGCGGCGCCGCAAGCGTCGGTGGCACAGTCAGCGGTCTGCCGAGCGGCAACACCGTCACGCTTCAGAACAACGCGGCCAACGACCTGGCTGTCACCGCCAACGGCAGCTTCTCGTTCAGCAACACGCTGGAGTCCGGCACGGCCTACGCGGTGACGGTCCTGACGCAGCCGGTGAGCGCCAACTGCTCGGTGACCAATGGCACCGGCACCATCGATTCCTACGGCAGCGACGTCAGCAACGTCACCGTCACGTGCACGAGCACCGCCTCGGTCACCGGCACCATCACCGGCTTGGCCAGCGGCACGGCGGTTACGCTCGTGAACAACGGCTCGAACCTGGTGATCGCCGCCAACGGCACCTTCGCATTCCCCGGCATTCTTGCCGCCGGCACGGCCTACAGCGTCACGGTCAGCACGCAGCCCGCTGGGCAGACCTGCACGGTGTCGAACGGCTCCGGCACTGTGGTCACGGGAACGCCTACCGCCATCGTCGTGAGCTGCGCCTGAGAGACGCACGCCACGCTGAAACGCGTGGCGTTTGATGCTGTTCGACTGATCAGCGGGCCGGCTTGTTCGTGGAGAAGGCGGTCAACAGACCGAGCCCGATGAACGATGCGCCAGCCGCCCGCGTGCCCCAACGGGCATGCGTGCCGAGGCGGCTCAGCCGCGGTGCGATCAGGCTCGCTGCGAGCACGTAGCTCAGATCGGTGCAGCCGGCCACGGCGCAGAACAACCCACCGAGTGCCAAACTTTGCGGCAGGTGAGGCGCGGTGGCGCTCATGAACTGCGGCAGGAAAGCGGCGAAGAACAGCGCCGTCTTCGGGTTCAGCAGCGCGACCACGAAGCCATCGCGAAAGATGCGCGAGTGCTTCATCGCCGGCAGCGCGGCCGCCGCCGGGCCGACGCTGTTTGCCGAGCGCAGCATGCGCACGCCCACGTAGATGAGATAGCACGCGCCGGCCCACTTCACCACCGTGAACGCCATCGACGACACCGCGAACAGTGCCGCCAAGCCCAGGGCTGCGCCGATGGCATTGCCGAGGTTGCCCAGCGCCACGCCGGCGACCGATGCGAGCCCCGAGCTTCGACCCTGCGACAGAGTGCGCGTGAGGATGTAGACCACCGCCGGCCCCGGTGTCAGCGCGAGGATCAGGCTGGCGGTGATGAAGGCCAGCAGCAGGGGCAGCGGTGGAAGCAGGTCGGCGAGCATGAGGTCTCCTTCGTGATGTCGGTGATGCCGCATGTTGCCAGCCAAGCCGGCAGAGCGGTGGCTAGGCCACAGGCGTGAAGAACCGACGGGCCGCGGCCAGCGCTGGCGCATCGGTCGCCACGTCGCCGGGGCGGCTGCCGTGGCCCAGCAGCACGCCGTTCCATTCCATGCGCAGGTAGTTGGCGGTCAGCCGCAGCGTGCCCAGCAACGGCTCGGCGCCCGCAGCGTCGTCACCGCTGATGACCGTGACGACCCACAGCCTCTTGCCGGCCATGCGTGCCTTGAACTCCATGCCCGGCACGCGCATCCAGCCCGACCAGTGGTCCAGGTACAGCTTGGCACTCGCCGGGAGGCTGTACCAGTAGACCGGCACCACCATCACGAGGTCGGTGCTCCAGAGCGTCGCGTCGGCGAGCGTTGCCTCATGGCCTTCGGGTGCCGGGTAGACGCCGACGTCGTGGCGGATGTCCACGAAGGGCTGGAGCGGTGTCTCGCTCAGCCGTATCCAGCGTTGTTCGACGTCGACCGGCAAGGCCAGCGATGCTTCACGCGCGAGCTGCTCGGCGTTGCCGCCGACGCGCGCGCTGGACAGCACGAAGAGGAAGCGTCTCGAATCGTCGGGCTTGGTGCTCATGGTCGCAGTAGACCACTTCGTCTCGCGACGCAGAGGCCGTCGTTGGCAAGGCCTCTGCGGCGCCTCAGAACAGGAAGTACTTCTGCGCCATCGGCAGCACGGTCGCAGGCTCGCAGGTCAGCAGCACGCCGTCTGCGCGCACTTCGTAGGTCTGCGGGTCGACCTCGATGTTGGGTGTACCGCTGTTGTGGATCATGTCGGCCTTGCCGATCTTGCGGGTGTTGCGCACAGCCACCGCGCGACGCTGCAGGCCGAGCTGCTGCGGCACGTTGAGGTCGATGGAAGCCTGCGACACGAAAGTGACGCTGGTCGCGTTCATCGCCGCGCCGTACGCACCGAACATCGGCCGGTAGTGCACCGGTTGCGGCGTGGGGATGGACGCATTGGGATCGCCCATCGCGGCCGCGGCGATCATGCCGCCCTTCAGGATGAGCGAGGGCTTGACGCCGAAGAAGGCGGGCTTCCACACCACCAGGTCGGCAAGCTTGCCCACTTCGATCGAACCCACCTCGTGCGAGATGCCTTGCGTGATGGCGGGGTTGATCGTGTACTTGGCGATGTAGCGCTTGACGCGGAAGTTGTCGTGCCGCGCGCTGTCTTCAGGCAGCGTGCCGCGCTGCTCCTTCATTTTGTGCGCCGTCTGCCAGGTGCGGATGATCACCTCGCCCACGCGGCCCATGGCCTGGCTGTCGGACGACATCATCGAGAACACGCCCACGTCGTGCAGGATGTCTTCGGCCGCGATGGTCTCGCGGCGGATGCGGCTTTCGGCGAAGGCCAGGTCTTCGGCGATGGAGGCGTCGAGGTGGTGGCACACCATCAGCATGTCGAGGTGCTCGTCGACGGTGTTGACCGTGTACGGCATCGTCGGGTTGGTCGACGAGGGCAGCACGTTGCTCAAGCCCGCGCACTTGATGATGTCGGGCGCGTGCCCGCCGCCCGCGCCTTCGGTATGGAAGGTCGCAATGGTGCGGCCCTTGAAGGCGGCGATGGTGTCCTCGACGAAGCCCGACTCGTTGAGCGTGTCGGTGTGGATGGTGACCTGCACGTCGTGCTTGTCGGCCACGCTGAGGCAGCAGTCGATCGCGGCTGGCGTGGTGCCCCAGTCTTCGTGCAGCTTCAGGCCATAGGCGCCGGCCTCGATCTGCTCTTCAAGTGCGCCGGGCAGGCTCGCGTTGCCCTTGCCCTGGAAGCCCAGGTTCATCGGGAACGACTCGGCGGCCTTCAGCATCTGGTGGATGTACCAGGGCCCCGGCGTGCAGGTGGTGGCGAAGGTGCCGGTGGCCGGCCCGGTGCCGCCGCCGAGCATGGTGGTCACGCCACTCATCAGCGCCTCTTCGATCTGCTGCGGGCAGATGAAGTGGATGTGGCTGTCGATGCCGCCGGCGGTGACGATGTTGCCTTCGCCGGCAATGATCTCGGTGCCCGGGCCGATGACGATGTCGACACCCGGCTGTACATCGGGGTTGCCGGCCTTGCCGATGGCGCTGATGCGCCCGGCCTTGAGCCCGATGTCGGCCTTGACGATGCCCCAGTGGTCGATGATCAGCGCGTTGGTGATGACGGTGTCTGCCACGTCTTTGGCGAGCCGCTGGCTCTGGCCCATGCCGTCGCGGATGGTCTTGCCGCCGCCGAACTTCACCTCTTCGCCATAGGTGCCGGCGGCGAGAGTGAAGTCTTTTTCGACTTCGACGATCAGGCCGGTGTCGGCCAGGCGCACCCGGTCACCGGTGGTGGGGCCGAACATCTCGGCGTAGGCGCGTCGGTTGATGGTTGCCATGTGATGTCTTCTTAGGTTCGATGCGAAAAACCCGTTCGGCCTGAGGTATTGAAGGCCTGCTCAGATGAACGCGGGCTTCGATACCTCAGCCCGAACGGTGGGTGTGTGTGGCCAGCGGATCAAAGTGCCCCTTGCACCAACCCACGAAACCCGTATGCCTTGCGGTCGCCTGCGAAGTCGAGCAGCTCCACCGTGCGCTGCTGGCCAGGCTCGAAGCGCACCGCGGTGCCCGAGGCGATGTTGAGCCGCATGCCGTGCGCGGCTTGGCGGTCGAACTTCAGCGCGGCGTTGGTTTCTGCGAAGTGGTAGTGCGAGCCGACTTGGATCGGCCGGTCGCCGCTGTTCTCGATCACCAGCGTGATGGCGCGGCGGCCGGTGTTGATGGTGATGTCGGGGCCGTCGGTGAGCAGTTCTCCGGGGATCATCGCGGCAGCCTCAGGCGATGAGCAACGAGGCGCCGAACAGCGCGACGGCAGCACCCGCCACACGCGGCGCCCACACGCTACGTTGTTGCAGCAGCTTGCTGGCGGCGAGGCCTGCGCCGTGGAGCAGGGCCGTTGCGCTGACCATGCCGATCAGCGACCACGCTGCCTGAGGGCCGGCCAGTTCGGCACCGTGCGCCACGCCGTGGAAGAGGGCGAAGCCGGCAGCGAGCAGCGCACCTGCTGCCAGCGGCAGGCGGGCGTTCGTCGCGACCAGCAGGCCCAGCACCAGCACCGAAGCGGCAATCATCGGTTCGATCGCAGGCAGCGCGAACCCGGCCAGGCCAAGCACGGCGCCGATCAGCAATGCGCTTGCGAACGCGAGCGGTGCTACCCAGATGCGCTTCGTAGCGAGCGCGCTCCAGATGCCGAGCGCGACCATCGCCGCCATGTGGTCGAGGCCGGTGAACGGGTGGATGAAGCCGGCGGCCAGCGCTTCGGCGGCGTTGTGCACGTGAGGCGCGGCGCCGGTGTGGGCGAGTGCCAAGCCCGGCACCGCGGCCAGGGCGAGCAACGCAATGCGGGTAGCAGCGCGGCGAGAGATGAGGCGGGTCATGCGAATCTCCTGATGAGGGATGTTGCTCTGGTGGTCATGTGATCGGTTGGTGCACAGTCACCAGCTTGGTGCCGTCGGGAAAGGTGGCTTCGATCTGGATCTCGGGGATCAGCTCGGCGATGCCGTCCATCACATCGGCGCGGGTCAGCACGGTCTTGCCTTCGCTCATCAGCGCGGCGACGGTCTTGCCTTCGCGGGCGCCTTCCATGATGGCGGCGCTGATCAGGGCGATGGCTTCGGGGTAGTTGAGCTTCAGTCCCTTGGCCTTGCGGCGCTCGGCCAGCAGCGACGCCGTGAAAATCAGCAGCTTGTCTTTTTCTCGAGGGGTCAGTTCCATGGTGGTGCGGCAGTGCAGAAGGTATGCAACATCTTAGGGCGCGGCAGGCCGTTGTGGCATGGGGCTTGCGCGGGGACAACGCATGAAGCTTGCCACGTCGACGCCACCTGACAACCCGCGCCTCGGGCCGGCCATGGTGCCCGAACCCGCTGGTGCAGCGCAGGCCGATGGCGCCGTTCAACGGGTGGTCAAGGTCCGCCGCGACTACAACAGCTGGGTCGCCCGCGAGACGATGGAAGACTATGCGCTGCGCTTCGCGCCGCACAGCTTTCGCAAATGGTCAGAGCTGCGTGTGGCCAACACGGCCTTCGGCGCGGCCTCGTTCCTGGTGCTCGAAGCGGTGGGCGCCACGCTGCTGGTTCAGTACGGCTTTCTGAACGCGTTCTGGGCCATCCTCGCCACCGGGTTGATCATCTTCCTGGCCGGCCTGCCGATCAGCATCTACGCTGCGCGCCATGGGTTGGACATGGACCTGCTCACCCGCGGTGCCGGCTTCGGCTACATCGGCTCGACCATCACCTCGCTGATCTACGCGAGCTTCACCTTCATCTTCTTTGCGCTCGAAGCGGCCATCATGGCCTACGCACTGGAGCTGGCGTTCGACATCCCGCCGGCCTGGGGCTACCTGATCTGCGCACTCGTGGTAATCCCGCTGGTGACTCACGGCGTCACGGCGATCAGCCGCCTGCAGGTGTGGACGCAGCCGCTGTGGCTGCTGATGTTGATCGTCCCCTACATCTTCGTCTTCAAGTACAACCCCGGTGTGCTGTCGGAGCTTGCGAACTACGGCGGCAGCGACGGGCAGGGCACCAAGTTCAACGTCTACCTCTTCGGCACCGCCATGACGGTGGGCATTGCGCTCATCACGCAGATGGGCGAGCAGGTCGACTACCTACGCTTCATGCCAGAGAAGACCGAGGCCACGAAACGCCGCTGGTGGGCTGGCGTGCTGATCGGCGGCCCCGGATGGGTGGTGTTGGGCGTGGTAAAGATGCTGGGTGGCGCCTTGCTGGCGTACCTGGCCATCAGCCACTCGGTACCCACCGACCGCGCAGTCGACCCGAACCAGATGTACCTCGCGGCTTACGAATACGTGTTCGCCCGCCCGGGCTGGGCGGTGGCGGCGGTGGCTTTGTTCGTAGTGATCTCGCAGCTCAAGATCAACGTCACCAACGCCTACGCCGGCTCGCTGGCGTGGAGCAACTTCTTCGCGCGCCTCACGCACAGTCACCCCGGCCGCGTGGTGTGGGTGGTGTTCAACACCACGATCGCGCTGATGCTGATGGAGCTCGACGTCTTCAAGGCGCTCGGCGGTGTGCTCGGGCTGTTCTCGAACATCGCCATCTCCTGGATCATGGCCGTGGTGGCCGATCTCGTGATCAACAAGCCGCTGGGTTTGTCGCCGCCCGGCATCGAGTTCAAGCGTGCGCATCTGTACGACGTGAACCCGGTCGGCGTGGGGGCGATGAGCGCGGCCTCCATGCTGTCGGTTGCGGCCTACCTCGGCATGTTCGGGCCGCTGGCCGAGGCGTTCTCTGCTCTCATCGCGCTCGTCACCGCCTTGATCGCCTCGCCATTGATTGCGTGGTGGACGAAGGGCAGGTACTACATCGCACGACATCACGACACGCAATCCCCTGCGGTGGCGGCTCTCCAAGACGGCGCTCGCCGGCCTTGGGGCGGTCCGGCACCCGCCCGGCCCGACACGAAGCCTGGCCTGTTCACCCGCCTCCAGAGCTGTGTGATCTGCGAACGCGAATACGAGGCCGACGACCTCGCGCATTGCCCGGCCTACCTCGGCAACATCTGCTCGTTGTGCTGCTCGCTCGATGCGCGCTGCAACGACCTGTGCAAACCCGACGCGCGCCTGTCGGCGCAGTGGGCCGGCGCGCTGCGGGCAATGCTGCCGAAACGCGTGTGGCCCTACATCGACACCGGCCTGGGCCACTACCTGTTGTTGATGGCCATCGTGGTGCCGCTGCTGGCCGGCATGTTCGGCCTGCTCTACCACCAGGAGGTGCGCACCCTCGGCGAACAGGCCGCCACCTTCGGCCCCACGCTGCGGCTCGGTTTTCTCAAGGCCTTTGCGGCACTGCTGCTGGTGAGCGGCATCGTCGCGTGGTGGCTGGTGCTGACGCACAAGAGCCGGCAGGTGGCGCAAGAGGAATCCAACCGCCAGACGCAGGCGGTGCACGAGCAGACGCTGGCGCTGCGCCGCGAGATCGACTCGCACCGCCGCACCGACGACCAGTTGCAGAAGGCCAAGCGCAGCGCTGAACTCGCCAACCAGGCCAAGAGCCGCTACATCACCACCGTGAGCCACGAGCTGCGCACGCCGCTCAACAGCATCCTCGGCTATGCGCAGCTGCTGGAAGAAGACGCGTCCATCCCAGCGCACCGCAAGCAGGCGGTGAGCGTGATCCGCCGCGGTGGCGATCATTTGCTCTCGTTGATAGAAGGCACGCTCGACATCGCGCGCATCGAGGGCGGCAAGTTGAAGCTCGAGTCCAAGCCACTGCGCTTTCGCGACTGCGTGCAGCAGATCGTGCGCATGTTCGAGCTGCAGGCGGCGGGCAAGGGCATCGAGTTCCGTGCCGAGCTCGCCGACGTGCTGCCAGCAGTCGTGCGCGCCGACGAGAAACGGCTGCAGCAGATCCTGATCAACGTGCTCGGCAATGCCGTGAAGTTCACGCACACCGGCAGCGTGGTGTTCCGCCTTCGCTATGCGCGCGAGATTGCGCAGTTCGAGATTGAAGACACCGGCCCAGGCATTGCGCCCGACGAGATCGAGCAGATCTTCGAGCCCTTTGCGCGCGGCAGCGAGGCCACCAGCGGCGGCACGGGCCTCGGCCTGACCATCAGCAAGATGCTCACCGACCTGATGGGCGGCGAGATGACGGTGAGCAGCACGCAAGGCGTCGGCACCGTCTTCCGCATTCGCCTTTTCCTGCCCGAAGCGCGCGGCGCGGTGGCCGCGCTCGAGGTGCCGCGCGCCAGCCGCATCGGTTACCGCGGCGAACGCCGGCGCATCCTGATCGTCGACAACGAAGAGGTCGACCGCTCGCTGCTCGTGAGCATGCTGCAGCCGCTCGGCTTCGAGCTGATGCAGGCGGCGTCGGGCCACGAGTGCCTGGAAGTGGTGACGGCGTTCGCGCCCGACGCGGTGCTGATGGACCTGGCCATGCCGGGCATTGATGGGTGGGCGACGATCCGCGCCATCCGCTCGCAGCAGCTGAGTGCTGCGCCCATCGCCATCGTCTCGGGCAACGCCTTCGACAAGGAGCTCGAGAACGACGTCGGCATCACGCCGCAAGACTTCGTGCTCAAGCCGGTGCGCGTGCACGAGTTGCTTGACTGGCTGGGCACCCGCCTCGCGCTGGAGTGGTTGGAGTCGCCGCGGGTCTCGGCAGACACCGGCACACCGACCACTGTGTCGGCGGACTGGGTGTTGCCTGGCGAAGCCGATCTCGAGGCGCTGGACGAACTGGTCCGCCTCGGCTACTTCCGCGGCATCGTCAACAAGCTCGACAAGATCGAGGCCGACGATCCTGCGCACGCTGGTTTCGTGAACCATCTGCGCGGGCTCGTGCGCCAGTTTCAGCTGGACGCCGTGAGCCGGGTCTTGAGCAAAGCGCTGCACGACCGGCACCAGACCTGAGCGAGGCTGCGCGCCTGCGCAGCCCGAACGACTGCGCTGTGAAGCGAAGACTCGGCTGAGTTTCCGAAGGCGCGTTCGGTATCCACGCGGGCGCTGTGAAGTGATTCACACCTCAGCGAAGCCTCAGGTCTTGATCAGCAAATCATCAGGGGTCGGTCATGCCTTCTGCGTGCCCGCGCTTCAGACTCGTTCTTGACGTTCAAGACGGCTGTCTTGTGCGACCCAATGAGGCTGTGCAGATGATGAAGCGTGACGAGTTCGTATTCCATTTCGAGTCATTGGCAGGACGTGATCCTGAGCAGGTGGCGATGTCCTGTGCCGTGCCCGCTGTGTCGGGCAGCAGGGTCCTCCAAGCCGGCTTCACGCTGATCGAACTGATGATCACGGTGGCGATCATCGCGATTCTTGCGGCCGTCGCTTTGCCGGCCTACACCGACTACGTGCTCCGCGGCCGGCTGGTCGAGGGAACGAATGCGCTGTCCGCACTGCGAGCGCAGATGGAGCAGTACTACCAGGACAACCGTACCTACAAGGACGTCGGCTCGTTCAAGAGCCCATGCGACGACGACAAGGTACCGGCACTCAAGTACTTCAACGTCAAGTGCTCGAACGTTGACAAGACCACCTACACGCTGACCGCCAGCGGCACGGGCATGACCGCCGGGGCTACCTACATCGTGGACCAGCAGAACACGATGACCACCACGGGCCTCCCCACCGCCTGGGGCGCGGCGCCTTCGAAGAACCAGTGCTGGATCATGCGCAGAGGCGAGACATGTTGAGTGATGCCCGGCGCAGTAGCGGCTTCACCCTGATCGAGCTGATGGTCACCATCACGCTGATCGCCATCTTGATGCTGCTCGCCATTCCCGCCTTCGGCACCTGGTCGGCAGACGCGCGCGTGCGCAGCACGGCCGAATCGCTGCAGAACGCGTTACGCATGGCGCAGCTCACCGCAGTGGCGCGCAGCCGCCCGACCGTCTTTGCGTTGACGAATGCCACTCCGGCCGCGAATGCCGCGCCGGTGGCCAATGGCCGCAACTGGTACATCGAAGCGCTGCCGATGGCCGATGAAGATGAAGACAAGGTCGCCGACAGCTTCATCCAAGGTGCCACCGTGGCCGGGCAATACGGCGTGACGATCGCCGGGCCGGCGTCGCTGTGCTTCAACTCGCTAGGGCGTCAAGTCACCAAGACGCTCACCAAGCCATCGACCACCTGCACGGCACCGACCGACGACAACACGGTGACCACCAAGTCCGACACCCTCGGCACCTACACGGTCTCCAAAGCCGGCGCCTCGCGCAGGTTGCTGGTGCGCGTGTACCTCGGAGGGCGAGTTCGCATGTGCGACGCCGCCAAGACACTCATCAACAATGAAAACCCGGACGGGTGCTGAGATGCGTTCCATTCATTCGTCGGTTCGTTCCGCCCAGCAAGGTTTCACCTTGATCGAAGTGATGGTGGCGGTGCTGATTTTTGCGTTCGGCGTGCTCGGCATCGTCGGCATGCAGGCACGGGCCGCGCAGTTCTCGGTGCAGGCCGAAGACCGTGCGCGAGCGGCGCTGCTGGCCAACGAGATGGTTACTCAGATGTGGGCGCAGCAGACCACCTCGCTGGATGAAGCCAAGTTTCTCGTGCCCTGGAAGAAGCGGGTGGGCGACGAACTGCCCGGCGGCGCCGGCAAGGTCGAAGCGGGTGAGGTCACCGTCACCTGGCACCCGCCCTCGCGAGCGAAGGCCGATCCGGATTACCGACTGGTGACCAAGGTGGTGATGCCATGAGCGCGTTGAATCGTCTGAAACGTGCGCCCTTCGCCGTGTCGGCAAAGCGCAATGCCGTGCGCGGCGTGACGCTCATCGAACTGATGGTCGCCTTGCTGATCGGCTCTGTTCTTTCGCTGGCGGTGTTCGGCATGATGGCCACCTTCGAAGGGCGGCGCCGCACGCTGGGGTCGACGGCCGATCTGCAGCAGGCCGGCACGATGGCGATGTTCCAGATCGACCGCTGGGTGCGCAGCGCCGGCACGGGTTTCGTCCAGTCGAATGCCTATGCCTATGGTTGCGCGTTGTACGCGGCCAAGGCGAACACGCAGATCCTGCCCAGGGCGTCGGCGCTCGACGCGCCGTTCGGCAGCGTCAACCCGGGCACCAGCGGCGTCTTCCGTCTGGCTCCGCTTCTGATCTTGCCGGGCCAGACCAAACCAGATGCCAGCAATCAAGCCTCCGACGTTCTGGTGTTGATGTCTGGCGGCGCGGGCAACGGCAGCGTTGGGACCCTGTTCTCCGAAGCGGCCACCGCCCAGCAGCTCAGCCTTGAAAACACGGTGGCCTTCAGTGCCGATGACCTGGTGTTGCTGGCTGACCAGCAGCCATCGGCCAGCGGCGGTGTCGCGCCCTGCCTGCTGACGCAGGCCAAGACGCAGACCATGGCGCTGGGCGGTGCTTGGTACAAGGACTCGATCGACACGGTCTCGGTGGCCGGTTATACCGACACCGCAGTCGCCATCGATCTCGGCAACGTCAAGAATCGCCCGCCGTCATTCCAGCTCGTGGGCGTGGGTGACCACAACACCCTCTACAGCTACGACTTGCTGCAGACCGTCGACACGCCGCTCCAGGCACGCGCGGAAGGCGTGTTCGAACTGCACGCGCTGTACGGTGTCGACACCGATGGAGATAGCAAGGTGGACGCCTGGGTGTCGCCCGCTAGCGGCGACTACTCACTCGCCTCGCTGTCGGCTGGAACGAGCGCCGCCGCAAGCTTGCTGAAGAACATCAAGGCAGTGCGTGTTGGCCTCATCTTGCGCACGTCGCTGCCCGAGAAGGATGTCGTCAGCTCCAACAAGCTCGAGCTCTTCTCCGACATCAACAGCGGCTCGTTGACCTATTCGCGCACCCTTACGGGCGACGAGCAGAACTACCGCTACCGCACCATCGAAGCCACGATCCCGCTTCGCAACAACCTTCTGTGATGGCGCGCTCCATGGAACAAGCATCCACTCTCCGGCGCCCGTCAAACCGACCCGTGCGGCCAGCGCGGCAGCGCGGCGTGGTGTTGGTCGTCACGATGATTGCGCTGCTTCTGCTGCTGGTGGGCGCCGCGGCCATGCTGCGCTCGGTCGACACCTCGTCGGTGCTGGTTGGCAACCTCTCGTTTCGCCGTGACCTGACCAACCGTGGCGAACAGGCCATCGTGGCCGCCCGCAAGGCGCTGGTCAGCGGAGTGCTGAGTGCAGAGACGACGCGCAAGGCCAACCTCCCTGCCGCGTACTACTCGGCCGTCAAGTTCGAGAACGCGTCCAGCGGCATTCCCAAGGTGCTGGTCAGCGACTCGGCTTTCACCTCAGCGGGCATGACGGTGGCCGACATCTCGGATGACGACGTGGTGGTGCGCTATGTGATCGACCGCCAGTGCAAGGCCGCCGGCGAGTTCGACACCCGCACCTGCGAGGTGGTGGCACTGGCAGGGGATGACAGCGGCTCCAACTGGCTGCGCAAGCCCGGAGGCGTGTCGCGCCCGCTGTACCGGATCAGCGTGCGCGTGACCGGGCCGCGCAACACGCAAGCCTATTTCCAGACCACTTTTTCCTACTGAGCGCATTGCCATGGATTCGTTTTCTCCCACCATCGCTGCGTACCCGTCCTTGCCCGGCCTGCGCAAGACGTGTGGCCGGTGGCTACGCCGATCTGCCTGTTTGCTGCTGGCCGTTGCCGCACTGCCAAGCATCAGCGCCACGCCGGTGAGCGTTGACCTGGCCGACCAGCCGCTCTTCGGCACCGTGTCGGTCCCGGGAAACCTGATCCTCGCGCTGTCGGTGGAGTGGCCTACGGCAACGACGCCGGCTTACCCGATCTCGACCGAGTACACGCCGGCCAGCACCTTCCTCGGGTACTTCGATCCCGCCAAGTGTTATGCCTACCAAGTCGTCAAGACCGGCACGAACGACAAGCCCGATTACTCGACCAGCTATTTCGCCCCTTCTGCCAAGGCCACCGGCCATGTTTGCTTGGATGGGTGGAGCGGCAACTACCTGAACTGGGCATCCATGCAGACGCTGGATGCGTTCCGATGGGTGCTGACCGGAGGCTACCGGAGCGTCGACACCGTGGGTGAAACGATACTGACCAAGACCTTCGCAGCGAACATCGGTCGCGCGTCAAAGAACCCGGACAAGTCGCTGACGTCGAACATAGCCGGTGCCGTCCCGATGAAGACCTGGACGTCGTTTACCACCAGCGTCAAGAACCAGGGATCGGCCATGCTCTTCACCGGCGCTGGTGTGAAGGCGTCGCGTGACAACTCCCCAGGCATCGGTTGTCTGAAGGCGAGAAACTGTGTCGACAGCAACAAGGCGGTTGTCGACTTCGGATCGGAGTCCAACGCCTTGCCGGGCACTCTCGATGCGTCGGCTGTCTATCGCATCTATATCAACGTGAAAGTGTGCGACACGAAGTTCGGTCTCGAAGAGAACTGCAAGCAGTACGGCTCTAGCCACAAGCCCGAAGGCCTGATGCAGAGCTACGCAGGCAACCTGCGCTACTCCGCCTTCGGCTACCTGAACGACTCCAATGACAGCCGCAACGGCGGCGTGTTGCGCGCGCGCATGAACTTCATCGGCCCGACCAAGCCTGTGTTGGGTTCGGCGGCCGTCACCAACCCGACCCCCGAATGGGATCCTTCCACGGGCGTCATGCCACCGAACCCGAACAGTGACGATGCCCGAACGGCTGCTTTGGCATTGGGCTTGTCAAGCACGGACATAGCAAACAGTGGGGTAATGAACTACCTGAACAAGTTCGGCTACGAATCCCGCAGCTACAAGACAAGCGACCCTGTCAGCGAGCTGTACTACGCAGCTTTGCGGTATTTCAAGCACCAGGGCAACCTCGCCGCCTACACGGACATGCCTGGCGACCGGAAGCTGAAGCTCGCGTATGCCGACGGGTTCCCTGTCATCACGGAGTGGGACGACCCCATCATCTATTCGTGCCAGAAGAACTTCATTCTCGGCATTGGCGACGTCAACACGCACAGCGACGGCAATATCGATGACACGTCGATCAAACTCAAGGCGGCAACGAATATGGTTGGCCAACTGGAGGGCTACAGCGGCGACCTTGCCTCTGAAGCGGTGATCCCGAGCTTCGGCAACACCTATTTCATTGCAGGCCTGGCTTACGACGCCCACACCAGGGACATCCGGCCGGACGAGAAGACCATGCCCGACAAGCAGACTGTCAGCACGTATTGGATGGATGTGCTGGAAGACCAGGTCTTCCGCCACAAGAACCAGTATTGGTTGGCCGCAAAGTACGGTGGCTTCAAGGTGCCCGAAAAGTTCGATCCCTATTCCCGCAACAACGGAACCGGCAGCATCGGCGAAGAGAGCGGCTGGCGCACGAACAACGACACCTTGACGTTCGAGACCGACCCGTCCTTCAACACGCTGAGGTACTCGACTGACGGCAGCGGCACCACCGACAAGCGGCCCGACAACTACTTCCCCGGGAATCGACCGGAGGCGATGAAGGACGGGCTGACCGAAGCCTTCGCCAAGATCGCAGGCGAAGTGGCTTCTGCACACGGAACGGCCTTGGCGACCGCGTCACCGAACGTGACCAGCAGCGGCGCAGTGAGCTATGCGGCGTCATATGACGCCAAGAACTGGACGGGCGCGGTGGTCGCTTCGACGGTCACCTTCGATCCGAAGACCGATGTGCCGACCTCGGTCACCAAATGGAGCGCCCAGGACGTGCTCGACGCTTCGAGCGTGACCGCATCGTCACGCAAGGTCGTCACATGCTGCACCAGCGGCGGTGCTGGCCTGCCGTTCACTGCCTCGGCACTGAAGGGAACCCAGCTGAACTATGCGTCGTTCGGTGCGGTGCCCGGTGTAGCGAAGGATTCGCAATCGGTGTCTGACTACGTCGACTACCTGCGCGGAGACAGGTCGAAGGAGATCGGCAACGCCACCGACAAGAAGCAGGGCAGGTACCGCGCTCGTGCATCTCGGCTCGGG
>Ga0307516_10001571_pt1 | contig 31452 bp, 23 predicted proteins | sample 19_EM_MG_FD_203310 | JGI IMG/M metagenome (GOLD analysis project Ga0307516, IMG submission 203310) | Populus trichocarpa ectomycorrhiza microbial communities from riparian zone in the Pacific Northwest, United States - 19_EM | ecosystem: Host-associated > Plants > Roots > Unclassified | place... | reverse complement strand
ATCAATATCTGCAAGCCGGCAAGGCTGTAGAGATCTACAGCAATGCGCTTAACCTTGTCAAAGAAAATCTCCGGGTGAGCGGGAAATTTGTCGAGAACAGGATGGCCACCAAAGAGATCGTATTACGGGCGAAGGCCCAGGTAAGCCAGGTGGAATCGTCCCTGATCGGAGCCAGGAACCAACTCCGTAACGCGATCGCTTATTTTAATTTCCTGCTCAACCGGCCCCTGGATACTCCCCTGATCACGGATTCTTCGCTCACCAATGACCCGATCACGCCTCTCCATCCTTCTGCTGAACTGCCGGCCGGGCGGGAAGAACTGCTCAAGGTCAGAAGCGCTCAAAAAGTGCTGGAAACGAATTTGAAATGGAGCCGGTCGTATCTCATTCCCAAATTGAACGCTTTTTACGATGTCGGCTTCCAGGGATATGGTCTCCATTTCGATAACAGTCAATTCTACCAGGTAGCAGGCCTGCAATTGCAATGGCCTTTGTTCAAGGCGAATGATAATAAATACAAGATCCGGCAATCGGAGATCGATCTCGCATCCGTCCATGACCAATACCGGGAGCTCACTCAACAATTGACCCTGCAGGCGCAGACCATCGCCAATGATTATTCGTCTTCCGTCGAAGCGTTGCAATCCCTTGCGGATGAAGTGGAGAGCGGGCGAGCGTCCTTTCGTCTGACGGAGAAACGTTATGCCGAAGGGCAGGCCCTGCAGATCGAAGTGATCGATGCCAGAACTCAATTAACCAACGCGGAGATCCGCTATTCCCTGGGACGGCTTACCGTCCTGGACAGGGCCGCGGAATTGGAACGCGTAACAGCCTCCTATAAATTTTAATCATCCCACACACAAAACAGGTACTGTATATGAAAAAGTTTCTCAACGCCCTCCGTCTGCCTCTCGTAGCGATCCTGGCTTTTACATGGGTCCGGTGCGGAGACAAAAAAGTCGCTGCCGGCCGGCCGGCCGAAGATGCCATCACCGTCAAACTGCAAGCTGTTGAAAGGAGTAGTTATAGCCGGACGTTCCGCTATTCGGGGATGATCGCTTCCAATTCCGAAGCCCGTCTCTCTTTTAAGATCGGCGGCATCGTTTCGAAAATATTTGTAAAGGAAGGCGATCGCGTGGCAGCCGGGCAATTACTGGCTATGCTCGACCTCACCGAAATTGACGCCCAGGTGCAACAGGCTTCGCAAAATGTAGAGAAATCCCAACGGGACGCGGGGCGTATAAAAAACCTCTATAACGACACGGTCGCCTCCCTCGAACAGTTGCAGAACAGTAACACCCAATTGACCGTAGCTACCGAGGGATTGCGCATCGCGCGGTTCAACCGGCAGTTCGCACAGATCCGCGCCGCTTCCGGCGGGGCGATCCTGCAGAAATTCCTGAATGAAGGGGAATACGCTGCCGCAGGGACGGCGGTGCTATTGTTCAACGGGACGGCGAATAATGAATGGGTCGTTCGATTTGGCGTGTCGGATAAGGATTGGGCTATCTCGAAGAAGGGGGATAGGGCTACCGTCGCGGTCGACGCCTATTCGGACAGGTCCTTCACGGGTGTGATCACCAAGGTAGCGGAAGGAGCCGACCCCGCCAGCGGCACTTATCAGATAGAAGTAAAGGTGAACCCGGGAGGGTCCAAATTAGTGCCGGGCCTTTTCTGTACGGTTGAGTTGCAGCCTTCGGTGAAACAGACCGTTACCCTGATCCCTCCCGAGGCCCTGGCGGAAGGCGACGGGAAGACCGGCTATGTATATACCGTCAATGCGGATAACAGGACGGTGAAGAAAAACCCCGTGCATATAGCCTTCCTTGAAAAGGATAAGATCGCCATCAGCAGCGGACTGGAGAATGTGGAAAAGATCATCACGGATGGGGTAGGGTATTTAACGGATAGGGCTATTGTAAAAGTGATAAACTAATTGTATGAAAATAACTGACTTTTCCGTAAAGAACTACCAGTTCACGCTGATCGTCTTCGTGATGCTGGCGGCCATAGGGGTCAATTCCCTTCTGAATATGCCGAGAGGAGAAGATCCCGATATACAGGCGCCGACTTTTTCCGCTATCGTGATCTATCCCGGCACCAGTCCTAAAGACATTGAAGAGCTGGTGGTCGACCCGATCGAAAAGAAATTCAATGAAATGGATGATGTGAAAAAGATCGTATCGCGCATGGACGATGGTCTGGCCGTGATCCAGATCGAATTTAAATATGAGACGGACCCGGATAAAAAATACCAGGACGTCGTGCGCGAACTGGATGCGGTGAGAGGCGATCTGCCAAAGGATATCCTAAGCATCAATGTCCAGAAGTTCACTCCTTCCGATGTGAACATCCTGCAGGTAGGTCTGCTTAGTGAAACGACTCCTTACCGGGACCTGGAGGAGTGGAGTAAAAAATTAAAAGAGCGGCTGGAAAAGATCAAATCCCTGAAGAATGTAGACAACTGGGCCTTTCCGCAGCAGCAGGTCCGTGTATCGATCAGCCTGGAAAAACTCTCCCGGCTTCGTATCCCGCTGAATAAGGTGTTGGGCGCTATCCAAAGCGAGAATGTGAATATTCCCGGCGGCAGCATCGAGATGGGCGCAAAAAAATTCAATGTAAAGACGAGCGGAGATTATAAGAGCGTAGAAGAGATCAAGAATACGATCGTCACCGGACTGGATGGAAAGATGATCTATGTCAAAGATATTGCCGAGGTGGAATTCGGCTATGAAGAACAGAATTATATCGGCCGGCTCAATGGTAAAAGAGGCGTCTTTGTAACGGCCAGCCGAAAGTCCGGCACGAATATTTTTGCTGTGGAAAAAGAGATGAAGCCTGTGCTGGAAGCGTTCCAAAAGGAATTGCCGCCTTCTATCGCCTATGAAAAAAGTTTTGATAATGCGGAAAGCGTTCATAAACGTATCGGACATTTTGCCATCGATTTTGCGATCGCCATCTTCCTGGTGTTATTGACCTTGCTTCCTCTCGGACCACGCGCCGCCATCGTCGTCATGATCTCCATACCGCTGTCCCTGGCGATCGGCCTCTTCCTGCTCGATTGCTTTCATATTACGATCAACCAATTGAGTATCGTCGGGATGGTAGTGGCCCTGGGCCTGCTGGTGGATGACAGTATCGTGGTGGTGGAGAATATCGAACGTTACCTGCGTATGGGCTATGATAAGAAAGAAGCCGCCATGGCCGCTACGCGGCAGATCGGGCTGGCGGTATTGGGATGCACGGCAACGCTGATCTTTGCCTTTCTTCCGCTGATGTTCCTTCCCGAAGGAGCCGGCGACTTTATCCGGAGCCTGCCTGCCGCAGTGGTGACCACCGTGCTGGCCTCCCTGTTCGTATCCCTTACGATCGTTCCCTTTCTATCCAGCAGGATCCTGAGCGGTCATGAACACCCCGAAGGAAATGTATTCATGCGCGGTCTTAAACGATTTATCAATGGCTCCTATCGCCGCCTGCTGCACACCGCCATCGCAAGACCTGTTCTGACGCTGCTGATCGCACTGGGTATTTTTTTGGGTTGCCTGGCCCTGATCCCTGTCGTAGGATTCAGTGTTTTCCCGGCTTCCGAAAAGCCCATGTTCCTGATCAATATCGAAACGCCTCTTGGTACGAGCCTCAGCGCTACCGATAAAGTGGCCGGCTATGTCGAACAGCAGATCCGCACACTGCCCGATCTTAAGAATTATGCAAGCAACGTGGGACGCGGCAATCCACGGATCTACTATAATGTGGTCCCTCAGAATGAAGTAAGCAATTACGCGCAGTTGTTCATTCAATTGAAAGAAACGCCCCCGCTGAAAAAAAGACAACTGATCGACTCGCTGCGCCGAAAATTTAAAGACTATCCGGGGGCCAAGATCGAAGTGAAAGATTTCGAACAGGGTCCGCCGATAGAAGCGCCGATCGCGATCCGGCTTTTCTCCGATGACCTGGATACGCTCCGCAGCCTGGCATTCCGGGTGGAAGACCTGTTAAAAAGAACGGAAGGAACGATCTATGTAAAGAATGAGCTCACCACGCTGAAAACGGATATTAAGGTGGCTGTCAATAAGGAAAAGGCGGGCATCCTGGGAGTTCCCGTCAACGAGATCGACCGGACCGTGCGAATGGCTGTCACCGGCTTGAACATCGGTAAATTCCGGAAAGACAACGGGGACGAATACAATATCAATGTGAGCCTGCCAAGGGAAGGCAGCCAGACCCTGGATGCGCTGAACAGGATCTATGTCACTTCCTATACCGGCGCAGCCATTCCGCTCGGTCAATTGGCGGAGATCCGGCTACAAGCCTCTCCCACCGGTATCCGGCATTACGATAAGGACCGTTTCACCACCGTGACGGCTTTTCTCCAGAGCGGTTATAATACGACGAAGGTCACGGAAGGAGTGCTGAAAGAATTGGATAAAATGTCCTTCCCCAAGGGCGCCAGTTATAAAGCTGCGGGAGAAGTGGAGAGCAAACAACAAAGTTTCGGAGGTCTGGGTACGATCATCCTCGTCACTATCTTCGGTATCCTGGGTATCCTGATCCTGGAATTCAAGACCTTCCGGGGCGTGCTCATCGTCCTGTCCGTAGTGCCGCTGGGCATCATCGGGGCCGTGCTTATGTTACTGGCCACCGGCAATACCCTTTCCTTTGTGGCCGTGATCGGTATCATTGCGCTTATCGGTATCGAAGTGAAGAACTCCATTTTGCTCGTGGACTATACCGATCAGCTGCGTAAAGGAGGAATGGGGCTGGATGAGGCGATCCAGGAGGCAGGAGAGACCCGATTCGTTCCGATCATCCTGACGACCCTCACTGCGATCGGGGGTCTGATCCCTTTGGTGGCCGAGAACAATCCTTTGTACTCACCCCTGGCCCTGGTGATCATCGGGGGATTGCTGAGTTCTACGATCCTAACGCGGGTAGTGACGCCGGTGCTCTACAAACTGCTGGCGCCGAAGGTGTAAGCTAAATAGCAAAAGCCAGGCATCGCCTGGCTTTTGCATAAATCCTTTCTAATGGGGCATCTTTCCGACTGGTCTTTTCATGGATGGGACGATCTTCAACGGTAGCTTTTCATGGATCTGCGAGGTCTTTCAAAGCATTGGCTGGTCTTTCAATGGATCGGCTGGTCTTTCAAAGGTTCGGTCGGTCTTTCATGGAATCGGGTGGTCTTTACCAGGAATTGAATGTGTGGTTCTGACACATATGTTTCAACTCGTATGCCAATTCCCTTCTTATTGTAAATCAATAGACTAGATGGGGTAATAAATAACGAAAATTTCCAATATTGGGATGTGCTTCCTGTAATCGGATGAGATCCGGTAAATCAGGGGTAAAAAGAGGGGTGATCGGCAAATGGGTGATCGACCTTTTCAGGACAGGATAGGGTGTCGTTGGAACTCCCGGGTAGGATCGAATAAATAACGGTAGGTAGTGAGGGTCCGGCTTACCTGCACGTCTCCCAGGCTCTTCGCGATATTGATCATTTTTGGATTGAAATCACCGATCCACTGCATCTCATAGTCTTCATAAGGGGTTTGCTTTTTGATGACCTCGCCGGCGGCCATGATCATATAGGCGTCGACACCCCTTGCCTGGAATTCCGGGATAACGCCGAAAGCCAGACCGGTGAATTTTTTACAATCGCCGCGGTAGACAAGCCAGAGGAAACGAAGCTTCTGCAACAGTCCCAGCTTGCCGTTGAAATGCTTGAAATATTGGTTCAGATCGGGAATATTGAGGAACATGCCGATGGGCAACCCTTTATGATAGGCGAACCATACGATCTTCTCATCCAGGAACGGCTTCATTTTTTTGAACAGCAGCAGCCCCTGGTCCTTCTTCATTTCCTTCATGCCTCCATGTCCGGCCCAGGCCTTATTATAGACCGTGACAAAATCCGAGGCCCATCGGTCCAATTGCTGTTTATCGATATGACGGACACTGAAATCCGGATCGCGATCCAGTGCCGCATGCCGTTCGATAATTTTCCGGCTAAAGGGCTTCCGGGGATCCATGCCAAAACAAAACTGGTTGAAAAAAGGCCGGAAACCATAATTTTCGAAGAGTTCCTTGTAATACGGAGGGTTGTAGTTCATTCCGTACATCGGCTCATGAAAACCCTTAGTGACGAGTCCCCACCATTTGTCCCGTTCGCCGAAATTGATCGGTCCGTCCATGGCCTCCATACCTCTTTGACGCAGCCAATGACGGGCGACATCGAACAGCATATCCGCGGCCTCCTGATCGTGCATGCAATCGAAGAAGCCGATGCCTCCGACGGGCATGGTATCCCCTTTATTCTTATATTTTTTGTTTACAAAGGCGGCGATCCGGCCTTTCAGTACGCCTTCCCCGTCTTTTAAGACCCAGCGGGCGATCTCTCCATGTCGGAAAGCCTTGTTCTTTTCCCGATCGAACACTTCGTTGACATCATTATCGAGTGGGCGGATATAGGCCGCATGAGGGCGATTTACTTCAACATTGGCCAGTAAAAATTCCTTTTCCAGGGATTTATCAGTGACAAGTATCAATTGCATAATGGGCAGTGAGACCGCAAATTTAGAGATAATGCAGCCGTTTTTACATTTTTAAGAATTTAGAAGGAGAGATTTCGCATTTCCCCCTGTTCCCCGTACATTTGCAGCCAAAATTCAAAATAGGTATGCCAAGTACTGGTAAGATAAAACAAATCATTGGTGCAGTTATCGACGTACAGTTTGAAGGTAAGCTTCCCGAGATCTACAATGCATTGGAACTGAAGCGTCCAAATGGTGAAACCCTGGTATTGGAAGTGCAGCAGCACCTTGGAGAGGACAGCGTCCGTTGTATTGCCATGGATGGTACAGAAGGATTGACCCGCGGCCTGGCCGTTTCGGATACGGGTCAGGCAATCGCCATGCCGATAGGAGAAGGGATCAAAGGGCGCCTGTTCAATGTCACCGGGGACCCGATCGACGGGCTGCCCGCCGTCTCGAAAATAAATGGCCGGCCTATTCACAGCAAACCTCCCGCTTTTGAGAACCTGAGTACCAGCACAGAGATCCTGTTTACGGGTATCAAGGTCATCGACCTGATCGAGCCTTATGCAAAAGGCGGTAAGATCGGATTGTTCGGTGGAGCGGGTGTAGGAAAGACCGTACTGATCCAGGAACTGATCAATAATATCGCTAAAGCTTATGCCGGCTTATCCGTTTTTGCCGGGGTAGGGGAACGTACCCGTGAAGGAAATGACCTGATGCGTGAAATGATCGAAGCAGGGATCATGAAATACGGGGATGATTTTATCCATAGCATGGAGAAAGGCGGATGGGACCTCAGCAAGGTCGATATGAAAGAACTGGCCGATTCCAAAGCCACTTTCGTGTTCGGACAGATGAACGAACCGCCCGGAGCCCGCGCACGTGTGGCCCTCAGCGGACTTACCATTGCAGAATATTACAGGGACGGGGATGGCAAGGGCCAGGGCCGGGATATCCTGTTCTTTGTCGATAATATCTTCCGGTTTACCCAGGCCGGTTCCGAAGTATCCGCCTTGTTAGGCCGTATGCCTTCAGCCGTAGGATACCAGCCCACCCTTGCAACGGAAATGGGATTGATGCAGGAAAGGATCACATCCACCAAGAACGGTTCCATTACCTCCGTACAGGCGGTATATGTACCCGCGGATGACCTGACCGATCCGGCTCCTGCTACTACTTTTGCGCATTTGGATGCCACTACCGTATTAAGCCGTAAGATCGCGGATCTGGGGATCTATCCCGCTGTGGATCCTTTGGATTCCACTTCGCGTATCCTCACTCCCAAGATCGTGGGCGAAGCGCATTACAATTGTGCCGACCGTGTTAAACTGATCCTCCAGCGTTATAAGGAGTTACAGGATATCATCGCGATCCTTGGTCTTGATGAATTGAGCGATGAAGATAAGATGACCGTTGCCAGGGCCCGTAAAGTACAACGTTTCCTGTCACAGCCTTTCCATGTGGCCGAACAGTTCACGGGTCTGAAAGGGGTGCTCGTACCGATCGAAGAAACGATCCGCGGCTTCAACATGATCATGGATGGTGAAGTAGATGAATATCCCGAAGCTTCGTTCAACCTTGTAGGTTCGATCGATGACGCCATCGAAAAGGGTAAGAAATTAATGGCCCAGGCACAGGGATAATACAATTTTTATAAGTTATGAACCTTGAAATATTAACACCAGAAAAAAAACTCTTCAGCGGCGATGTATTCGGTGTGCAACTGCCGGGAGTGACGGGCCTGTTCGAGGTGCTGGACAGACATGCTCCTCTTGTGAGCGCGTTGAAAATCGGCCGGGTAAAGGTGTTAAAGGATAAGAGCAATCACCTTGCCTTTTTTGATATACAAAGCGGTTTTGTAGAAGTCATTCATAATAAAGTCACCGTCTTGGTTGAAGGCGCAGTACCTGTTTAAACTTATCTTTTAATCTTTCGATCCGAAGAAAATGTTAGTTTGGTCCCTCCCGGCATCGGGGGGGATTTTTTTATACGGAGAACGCGGATCAGTTAAGTTGTGGATCTATCGGGAAGTTCACCATGATCTCATACTCTCCTCCCAGGTGGCGGAGTGCATCCTTCCAGATCTCATCCGGCTCTTTATGGAATACGAGCTTACGGCTGGCCTGTACGGTAAGCCAGGATTTTTCTTTCAGTTCATCGGCCAGTTGTCCGCTGCCCCATCCTGAATAGCCGATATAGAAGCGGATCTTGCCGATCTCGACTTCACCCGAACGGATCAACTCTATGGCTGTTTCAAAACTTCCGCCCCAGAATACGCCGTCGATGATCTCATAACCGCCGATGATCTTATCGGGGTATTGATGCAGGAAATGAATGGTATCCATTTGTACGGGACCGCCATGATAAACGGGAATTTTTTTGAGGTCTTCCAGGCCATTCACCAGTTCATCCAGCGTATAATCGTAATTCTTGTTCAACACAAATCCGAAACTGCCTTCGTCCTGGTGTTCGCACAGGAATACGACAGTCCGCATGAAATTCGGATCTTTTAAAAAAGGATCTGCGATCAACAATATACCGGGTCCCGGGCTCTCCATAATATCTAAATTAAGAATTCCTGGGAACTAACAAAATGACTATCAAAAAAATGAGCTTTTAATGCCCGGCAGACCTGTATTTCCGGCGGTGATCCGGCCAAATAGCGTATTTTAACCTGAAATCCCCTTTCTTTGTGAAACCTTCGTTAAATAGGCCTTTCGGGCATCGGTTAAAGAAGGCTACCCTTTATCCTTTCGATAAATTTGCCCCTGGACCCATAAAAAACTCCATTTGAAAAAAGCCGGATGAAAAAAATTTTCCCCATCATTTTTGTACTGATCACTTTATCGCTCATCGGGATCATCTATATCCAGGTCAGTTGGATCCTGACAATGGTAGAGAACCGGCAGGAATTATTGAAGCATAAACTATCGGATGTCATGAATGACGTCGGGCAAAAACTGGTGGAACAAAAGGAATCTTCCGGTAACCTAAGGACCTGGAGGCTCCGGCCGGGCTTCAACCTGCATCCCTCTGACCAGTTCATGATGGAAATGATGAAGCCCCCCACGGTGGCGGAAAGATTTACTACGGAAGAGATCAATGACAGGCTGCAAAAAGCATTCAATTACCGGGGCCTGACGGATACGAAATTTGAATTCTCCATCTCTGCGGATTACGGGATCAGTACCAATCTGTCTTTCCGTCCTCCCTCCATCATGACAAAGAATTTTAATAAGGCCTTCGAGGACAGCGTCCATTATTATAACCTGATCTATCCTTTACAAGCCGCCAGTAATACCCAACTGGGTTCCGTCCAGCCGGACGAGATGATGGTGGTCGTCGTTCCCAATCTGAGGAATATCGTCCTGAAGGAAATGAAAGTGATGATCGTGGGCGCTATATTTTTCACTCTCGTGATCATCGCCGCTTTCTATGTCACGGTGAACGCCTTGCTGCGCCAGAAAAAACTCAGCGAGATCAAGAATGATTTTATCAATAATATGACGCATGAATTTAAGACGCCGCTTGCCACGATCTCCCTGGCGGTGGATGCCATGCGCAATGAGAAAGTAGCCCAGGACCGGCAGAAGTCGGAGTATTTCTCCGGCATCATCAAGGAAGAGAACAAGCGGATGAACAAGCAGGTAGAGACGATCCTGCAGGCTTCGCTGTTGGACCGACAGGAATTGCAGCTAAATCTCAAGTCACTCCATGCCCATGCGGTGATCCAGGAAGCCATGGAGAATTTTCAATTGCAATTGGAGGGAAAAGGAGGCAGGGCGGAGCTGCAACTGAATGCCAAGAAAGATCTGCTCGAAGCCGATGAAGTACATTTCACCAACCTGATCTCCAACCTCATCGATAACGCTGTCAAATACTCGAAGGATGCCTTATTGATCCGCATCACTACGCATAGCACTTCGAAGAGTGTCGTCATCCGCATCGAGGACAACGGGATTGGCATGAGCAAGGAAACATTGAGACGGATCTTCGAAAAATTTTACCGCGCGCATACCGGCAATCTCCACAATGTAAAGGGATTTGGCCTGGGTCTCAGTTATGTCAAGACCATCGTGGAAGCCCATCATGGGAAGATCAAGGTCGACAGCATCGTCGGCAAAGGCACGACCTTTACGCTGGAGTTCCCGTTGAAGAAAGGGGCGTGAGGCGTGGCGGATACAACAAACTCCCATCTCCATAACTTAAAAACCGGAAGCTATGCTCTTTTGCATAGCGATATACTTTTTTCCAGTCCTCCCCGATGAGGGCGGCCACCAGTAATAACAGGGTCGAGCCGGGCTGATGGAAATTCGTGATAAGGGCTTTGCTTATCTTCCAGTCATAGCCCGGTGTGATCAGTAATTGCGTCCGGGTAAAGAGTTGGGAGAGTCCCTGTCGTTCGAGCCAATTCAATAAGGCCTGTAAGGAACTTTCCGGGCTGATCTTTCCATCCTGCCCTTCCGTTGATCTTTCTTCATAGGCATCCCATTGATGCACGACCAGGTCTTCGGGCAGGATCGCCGGGAACCGAAGGGTCTTTACTCCAAGCCAGTAAAGACTTTCGATCGTTCTCAACGAAGTGGTGCCGACAGGAATGATCGGTGCGTCCAGCCGGGTCAGTAATTTCCGGATGGTGGATGGGTCTACGACGATGAACTCGGAATGCATCATGTGATGACCCAACGTATCACTTTTCACCGGCATGAAAGTGCCGGCTCCCACATGCAGGGTCACCATTTCTTTCTGAATATTTTTTGCCTCGAGGGCCCGGAAGATGGCTTCGGAAAAATGCAGGCCCGCCGTGGGGGCGGCTACGGATCCGTCATGCCGGGCATATACCGTTTGATATCGTTCCTGGTCCGATGCGTCCGCCGATCTGCGGATATAGGGCGGGAGAGGGATCAGGCCGGCCCGGTGCAGGACCTCGGCGAAGCTGAGTGCTTTCGGCGACCAGGAAAGTTCGATCAAAAATCCATCTTCCAGTTTGTCGATCCAGCGTGCTTCGAGCAGGAGGGGGGATCCATCTCCGCCGATCTCCCTGCTGAGTACCTGCCCCGGCTTCCATTTTGAAGCGCCTCCGATCAGGCATTTCCACCGGACCTTTCCAGTCTGTAACATGGCTGTCGTAACGTTACCGGTCCCAGGCGCCGGCTCCAGGCAAAAGATCTCTATTTTTCCCCCGCTGGCTTTCTGAAATACGATCCTGGCTTCTATGACCCTGGTATTGTTGAACACCAGGAGTGAGTTTTCAGGCAGGTACTCTCCGATACGACGGTAAAGGTCTTCCCGGATCTGTCCGTCCCGGTAGATGAGCAATTTGCTGGCGTCCCTTTCCTGTAAAGGATGATGGGCTATCAATTCGTCCGGGAGGTCATAGCTGTAATCGGCTATGGAGATATCTTTTGGGTGCATGTTCAGGACGGCTGACTGCCGCCGGTTTTATCCGGCAAATGTAGGAAATAAGCGCGAGGCTATCGTTTGCTCAGGGGCACTACCAGCTTCAGTCCGCTCCACTGTTCACTCACTGCGCAGACCTTTATATCGACCAGCCCGTTGTTCAGGGCATAGTTGCGGATGGTATCTTCTGTCAGGTCTGTGGAAATACCCGAACTCTTCTTGTACCAGGATACCCAGATCACCATTTTCGGATTCTTTACATAGCCGGCTTTCAGGGAGCGCATCCCATCCTCGAATACCCGTCCGGATGCGGCAAAAAGGTGTACCCAATCCGGCCCTTCTTTTAGCGGGCAACATTGGGACGAAATATCCGCTGCCAGTAATTGAAAATAGTTATCCGGGGGATGGAGCAAACATACTTTCAGGTCGGGTTTAAGACCTAGTTTCTTCAGCAGGGGAGTTCCGGAATAACCGGCTGTGGCCATGGGTTTTCTTTTGATATTAACAGGTTATCCACCGTAATTCACACTCAATCCACACCGAAAATGCCTTCAAATCGCCTCTAAGTTCCTATAATTCAACCGCAATCAACCTATCAGCGTTATACAGACCTGTGGAAAAATTAAATTTTCCCATTTAACTTTAGAAAGTGGTAAAAAGTGTTATTTTGTGTTTGTTTTAATCAATTTCGGTTCAATCCCTTATAAATGGCTGGTTTTCTTGGTGAATACGAAGCAACAATAGACTCGAAAGGTCGCTTCCTTTTGCCGGTTGGCTTTAAAAAGCAACTGCCGGAAGAGGGGAACGCTCAGTTCGTGATCAACCGGGGATTCGAAAAATGCCTCACGCTGTATCCCATAAAAAGTTGGGAGCCCATTTTTGCCAGGATCAGTCAATTGGATGATTTTGAACCAAAAGTACGGGAATTCAGAAGATATTTCTTTAACGGCGCCACGATGGTGGAGTTGGACTCTGCCGGTCGCCTTTTGATCCCCCCCAATCTGAAAGCGCATGCCAGCCTGGAAAAGGATATCGTACTCGTGGCGGCCATCGACAAAATTGAAATCTGGGATAAAAATAAATACCAACAGTTCTTTGAATCTTTTTCACCCGAAACATTCAGCAGCATTGCCAAAGAAGTGATGAGCCCCCGCGGGCCGGGATGGAGCAGCCTGAGTTGAAAGCCGGACGCATGACAGAGAAAAAGCAAATAACCTATCACGTTCCTGTGCTTTTCGAAGAGGCCCTGGAGGGATTGCAGATACGGCCGGATGGGGTGTATGTGGATTGCACCTTCGGCGGCGGCGGTCATTCGAAAGGGATCCTGGAGAGACTGGGGCCAAAGGGAAAATTGTTTGCCTTCGATCAGGATCATGACGCCCGGCAAAATTTGCCGGATGATCCCCGGATCGTTTTCGTGCCGCACAATTTCCGTCACCTCACCCGCTTCCTTCGACTGCACAATGCGACCTCCGTAGATGGGATCCTCGCGGATCTGGGGGTCAGCAGCCACCAGTTCGACCAGGCGGAACGAGGCTTCTCCTTTCGGTTTGAAGGCGAGCTCGATATGCGAATGGACAAAAGACAGGAGTTGTCTGCCTTTGACGTGATCAGCACTTATAGCGAAGCGCAACTGCACAAGCTATTCGAACAGTACGGCGAAGTGACGAACTCCAAAACATTGGCCAGGACCTTAGTGGAAGTACGCCGTGCCGTACCGCTAAAGACCATTCAAAATTTCAGGACGGCACTGAACAGCGTGGTGAAAGGGAATCCCAACAAATATTTTGCCCAGGTATTCCAGGCTTTGCGCATAGAAGTGAATGATGAACTAGGAGCGTTAAAAGAGTTATTGCAGCAAATACCCGGAGTACTGGCGCCCGGCGGCCGCGCCGTGGTGATCACTTTTCATTCCCTGGAAGACAGGCTCGTCAAGAACTTTTTTAAAAAAGGTTCTTTTGAAGAAGACCAGTCAGATGCCTTCGGACAAAGCATAACAAAGCCCCTCTTGAAACCTGTAACCAAAAAGCCGGTGATACCCGGTGACAAAGAATTAAAACAAAACCCGAGGTCCCGCAGCGCCAAGCTGCGTGTCGCGGAAAAGCCAGCCACGAATTAGCAAAGTAACCGGTGAGGTATGAGCGAAGCAAATCATAATACAGGAAAAAATAAAGATCTGCCATGGGAAGGTAAACCCAGGAAGGCCGAATTGGATACTGAGGCGGAGAACGATGTGTGGGAAAGAGAAGCAAAGAGAAGGGCCGGGGTTGCGGACGTAGGGACGAGGATGAAACCCGGAAAGAAAAGCGAGGAAAACGACACCGGAGAGGAGATGGAGGAAGAGGATGCTGAAAAGTCGGAAGGGAAGAAAGGACCGGGCCCGAAAGGCCGCCGGAAAAGATTCATCAGCTACCGCCTGGTGATGAGCAATCTGCCTTTTTTACTTTTTCTCGCCGCTCTCGCCGTAGTCTATATCTATAACGGCCATTATGCGGATAAGATCGTCCGCGATATCAATCGCACGAGTAAGGAATTGAAAGAATTGCAATACGAATATAAAACGCTGAAAAGCGAGGTCATGTTCCGAAGCAAACAAAGCGAACTGGCGAAAGCCGTCGCTCCCTTCGGATTAAAGGAATTGATAGCTCCGCCGGTGGTGATCGTGGATAGCACGAAAAAGTGAGTGGTGAGTGGTGAGTTGGGAGAGACAATAAAATTTAAATGGAAGTCAAACGCGACATATTATGGAGAGTTTACCTGTGCTTTATCGGCATCGCGGTCCTGAGCGTTGTCGTGCTGGGAAAAGCTTTCTATATCCAACGCGTCCAGGGCGCCTACTGGCGGGGGCTTAGCGATAGTCTTCACCAGAAATTCATTGAGCTGGACGCTGAAAGAGGAACGATCTACAGCGATGACAGCAGCATGCTGAGCACCTCCGTCCCTTATTTCAATATCTATATCGACTTCGGCGCGGACGGCCTGCGTGAGAAGGATGGCAAAAGATTTAAAGACAATCTCGATTCCCTTTCCTACTGTCTCGCCGTATTATTCAAGGACCAGTCCACGGCCGGCTATAAAAAAATGTTGTTACAGGGTTATCGCAACACCGATCGCTATTTCTACCTGCAACAGAACGTAACGTTCGAGCAATATAAAAAACTCCGCAACTTCCCCCTAGTCCGCCAGGGAAGGAATAAGAGCGGCTTCATTGCGGAAGTAAATAACAAAAGATTGAATCCGTTCGGCTTGCTGGCCAATCGTACCATTGGCCTGGCAAGAGCGAATTCCCAGAATGTCGGACTTGAAAGGACCTATGACACCCTCCTGAAGGGAGAGAGCGGCAAGCGCCTTGTCCGGTATATTGCCGGCGGCACCTATATCCCCGTCGAAGGATACGAGATCGAATCGGAGAACGGAAAGGATATCGTCACCACCCTGGACGTGAATATCCAGGACATTGCCGAGAACGCACTCCAAAAAGGACTCGCTGACAATGAAGCCGAACATGGCACCTGTATCGTCATGGAGGTGTCTACCGGCAAGATCAAGGCCGTTGCTAACCTGGGCCGGCAGTCCGATGGCACGTATTGGGAAGACCTCAATTACGCGATTCGCGCTACCGAACCCGGTTCCACCTTTAAGCTGGCTACCCTTCTGTCCCTGCTGGAAGACAAAAAAGTGAAGCTCACCGACCATGTCAACCTCGAAGGCGGTACCTGGCGAGTAGCGAACCGTACGGTCTATGACAGCGAACGACACGATAAAATCGCCTCGGATGCTACGATCAAGGAAGCTTTTGAACTAAGCTCGAACGTAGGTATGGCCAAACTGGCCTGGGAACACTATAGCCGGGAACCCAATCAATTCATCGGTCACCTCAAACAATTACGATTCGATCAGCGCACCGGTGTCGATCTGCTGGGCGAGACCTCCCCGATCGTAAAAACGCAGAAGTCACGTACCTGGAGTGCGACGACCATTCCCTGGATGGCTTTCGGCTACGAAGTGCTGGTGAGCCCGCTGCAGACCCTGACCCTCTACAATGCCGTGGCCAATAACGGAAAAATGATGCGACCCTACCTGGTCAGGTCTATCCAGGAATCGGGGATCACGATAAAAGAGAACGAGCCGGTAACGCTCCTGGAAAGCATTTGCAGCCAGGGCACGCTGGCCCAGTTGAAGGAATGCCTCGAAGGCGTCTGCAAGGATCCCGAAGGCACGGGTACGGCGCTCTTCAAGGGAACCTTTTATTCCGTGGCCGGCAAGACGGGAACAGCCCTGGTAGCCGATGGCAACCGTGGCTATGCGGATCATATTTATCAATCTTCCTTTGCCGGTTATTTCCCTGCGAAACACCCGAAATATTCCTGCATCGTAGTGATCAAGAACAAGCCCTTTGCCAAAAAATATTATGGCGCTGCCGTAGCGGGGCCGGTGTTCAAAGAAGTAGCGGACAAGCTGATGAGTGAGGAAGGACAGACGGACCAGGCGACGCTGACCCCGGGCAGCCCGAATTCGAATGTCTGGAGAAAAGACAGTACGCAATATTATTATGCAGGCGCCACCTCGGATATCAAACAGGTGATCCAGACTTTCGGACTCCCTTACAGGGATTCCGCCGGTAAGAACGAGTGGAGCCGGATGTATGCCAGCAACGACCAGGCCGTCCTCAATAAACAATCCGTCTCGCGTCAGTCGATGCCGGATGTAAAAGGGATGGGTCTGAAGGATGCTTTATACCTATTGGAGAACATGAATATAAAAGTAGTTCCCAGCGGCAGGGGGAAGGTGAAAGTGCAAAGTATAGCGCCGGGATCCATGGTAAAAAGGAATGAAACGGTAACGATTCAATTAAATTAAAAACTACCTGTCCTCCGGGATAGAAGGGAATGGCCAATTTGCAGGAAATATTATATAAAGTGAGCATCCGGTCGGTATATGGTGACCTGGACCGGCCTATAGCAGACCTGCAGACCGATTCGAGAAAGATCGTTCCGGGTTCTCTGTTCATCGCTGTGAAAGGAACGCATACCGATGGACATACCTTCATCGGGCAGGTCGTAGAAAATGGCGCCGTTGCTGTCGTTTGCGAGACCTTGCCTGAACAGCGTAAGGAAGGGGTCACCTATGTACAGGTAGAGGACAGCGCTGCCGCTGCCGGCATGATCGCGCATAATTTTTATGGTCAGCCATCCGCGAGAATGAAACTGGTGGGTGTGACGGGCACCAATGGAAAAACGACGATCGCCACTTTACTCTACAAACTCTTCACCGTCCTCGGATCGAAATGCGGCTTGCTGAGCACGGTGGAGAATCATATCGGCGACCGGATCGTACCGGCTACGCATACTACGCCGGACCCGATCCAACTGAATGCCTTGCTGAAAGAAATGGCCGACGAAGGGTGTACGCATGTATTCATGGAGACGAGCTCGCATGCCATTCATCAGCATCGTATTGCCGGCTTGCAATATGCGGGCGCCCTCTTCAGCAATATCACGCACGATCACCTGGACTATCATAAGACCTTCGAAGAATATATCCGGGTGAAGAAATCATTTTTCGACTCCCTGTCTTCGGACGCTTTTGCGATCTCCAATGCCGACGATAAAAGGGGCGCCGTGATGTTGCAGAATACGGCTGCCAAAAAATATTTCTACGGCCTGAAGAACATGGCTGAATTCAAGGGAAAGATCCTGGAGAACAACCTCACCGGTCTTGTCATGTCGATCGGCGACCAGGAAGTCCATTTCAGGCTGATCGGAGAATTCAATGCCTACAACCTGCTGGCCGTCTATGGGGCTGCCATCTGCCTGGGAGAAGACAAACAGGAAGTGCTGCGTTTTCTCAGCGTGTTGAGCGGTGCGGAGGGAAGGTTCGATTATATCATATCAGCGAAGGAAAAGATCATCGGTATCGTGGATTACGCACATACCCCCGATGCCCTGGTCAATGTACTGACGACCATCCAAAAACTTCGCAAAGGCCATGAGCAGGTGATCACCGTTGTGGGCTGCGGCGGCGACAGGGATAAAACAAAAAGACCGATCATGGGCTCCGTGGCCTGTGAATACAGCGACCGGGTGATCTTCACTTCCGACAATCCGCGCAGCGAAGTCCCCGAACAGATCCTGAAAGACATGGAGACGGATCTGAATACGGCGGCAAAAAGGAAATATATCCCGATAGCGGACAGGAAAGATGCGATCCGGACTGCGATCAACCTGGCCCGGCCGGAAGACATCCTGCTGATAGCAGGGAAAGGACACGAAAAATACCAGGAAATAAAAGGGGTGAAATACCCTTTCGACGATAAACAGGTCCTGCAGGAAATGTTTGAACTGCTGGACAAATAAAAAGACGACATGCTGTATCAATTATTTGATTGGTTACGACAGAATGGTATAAAAGTTCCGGGTGGAGCTTTATTCCAGTTCATCACCTTCCGGGTGCTGCTGGCCGTTCTGTTCTCGCTGATCATTTCCCTGCTGTTCGGCAAGAGGCTGATCAATTACCTCCGGAAAATGCAGGTGGGCGAGAGCGTGAGGGAGCTGGGACTGGCGGGGGAACAGCAGAAAAAAGGCACCCCCACGATGGGAGGGTTTATCATCATCCTCGCGATCCTGATCCCGACCTTGCTACTGGCCAATCTCGATAAGGCTTACATCCGGCTGATGATCTTCGCCACGTTGTGGCTCGGCATGATCGGCTTTATCGACGATTACCTGAAATTAAAGGCCAAACGGATGGCCCAGCAACAAGGCGCCACGTACAAGAAAGCGAATAAGGACGGGTTGGCAGGCTGGTTTAAGATCCTGGGACAGGTGGTACTGGGCCTGGTGGTGGCCGCTACCCTTTACTTTAACGGGAATACGAAAGTATGGCGCGAATATGTAGGGCAGACGAGGCCCGCAGACACTACCGGCATCAAAGTGGTCGTGATGGATGGAAAAGAAAAACTGTTTGTAGAGGCGAAAGAGCCGATCACCACGATCCCCTTTGTTAAGAACCATGAATTCAACTATTCGAAACTATTGCCCGCTGCCATCAGGGGAGCTACCTGGATCCTCTATGTGCTCGTCGTGATCATTATCATTACGGCCGTTTCGAACGGAGCCAATATTACGGATGGACTGGATGGTCTGGCTACGGGGACCAGCGCCCTCGTCGGAGCCTGCCTTGGGGTATTCGCCTATGCCAGCGGCAATATCCGGTTTGCCGAGTACCTGAATATCATGTACATCCCCAACCTGGGTGAGCTGTCCATTTTTATAGGGGCGCTGATCGGGGCCTGTTTTGGATTCCTGTGGTATAACGCTTACCCGGCACAGGTGTTCATGGGCGATACGGGGAGCCTGACCCTGGGCGGCATCATCGCAGCCCTCGCCATCATCGTGCGCAAGGAGTTGCTGATCCCCATTTTTTGCGGGGTCTTCCTCGTAGAGGAGCTCAGCGTGATGATCCAGGTCACTTATTTTAAATATTCGAAGAAAAAATACGGAGAAGGCCGAAGGGTATTCCTGATGAGCCCCCTTCACCATCATTATCAAAAGCTGGGATATCATGAAAGCAAGATCGTCACCCGATTCTGGATCGTGACGATCCTCTGTGTGGCCTTTGCGATCGCAACATTGAAGATTCGATAAATGAGCTAATGGAAAACCAACCCCGCCGGGATTACCGACAACCCGGGAAACTTTGCCGGTAAAGAAATTGTGGTGCAGTAGATCTATGCTTTTGAAGAACCCCCCTTAATCCGCTGAGTCCTCCATCTTTTTGGCGGAGGGTCCGGTGGCCCTATCCCTTTGCGAACGGATCTAATTTTATCAGGTGATGAGTAAACGCATGGTCATACTCGGCGGCGGAGAAAGTGGTGTCGGCGCGGCATTGCTGGCAAGCCGGAAAGGATATGAAGTTTTTGTTTCCGATGGCGGTCCGCTGAAAGAGAACTACCGGCAGGACCTGGAGAGCAACGGGATCGACTTTGAAGAAGGCGGGCATACGGAAGAAAAGATCCTGAATGCCGACGAGGTGATGAAGAGCCCGGGAATAGGAGAAAAGAATGAATTAGTGAAGAAGGTCAGGGCAAAGGGGATCCCGGTGATCAGCGAGATCGAACTGGCCTACCGGTATAAAGGGAATAGCAGGATCATCGGCATCACGGGCAGCAATGGAAAGACGACGACGACGGCCCTGACGTACCATATTTGTAAAGAGGGCGGACTGGATTGCGCATTGGTAGGGAATATCGGTTATTCTTTTGCGAGGCAGGTGGCGGAAGACCCTAAGCAATGGTATGTGGCTGAGATCAGCAGTTTTCAACTGGACGATATCGCGGAGTTCAGGCCCGATATAGCCATCCTGACCAATATCACGGAAGACCACCTGGACCGCTATGAATACCAATTCGAAAATTATATCCGTAGTAAGTTCAGGATCGTAATGAAGCAGACCCGTGACGATTTTTTTATTTACAATGCGGATGACCCTGTGATCAAACAATATTTAAACCAGTATACTATTCACTCTAACCCACTACCATTTACTATGCAACAGGAACCAAACAAAGGCGGATTTATTAAGAACGGACAGATGACCATAGGGAATGGCACCGAAAGACTGGAAATGAGCATTTATGATTTTGCATTAAAAGGCATTCACAATCAATATAACACTATGGCAGCAGGTATCGCATCGGCCACCGTCGGCATACGCAAGCAGAAGATCCGGGAAGCGATCCAGAGTTTCGAGGCGCTGGAACATCGCATGGAATATGTAAGCACGGTAAGAGGAGTGGAGTTCATCAATGACTCCAAGGCTACCAATGTGAACAGTACCTGGTACGCCCTGGAAAGCATGGAGAAGCCCACCATCCTGATCCTGGGTGGTGTGGACAAGGGGAACGATTATTCCCTGATCCGCGACCTGGTGAAAGACAAGGTCAAGGCGATCGTTTGCATGGGCGTGGATAACAGGAAGATCCACGAGGCCTTCCAGAATGACGTATCGCTGATGGTGAATACGGCCAGTGCGGAAGAAGCGGTGAAGGCGGCTTTTCATTTTGCCACCAAGGGAGACGTGGTATTGCTGAGCCCCGCCTGCGCCAGCTTCGACCTGTTCAAAAATTACGAAGACAGGGGCAAGCAATTTAAAGAAGCCGTGAAGGACCTGTGAGTGGTGAGTAACAGTATTAATATGTAATGAGCAAACCGTTAACGATAGAAAAAAGCCCTTTCGGGGGATTAGGGTCCAGGACCAAGGGCGATAAGGTCATCTGGACTACCGTCGTGCTCCTGGCCGTGGTGTCCTTGCTCGTCGTGTACAGCTCCACCGGGTTGCTGGCCTATAAAATGTATAAGGGCAATACGGAAGTCTACCTGTTCAAACAGTTCGCGTTCATCATGGCCGGCATCCTCGTGATCTATTTTGCCCACCAGGTCAATTATACGATCTATTCCAAAGTGGCGCAGATCCTTTTCCTCCTGTCCATACCCTTGCTGATCTATACGCTGTTCTTCGGTGTGAAATTGAATGAAGGCAGCCGCTGGATCCGTTTGCCGATCGTCAATATGACCTTCCAGACGTCCGACCTCGCCAAGCTCGGCTTGTTCATGTACCTGAGCCGCCTGCTGAGTAAGAAACAGGATGTGATCAAAGACTTCAGGCAGGGCTTCCTGCCCGTGATCACCCCGGTAGCGATCGTATGCGTGCTGATCGCCCCGGCCAACCTATCCACGGCCCTGCTCACCGGCGCCACCAGCCTGATGCTTTTATTTATCGGAAGGGTGAGCGCCAAACACCTGTTACTGACGTTGGGCGTAGCACTTATCCCCGTCATTATCCTGGTGGCCGCTGCCGTTATCCGCCATCGCGTGGACGGCGGTGTAGTGGAGAAGCCCGCAAAAGAAAATAAATCCCGTTTGTTCGTACGCGTGGATACCTGGATCAACCGCGTAGAGACCTTTATATACGGAGGCAAGGAAAATAATAATGACGACAATTACCAGGTCAACCAGGCAAAGATCGCCATTGCAAAAGGCGGGCTGATGGGACTGGGACCCGGCAACAGCCAGCAACGTAATTTTCTGCCGCACCCTTATTCGGATTTTATCTATGCGATCATCATCGAAGAATACGGATTGATAGGGGGGGCTTTTATTGTGTTCATCTACCTCGTGTTCCTGTTGCGGAGCATCCGTATTTTCCGGAGATGTCCTTTTGCCTTCGGAGCTTTTCTGGCATTGGGACTCAGCTTTACCCTGGCTATCCAGGCCTTGGCGAATATGGCTGTGAATGTCAATCTTTTTCCCGTCACGGGGGTCACGCTGCCCCTGGTGAGTATGGGAGGAAGTTCGTTCCTGTTCACCTGCCTGGCGATAGGAATTATACTGAGCGTAGCAAGACATATAGAGCCCTCCGACTCCCTGAACCCTCCGACCTCCTGAAGGGGGAGGTAGGTCTATTGGAAGAGGCTTAACAGATTAAAAGAGATGAGCAAAAAATGAACGAAACCAACGATAAGAGCAAAATAACGGATCCCTCCTTTAAGGGGGCGGCGGGAGGTCTTCGTATCATCATAGCAGGAGGAGGCACCGGCGGCCATATTTTCCCGGCTGTCGCGATCGCGGGAGCGCTGATACGGCAGTCACCCGGCACCGAGTTGTTGTTCGTAGGCGCGAAGGGAAAAATGGAAATGGAGAAGATCCCGCAGGCGGGCTACAAAATCGAGGGGATCGATATTGCGGGGTTTAACAGGAGTTCTTTGATAAAAAATATCGGATTGCCCTGGAAATTGCTGAAGAGCTTCTTCCAGGTGCGAAATATCATCCAGTCCTTCATGCCGGATGCCGTTGTCGGTGTCGGGGGCTATTCCAGTTTCCCGGTCCTGCGGTATGCACAGGCAAAAGGCATCCCGACCTTTATCCATGAAAGCAATTCTTTTGCGGGTAAGAGCAATATCCTTTTAGGAAAAAAGGCCAACAAGATCTTCGTGGCCAGCGATGGCATGGAGAAATTCTTTCCTGCGGATAAACTGCTGCTGACGGGTAACCCGGTGAGAAGGTCGATCGTCGGATCGGCGATCTCCCGCAGCGAAGGATTGCAGTTCTTTGGATTGAGAACCGACAGGACCACCGTCCTGGCCACCGGCGGAAGCCTGGGGGCCCGGAGCATTAACGAGGCCCTGGCCACTCACCTGGACGACCTGGAAAAAAATGAGCTGCAACTGATCTGGCAGACGGGCCGTACCACGGCTGCCGAATATATAAATAAAGGAAAGGAGAAGAAGAACGTATGGGTCAGCGATTTTATCGGGCAGATGGAAATGGCCTATGCCGCGGCGGATGTAGTGATCTCCAGGTCCGGGGCGATGTCGGTTGCTGAATTATGCGTCGCGAAAAAAGCGGCGGTCTTCGTCCCCTTCCCGCATGCGGCGGAAGACCATCAGACTGCCAACGCGCAACACCTGCTGGATAAACATGCAGGACTGCTCGTGAAAGACAGCGAAGCAAGAGAAAAATTGACGGACACCGTCATCGCGCTCTCCAGGGACGATAACAAGCTGAAAGAGCTGAAAGAAAATATTGGCAGACTTGCGGTGACGAATGCCGACGATGTGATCGCGAAGGAGATCATCGGTGAGATCGCCAGAATCGTAAGAGTATGATTGAATTGAAAGACATAAAGAAGATCTATTTCATTGGGATCGGCGGTATAGGGATGAGTGCGCTGGCAAGATATTTCCTGTACCATGGAAAAGAAGTGAGCGGATATGATAAGACGGTCACTCCGCTCACGCAGCAATTGGAAAAAGAAGGCATCGGCATTCATTATACGGAAGACCTGGAGCAGGCGCCAAAAGATGCGGGATTGATCGTATATACGCCCGCAGTGCCGAAGGAACATAAGGAATTAGTGTATTACCGCGAGAACGGTTATACGACCTGGAAGCGGAGCGATGTGCTGGGTGCGATCACCGAAAGTTCTTTTAATATCTGTGTAGCCGGCACGCATGGAAAGACGACGATCACGACGATGATCGCATTTATCCTGCGTCATAGCGGGTATGGCTGCAATGCTTTCCTGGGAGGGATTTCCGTGAATTACAATAGTAATTTCTGGAGTGACCGGCGGAATGTATGTGTAGTGGAGGCCGATGAGTACGACCGGAGTTTTTTGAAGCTGAGCCCCGATGTGGCGGTGATCACGGCGATGGATGCCGATCATCTCGATATCTATGGTACGGCGGAGGCGGTGCAGCAGGCATTCATCGACTTCTCCGGGAAATTAAAACCGGCGGGGATGCTGCTGAGTAAGTGGGGACTGGAACGTTCGAAGGAATTGAAAGGCGACCGGCGGCTGAGCTACGGCCTGGCAAACCCGGGTCCTGACGCTTATGCAACGGGGATCGTGATCTCGCAGGGTAGTTACCTGTTCGACGTGAACATCAATGATGAGGTATTGCAGGGATTTGTACTGAATATGGGAGGATTGCATAATGTGGAGAATATGGTGGCTGCCATTACCGTGGCGCATCACCTGGGGATAGAAGAAGAGAGGATCAAGAGCGCGGTAGAGGCTTTCCGTGGAGTGCGAAGGAGGTTCGAAACGCTCGTGAAGAAACTGCCTTTGGCTAATGAGAGCGCCAACAGCGGACGGGTGTACATCGATGACTATGCTCACCATCCGGAAGAATTGAGGGCCCTGATCACAGGCGCGAAAGGATTGTTCGGCGGCATGAAATGTACGATCATTTTTCAGCCGCACCTGTTCTCGAGGACCAGGGATTTTGCCGATGGGTTTGCGGAGAGCCTGGACCTGGCCGATGAAGTGTTCCTTTTGCCGATCTACCCGGCCCGGGAGCTGCCGATAGAAGGGGTCACCAGTGAGATGATCGCGGGAAAGATGGAGGAAGGCAAGGCGCGGGTGTGCAGCAAGGAAGAGGTCTTAGCCATTCTGGAGGAACGGGTATCGAAGAGAGACGGAGGATATTCGACAGGCCGGACGAAGGCCGCGGACAAACTGGAATTGTTGATCACGGCGGGAGCAGGAGATATCGATACGCTGGTGAGACCGATCCAGGAGATATTGGAAAGAGGGTGAGCTGTGAGTGGTCAATTGTGAGTCGTGAGTAGTCAGTGTTTAACATATTGTGTACGGGAATTTATTACCCGGGCACGTTTTGTACCCGTCTGACGGTTCTGAATAGACTGTCGGGCGGGTCTCAGAAAACATTAAAATGGCAGTAAAAAGTAATATCAGCAAATTGTTCTTTATCACGTTGTGGTGCATCGTGGGCGCCGGCGTGCTGGTATTGCTGGTGGCGGCGATCAGCCATCGCAACAATAAGATCTGCAATGGATACCGGATCGAACTGACGAGTCCGGCCGGCCGGAGCTTCATCGACAAGAAAGACATCGGGGATCTCCTGGCGGTCATCGCCCCGGGAAAATACCAGGGTCGCCCGATACAATCCTTCGATCTGCGGCGCATGGAATCTGCGCTGGGAAAGAATGCCTGGATCAGGCAGGCCCAATTGTTCTTTGATAATAATGGTATCCTGCGGGTGAATGTCATGGAAAGAGAGCCCATCGCAAGGATCTTTACCCGGGAAGGGAACAGCTATTATATGGATAGCAGCGGGACCCGTTTGCCGCTTTCTGAAAAACTGAGCTTAAAACTACCCGTATTCACAGGCTATTTTTCTACAGGGAATTCCGGAATGGTCTTGCACGGCGCCGACAGCGCAATGAATGTTCAGGTCCGGAGACTGGCCGTCTATATCCGGAAGGACCCGTTCTGGATGGCGCAGATCGCACAGATAAATATCACGGCGGAAAGCAATTTTGAAATGGTACCTGTTATCGGTGAACACCTGATCGAATTTGGGGACGGGAATGACTGTGATCAAAAATTCCACCGCCTGTTTGTCTTTTATAAAGAGGTACTGAGCCGGACAGGGTGGGACAAATATTCACGGATCGATGTTCAATATGCCGGACAGGTGATCGGTGCTAAAAAAGGCAGTGAGGGGACGCGCTCGGATTCTTTGCAGGGTATAAAGAATATCCAGCAGTTGATCCGGTCGGCCCAGCGGATGCAAGGCGATACGGCGGGCAAACATGCCATCCGGCCGTTGGAAGGGAATACCATAACGGAACAGACCCTGACCAATTATGACCTGGTGCCGGAGAAACAACGATAAAGCAACCATATAGCAAACAACAACTAAACAAATAAACTAAACTCAACTATGAATCAGGAACAACCCATAATCGTCGGACTGGACATTGGGACGACTAAAATTGCTGCCATCGCGGGCCGGAAGAATGAGTACGGCAAACTGGAAATACTGGGATTTGGACGCGCCAACTCCAATGGTGTCAAGCACGGCCAGGTGCTTAATATAGATGAGACCATTAAAGCCATCCGCATGGCCCTGGACAATTGCTACGGCTCCAATCCAAACCTCGAGGTCAGCGAAGTATATGTAGGCATAGCAGGACATCATATCAAAAGCCTGCAAACCCGCGGAGACATCGTTCGCCAGAATACGGACGACGAGATCACCCGGCGCGAGATCGATCAACTCGTGGCCGATCAATATAAGACCTATATACCCGCCGGAGACCAGATCATCGACGTGATCCCGCAGGAGTTCACGGTGGATAATTTTCAGAATATCCCCAACCCCATCGGATACGGAGGCGTAAAGGTCGGGGCCAATTTTCATATCATCACAGGTGATAAGAATGCGATCCGTAATATCAACAGGGCCGTGGAAAAGAGCGGGTTGGTAACCAAGGACCTCGTATTGCAGCCATTGGCTTCTGCGGCATCGGTGATGGGACAGGAAGATCTCGAAGCGGGCGTCGCCATCGTGGACATCGGGGGCGGTACCACCGATCTCGCCGTGTTCTATGAAGGTATCCTGAAGCATACGGCCGTGATCCCGTTCGGAGGAGAGAATATCACCAACGATATCAAGACCGGGCTGGGTGTGTTGAAGACGCAGGCCGAACAAATGAAAGTGCAATTCGGGTCCGCCCTGTCCAATGAGGCAAAAGCCAATGCCTATATTACGATCCCGGGCCTTCGCGGCATGCCTGCAAAGGAGATCAGCGTGAAGAACCTGGCCAATATCATACAGGCACGTATGAGTGAGATCATGGATTTCGTTACTTACCATCTCAAGCAGGTAGGCCTGGATAATAAAACGCTCAACGGGGGCATCGTGATCACCGGCGGGGGGTCACAACTCAGGCATCTCATCCAGTTAACAGAATACGTCACCGGCCTGAATGCGCGGATCGGCTTCCCGACGGAACACCTGGCCGCAGGACATATCGAAGAACTGGCCAAGCCGACCTATGCCACCTGTATCGGACTGATCCTGAAAGGATACAGCGATTATGAGCACAACCGCAAGCAGTTCGAAGTGGAGTACAGGAAAGTGGAAGTGCCGGAGAACCTTAAGAAGATGGAAGCACAGCAGGAGAACGGGATACCCGAACAGGAACTCCAGGAAGAAAGAGTACGCAACCGGAAAGGCATAAAGGATTTCTGGGGCAAGTTCAAGGACGGCATCATCGACCTCTTCAAGGAAGAAGAAGACCATGCGCTTTGATTTTTGGATTTGAGATTTTTAGATTTGGGGATTTGCTTATTAGTGTGAAATCTATAGATCCCTAAATCACGAAATCAGCAATTGATTTAATTTATTTGTTTTTTGTAAATATTAAAAGTTATGATCCATTTTGATCTACCGAAGGAAAAATCATCTATCATCAAGGTCATTGGTGTGGGTGGTGGTGGCAGCAATGCAGTGAACCATATGTATAGCCAGAACATAGAGGGGGTGAATTTTATCATTTGTAACACCGATGCACAGGCGATCGCACAGAGTAAGGTGCCTAATAAAATACAATTAGGACCTACCCTTACCCAGGGGCTGGGAGCCGGCGCCAATCCCGATATCGGAAGACAGGCGACGGAAGAAAGCCTGGAAGAGATCAAACAGATCCTCGAGGTAAATACCAAGATGGCCTTTATTACGGCGGGTATGGGCGGTGGCACCGGAACGGGCGGCGCACCGATCATCTCTAAAATATGTAAGGACCTTGGTATCCTGACGGTGGGCATTATTACCACGCCCTTCTCCTATGAAGGGAAGAAGCGGCAGATGCAGGCCGATGAAGGGATCAATGTCATGAAACAATACGTGGATACCCTGCTTGTGATCAGCAATGATAAGCTGCGCCACCAGTTCGGCAACCTTAAAATGAAGGAAGCTTTCGCAAAAGCCGACAATGTACTGGCGACAGCCGCTAAATGCATTACCGATGTGATCAACAGCACCGGTCAGATCAACGTCGACTTTGCGGATGTATGCACCGTAATGCGCAACGGAGGGGTAGCGATCCTGGGCAGTGCTACGGCCAAGGGTGACAATCGTGCTCAGAAAGCGATCGAAGAAGCGCTTAGTTCACCCCTGCTCAATGACAATGATATACGTGGGGCAAAATGGATCCTGATAAATATCAACTCCTGTGAAGGAGAAAATGAATTCACGATGGATGAAGTAGAGATCATCCAGAACCACCTCCTCAGCCAGGCCGGAGAAAGCACCGATGTGATCCTGGGCCTCGGTTATGACAATACCCTGGGCGCCAGCCTGGGAATCACCCTTATCGCCACCGGCTTCGAACACAAGGATCCCTTCACAAAAGCCGCAGCGAATAACAACCCTGCCCCTAAGAAAGAAGAAAAGATCATCATGACCCTCGGTCTTTCAGGCGAAGAACAAAAATTGAACAAAAGGCCTGCGCTTCCCGCTACTGAAATTACAAAGGAATCTGCCGGTGCAATGGAGAATGCCGGTACAAAAGAGGTGCCCGTAATGGAGCAAGTTGCCCTTGCTCCATTAGCGGATGCCATGCAGCCCAGGCTCGTAGAGCCGCCTGCGCAACCAGTGGTCGAAGTGATCGTGGAAAGGGTCGAAGAAAAGAACGAAAGATCTACCCGGATAGAATGGGTGCTTTCGCCGGAACCTGCACCTGTTAAGGAAGAAAAAGCCAAGGTACAGAACATTGAAAGAAATACTCCTCCGTCTGCCGTGTCGGGAGGATATCTTGCCAGACCATCCAATATTTACGCGGAAGAAACAAGGGTGGAAGGGGTGAAGGAAGAAGATGCTTCACCCGATATGCAACTGGTGTTCAAAGATGCCGTGCCAGCGGCGGATGAGCCTGGGGCCCACCAAACTCATAACTTTTCGGTGGCGGATTCACCCGCAGAGGATCCTGCAATGCAGGACGATGCGGAAGACCCGAAGCGCCGGGCAGCGGAGAGGATCAACAAGTTGCGCAACTTGTCCTTCAATATCAATGCTGCCGATCCGAATAACGAGTTTGAAACTGTGCCGGCCTACATCCGCCGTAATTTGGAGTTGTACAACACGATCTCCAATGTAGAGAACTTCTACAGTAATTATGAAGTGAAGACCGATGAAAATAATAATACGGAGATCAGTACCATCAATACTTTCCTTGATGGGAAGCGACCGGATTGATCCGTCCCCGCCAGGGGCCGCTCCCTGGTGTGCATCACCTTAGTTTGTTTTTAGTTGTTTTGTTCCCCCCGGTTCTCCGGGGGGATTTTTTATCTATCTTTAGTAAAGTCACTGCATAAGTCGTCTCCATGCCTTTATTATTGTCTTTCCTGGGTATCGCTTGCCTGATCCTGCTGATCGTATGGTGCAAATTGGACAGCTTCATCTCCTTTATAGTAGTGAGCGTGGGCCTGGGACTGGCTTGTGGGCTGGATATCCACCGGACCACCGACGCCATTCAAAAGGGTATCGGCAACATTATGGGATCCCTGGTGATCATACTGGGTTTTGGGGCCATGTTGGGTAAGCTCATCGCCGACAGTGGAGCGGCGCAACAGATCACCCAATCCCTGGTCCGGACCTCCGGCATTCGTCGTATCCAATGGGCCATGGCGCTATCGGGCTTCCTGGTAGGCCTGCCGATGTTTTATTCAGCCGGATTTATGGTGTTGCTACCCCTCGTTTATGCTGTAGGCGCCACTACCGGGCTACCCCTCGTCTACCTGGGCATTCCTGTCCTGGCGGCCTTATCGGTGGCACATGGCTTCCTACCTCCTCATCCCTCTCCCACTGCTATCGCCCGGCAATTACACGCCGATATCGGCAAGACCATCGTATATGGGATCATCGTGGGTATACCGACGATCATCCTGTCGGGGATCGTTTTTGGCAGGACCCTTCGCAGGTTCAAATCAACCCCCAATCCCTCTTTGCTGACGGTGAAGCTTATGGAACCCGGGCAGTTACCCGGATTAGGACTTAGTCTTTTGACGGCACTCATGCCCCTGATTCTGCTGACGATAACGACTGCCTTCGGGCTCATACCCAGCGCATCAGCGCTCAAAAAGGTCATCGCTTTTATCGGAGATCCGGATATGGCCATGCTGATCTCGGTGTTGGGAGCTGTCTACTTTCTGGGCCTTCGCAGAGGCAGATCCATGCGGGAAGTAATGCGGTCCCTGCAAGACGCTTTTAAAAGCGTGGCGCCCTTTATGCTAATCATCGCCGGCGCCGGCGCTCTTATGCAGGTGATGACAGAGGGAGGAGTAAATACCTATATAGCCGGGAGTCTCCTCCATGTCTCCGTCCATCCGCTGATCATGGGATGGAGTCTTGCAGCCCTGATCCGGGTATGCACGGGCTCGTCTACGGTAGCTGCCCTGACAACGGTAGGGATCCTGCTGCCGGCATTGCAACAGTCACATATACAACCTGAATTACTGGTGCTTGCTATCGGGGCGGGTAGTATGACCTTCTCTCATGTCAATGACGGCGGCTTCTGGCTGTTCAAAGAATACTTCCATCTCACGATCCGTCAAACCTTTGCCACCTGGACCGTTATGGAGACGATGGTGTCGATAGTAGGATTGCTGATGGTGTTATTGCTCAATCAAATCGTTCATTAACATTAACTATTTTCATGGCTACGATCCTTATCACCGGCGGCACCGGTCTCATCGGCTCAGCACTCAGCCGGCTCCTGATAGAAAAAGGGTATCGCGTCATTCTCTTATCCCGGCAGGCCGGGGAGATTAAGGAAGGGGTGGCCCATTGGAACCCCGAGACCGGCACCATCGACCCCGAGGCCATCCGTCAGGCCGATGCGATCATCCACCTTGCCGGTGCAGGAGTCGCCGACAAACGCTGGAGCCGCAAGAGAAAAAAAGAAATAGCAGAGAGTCGTATCCATGGCTGCGCCCTGCTCGTCAAAGCACTGAAGGAAATACCCAATAAGGTGCAGACCGTTATCAGTGCCTCCGGTATCGGATGGTACGGTGAGGACCCTGCTATTCCCAATCCCCGGCCTTTCGAGGAAACCGACGCTCCCGATGCGGATTTTTTAGGAGAGACCTGCCGTCTCTGGGAAGCGGCGATCGATCCAGTCACGGCCCTGGGCAAACGACTCGTCATCCT
>Ga0307516_10001570_pt1 | contig 31465 bp, 28 predicted proteins | sample 19_EM_MG_FD_203310 | JGI IMG/M metagenome (GOLD analysis project Ga0307516, IMG submission 203310) | Populus trichocarpa ectomycorrhiza microbial communities from riparian zone in the Pacific Northwest, United States - 19_EM | ecosystem: Host-associated > Plants > Roots > Unclassified | place... | reverse complement strand
AGCAGCGCCAGGTTGCGTGACCCGGGGCCTTCGGGGAACCAGGGCATGGCCGCGGGCGTCCACAGGTCTTCAATCTCTTCACGGTCGGAACGAACTTCGCCCCGGCCCGACATCGACACGTAGGTGCCGCGCATCGAATCGGCGAAGCTCAGATTGACGACTCGCAGGAATTCGACTCTCGACGAGCGCAGGTCAACGAAGAACCAGACCGCCCCGGCGGCGTCGACCCGCAGCGGCGCCATCGGCCGGCTGACGAGTGCGCCGTCGGCGTCGAGGTTGCTGAGCATCGCCACCGGGATCGGCTCGATCAGCTTGCACAGCTCGGCCATTTCTTCGCTGGTTTGGGTTTCGATCTTCATGCTGGCTCCTTGACGGGCCACGGGCGGCGCACAAGGCGCTGCCGGTGACCCGAGGTTTCGCCCGGTGGCGCTCAGACCTTGTCTTTGGCCTTGGGCTCGAACCATTTGTCGGTGGCGCTGCGCTCCCAGTCGGCCACGTGGCGCTCGGCCTCGTCCTTCGCGTAGCCATAACGCTCTTGCAACTTGCCGGCGAGCTGGTCGCGGCGGCCGGCGACGACATCGATGTCGTCATCGGTCAGCTTGCCCCATTGCTCTTTCACGTTGCCCTTGAGTTTTTTCCAGTTGCCTTCGATGCGGTCCCAATTCATGAGTAGCTCCTTGCGCCAAGCGCGTGGGTGGGTGGATTCGCTGCGGACACCGGCAAGCCGCCGGGTTGTCGTTGCGATGGCGGGAGGACCCCGTGAGCTGAACTCTAAAAAGCAGACGGCAGGGCGCCCATCAGCGGCACGGCCGCAGCCTTGTAGGAAGAGCGGCCACGGCACCGGCGGGGCGAGCAAGGCACGCGGACATGTCCTACCCGCAGGCCCGCCATCAACCGACAGCGAACCCTACGGGCCGGCTCGACACTGGCCGCACTTCACTGGAGCCCACCATGCCCTCGCTGCGCGATCTGCTGCCGTCAGTTTCCGGAATGCCGCGGGGCCAGCGTCGACTGCTGGTGTTTGCGGCGATCGTCGCGATCTCGCTGCTGTCGTTCTACGTGCACCTGCTGCACGAGTCGTTGTTGTTGGGTGAACAGATGCGCGAGCGCCAACGCAGCACCGCGAGCACGGGCGCCACGAAGTTGGTCGTGCGCCGCCAGGCGGCCGACCTGGTGGCCGCACGCGGGCGATGAAGCCGGGCGCAGCGCCCGGTACATGGCCGAATCAGTCGAGCAATTCCGAATACGCCTGCCGGTCGGTGGCATAACACCCGCAGGCCGCGGCCTCGAGGCCCGGGCGGTCCAGCACCGTGAGCTCTCCACGCCGGTACTCGATCAAGCCCTGTCGTTGCAAGGCTCCGGCGGCCGCCGTGATGCCCACCCGCCGCACTCCGAGCATGTACGAGAGAAACTCGTGCGTCACGTGGAAATGGTCGGCCTGGGCGCGGTCCTGGCTCATCAGCAGCCAGCGTGACAGCCGCTGCCCGATCAGGTGAAAGCGCAGGCACGCCGCCGACGAAGCGAGCTGCGTCATCAGCACATAGAGGTAGCGGTTCAGCCCGCGCTGCAGCGGCGCACTGCGGGCCAGCTCGGTGCGAAACGCCGGGGTGCCGATGCGCCAGGCCGTGCCCGGCCCTTGCACCAGCGCGTGCAGCGGCGCCGTCGCCACGCCGAGCACCAGGTGCGCGCCCAGCATGCCTTCGCGCCCGACCATGCCGACTTCGAGGGCCGGCTGGCCGTCGACCTGGGCCACCAGCGAGATGAAGCCTTCGGTCGGGAAGTAGACGTGGCGGGTCGGCTTGCCGGGCTCGCACAGCACCTCGGTGAGCCGCAGCAGCACCGGCTCGCACAGCGCCAGCAGACGCTGCCTGTCCTTGCGCGGCAGGCGCTCGATGAGGTGATTTTCGACAGTGGGCAAGTGACTCTCCGGTTGTTGCTAGCGCCTCCGAGGAACGGGGGCGAGCAGGGGAGCGCGCTGTTGCCAGATGCCGTGTCGATTGGTGTTGCAGTATGCGCGCCGCGTGGCGCCGCATCCGCTTTTCGCCCGAATCAGGGCAAAGAAGATGGCGCGCGGCGCCAAGGGGCGGCTTGTTACTTGGCCAGGGTCGCCGGCAGCAGCCGGTCGTACTCTCGCTTGACGACCGCGTAACACTCGCAGGTGCGCTTCTCCAACCCGGGCCGGTCGAGCACCGAAATGCGCCCGCGCGCGTAGCGGATCAGCCCGGCCGACTGCAGCCGCAGCGCCGCTTCGGTCACGCCTTCGCGGCGCACGCCGAGCATGTTGGCGATCAGCTCCTGCGTCATCACGAGCTCGCTGCCGGTCAGGCGGTCGAGGCTGAGCAGCAGCCAGCGGCACAGTTGCTGGTCGAGCGAGTGGTGCCGGTTGCAGACCGCTGTTTGCGCCATCTGCGTGATCAACGCCTGCGTGTAGCGCAGCAGCACGTGCATCACCGGCCCGGCCAGGTTGAACTCGTCTTTCATCAACTGCGCTTCGAGCCGGAAGCCCCGGCCGGCGCTTTGCACCAAGGCCCGGCTGGGGGTGGACTCGCCCCCCATGAACAACGAAATGCCGACGATGCCTTCGTTGCCGACGACGGCAATCTCGGCCGACGAGCCGTTTTCCATCACGTACAGCAAGGAGACGATGGCCGTGGTCGGAAAGTAGACGTGGCTCAGTGTCTTGCCGGGTTCGTAGAGCACCTGGCCGAGCGGCAGATCGACCGCTTCGAGCTGCGGCAACCAGCGCTGCATTTCCGCCGCCGGGAGGGCGGCGATCAGGTGGTTCTGTCGGGGGTCGGGGGCAGTGGCCATCGGGGAAATTCAGCGCGCGGTGCAGTGTCGCACCAAGTATAGGCAGCGATCCGACGTTCCATGTTCGCTACCGAACAATGAGAGATGAACGGCCGCAGAGCGAGCGAGCACGTGACGTCGACGCGACACGCAGTGATCCACCGTACGCTGCCGTACAGACCCATGCACGTGCCTGTGCTAGTTTGAAAGTGCCGTTGAAGCGAGCGTGCTGCGCGCGAGCTCGGGCGCAGCGAGCGGCTCGGCCGACCACCCGGCTTCGATGCTCGCTTGCAGGCGTTCGATGGCGGCTTGCGGGTCACCGGCCTGCACGATGCCGCGCAACACCGCCACGCCGGCAGCGCCACACCGCACGGCCTCGTGGCTGCGCAACGTGTCCATGCCGGCGATGGCGACCACCGGCTCGCGCAACACGCGGCACCAATAGGCCAGGTTGGCGTTGCCTTGCGGCAGCCAGGGCATCGCCTTGGTCGTGGTGGCGTGGATCGGGCCGCAGGCGATGTAGCTCGGCGACAGGGCGTGCGCGCGGCAGACCTCCCAATAACTGTGCGTGCTCAGGCCCACGCGCAGGCCGGCGCGGCGCAGCAGCGCCATGTCGGCGGTCTGCAGGTCTTCCTGCCCGAGGTGAACACCGTAGGCGCCGTGTTCGATCGCGAGCTGCCAATGGTCGTTGATGAAGAGTTGCGCCTGCGCTGCGTGCGCGGCGGCCACGCTGCGGGCCACCTCGCGCGACAGGTCTTCCGGCGCGCCGGCCTTGATGCGCAACTGCAGCGTGCGCACGCCGGCCACGAGCATGCGCTCGACCCATGCCGCGCTGTCGACGATGGCGTACAGGCCCATGCGTGAATCCCTGAGCGCGGCCAAGGGCGGCGGGTCGCGATCGGCAGCAACGCTGCTCAGCGAGGGCAGCAAATCCGGCTGCCGACCGAAGCCCCGCTGCGGCCGCACTGCGCCTGCCCCCTGCCCTGCGGCGCGCCCCTGGCGCAGCGCGTGGGTCGTGTTCATCTTCGCGATGACCACCGCGTCGGCCGCGCAAAAGCCGAGCGCGAGTGCGGCCGCGACGGACGCCGCGAACACACAGCCGCTGCCGTGGTGATGCAGCGTGTCCACACGCGGCAGCGCGAGCCAGCCTAACGCTTCAGGCGTGTGCATCCAGTCGAGGGCGCGCGCGCCGCCGGCATCTCCGCCGGTCACAACGACCGACTGCGGCCCGAGCCTGGCCAAGGCGGCCGCTGCGTGCTCCACCGCTTCCGGGCTCTGCAGCGCTTCCCCACCGAGGAGCCACGCGGCCTCGGCCCGATTCGGCGTGATCACGGTGGCGCGTGGCAGCAGTTCCTGCAGCAGCGCTTCGCGCAGCTCGGCGCTGCCGAGCTCGGCACCGGTGCTGGCACGCCAGACCGGGTCGACAACGAGCGCCACCGGCCCATCGCGCCGCAGCCTGTCGACCCACGCCGCCACGCAGCGCACGTTCGCCACGCTGCCGAGCAGGCCGGTCTTGATGGCGCGCGGCCGCAGGTCGCCGGCGAGCGCGGCGAGTTGCGCGTCGAGCAACCCGGTGGGCACGGGCTCGACGCGCGCCACACTGAGCGAGTTCTGCGCGGTGATCGCGGCGACGGCCGTGCAGCCGTGCACATCGAACACATCGAAGGTGCGCAGGTCGGCCTGCAGGCCGGCACCGGCGCCGCTGTCGGAGCCGGCGATGCTCCACACGATCGGGGTCGTCATCACGCACTCACAGTTCGAAAGGCCGGCCGCCGACGGGCGTGGACGCGACGGCCATGTCCTGCGGCACCAGCAGCCCCGCACGAGCCCCAAGCCACCCGGCTTCGATCGCAAGGCCGAAGGCCCGCGCCATCGCCACCGGGTCGGCCGCCTGCGCGACGGCCGAGTTGAGCAATACCGCGTCGAAGCCCAGCTCCATCGCCTGCACCGCGTGCGACGGTGCGCCGATGCCGGCGTCGACGATCAGCGTCACATCGGGCAGGCGGGCCCGCAAGGTGCGCAGCGCCCAGGGGTTGAGCAGGCCCTGGCCCGAGCCGATCGGCGCGCCCCAGGGCATCAGGATCCGGCAGCCGGCATCGACCAGGCGCTGCGCGCTGACCAGGTCGTCGGTGCAGTAGGGGAAGACCTCGAAGCCGTCTTTCACGAGCTGCGTGGCGGCGAGGGTCAGCTCCCACGGATCGGGCTGCAGCGTGTGTTCGTCACCGACCACTTCGAGCTTGACCCAGTGCGTGCCGAGCAGCTCGCGCGCCATGTGCGCGAGCGTGACCGCTTCGCGCGCGCTGCGGCAGCCGGCGGTGTTCGGCAAGAGGCGCGCGCCACTCGCGCGCACGATCTCGATGAAGCCGTTGTCGCTCGCGCCGGCCGCGAGCTGGCGCTTCAGGCCGAGCGTGACAACCTGCGCGCCCGACGCGGCGATGGCGTCGCGCAGCACCTGCGGCGAAGGGTAGCCGGCGCTGCCGAGCAGGAAGCGGCTTTGCAAGGGCACGCCGGCGAGCAGGAAGTTGTGCTTCGTTGGGTTCACGTTTTCATCCTCCGACGATGGGCTGGAAGCAGGTCACGTGGTCGCCGTCACACAACACACGTTCATGACGCTGGCCGCGCGCGACGAACTCGCCGTTCACCGCGGTGGCGATGGCGTGCGGCGTTGCTGCCATCTCGTCGACCAGCGCGGCCAGCGTGGTCGACGGACGCAGCGCGCGTGGCTGCCCGTTGACGCTGATTTCGAACAACGCCGGCGTCATGCCGCGAGCCCCGCTTCGCGCAAGGCATCCTCGACCAGCGCCGGCGCAATCAACCAGCCGTGGCGAAACAAGCCGTTGATGCGCACCAGGCCGGGCCGCGCTTCGGTGTGCGGCAGGTTGTCGGGCAAGGCCGGCCGCAAATTGGTTTCGCTGTGCACGAGCCGCGCTTCGGCCAACTCCGGAATCACGCTGTGGGCCGCGCTCAACAATCCGAGCAGCGTGCGCACCGAGATCGGCGAGCGGTCTTCGGACTCGATCTCGCTCGCGCCGACCACCACGATGTCGCCGGGCCGCGGCACCATGTACACGCGCCTGCGCGGGTGCAACAGGCGCAGCGGCCGGCGCAGTTCGAGGCCGCGCGCGTGCAGCCAAAGAATCTCGCCGCGCACACCGCGCACCGCCAGATCGGGCCGCGCGCCGACACCGCGCACGTCGAAGACCGTGTCGAACTTTTCACCATCGATGCAACCCGGTGCGAGGCTTTGCACCGTGTGCCCCCAGCGCCACTGCGCGCCACGTCGTGTGGCAGCGGTGGCCAGCGCCTGCATCGCCTGCACCGTGTGGATCTGGCCTTCGCCTTCGAGCAGCCAGGCGTGGGTCGGGCCGTGCACCGCCGGTTCGAGTGCGTTCAGTTCTTCGCCCGCCAACACACGCGGCGCCTGCCCGGCCGGCATCTTCGTGCGCAGCAGCTCGACGAGCCGCTGCGCCACGCCGAGGTCGCTGCGGTGCGCGAGCAGCAGGCTGCCTTCGCGCCGAAAGTGCACCGCGTCAGGCCACTCGGCCACGGCCTGCGCCCACAGCGCGAGCGAGCGAACGCCGAGCCCGGCCACGTGCGCATCGGCACACTCCAGCTCGGCCCAGGGGCTGAGCATGCCGGCCGCGGTCCAGCCCGCGGCGTCACCCCGCGCGGCAGGGCCGGCGGCCGGGTCGAACACCGTCACCGCGTGGCCCCCGCCCGCGAGCCGCCACGCGAGCAAGCGCCCGAGCAGGCCGGCACCGGCGACGCCGATGTGCAAGGCGGCCACGCTTCAGCGCGCCTCGGCGGGCTGGATCGGAATGTAGATTTCGCCGCCGCCGCGCCGGAACTCTTCCGACTTCGCCTGCAGCCCTTGCGCCAGCGCCGCGTCGTCGCTCAGGCCCTTCGCGGCGGCGTACTCGCGGACCTCTTGCGTGATCTTCATCGAGCAGAACTTCGGCCCGCACATCGAGCAGAAGTGCGCCTCCTTGCTCGAATCCTTGGGCAGGGTTTCGTCGTGGAAGTCGCGCGCGGTGTCGGGGTCGAGGCTGAGGTTGAACTGGTCGTTCCAGCGGAATTCGAAGCGTGCTTTCGAGAGCGCGTCGTCGCGCGCCCGGGCGCCCGGGTGGCCCTTCGCGATGTCGGCCGCGTGCGCCGCGATCTTGTAGGCCACGATGCCGGCCTTCACGTCGTCGCGGTCGGGCAGGCCGAGGTGTTCCTTTGGCGTCACGTAACACAGCATCGCGGTGCCGAACCAGCCGATCATCGCCGCGCCGATGGCGCTGGCGATGTGGTCGTAGCCGGGGGCAATGTCGATCGTCAGCGGGCCGAGCGTGTAGAACGGCGCTTCATGGCAGTGCTTGAGCTGCTCTTCCATGTTGGCCCGGATCAGGTGCATCGGCACGTGGCCCGGGCCTTCGATCATGGTCTGCACGTCGTGTTTCCACGCCGTCTGCGTCAGCTCGCCGAGCGTGCGCAGCTCGGCGAATTGCGCTTCGTCGTTCGCATCGGCGCCCGACCCGGGGCGCAAGCCGTCGCCGAGCGAGAAGCTCACGTCGTACGACTTCATGATGTCGCAGATGTCTTCGAAGTGTGTATAGAGAAAGCTCTCTTTGTGGTGTGCGATGCACCACTTGGCCATGATCGAGCCACCGCGCGAGACGATGCCGGTGCGCCGCTGTGCGGTCAGGTGGATGTAGGCCAGGCGCACGCCGGCATGGATGGTGAAGTAGTCGACGCCCTGCTCGGCCTGCTCGATCAGGGTGTCGCGAAAGATCGCCCAGGTCAGGTCTTCGGCCACGCCGCCGACCTTCTCGAGCGCCTGGTAGATCGGCACCGTGCCGATCGGCACCGGCGCGTTGCGCACGATCCAGTCGCGCGTGGTGTGGATGTTCCGGCCGGTGGAAAGGTCCATCACGTTGTCGGCGCCCCAGCGGATCGCCCACACCAGCTTTTCCACCTCTTCGTCGATGCTCGACGTGACCGCCGAGTTGCCGATGTTGGCGTTGATCTTGACCAGGAAATTGCGGCCGATCGCCATCGGCTCGAGCTCGGGGTGGTTGATGTTCGCCGGAATGATCGCGCGGCCGCGCGCCACTTCATCGCGCACGAATTCCGGTGTGACGGAGCGCGGAATCTGCGCGCCCATCGGGTTGCCCTGCAGGCGCTTCTCTCGCGACGCGTCGGCCAGGTACTCGGCCATCCATTCGCGTTTGCCGTTCTCGCGGATCGCCACGAACTCCATCTCGGGCGTGACGATGCCGCGGCGCGCGTAGTGCATCTGCGTGACGTTGGCGCCGCTCTTCGCGCGGCGCGGCGTGCGCTGCAGGCCGGTGGCCTCGGCCCGCAGCGCGGCCAGGCGCTCGGCATCACGCGCTTCGTGTTTGGCGCCTTCGTCGAGCGCTTGCGGCGTGCGGCCTTCGTAAGACTCGGTGTCGCCGCGCGCAGCGATCCACAGTGCGCGCAGCGGCGCCAAACCTCGGCGCACGTCGATCGCGGCGGTGGCTTCGGTGTACGGCCCCGAGGTGTCGTAGAGCGACACGGCCTCACCATTGCTGAGCGCCACTTCGCGCATCGGCACACGCAGCTCGGGGTGCACCTGGCCGTGCACGTAAACCTTCTTTGAAGCGGGGAAGGGTTCGCGCGTTTGCGCCAGCCGTTCGGCGAATGTGGCGGGGTCGAATTTTTCGGGGGCGTTCATCGGGGCATCCTTTTCCGTGGGCAATCGGGTGCTCCGGAAAGTGCCCCTGAAGTGGCCCATGGCGTGCTGCCGTGGGCGGATCTTCAAGAGAACGAATCGGCTCTTCTTACGCCGGTATGAACCGGATCAAGTTCGTCGGGTTCGGCGTTTTCGCCATCTCAGCACCACACAGTGCACCCCGGAGCGGGCGCAGTGTACGGGCCACGATTCGTGATCGTCAAGCAGCAACACAACTTCACATGGAGGGCCGCGTTGACGGCGCAAGTGCGCGCCGCTTTTTTTGGAAATTGACTCGCGTCAAGAGTTTTTCTGGCGAACGCGAAGACAGTGCAACGCGACACGAATCGACAAGAGCGAAGGGGTCTGCCTGAAGAGCGGGGGGCCGGTACCGCAGCGGTTCGACACCGTCACCCCATCGACCCTTCAAGAGACAAGGTCCGCCATGAATCAACACACCGCCGCCATTCCAGGCTCGCCCGCGCTCGCACCGGCGGGCACCACCAGCCGCAGTTCCACCTACCGATGGGGGCAGTTGCTGCTCGGCATCATCTGCATGGCGATGATCGCCAACCTGCAGTACGGCTGGACGCTCTTCGTGAACCCGATCGCCGACAAACACGGCTGGAGCCGCGCCGCGATCCAGGTGGCGTTCACGATCTTCGTGCTGACCGAAACTTGGCTCGTGCCGATCGAAGGTTATCTCGTCGACCGCTTCGGCCCGCGCCCCGTCGTGCTTGTCGGTGGCCTTCTGTGCGGCCTGGGCTGGGCGCTGAACTCGATCGCCGATTCGCTGACGCTGCTCTACTTCGCCGCGGCCATCGGTGGTGTGGGCGCGGGTGCGGTGTACGGCACCTGCGTCGGCAACGCGCTGAAGTGGTTCCCCGATCGGCGCGGTCTCGCAGCGGGCCTCACGGCCGCCGGCTTCGGTGCGGGTTCGGCACTCACCATCGTGCCGATCTCGGCCTACATACACTCGCACGGCTACGAAGCGGCGTTCCTGTACTTCGGCCTCGGCCAGGGCCTGATCGTGTTCGTGATCTCGTGGTTCCTGACCCGCGCGCCGGAACACGAGAAGAATCTCTCGGCCATCAGCGTGCAGCAATCCAAACGCGACTACAGCCCGACCGAGATCGTGAAGAAGCCGGTGTTCTGGGTGATGTACGCGATGTTCGTGATGGTCGCTGCCGGCGGCCTGATGGCCACGGCCCAGCTCGGGCCGATCGCGAAGGACTTCAAGATCGGCGACGTGCCGGTCGACATCATGGGCCTGATCCTGCCGGCGCTGACCTTCGCGCTGGCCATCGACCGCGTGCTCAACGGCCTGACGCGCCCGTTCTTCGGTTGGGTCTCCGACAAGATCGGCCGCGAGCAGACGATGTTCATTGCGTTCGCGCTCGAAGCGGTCGGCATCCTCGCGCTCTACACCTTCGGCCAGAACCCGATCGCCTTCGTGATCCTGACCGGCGTGGTGTTCTTCGCCTGGGGCGAGATCTACAGCCTGTTCCCTTCGACCTGTGCCGACACCTTCGGCTCGAAATACGCGGCGGCCAACGCCGGCATGCTCTACACCGCGAAAGGCACGGCCTCGCTGCTGGTGCCTTTGTCGAGCGTGCTCGCCACGGCCACCGGCAGCTGGCACGCGGTGTTCATCGTCGCGAGCCTGATGAACGCAGCCGCCGCGCTGATGGCGTGGTTCGTGTTGCGGCCGATGCGCCGCGCGCACATGAATCAGGCCTGAGAGGCTGTTCCTGTCGAGGTCGGCGCGTCGCGGCAGGCGGCACCCGGCCTCAGGCACCGCTCGTGGTTTTCCGACGAGAACAAGAGCCGTGTCAGCAGAGGCGCGTGCGGGCAGGCTGGAGCGCGCCTCTGGAGCGCCGAGAAGCGCAGGGCTCGTGGCCTCGCGCGCAGCGCGAGTTGTGATCTGACTCGTCGCCGTTGTTTGAACGGAGCGAACGAAGTGAGCGCAGTGAGTTCGGCGACAGGCCACGAGACCGACGCAGTGAGCCCGGACACAGAACAGTCCCTGCGGACTGTTCTGTGCCTGGCGAACGCCCTGGCGCTTGCAAGCGCCAGGGCACGCAGGGCAGTCGACGCGAAGCGGCGACCGCTCCAGCGAAGCGCGCAAGCCTGCCCGCACGCGCCTTTGCCGCCCCAGCCTGTGCACACGAGAAGTCCACACTGCCACCTCTTCCTTTGGTGGGCGCAACGCACGCCTGATGCGGGGCAACCCCTATAGGGCATTTTCGAAACGTTGACCGCGGTCAAGCCGAATTCCGCAGCGGCGGTCGCAGCATTGAATGGTTGGAATTGCCCGTGGCATTCCAAAGCAATGTGCACCTTAGACCCACAGGAGACAGCATGATCAAGAACCTCTTCTCGCCTTTTCGCGCCACCGCTTGCGCTGCGGCGGTGATGGCACTCGCGCTTGCGACCCCGTCGCATGCCTGGGAGCCGACCAAGCCGGTCGAGTTCGTCGTGCCGGCCGGCACCGGCGGCGGCGCCGACCAGATGGCGCGCCTGGTGCAGGGCATCGTCATCAAGCACAAGCTGATGAAAGAGCCGCTCATCGTCGTCAACAAATCCGGCGGTGCCGGCGCCGAAGGTTTCCTGTCGGTGAAGGAAGCGAAGGGCGACCCCCACAAGATCATCATCACGCTGTCGAACCTGTTCACGACACCGCTGGCCACTGGCGTGCCGTTCAACTGGAAAGACATGACGCCGGTGGCGATGTTGGCGCTCGACCAGTTCGTGCTGTGGGTCAACGCCGAGACACCGTACAAGAACGCCAAGGACTACCTGGCCGCCGTGAAGGCCGCGGGCCCGAACAAGTTCAAGATGGCCGGCACCGGCTCGAAGCAGGAAGACCAGATCCTGACCGTGGGGCTCGAGAAGGCCACCGGCACGAAGTTCATCTACGTGCCCTTCAAGGGCGGCGGTGACGTGGCCGTGCAGCTCGTGGGCAAGCACGTCGACTCCACGGTCAACAACCCGATCGAGGCCGTGGCGCAGTGGCGCGCCGGATCGCTGCGCGCGCTGTGCGTGTTCGACGACGAGCGCATGCCGTTCAAGGCGAAGGTCACCGACACGCTGTCGTGGAACGACATCCCCACCTGCAAGGAAGCCGGCGTGCCGACCGACTACACGATGTTGCGTGGCATCTTCATGGCCCCCGGCGTCACGCCCGACCAGCTCGCGTTCTACGTCGAGCTGCTGAAGAAGGTGCGGGCTACGCCCGACTGGGCCGAGTACCTGGAGAAGGGCGCGTTCAACCCGACCTTCCTGACTGGTGCGCCGTTCACGAAGTGGCTTGAAACCGCCGAGGCCACGCACCGCACGCTGATGACCGAAGCCGGGTTCCTGGCTCCGAAGTAACTCGCGGCGACAGCCGCGGCAACACAGTGCCACCCGGCGCGCCACGCGCGCGGGTGGATGGGCGGCGCATCGCCCGACGCAACAGCAAGAGGATGGGGAACGCCATGGAGCACGAAGAAAATTCCGGTGAAGAGACAGGCCGGCCGGTGGTGGCCACGAACATCGTCGAAGCGGTGGTCGCAGGGATCCTGCTGGTCGTCGGCATCGTCGTGGTCGTCGAGAGCCGCCGGCTCGGTGCCGGCTGGACCAGCGACGGCCCGGGCTCGGGTTACTTCCCGTTCATCATCGGCACGCTCATCCTGATCGCCAGCGCCGGCATGCTCTTCGAGGCCCTGTTCAGCAAGAAGAAAAAGACCGAAGCCTTCGTCGACACGGTGCAGCTCAAGCGGGTGCTGTCGGTGTTGGTGCCTGCCCTGGTCTACGTGCTGGCGGTGGCCTTCCTCGGCCTGTACGTGGCGTCGGCGGTCTACATCGCGCTGTTCATGGTCATTCTCGGCAAGTACTCCTGGGTGAAGAGCGTGTTCATCGCTCTCGCGGTCAACACGCTCTTCTTCTTCATGTTCGAGGTCTGGTTCAAGGTGCCGCTGTTCAAGGGCTCGCTGGACCCGCTTCACTTTCTCGGCTACTGAGCCCCTCGGAGCAAACCCAAAATGGACGAAATCAATGCCCTGATGCAGGGCTTTGGGGTGATCCTCACCCCCATGAACATCGGCCTGATGTTCGTCGGCATCATCCTCGGTGTGCTGATCGGCGTATTGCCCGGCCTGGGTGGCGCCAATGGCGTGGCGATCCTGCTGCCGCTCACGTTCACGATGTCGCCGACCTCGGCGATCATCATGCTGAGCTGCATCTACTGGGGCGCGCTGTTCGGCGGGGCGATCACGTCGATCCTGTTCAACATTCCCGGTGAACCCTGGTCGGTGGCCACCACCTTCGACGGTTACCCGATGGCGCAGAAAGGCCAGGCCGGCGCCGCGCTGACCACCGCGTTCACTTCGTCGTTCATCGGCGCCTTCGTGGCCGTGGTGATGATCACCTTCCTCGCGCCGCTGGTCGCGAAATTCGCGCTCAAGTTCGGCTCGCCGGAGTTCTTCGCGGTCTACCTGCTCACCTTCTGCAGTTTCGTCGGCATGGGCAAGGGCTCGCCGTACAAGATCCTCGTGTCGATGGCGCTCGGCTTCGCGCTGGCCGCCGTGGGCATGGACACCGTGACCGGCCAGTTGCGCCTGACCTTCGGCCAGACCGAGCTGATGCGCGGCTTCGACTTCCTGATCGCGGTGATCGGGCTGTTCGGCATCGGCGAGATCCTGCTGTCGATGGAAGAAGGCCTGAACTTCCAGGGCAAGAGCGCCAAGATCGACCCGAAGGTCGTGTGGCAAACCTGGAAGCAGTTGCCCAAGTACTGGGTCACCTCGCTGCGCAGCTCGCTGATCGGCATCTGGATGGGCATCACACCGGGCGGCGCCACGCCGGCGTCGTTCATGAGCTACGGCCTGGCCAAGAAGATGTCGAAGAACGGCAAGAAGTTCGGCACCGGCGAGATGGAAGGCGTGGTCGCCCCCGAAACCGCGGCGCACGCCGCCGGCACCAGCGCGCTGCTGCCGATGCTGGCCCTCGGCATTCCCGGCTCGCCCACCGCGGCCGTGTTGTTGGGTGGCCTGCTGATCTGGGGCCTGCAACCCGGGCCGCTGCTCTTCGTCGAGCAAAAGGACTTCGTCTGGGGCCTGATCGCCAGCATGTACCTCGGCAACGTGGTCGGCCTGATCGTCGTACTCAGCACCGTGCCGCTGTTCGCGTCGATCCTGCGCATTCCGTTCTCGATCATCGCGCCGGTGATCATCGTGATCTGCGCGATCGGCGCCTACACGGTGCACAACGCGATGCTCGACATCTGGTTCATGATGGGCTTCGGTGTGGTCGGCTACGTCTTCAAGAAGCTCGACGTGCCGCTCGCGCCGCTGGTGCTGGCCCTGGTTCTCGGCGACAAGGCCGAAGACTCGTTCCGCCAGGCCATGCTGGTCTCGCAGGGCGACGTGGGCATCATGTTCTCGAACCCGCTGGTCGGCGGCATCACCACGCTGGCGCTGACGCTGCTGTTCTGGCCGCTGATCTCGAAAGTGATCGCGTTGATCAGGCCCGCCAAACCCGACGAGTTCGCGGCCGAGCGGCCGGTGGACTGAGCCCAGGAGCACGACATGCCTGTCATCGCCATGACCCAGGAAATGGGTTCACTCGCCAAAGACGTCGCCCTGCAACTCGCGCAGTCGCTCGGGCTTTCGGTGATGCGCCACGAGGTCATCGACCACGTGGCCGACAAGATGCACGTGCCCAAGAGCCTGATCGGCCGCCTGCGCGGCGGCAAGGCCGGGCTGGTCGAGCGCCTCACCACCGACCAGAGCAGCGTGGCGCTCTACACCGCCGAAGAGCTGTTCGCGCTCGCGCACCGCGGCAACGTGGTGCTGCGCGGCTGGGGCGCCACCTGCCTGCTGCGGCCGGTGCCGCACGTGGTGTGCGTGCGCATCACGCGCTCGCTCGACAAACGCGTCGAGTGGCTGATGGGCCACCTGGAGACCGACGACGCGGCCTTCGCCGAGGCCGAAGTGCGCCGCAGCGACAACGCCCACGCCGCGCGCATGAACGCTCAGTTCGGCGTGACCTGGGGCGACCCGGTGCTCTACGACATGGTGCTCAACACCGACCGCATTTCGGTCGAGGGCTGCGTCGAGCAGATCACGGCGCTGGTGCGACGCCCCGAGTTCGCCGAGACCGATGCGTCGCGCGCGTTGCTCGACAACATGATGCTCGAAGCGCGCGTGCGGGTCGCGTTGAAAGACCACCCGGCCACGCGCGACACCAACATCACGATCCTGGCCAAAGACGGCCAGGTGACGCTGCAAGGCATCGTGCTGAATGCCGAAGAACGCACCGGCGCCGAAAACGTGGCGCGGGTGGTGGCGGGGTTGTCTTCCGTGACGAACGAGCTGCGCCTGATGGCCAGCTCGCGGCTGTTCACCTCGGCCAAGCACTCCTGAGCGAAAGCGGCGTCGGTGTGTTCAGATCTTGCCGGACTTGCGCAGCCGGCTGAGCGTTTCGGCCGACAGGTTCAGGTACGACGCCAGTTCCTTGCTCGGAATGCGCTCGACGAGTTCGGGGTGCTTGCGCAGGAAGCGGTGCACTCGGCCGGGTGCGTCAAGCAGGTGCAGCGTGATCGTGTGGGCCATGATCTCGCTCATCAGCTGCATCACGGCGTACTCGAACAATTCCTTGGTGGGCCGGTGGCGCTCGAGGAATTCGATCCAGACCAGCAGCGGCAGGCTCGCCACCCGCGCCTTGGTGACGCAGACGATGCCGTAGGGTGTGGGCGTGCCCAGGCGCATGGCGGCGTAGCTGGTTTCCATGTCGTTCTCGTCGGCGAAGCGCAGGATCATCTCCTTGCCTTCGGGGTTGGAAACCACCCGTTTCAGGATGCCGTCGAGGATGAAGTACTGCTCCATCTCGCGCACCCCCTGGTGCAACAGGAAATCCCCCTTGTTGCCTTCGACCACGACCAGGTGCGGTTCGAGCTCGGCACGGTCGTCTTCGCTCAAGCCCCGCAGCACCACGTTCTGCCTGAGTTGCAGGCGGATGACGTTCCTTTCGGGGTGCTGGGCGAGCAGTGTCATGGGCGACGCGCGGGGTCCAATTTTCGAAAGTTGACCGCGGTCAAGGGGTGGAACATGGATCGATTCCTATGATAGCGCGACGATGCAGGGCCCTGTGCCGAATCACGCGTGACGCAGGACCTTTGTACAAGTAAACGGAGAGACATCTCAACATGGCAAACGACACCCAAACATCCGCAATGACCGACGGCTTCCACCTGGTCATCGATGCGCTGAAGCTCAACGACATCGACACCATCTTCGGCCTGCCCGGCATTCCGGTGACCGACCTGTGCCGCATGGCGCAGGCCGAAGGCATGCGCGTCATTTCCTTCCGCCACGAGCAGCACGCCGGCAACGCCGCCGCCGCCGCCGGCTTCCTGACGCAAAAGCCCGGCATCTGCCTCACGGTCTCGGCGCCCGGCTTCCTGAACGGCCTGACCGCGCTGTCGAACGCGACCGTCAACTGCTTCCCGATGATCCTGATCAGCGGCTCGAGCGAGCGCGAGATCGTCGACCTGCAGCAAGGCGACTACGAAGAGATGGACCAATTGGCCATCGCCAAGCCGCTGTGCAAGGCGGCCTACCGTGTGCTGCACGCACAAGACATCGGCATCGGCATCGCGCGGGCGATCCGCGCCGCCGTGTCGGGCCGCCCGGGTGGTGTGTATCTCGACCTGCCGGCCAAGCTGTTCGCACAGACGATGGACGCCGTGGCCGGTCGCGCTTCGCTGGTGAAGGTGGTCGACCCGGCGCCGCGCCAGATCCCCGCGCCCGATGCGGTGCAGCGCGCACTTGACCTGCTCAAGGGTGCGAAGCGCCCGCTGATCATGCTCGGCAAGGGCGCGGCCTACGCGCAGGCCGATGCCGACATCCGCGCGCTGGTCGAGAAGACCGGCATTCCCTACCTGCCGATGTCGATGGCCAAGGGCCTGCTGCCCGACACGCACGTGCAGTCGGCGTCGGCCGCGCGTTCGTACGTGCTGGCCGAGGCCGACGTGGTGCTGCTGATCGGCGCGCGCCTGAACTGGCTGCTCTCGCACGGCAAGGGCAAGACCTGGGGGAAAGAGCCGAAGAAGTTCATCCAGATCGACATCGCCCCGACCGAGATCGACAGCAACGTCGCGATCGCCGCACCGGTGATCGGCGACATCGGATCCTGCGTCGCCGCGCTGCTCGGCGGCGTCGACGCCAAGTGGGCCAAGCCGCCGGCCGAATGGACCGGCGCCATTGCGGAGCGCAAGGACAAGAACCTGTCGAAGATGGCCGAGACGCTCGCCGCCCGCCCGTCGCCGATGAGCTTCCAGAGCGCGCTCAGCGTGCTGCGTGACCAGGTGAAGGCCCGGCCCGACGCGATCGTCGTCAACGAAGGCGCGAACACGCTCGACTTCGCGCGCAGCATCGTCGACATGTACGAGCCGCGCAAGCGCCTCGACGTGGGCACCTGGGGGATCATGGGCATCGGCATGGGCTTTGCCGTCGCCGCCGCGGTCGTCACCGGCAAGCCGGTCATCGCGATCGAAGGCGACAGCGCGTTCGGCTTCAGCGGCATGGAAGTGGAAACGATCTGCCGCTACAACCTGCCGATCTGCGTTGTCGTCTTCAATAACAACGGCGTGTACCGCGGCACCGACGTGAACCCGTCGGGCACGGCTGACGTGGCGCCCACCGTGTTCGTGAAGAACGCGCGGTACGACAAGCTGATGGAAGCGTTCGGCGGTGTCGGCGTCAACGCCACCACGACCGACGAGCTGGCCAAGGCCTTGACCGAAGCCGTGGCCTCGGGCCGGCCGACGCTGATCAACGCCGTCATCAACGAAGCCGCCGGCACCGAAAGTGGCCGCATCGGCAACCTGAACCCGCAAAGCGCAGTCAAGAAATAATGCAGCGCAGAATTTCCCCGCCAACTTAAGGAGCACTCATATGAGCACCAAGGCACTAGACGACATCAAGATCATCGACTTCACGCACGTGCAAGCCGGCCCGGCCTGCACCCAAATGCTCGCCTGGTTCGGCGCCGACGTGATCAAGGTCGAGCGCCCCGGTTCGGGCGACGTGACCCGCAGCCAGCTGCGCGACATCCCGAATGTCGATGCGCTGTACTTCACCCAGCTCAACAGCAACAAGCGCTCGCTCACGCTCGACACGAAAACGCGCGAAGGCAAGGAAATTCTCGAGAAGCTGATCAAGGTTTCCGATGTGATGGTCGAGAACTTCGGCCCCGGCGCGCTCGACCGCATGGGCTTCACCTGGGAGCGCATCCTCGAGCTGAACCCGAAGATGATCCTGGCGTCGGTGAAGGGCTTCAGCGATGGCCACCACTACGAAGACCTGAAGGTCTACGAAAACGTCGCGCAGTGCGCCGGCGGTGCCGCGTCGACCACCGGTTTCTGGGACGGCCCGCCGACCGTGAGCGCTGCCGCCCTGGGCGACAGCAACACCGGCATGCACCTGGCCATCGGCATCCTGACCGCGCTGCGCCAGCGTGACAAGACCGGCCGCGGCCAGAAGGTCGCCTGCTCGATGCAAGACGCGGTGCTGAACCTGTGCCGGGTGAAGCTGCGCGACCAGTTGCGCCTGGACCGCCTCGGTTACCTGGAAGAGTACCCCCAGTACCCGCACGGCAAGTTCACCGACGTGGTGCCGCGTGGTGGCAACGCCGGCGGCGGCGGCCAGCCGGGCTGGGTGCTCAAGTGCAAGGGCTGGGAAACCGACCCGAACGCCTACATCTACTTCACGATCCAGGGCCAGGCCTGGGCGCCGATCTGCGACGCCATCGGCAAACCCGAGTGGAAGACCGACCCGCTCTACATGACGCCCAAGGCGCGCCAGCCGCACATCACCGACATCTTCGCGACGATCGAGGTCTGGCTCGCCGACAAGACCAAGTTCGAAGCGGTCGACATCCTGCGGAAGTTCGACATTCCCTGCTCGCCGGTGATGTCGATGAAGGAACTCTCGGTCGACCCGTCGCTGCGCGCCAGCGGCACGATCACCGAAGTCCAGCACAAGGAACGCGGTTCGTACCTGACGGTCGGCAGCCCGATCAAGTTCTCGGACATGAAGGTCGAGATCACCGGTTCGCCGCTGCTGGGCGAGCACACCGACGAAGTGCTGGCCGAGCTCGGCTACAGCATGGACAAGATCGCGACGCTGCACGCAGCCAAAGCGGTCTGACCCGGAGCGCACCGTGCAATCGACTGTCGACCTGACCCAACTTGTCGAACGGGCGGCCGACGCCATCATGGTCTGCAACGCAGCGGGAACGATCACGCTGTGGAACAAGGCGGCCGAGCGCATCTTCGGGTTCACCGAAGCCGATGCGCTCGGCCAGTCGCTCGACATGATCATTCCCGAGCGCCAGCGTGGCCGCCACTGGGAGGGTTATCACAAGACGATGGCGACGGCCGTGACCAAGTACGGTGCCGACGTGCTGCGCGTGCCGGCGCTGCACAAGGACGGCCGCACGCTCTCAATTGCTTTCACTGTTTCGATGCTTTTTTCCGATGATCAAAAGGTCACGGGCATTGCCGCTATCGTGCGCGACGAAACCGCCCGCTTCACCGAAGAACGCAAGCTGCGCGCACGTCTGGTAGAAGCGGAGGCCAAGATCAAAGGAGAAGGTTGATGAGCAAGGCACTCGACGGCGTACGCATTCTCGATTTCACCCATGTGCAATCAGGCCCCACCTGCACCCAGCTGCTGGCCTGGTTCGGGGCCGACGTGATCAAGGTGGAACGGGCCGGCGAGGGCGACGCCACGCGTAGCCAGCTGCGTGACATTCCTGGTGTGGACAGCCTCTACTTCACGATGCTGAACCACAACAAGCGCTCGATCACGCTCGACACCAAGAAGCCCAAGGGCAAAGAGGTGCTCGACACGCTGATCAAGACCTGTGACGTGCTGGTCGAGAATTTCGCCCCGGGCGCGCTCGACCGCATGGGCATCACCTGGGAACACATCCAGAAGCTCAACCCGCGCATGATCGTGGCCTCGGTCAAGGGTTTCGGCCCGGGCAAGTACGAGGACTACAAGGTCTACGAAAACGTGGCGCAGTGTGCCGGCGGCGCGGCTTCCACCACCGGCTTCGACGACGGCCCGCCGGTGGTGACCGGCGCGCAGATCGGCGACAGCGGCACCGGCCTGCACCTGGCGCTCGGCATCGTGGCCGCGCTGCACCAGCGCCACACGACTGGCCGCGGCCAGAAGGTGCTGGCGCCGATGCAGGACGCAGTGTTGAACCTGTGCCGCGTCAAGCTGCGCGACCAGCAGCGCCTGGAGCGCACCGGCACGCTGCACGAATTCCCGCAGTACCCCGATGGCAAGTTCGGCGAGGCGGTGCCGCGTGCCGGCAACGCATCGGGCGGCGGGCAACCGGGCTCGGTGCTGAAGTGCAAGGGCTGGGAGACCGACCCGAACGCCTACATCTACTTCATCACGCAGGCCGCCGTGTGGCCGGCGGTGTGCAAGGTGATCGGCGAAGAAGGCTGGATCGACGACGAGGCCTTTGCGACACCGGCGGCGCGGCTGCTGCACCTGAAGCCGATCTTCGCGCGCATCGAGAAGTGGACCATGACCAAGACCAAGTTCGAGGCCATGGAGATTCTGAACAAGTACGACATTCCCTGCGGGCCGATCCTGTCGATGAAAGAGATCGCCGAAGACGCCGGGCTGCGCCAGACCGGCACGATCGTCGAGGTCGACCACCCGAAGCGTGGCAAGTACCTGACGGTCGGCAACCCGATCAAGATGTCCGACAGCGCCACCGACGTGACTCGCTCGCCGCTGCTCGGTGAGCACACCGAAGAAGTCCTTGCGCAACTCGGCTACAGCGCCGACGACGTGGCCCAGCTGCGCGCCGAGCGCGTCATCTGACCCTGACCGACGCGTGCCCCGTGCACGCTCCAACCGCGAACACCTCCAGAATGAACAGCCAAGTCATCCCCCTCGCGGTTTTGAAGGTCGAAGTCTCGAAGCAGCGCAAGCGCCAGGCGCCGAAAGGCCGGCGTGTCGACCCGGGCGCGCTCGAAGACGTGCAGCGCCTGCTCGGCAGCGAATCGCGCCAGCGTGACCTGCTGATCGAGCACCTGCACAAGATCCAGGACAGCTTCGGCCACCTGTCGTCGGCGCACCTCGCCGCCTTGGCGCAGGAAATGCGCCTGGCGCAGACCGAGGTCTACGAGGTCGCGAGTTTTTATCACCACTTCGACATCGTCAAAGAAGGCGACACGGCGCCGCCCGCCTTGACCGTCAGGGTGTGCGACGGCCTGTCGTGCGAGATGGCAGGCGCACGCGACTTGCTCACTCGTTTGCCGGCATTGCTCGGCCAGGACGTGCGCGTGATCGCAGCCCCCTGCATCGGCCGCTGCGAACAAGCGCCAGCGGTCGCGGTGGGTCAAACCGCCGTGCCGAACGCGACCTGCGAGAAAGTGGCGGCGCAGGTGGCGACCACGCCGAAACGTGACCTGCCCGAAGGCCACATCGACCACGCCGCGTACCTGGCCGGCGGAGGCTACGCGCTGCTGAAGGCCTGCGACGCGGGCGAGCGCGATGTCGAATCGGTCATCGCCACGCTCGAACACTCCGGCCTGCGCGGGCTCGGTGGTGCAGGTTTCCCGACCGGGCGCAAGTGGCGCATCGTGCGTGCCGAAGCCGCGCCGCGCCTGATGGCCGTGAACATCGACGAAGGCGAGCCCGGCACCTTCAAGGACCGTGTGCTGCTCGAGACCGACCCGCACCGCTTTCTCGAAGGCATGTTGATCGCGGCCTGGGCCGTGGGCATCCAGCGCATCTACGTCTACCTGCGCGACGAGTACCACGCCTGCCGCGCGCTGCTCGAAACCGAACTCGAAAAGCTGCGCGCGCACCCGCCGATCGCTTTGATGCCCGAGATCATCCTGCGCCGCGGCGCCGGCGCCTACATCTGCGGCGAAGAGTCGGCAATGATCGAATCGATCGAGGGCAAACGCGGCATGCCACGCCTGCGCCCGCCTTACGTGGCGCAGGTCGGTCTGTTCGGCCGGCCGACGCTGGAGCACAACTTCGAGACGCTGTACTGGGTGCGCGAGCTCGTGGAAAAAGGCGGCGAGTGGTTCGCCTCGCACGGCCGCCACGGCCGCAAGGGCCTGCGCTCGTTTTCGGTCTCGGGGCGCGTGAAGAACCCCGGCGTGAAACTCGCCCCGGCCGGCATCACGATCCAGGAACTGATCGACGAATACTGTGGCGGCATGCAGAGCGGGCACACGTTCTACGCCTACTTGCCGGGGGGTGCCTCGGGCGGCATTCTGCCGGCGACGATGAACGACATTGCGCTCGACTTCGACACGCTGCAACCGTATGGTTGTTTCATCGGCTCGGCGGCGGTGATCGTGCTGTCTGACCACGACACGGCGAGCGACGCGGCGCGCAACATGATGCGCTTCTTCAAGCATGAAAGCTGTGGCCAGTGCACGCCCTGCCGCAACGGCACGGCCAAGGCCTCGGCGCTGATCGAACAGAAGAGTTGGGACGTCGAACTGCTCGCCGACCTGTCGGCCGTGATGCGCGATGCCTCGATCTGCGGGCTGGGCCAGGCCGCGCCGAACCCGGTCGACTGCGTCGTGAAGTACTTTCCGCAAGAGCTGGTCTGACCCTCGGGGCACCGACATGAACGCGATCACGAAGAACGAAGCGATGCACCTGGAAGCACCGCTGGTGGAGTTCCAGCTCAACGGGCGCGACGTGCAGGGCCGCGCCAGCGAAACGATCATCGAGATCGCCCAACGCGAAGGCATCGAGATCCCGCACCTTTGCTACAAGGCCGGCATGGAAACGGTGGGCAACTGCCGCTCGTGCATGGTCGAGATCGCCGGTGAACGGGTCCTCGCACCGTCGTGCTGCCGCGCGCCGACCGCGGGCATGAAGGTCACGACCGACAGCGAACGTGCTGTGAAGTCGCAGAAGCTCGTGCTGGAACTGCTGCTCTCCGACATGCCCGAGACGGCCTACACGCGCCACAACGAAGTCGACGACTGGGCGCGCAAGCTCGGCGTGGGCAAACCGCGTTTCGAAGCGCGCGCCAAGGTCTCGCAAGACCTGTCGCACCCCGCCATCGCAGTCAACCTCGACGCGTGCATCCAGTGCACCCGCTGCCTGCGCGCCTGCCGCGACGAGCAGGTCAACGACGTGATCGGCCTGGCCTTCCGCGGTGACCACGCGAAGATCGTGTTCGACATGGACGACCCGATGGGCGCGTCCACCTGCGTGGCCTGCGGCGAATGTGTGCAGGCCTGCCCGACCGGCGCCTTGATGCCGGCGCGCGACGTGGCGCTCGCCGTGCCCGACAAACAGGTTGCGTCGGTGTGCCCGTATTGCGGTGTCGGTTGCCAGCTCACCTACAACGTGAAAGACGACAAGATTCTGTTCGTCGAAGGCCGCAACGGCCCGGCGAACCAGGAGCGTTTGTGCGTGAAGGGCCGCTACGGCTTCGACTACGCACACCACCCGCACCGCCTCACGGTGCCGCTGATTCGGCGCGAAGGCGTGCCGAAGAACGGCGACTTCGTGATGGACCCGGACCATGTGATGGACGTGTTCCGCGAAGCCACGTGGGAAGAAGCGCTCGAACTCGCGGGCGGCAAGCTCGCGCAGATCCGCGACGAGCACGGGGGCAAGTCGCTCGCCGGTTTCGGCTCGGCCAAGGGCAGCAACGAAGAGGCCTACCTGTTCCAGAAGCTGGTGCGCACCGGCTTCGGCAGCAACAACGTCGACCACTGCACACGCCTGTGCCACGCGTCGTCCGTGGTCGCCCTGCTCGAAGGCATCGGCTCGGGGGCGGTGTCGAACCCGGTGATGGACGTGACCAAGGCCGAGGTCGTGCTGCTGATCGGCGCGAACCCGACCGTGAACCACCCGGTCGCCGCCACGTGGATCAAGAACGCGATCAAGAACGGCACCAAGCTGATCGTCTGCGACCCGCGCCGCTCCGACCTCGGGCGCATCGCGCACCGCTTCGTGCAGTTCAAGCCCGACACCGACGTGGCGCTGCTCAACGCGATGATGAATGTGATCGTGACCGAGGGCTTGGTGAACGAAGAGTTCATCGCCAGCCGCACCATCGGTTACGACGAGCTGCGCAAGAACGTCGAAGGTTATTCACCCGAATCGATGGCGCCGATCTGCGGCATCGACGCCGAGACGATCCGCGACGTGGCGCGCCTGTTCGCCACCTCCAAGGCCTCGATGATCCTGTGGGGCATGGGGGTGTCGCAGCACGTGCACGGCACCGACAACGCACGCTGCCTGATCGCGCTTTCGCTGATGACGGGCCAGATCGGTCGGCCCGGCACCGGGCTGCACCCGCTGCGTGGGCAGAACAACGTGCAAGGCGCGTCCGACGCGGGCCTGATCCCGATGATGCTGCCCGACTACCAGCACGTCTCGCAGCCCGCGGTGCGTGCGAGCTTCGAGCAAGCCTGGAAGCTGCCGGCCGGCACGCTCGACGCCGAGCCCGGCCTGACGGTCGTCGAAGTGATGCACGCGATCAAGGCCGGCGGCATTCGTGGCATGTACGTGATGGGCGAGAACCCGGCCATGTCCGACCCCGACGCCAACCACGCGCGCGAAGCGCTCGCCGCGCTCGAACACCTGGTCGTGCAGGACATCTTCCTGACCGAAACCGCCTACCTCGCCGACGTGGTGCTGCCGGCCAGCGCCTTCCCCGAGAAAGACGGCAGTTTCACGAACACCGACCGGCTGGTGCAGATGGGCCGCCAGGCGGTCAACCCACCGGGTGATGCGCGGCAAGACCTGTGGATCATCCAGCAGATCGCAAATCGCCTCGGCCTCGACTGGCAATACGGCCACGTCTCCGAAGTGTTCGATGAGATGCGCCGCACGATGCCGAGCATTGCGGGCATCACGTGGGAGCGGCTCGAGCGCGAACACGCCGTCACCTACCCGTGCGTCAAGGAAGGAGACCCCGGCGATTCGGTCGTCTTCACACAAACGTTTCCGCGCGAAAGCGGTCGTGCGCAGTTTGTTCCGGCCGACATCATCCCGGCCAACGAACGCCCCGATGCCGACTACCCGATGGTGCTGATCACCGGCCGCCAGCTCGAACACTGGCACACCGGCAGCATGACGCGGCGTGCGACGACGCTCGACACGCTCGAGCCCGATCCGGTCGCGCTGGTGCACCCGCTCGACCTGGCCGCGATGGGCGGCCAGCCGGGCGACGTGGTGACGATCGAATCGCGCCGTGGCGAGGTCGTGCTGTACGCGCGGGCCGATGAAAGCTCGCCGCGCGGCGCGGTGTTCGTGCCCTTCTGCTACTACGAAGCGGCGATCAACCGGCTGACCAACGCGGCACTCGATCCGTTCGCGAAGATCCCCGAATTCAAGTACTGCGCGATCCGCCTAACGCTTGGCGGCGTGGCGCCGGCGCAGGGCAGTTATGGCGGTGGCATCGCACTGCAGAACGTGCTCGACGCCGCGCTGCTCTGAGTTCGCGGGTGCATCACTTCCAGAGAATGCTTTTCATAAAATAGTTTAACTATCGCTTATCGATCACCGAGCCTACATTTTGAACACGCCAACGCGATTTCCCCAAGGCGGGCAACGCGGAAAACCAGTTCAAGGAGCAGCTCATGGTCAACGATTTCCCCACCCAATATCGATTCGACGAAACCGAACGCAACGCCTACAACGCCGCCTTTCACGAGCTTGGTTTTCGCTGGCACTGGGATTCCGAGACCTACAGCCAGCTCACGCTCAGCGGCCTGAACGCCGAACAGCAGTTGCGCCACTACCTCGAGACGCAGCAGGCGCATTTGCTGAAGGCCTACGACACGGGGTTTCTGATCGGCGTGATCCAGGAGAAGCAGTTGCAACACAGGAAGCGCGCCACCGCTTCGGCGGCCCGACCCGGCCGGCACTTCGATTGGGCGCAGACCCTGGGTGGTGAACTCGGCGCCTGATACCGGATCGGTCGGCGAGTTCACCGACAATTCATTGATCCCCGTCGTGAATATCCTCTGAAGGGAGCATTTGCGGGAATGTGAAAGCCACCGGCAGTTGCAACGGGCGCTTTCGCAGCACAAGGAAAGAGCACGACATGCAAAACCGATGGGTCCGTTTCGAACATGCCGGCAAGCCGGGTTTCGGCACGCTCGAAGGCACGCGGGTGCATGAACACAGCGGCGACATGTTCGGCGACGCAAAAGCCACCGGCACCGTGCTCGCACTCGGCGATCTGCGCCTGCTCTCGCCCACGGCGCCGAGCAAGGTCATCGCGATGTGGAACAACTTCCACGCGCTCGCTGCCAAGCTCAACCTGGCCGACCCGCCCGAGCCGCTGTACCTGCTGAAGTCGCCGAACTCCTTCGCCGCCCACGGCGGCCTGATCCGCCAGCCGCGCTGCGGCGGCAAGGTGGTGTTCGAGGGCGAGCTCGGCATCGTCATCGGCAAGACCTGCAGCGGCGTGGCGGAAGCCGAGGCGCTCGATCACGTGTTCGGCTACACCTGTGGCAACGACGTGACGGTGTCCGACATCCTGAACCGCGACGCGTCGTTCGCGCAGTGGACGCGCGCCAAGGGCTTCGACACCTTCTGCCCCATGGGCCCGGTGGTCGCCACCGGCCTCGACCCCAGCACCCTCACGGTCACGACGACGCTCAACGGCGAAGTCAGACAAAATTATCCGATCAGCGACATGCGCTTTTCGGTGCAACGATTGGTCAGCCTGATCTCCTTCGACATGACGCTCTACCCCGGCGACGTGATCCTGTGCGGCACATCGGTCGGCGTCGGCTCGATGAAGCCCGACAGCGTGATCGAGGTCGAGATCGGCGGCATCGGCAAGCTCAGCAACCGCTTCGGCTGAGGTTCTCGCCAGCGCTTGCGCCACAGATTCAACTACCGGAGTTCGACATGAAGATAGCAGTGATCGGCGCAGGCGCGATCGGCGGGTTGGTGGGCGCGAAGCTCGCCCTCGCCGGCGAAGACGTGAGCTTCATCGTGCGGGGCGCCAACTTGGAGGCGATCCGCAACAACGGCATCACGCTGATCGCGGCCGACGGCCAGCGCCAGAGCACGCGCAACGTAAAGGCGACCAACGACTACGCGCAGGCCGGGCCGCAAGACGTGGTGATCCTGGCAATGAAGGCGCACCAGGTCGAGGCCGTGGCCAACGACGTGCCCAAGCTCTTCGGCCCCGAGACCGTCGTCGTGACGATGCAGAACGGCGTGCCCTACTGGTACTTCCATCAACACGGCGGCGCACTCGCCGGAACGCAGGTGAAGAGCGTCGACCCGAGCGGCATGGTCGGCAAGATGATCCCGGCCGAGCGTGTGCTCGGCTGCGTCGTCTACCCTGCTTCCGAACTGGTGGCGCCGGGGGTCGTGCAGCACATCGAGGGCGACCGTTTCCCGCTCGGCGAGCTCGACGGCTCGATCAGCGAGCGTGTCAACCGCGTGGCGGCGTGTTTCACCAACGCCGGCTTCAAAGCGCCGGTGCTCGACAACATCCGCGCCGAGATCTGGCTCAAGCTGTGGGGCAACCTGACCTTCAACCCGGTCAGCAGCCTGAGCCACGCCACACTCGTCGACATCTGCCAGTTCCCGCTGACGCACGCGCTGGCCGCGTCGATGATGGCCGAGGCGCAGACTGTGGCCAACAAGCTCGGCATCACGTTTCGCGTGTCGATCGACAAGCGCATCGCCGGGGCCGAGAAGGTCGGCAAGCACAAGACCTCGATGCTGCAAGACGTAGAAGCCGGCCGCGCGCCCGAGATCGACGCGCTGGTCGGCGCCGTAGTCGAGCTGGCGCGCCTGACCGACACCCCTTCGCCGCACATCGACACGGTCTACGCGCTCGTCAAGCTGCTCGCACAGACGATGGAACAGGAGCGAGGCAAGGTGCGTATGCAGAGCGTGAGTTGAAGGTTCTTCTTCACGCGGCCGTTCGATGAAACACGCCACGCTGCGCCAGCTGAAGGTGTTCGAGGCGGTCGCGCGCAACCTGAGCTTTTCGCGCGCGGCCGAAGAACTGCACCTGACGCAGCCGGCCGTTTCCACGCAAGTGAAAAAACTCGAAGAGCACGCCGACAACCCGCTCTTCGAACAGTTCGGCAAGAAGATCTACCTCACGCCGGCGGGCACCGAGCTGCTGCAGATCAGCCGCACGATCATTCAGCAGTTCGAAGCGGCCGAGATCGCGATGGCGCAGTTCAAGGGGGTCTCGGGCGGCAAGCTCAACGTGGGCGTGATCAGCGCCGGCGACTATTTCTTCCCGCACCTGCTGGTCGAGTTCGCGAGCCGCTACCGCGGCGTGACGCTGAACTTCTCGGTGCACAACCGCGAAGGCCTGCTGACGCACATCAACGACAACCTGACCGATCTGGCGATCATGGTGCGGCCACCGACCGACATGGACACGGTGAACGCGCCGTTCGCACGGCACCCTTACGTGATCGTCGCCGCGCCGAGCCACCCGATGGTCGGCAAGAGCGCCATCACGGTGGCTTCGCTGATGCGCCAACCCTTCGTCGTGCGCGAGCGCGGCTCGGACACCTGGCACTCGATGGAAGAAGGTTTCGGCAGCGCGCTGGCCGATATCAACATCGCGATGGAGATCCGCAGCACCGAGACCATCAAGCAGGCGGTCATCGCCGGCATGGGTATCAGCTTTCTATCGGCCCACACGATCAGCCAGGAACTGCAGAACGGCCACCTGCGCGTGCTCGACGTGCGCGGCTTCCCATTGATGTTGCACTGGTACGTGGTGCACCGGCGCAACAAGCGCCTGCCGCCTGTGGCTCAGGCCTTCAAGGACTTCTTGCTGAGCGAAGGGGCGGCGCTGATCGAGCGCATCGTTCCGTTTGAAGGGTTGCCGGCGCCGGTTTGAGTCGGCCCCGACCAGTCGGACCAGACGGCGTCGATCGGCTTGGCCGTGGCCGCGGGCGGCGCTTTCAGCACCGTGCCCGCGCTGATGAAGCCGGCGAGCTTTTCGCCGTCATGCAGGCCGAGTCGCTGCGCCAGTTGCAGATCGCCGCAGCGGTCACCACTCAGCACGATGGCGCCGAACCCGAGCGCGTGGAACGCATTGAGGATGTTGCCCAATGCGGCACCGGCCGCGAGCCACTGTTCGTGCAGCGGCACCGTCGTGCCTTGGCGTGGGCAGACAACGAAGGCCATCAGCGTCGGTGCGTTGAGCGCGTGTTCGCGGGCACGCGCCAGATCGTCGGCCGAGACCATCGGGTCGCGGCGGCGTTTTTCTTCGATGAACAGTTGGGCTAACGCGTCGCGTTGGTCAGCGGGAATGTGGACCACCCGCCAAGGCGTGAGGCCGCCGTGGTCCGGCGCACGCAAGGCCGCATGGACAACGGTCTCCAGTTGGTCCACCGACGGGCCGGGCGCGCCGAGCCGCTTCGGCGACACCGAACGACGATCGTGCAAGGCGAGCCGTGCTGGCGAGGCCATCGGGTAACCGGCTCCGCTCATGTCCCCCGGGCCGGGCTTCGCCCAGCCCTCCTCCTTGACTTCGCTACGCCGGTCACCCGACGACCTCACCAGCACTCACGAGTTGGGCTCGGTGAAGGCAGATCGCTTCGGTGACCATGGCGTTGAGTTCGGCCGTGCCGGCTTCGTCGATGTGCGCGAGCAAGGCGCGGCGCATGCGCGGTTCCCAGAATCGCTTGATGTGCATTGCCACACCTTCCAGCGCTTCGGCGCGGTCGGGCATGGCTTCGAAGAACGTGCCGATCTGGTTGGCCATGCGGATCAACGAGTCAGTGTGCATGCGAGAACTCTATCGTTTGTTCGAGCGCCAGGCGCTCGGGGTGGCAGTAGACGACCAGGTCTTGCTGGCGAGCGAAGCCGACGAGTGTCATGCCGGCATTCTGCGCCGTGGCGACCGCGAACGAGGTCGGTGCCGACACGGCGGCGAGCAGCGACACGCCGGCCATCGCGGTCTTCTGCACCATCTCGAAACTGGCGCGGCTGGTCACGGCGATGAAGCCGCTGGTCGCGTCGACCCCGTTGGTCGAGAGTGCGCCGATCAGTTTGTCGAGCGCGTTGTGGCGGCCCACGTCTTCGCGCAGCCAGCGCACTTCACCGTCGGCCGAACACCACGCGGCGGCGTGCACCGCGCCGGTCGCCTGCTGCAGTGTCTGCAAGGCGCAGAACTGCGCCATCGCCTGCGCGATCGCCTGGCGGCTCGGCAAGGTGGTGTTGCGCAGCGCGGGCAGGTCGCGCGAGACCTGCGACAGGCTCTCGGTGCCGCACAGGCCGCAGCCGGTGCGGCCGCTCATCGAACGGCGCCGGTCTTTCAGGCGCGCGAACGCGGAACCGGCCACCTGCAGGTGCAGCGTGATGCCGATCGTTGAAGGTTCTTCTTCGACCGCGTAGAGCTGGTTCGCATCGTCGAGGATGCCTTCGCTGAGCGAAAAGCCGAGCGCGAAGTCTTCCAGGTCGAGCGGTGTCGCCAGCATCACCGCGTGCGAGATGCCGTTGTATTCGAGCGCGACCGGCACTTCTTCGGCCACCCAGTCTTGCACCGCGAACGCACGCCCTGCGCGCACGCCGTGCACCGGCAAGGAACGGGCGCCTTCGCAGAACGGCACGGTCTCGATGAGGCTCATGTCACTTCGCTCCCACCGGCTCGCCGGCTTCGCTGGCTGCGGTCAACAGGTCTTGCTGCACGCGGTTGAAGCGGCTGTATTCCTGCTGCCAGGCCGAAGGCTGCATCACCGGCATCACCTGAACCGCGGTCACCTTGTACTCGGGGCAGTTGGTGGCCCAGTCGGAGTTGTCGGTGGTGATCACGTTCGCGCCCGACTCGGGGAAGTGGAAGGTCGTGTAGACCACGCCCGGCTGCATGCGCTCGGACACCACCGCGCGCAACACCGTCTCGCCGGCGCGGCTGCCGATGCCGACCCAGTCGTCGGTTTGAATGCCCCGCTCTTCGGCGTCGTGCGGGTGAATCTCCAAACGGTCTTCGCTGTGCCACTGGTTGTTGTCGGTGCGCCGCGTTTGTGCGCCGACGTTGTACTGCGAAAGGATGCGCCCGGTCGTCAGCAGCAGCGGGAACTTGCGCGTCACCTTCTCGTCGGTGGCCACGTACTGCGTGATGATGAACTTGCCCTTGCCGCGCACGAACTCGTCAACGTGCATCGTGGGCGTGCCTTCGGGCGCTTCGTCGTTGCACGGCCACTGGATGCTGCCGAGCTTCGCGAGCTTCTTGTAGCTCACACCACGGAAGGTGGGCGTGAGTGCCGCGATCTCGTCCATGATCGCTTCGGGGTTCTTGTAGTGCATCGGGTAACCCAGCGCATTCGCGAGCTTGACCGTCACTTCCCAATCGGCCAGCCCGGCCTTCGGCGGCATCACCTTGCGCACCCGCGAGATGCGGCGTTCGGCGTTCGTGAAGGTGCCGTCCTTTTCCAGGAATGACGAGCCCGGCAGGAACACGTGCGCGTACTTCGCCGTCTCGTTCAGGAACAGGTCTTGCACGACCACGCACTCCATCGCCAGCATCGCCGCGGCCACATGCTGCGTGTTCGGGTCGGACTGCACGATGTCTTCGCCTTCGCAGTACAGGCCCTTGAAGCCGCCGCTCAGGGCAGCGTCGAACATGTTCGGGATGCGCAGGCCCGGCTCGGGGCTGATCTGCACGCCCCACGCGTCTTCGAACGAAGCCCGCGCGGTCGCGTCGGACACATGCCGGTAGCCCGGCAGCTCGTGCGGGAACGAGCCCATGTCGCACGCACCCTGCACGTTGTTCTGGCCGCGCAGCGGGTTCACGCCCACGCCTTCGCGACCGACGTTGCCGGTGGCCATCGCGAGGTTGGCAATGCCCATCACGGTGGTCGAACCTTGGCTGTGTTCGGTGACACCCAGGCCGTAGTAGATCGCGCCGTTGCCTGCCGTGGCGAACAGCCGCGCGGCGGCGCGCAGTTCGGCGGCCGGCACGCCGGTGCGCACCTGC
>Ga0307516_10001569_pt1 | contig 31469 bp, 26 predicted proteins | sample 19_EM_MG_FD_203310 | JGI IMG/M metagenome (GOLD analysis project Ga0307516, IMG submission 203310) | Populus trichocarpa ectomycorrhiza microbial communities from riparian zone in the Pacific Northwest, United States - 19_EM | ecosystem: Host-associated > Plants > Roots > Unclassified | place... | reverse complement strand
CGTGCCTGGTCCCCCAGGGGTAGGCTCAGCAGCCGTAGTCCAAAGCGCCGCTGTCTGTTCTCCAGCTGCGCAGTTGCTGCTCTGAGACCCGACTCCATCGAGAGGGCTCCCAGATTGGTCGTCCGGAAGCAGCCCGTTGTTGCCCGGGCTTCCTGGTTGATCAGCTGCTGGATTTCCTCCGCCCGCCCTTGTGTGCCAGTGGCATGGTCTCCTTTCCACCACAGCTCTGCACCGAACATGGTGGCTGACTGGACGCACGCTGTCATGACCTTCCTACAATTGGCTGGTGTGAGTCCCATTTGCCCCGTGAGCCGCCGGAGTCTTGTCAGAGCCTTTCTGCCTTCGTTCATTCGGGTGGCATGGTGTTCCTTTAGGGAGAGCTGGGCATCGAGCCAGATACCTAGCCACCTAGTCGCCTCCTTGTTGAACGGGACGCTGTTGGTGCCGACTGCCACTGTTGCCCTAGGTGCTGACCGTTTCTTGTGGAACAGCGCTGCCTCCGTCTTGCCAGAGTTGAACGCTACTCCGTTCTCCGCCGCCCATCCAATCGCGGCCGCTGCCGCCGCCGAGAGCTTTGCTGCCACTGCCGTACTGTCTGCGCCGTCCACCCACCAGCTTATGTCGTCCACGAAGGACAGGCCCTGGATACCTGGTACAGCTGCCTCCACCTCGTCGAAGATTTCTGACAGATAGGTGGTGAGTGGATTGGCGCCACTGGGGACCCCTGGGGGATTCCCGTATCCACTGGATTCGCCTCGCCCGTCTTGCTGTCCAGAACGAGTTTCACCTGGCGGTCTGACATGAAGCTGCTGGTCCATCGGATGAGGTCTGGCTCAATCCCCAGTACCTGCATGCGCTTGCCCAAGTGCGTTTTGCTAACATTGTTGAATGCTGACTTGACGTCCATGAACAGTGCACCTGCCACCTTCTTTCCTGCCCACACCTGCTGGGTGCAGTTCATCAAGACTGCCACTGCATCCACACAGGATCGCCGCTTGCGGCACCTGTACTGACCCTCATGGAGGGCCCACTTGCATTCCAGGTGGTCGGCAATCAGATGGGCTGCTGTTCGCTCCACCAGCTTGCCGATGACATCCAGGAGTGAGATCACTCTGTATACTCTCACCTTGATGTAATCTGGCTTCCCGTGCTTCGGGATGACTACCCCCTTTGCTGTCTTCCATATCTTCGGGTGGTAGCCGGTCCTGATGCATGCTCGTACCAGTTGCGTGATCCGCTGCCGGTCCCACTGCCAGAAGACTTTCAAGATGTCCGCCGATATCCTGTCATCGCCTGGTGCTGCTGTGTTGGCTGCCTTGGCCAGCAGGTAGCTGACTAAGTGAACATCAACCCGCTCAAATGCCCGTCCGCCCGCCGATGGATCTTACGTGTGACACTGGGGTTGTTTCGAAACCGGAGTGCCGAGAGAATCAAAGGTAATCAGGCTACTTTCGATAATTCACAATGGAATAATCTTGGATCTTGTGTGTGGGTTTTTCGGTGGTAGTGTTCGGTCTGTCTCTTCCTCCGTTCGGGAGGGAAGAGCCTGGTTATATATTACTTTTTGGGGTTTTTGTGAGATCTGATGACTCAGGCTAACTATTCCTCCGAGGCCTTCACCCCATGGGCAACTCATTGGTCCTGGCAGGGTGTAGATAAGGAGAGATGAGCTTTGTCGGTTTCGCACCGCAGGGTCTTGCTGCGGCCGAGCGGGGTAACCACGTCAGACTCTTTTTCTCGTACACCTTTCGGGTGACATGGCAGCTCCCTTTCGGGGAACTTACCCAAGTCTGCCGGTTTCCCACTCGTTTTCTTTCCCCGCAACACTCTCACTCTCCCGGAGTTAGTTCCTTACGTCCGGTCTCGGCCGTAAGTTCTAACTCTGTTCCTTATCTCCCTCCTAGACTCTCAGAGCCGATCTTTCCTGAATAGCCAACTACTGCGGTCCTCATCCTGGTACGTACCTCCCCAAGGATCCGTGCTGGCCCATGACAATATTCCAGTGTAACACTACCTCCCCCTCTTCTTAGCTTCGTCCTGAAGCTAATGAATGTTCTTCCAAGTAGCCCGTCTCTTTTCTGAAGATTTTTTCTGCCATGATACTTGCCGCTGAATGCAGTCCTCCGCCCCTGCATCCCTCCCCATCGTTGGCCAGCCGGTTCGGCACCGGGGAGCCTCAGATGATGGGGCCCTCAGAGTAGGCCGGTGCATACTCTTACTGATCGGGTCTATTGAATCGTACTCGCCGCCGCGCTGCGTCGAGGCTTTGGCCGGCTCGGTCAGGTTCCGGGGTCGCAGTGGGACCAGGGAATCAGGAGAGGTATGGTGTCCTTCGTGCTAGTGAACCGTATGCTCGGCAGTGACCGCGCCCACGTCCTTCTGGGGGGAGACTAGTATGCTGGAGCAGTGACAGCGCTGTCGGGGACTCACGTCACCGATTATGGGCCTTCTGCGCCGGTTCCGCCGGTCCGAGTCGGTCGCCGAGAGGTCGATACGTCTGTTCTGAACGGTTTTCCTGATTCTCAACAGTTTCGGTCGCGTGCACTCCTCGTCGGGCACCCAGTCGGCGGCTTCTCGTGGTTGCCCGTGAAGCGGGTCTTTTTGTTGGATCGTGGTACCGTGGTACTGACGTCCTCCGCCCCGTCAGCCCCCTACCGCCAGGTCCCTGGGGGATCTGGTCTAGCCCTCGGTGAGCCGGTAGTCCCTCGGTGAGTCCGGATTCCGTTGATAAAACTCCCGGAGTTTCTCCAGACCGCCTACCGAAAAGTTGTCGAACGGTTCCTCGGTCCAGTCCTTGCGCCTCGGATAGTCCAGCCATCTGTCCAGATAGAGGACTCGTTTGTTATTTCCCTGGCTGCGCTCGACTGAGGACATAACTTCTTCCACATCGTACTCCTCGCTTTGCTCAATGTCATCCACCTCTCGGAGTACCTTCGAGGAGTCCGGCGGGGGTCGGTGTTTGCTGGTCCGGAAGGGTTCGAGCAGCGAGATGTGGAAGACGTTGTGAATCTTCCATTTCCGGGGAAGCGTGAGCCGGACCGCAAGTGGGGAGACGATTTTCTCTATCTGGAAGGGGCCATGATTTTTGTGGTCCAACTTCTTCGTGGGTTGGCGCGTTTTGATGTTGCATCCGTTGAGCATTACCAGATCTCCCACCTGGTATGCCGGGGGTTCCTTCCGGGCCGTATCCGCATATCGCCGCATTCGTTCCTGAGTAGCTTCCAGTCCTTGCCGTGAGTCCTCGTGTACCGTCTGCATCCAGTGGGCGTAGATGGTGCTTGCGGGGTTCAGCGGTTCCTGAGTTGGAGGGTTGACGGTCGCGGGGTGGAAGCCGTAATTTGCAAAGAAGGGTGTTATTCCGTTTCCTATTGTGACCGAGTTGTTGTAGGCGAACTCGGCCATCGGTAGGAGTGAGACCCAATTGTCCTGTTATTTGTTTACGAACGCTCGGAGGTATGTTTCAATGGTTTGGTTTAGTCGCTCCGTTTGTCCGTCCATCTGTGGGTGAAATGCGGTGGACATCCGGGGTTGGATTCTGGACAGGCTTAGGAACTCCTTCCACAGTTCCGACGTAAAGCGGGAGTCTCGGTCTGACACAATATCAGTGGGGAGTCCGTGGTACTTCCATACCTCTTTTGCGAAGGTGACCACTAGGTCTCCTGTCGTCTTTTTGTCTATTTTTAGTGGCAGGAAATGCGCCATCTTGGTGAACCGGTCAATGATTACTCATAGCTGATCGCATCCTTCCGAGAGCGGCAGTTCCGTAATGAAATCCATTGCGATCGACTGCCACAGGGCATACGGGAGTTCCAGTGGTGAGGATAGCCCGTAGGGCTGGTGTCGGGAAGCGTTATTTTGCTGGCATTCTGGGCAGCTCCGGACAAAGTCGATTATCCGTTCGTTCATCCTTGGCCACCAGAAGTTTCGTCATATGATTTCGATGGTTTTGTCCTGTCCCATGTGCACCGCTATCTTGGTGTCGTGTTCGGACTCCAACACCGTCTCTATTAGCCCTTTCGGCACCCAGAGCAGGTTTCCTCTGTACAATACCCCGTTTTCCTTTTTTATTTCCCTGGCCTTTCGGTCCTTCGGCACCAGTTCTTCTGGCGTCACTTCCTGTTTCATTGCCCGTTCGTACTCTTCGTCCTTTTTCCCTTCCTTCTCAACTTCTGTAAAGAATTCCTTCATCCACTTCCTTCCTGGGAGGGATGCAAGTCTTGCCGATGAGCCGATGAACGACTGGTTTCTTCGATCTGCGAGGTTTTTCTCTTGCAAAACAGCCGTGATTGGCTGGTTTTCTATCCCCCCTTTTTCCGGGCGGTACTCCGAACGCCTTGATAGCGCATCCGGCTTGCCGTTCTGTGTCCCTGGTCGGTAATAGATCCGGAAGTCGATTCCTGCCAGTTCCTGCGCCCATCGGGCTTGTCGTCGGTTGAGTACCTTGGTCGTTGTAAAGTTTTCCTGGTTTTGGTGGTCCGAGAACACCCGTACTTGGTGAACGGCTCTTCACAGTAGCGTCTCCAGTGTTTGAATGCATCGACTATTGCCAGTAGTTCTTTGTCGTGGATTTCGTAGTTGATTTCCACCGGCTAGAACTTCCGGGAGTGAAAGGCTACTGGATGTAGCCTTCCCTCGTTGTCTCGTTGCGATAGTATTGCTCCTAAAGCGAAGTCTGATGCGTCTGTCTCGATGATCACTGGTTGCTGTGCATCAAAGTGAGCGAGTATTGGGGCCGTAGTGAACCTTTGCTTGAGTTCCTGGAACGCTTTCTCGGCTTCCGGGTTCCAGCTCCATTTTTCTCCCGTTTTCTTCGTTAATTCCGTGAGCGCCCTGGCTACCCGTGTGTAGTCTTGAATGAAGCGTCGGTAGAAGTTAGCAAAGCCCAGGAATGACTGCACTTCTGTGAGTGAACCGGGGGTTTTCCAGTTAAGCACGGCTTCCACTTTTCCCTGCGCCATTTTGACTTCTTGCCTTCCCAGCACGTAGCCCAGGAATTCTACTTCCGTCACCCTCCATTCGCATTTCTCCGCAGCCACTGCCAGCCCGTTTTCCTGGAGCCTTTTTAACACGTTTCGGACCATCTCGCTGTGTTCGTTACTGGTTTTGGCGTAGACTAGGATATCGTCCATGTAAGCCAGAAGCCCTAGGTCGAGCATGTCCGAGAAGATGTGATTCATCATGTCTTGGAACGTGGAGGGTGCGTTGGTTAATCTGAATGGCATCACCTGAAATTTGTACAACCCATAACGGGTTCGGAACGCCGTCTTCCATTCGTCACCTTAACGGATCCGGATTAAATTGAATCCGTTCTTTAGGTCCATTTTGGTGAACCACTGGGTCCCCTGCCAGTGGTCCTGCAGTTCCTGCATTAGCGGAAGCGGGTAGCGATTTGGGATGGTAATGCGGTTGAGGGCTCGATAATCAACGCACAACCTTAATCCTCTTCCATTTGGTTTTGGGACGAACAGGATCGGTGATCCTGCTGGCGAGGTGCTGCGTCGAATTTTCCCTGATTTTTCCATTTCTTTCAGCCATTCTCAGAGGGCCTGTAACTCGGTTTCTGAGAGTGGGTATATCGGGCCCCATGGCGCCGAGCTTCCTTCCACGAGGTCAAGTTTGCAGTCGTAGGTGGTGTGTTTTGGCAGCGCCTCTGCCATGGGTTTTCTCATCAGGTCCAGATACTGGCGAAACTCCACCGAGACTTGTTCCAGGGGGTCTTCGGTTTCGATCGCCGAGACATTGCCGATAATGCGAGACTGGGCATCCAAACATACATCCTCATCCCAGGTTAAGGAGAATTCGTCGGTTTCGTACTTGGTGTAGTTCGTTTGGCAGTTTGGGCTGTCAAATCGCACCTCCCTCGAGTTCCAAGGTCCTTGTGGAGTGTGCTTATCGATTCACCAAAAGGGGAGGAAAATGTCGATTTCCAGGTCCATGGGTGATATGTCGAAACGCTCTTTTGTATAATGGTTTCGGTGTTGCAATCGCATAGGCTCGGTACACCATTTCCACGCGTCTTCCACTACTTCTACTGTATAGTTTTCGATTCGTATCGGGTTTTTGCGTTGGGATCGTTGGATTCCCAATCGTTTGACCGTTTCTTGGTTAATCAAGGCAATTGCGCAGCCGGTGTCTAGTAGAGTTTTGACAACGTGCTTCTTTTGTCCTTGATATAGTATCATTTCGATTATTGGTCGGGCGCCGCGGGTGATTGTTCCGGTTTTCTTTGGCAGGGTTCCAGCACTTGGTTCCTCGTTTTTTCTTTTCCGCGATACTCCACTTATTATTTGGAAGGCCTTTGTAGGAGTGAGAGTCGGGTGCCGACGCTAGGCAGGGAGCGCTAGTCTAGAGTAGGCTAGTCTCGAGTGATAGGCTAAACGGATCCTTCCTATAAGGATCCGTGGCTGCCCCCGCTCCTTCGAATGGACATGTTTCTTGGTCCCTCTCAACTGGTAGCAACACTTCATCGATAAGAATTCCGCGAAAATTCCGCGAAACGGGCGACGAATCCATCCCACTCCGCGATATTTACAAAGCAGGGCGTTTAGGGAAGCATCACATTCCGCGATATTTGTGAAGGAGGGCATTTAGAGAAGCATCACATTCCGCGACAGAGCGAGGATTCCGCGAAAAAGCGAGGCAGGACATTCAGTCCTGGAGAAAAAAAAAAAAAAAAAAAAAAAATTAAGAGAGAGAGAAAAGAGAGAGAAACGAGGCAATTCGCGACTCTCGCGTCAAAAGTAGCTCCGTAGGAGTTAGCGGTAAGTGCGGGGGCTGGCGATATCGGGGCCCATTGATCTACGTCTCTCTGTGAAGACCTTAGTGTAGGAGGTGGATTGTGGCTACACGCACTAGTGCATCTAGTGGTATGGCGCAGGGAATTAGGGTGTGTTGGTGGGCGACCTAGTTTAGGGTGAGGGTCAAGTTTGGTAGCGGCCACAGAGTAGGGTAGACTAGTGCTAGCATGGACACTTCATATAAAGTGTCCACAGCTAGCCCCTCTGGAATGGACATGCTTCTCGTTGCCCTTCAACTGGTAGCAACACTTGTTTTTTTCCAACTACTGCAACAACCCCCAGGACCCACACCCCATTCCGCGAGAGGCGAACGAGGGAGTGAACGAGATTATCAAACCGAACGAGATCATCAACCGAACGAGGACGTGCGAACGGCACAACAAGGGAATACAGCCCAGGCGAAGTGGCTCTTGCATGAAAAGTAGTTCCTGAAGGAGCAAGCAGTAAGCGTGGGGGCCAGTGAGTCGTGGCCCAATCTTGAAAGTCCCACAAGAAATTCATTACCAACAGTATCTGACGGAAGAAGTAAAATTAGCAGGGATGTCAACCCCACCAGTCCTCTGGCCTTTGCCACAGGATTTGTTTTCCTGGATTGGAGAACCACACCTCTCAAGAGACGAAGACAATCCTGACGAGGTTGTTGCCATCATGGCAACAACCGTACGGGAGGCCTACGAGAAGTGGTAAGCAAGTCACAAGGATGCCTCATTGCGGATCGACGAGCTCGAAGTAGCCAACAAGGAGGCAGCCGAATGGAAGTCTCAACATCACAAGTCGGTGGAAGAAGCAGCGGACCGGAAACGACGCTTTGACGAGTTGTTCGAGATGAATAAGCGTACCAACCGGCTTTTGGATCTCGCTGAAACATACCGCCATGCCAGCCAGGATCCGGGCCAGGGTCAGAGTCTCATTGTCCAAAAAATAAAACCCCACGAACCGAAACGTTTTGATGGATCTCAGGACCTGGAGGTGGTGACCCAGTTCTTGGACGATGTCGAACATTATGTACGACAAGGTGGTGCAGCCTGCCAGAAGACTACCACCGACAATCAGCGGATTGACACCCTCTGGCGATTCCTGAGCACCAAGATTTTCAGGTGGTTCGAGGATAGCCTGAAAAAACGAGGAGTCGCAGCAATCCCCCCTGTGTTACACCTCGAAGGGAAACACGGGAAAAGGTACATAGTTAGCTACATAGTTAGGGCACGTGAGACTTTGCTCAAGTCACTCGACGGAGAAAGTTGAGTCTAGTCGGCTCCAGAGAGTCTAGGCGGGAGATAGCCTCGGGATTAGACCTTACGGCCGTAACGGACCTAAGGGGTTAATCTCCGGACGAGCTGCAAACCCAACTAAATATGGGATACGAGGGGTGAGGTCATAGAACCGATAACTCCTCTTTCTCTGATAGGCCGGTAATCCACTCACCCGCAGGGCTTGAGGGAATTATGCGGTGCGGGGATCAGTCGGCATATCGTTAGACCGACCAGGACCAATGAAGTTGTAAGAACCAGGCCCGTGGGGTTTGGGGTCTTGACTAGCAGACGGAATCCTCGGGAATGACTGAGAAGTACGGGTTCCCTAGAGGAGCCACGGGACGCCGAAAGAAGACTATATAGCCGACGAAGTTTCCGCCCGTAGAGAAAGAAAAAGAGGAGACCACACCGAACGCACTCGCAACAAAACCCCGAACAAAAGATCTAAGATTATTCCGTTGTGAATTATCGAGAGTAGCCTGATTACCTTTGATTCTCTTCACACTCAGGTTACGATATAGCCCCAGTGTCACACTATAATCTTGATCTCAAATCACCCTACTTTCAACTCATGCCCTCGTTCGAACAAGACGACTTCTTTCTTCTCGAACTCGCGAACATTTTCGAACCACTCTCCACCCAGCACTTGGATCAGAGCTACCAGTCAATAGAAGCACTGATCAATGAAGAACCCTGGGACGAACACATCGACGGCCCGATCCCCTCAGAAGCAGCCATCGAGTGTAGACCTACATCGTGGTACACGGCACACTGGTGGCAGTATACGATCTCCAACACGGTGGTCAACTGGAACGGATACGAATTCCGGGAACTATTCGACTACGACTTCTTCGGCGACTACTCGATCTATACCGGGCACCACCTGGACCTATATTAAGAAGAGACCATGTCGACCACCTCCGACTACAACATGCTCCGACTGGAGGCTCCTCGCGGTCTCCTGCAAATCACGAATGACGAAGAATCCCAGGAGGAAGCCCTGGAAATCGCCAACCCGGTCGGATGGATGCGGGCGATGGCCAACCACCAGCAACAAGCGGAGCTAGACCTCCGCCAGCTCCTGGACCTCTGCGGCAACACCATGGACCGTACAGACGGGCGTATTCGGCGCATCGAGGCGGCCTATAATCGCCTGACGCAGGGCGCGCAGTATGTTTACGAACAGCTGGATGCCAAGGAACTGATCTCAGGAGAATGGGTAAGGAACGAACTCATGGTAGCGGCTAACGCGTACCAGGCGTTCACACGGCAGGTCTGGGAAGCCATCATTGATCGGACAGCAACGGTGGAAGTGCAGCGAATGCACCAAGCCACCCAGATAACCCGCATGCACGATGCGGTGGCATTCCTATCGGAAGCCAATCTGGCCAGGAACACCCACCTGGCGGAATTTCAAGGTAATGTCGAGAAGTGGGCGGCTGACCACCAGCAGAAAGTGGAGACCCTCGAGCGGCAAGGAAACGAGGACCGTAGACGGATGACGGATCTGGAGCGAGAGCTGGCTATCGCCCGGGACGAATTAACGAGGGTAGCAACTACGGTACCCCACCCGGCAACCCCGCCAGGACCAGTCCAACGAAGGAGCCCCGTGACACGGGAATTCTCCCAGCCAGCTCCGACCCGCTTCATGTTGGGAAACCCGCCGCTCGGAACCACCACAAGGCGCCAGAGACCCTCGGCACTCCCGGCGCTCCCAAGAGAAGGCGGATCAGGAGGACCCCCACCGCCACCGAGGCCACCAAGAAGGCCAGCACCACCCTCGCCCTCGCCAGCCCCAAGCCAAGGAGACGACGACCTCTACGAGTGAAACTTGGTGACGGGACGACCCCCCCCACGCTCCGTGGAGCCCACGACGGAGCAGCTGGCGACTATGCTTCGGCCGGAAGAAATAGCGCGGCTAGTCGGGGCAGGAATCGTGGCGGCCCAACTCCAAGGATGGCTCGTCGAACCCCCGATCCGAACCTCCCGTTTGAAAATGGAAAACCCGGAGAAGTTCGATGGAAAAAGCTCGTCGGCCTTTAACCAATGGTGGGAATCGGTCACCATGTACCTGGGATTCTACTCCGAAACGGTTGACCAACAAAAAATCGCCTGGATTGGAACCCTTCTCTCGGACACCGCCTTGGTATGGCACCTCCAGCGCTACAGGGAGCTCGGGGAACGCGACACTTGGGCCAACTACTCCGCGGCAATCCGGACCGAATACCGCAATGACAGGGAGGCGGCGGACGCTCAACTTAAATTGGGCCAACTTAAATTGGGCCAACTTAAATACCAGGGGTCCATCCGCGCTTACCTAACGGAGTTCCGAGCACTTAACAACTTCGCGCGAGCGACCGGGGAGGCGCTAAGGGAAAAAGTGGACCTGGCTAGGCCGGACGCCGTGCTCGATATGCGCTTCGCCCATTACCTTGAGGACTTCGCGGATGACGAAGGCTTCCTGCAAGCCACCCACCAGGCGGGCCTGCAGGTGGAAAAGAAGAAGGCCCTGAGACAGGCCAGGGAGCAGGTGAGGGCCCCGGCCCCAACCACGCGAAAGGAAGAAAGAAAAGGGGATAGTCGCCGAAGGGAGGAACCAAGCGGCGACCGGAAAAAAGACGAAGGAAAAGAGACCCCACGCGAGAACTGCGGGAATAGCGAATACGGAGGGGCCGAAAGATGGGCATCGGAGGCTGCAGCACTCAAAGGGCTCCCGGACCACGAAAAGAAGGAATACGGGAGCACCAGGGGATGTCACCGCTGCGGTCGACCGGGCCACCGAATGGCCAAATGTTTCGCCAACACCACGGCGAAAGGCACCAACCTCCCCGCAGCGCCATGGAAGGTAGCAGCCGGAACAAAGTGGGCACGTGAACCCGAGGAAGAAGAGCTGCCGTCCCCGGCACCCAAAGTTCAGAAAACAGCGGCCCTGGATGTCATGGACTCCGAACCCCTGTGGGCAGACGAGGAGGATTTTTGAAAGGCCCCCCGGCCTGGCCAACCGGAGAGGCCCAGGGCACTATAAGCGGAGCCGGCCAAAAAAGGAAGAATGAAGGGGGAGAAGGAGCTCCCGCAAAAAAACCGAAAGGAGGACCCCGGCCAGTCATACGGTTGGTACTAACAGTAGGGACCCAGGACCACCGAGTCCGGATCCTCCTAGATACCGGCTGTTCAATCCCATTGCTCAACCGGAAAACAGTGGGAAAATTAGGGGTTGAGCTGCAGAAACACGACCAACCCCTACCCATCGAGAACTTCACAGGTCAAACTGTGGAGGGAGCAGGGCAATATTACACCCAGCCCCTGCTCTTGCGACACCGACGGCACGTCATCCGGGAAAGATTCGCGGTTTCCCCTATGGAAGAAGGGATCGACATCTTCCTTCCCTTCTGGTGGATCACCAAGCACCCCCCGCAAGGGATGTGGGAAGACGCGGAAGTCCGTTTTAACAGTGCCGAATGCCTGAAGAAATGTACTAAGTACGAACAAGCCGACTTCTCACTAACCTGGGACGACATGGTCGCAACCGACGCAAGCGCCCAGATCATCGGCCACGTAGTGGCCGTCGAGAAAGGAGACCCTTTGGAAAAAGTACCTATGGAATTCCAACAATACTTGGGGATAATGGGGAAAGAAGCGGCAGAAGCGCTACCGGATCACCGACCATACGACTGCCAGATCAACCTCCAGGAAGCGAGCAAGATTAAGCGCTCCACGTCCTCGGCAGGATCCCCCATTCTCTTTGTGCCAAAGCCGCATAGAAGAGGGCTCCGTCTATGCGTCGACTATCGGGCCCTGAATCGCATCACAATCCCCAACAGGTATCCCCTACCGCTGATGCATGAACTCCAGGACCGGGTACAGGGCGCGCAGTGGCTCACCAAGATGGACTTGAAAAACGGATTCCACCTAATCCGCATGAAAGAAGGAGACGAATGGAAGACGGCGTTCAGGACTCCATACGGCCTGTTCGAGTTCCAGGTAATGCCATTTGGCCTTACTAACGCCCCCTCTACTTTCCAAGACATGATGAACCACGTGCTATCGGATATGCTGGATGTAGGAGTACTGGCCTACATGGATGACATACTCGTTTACGCTGACACAGAGGAAGGCCACGACCGGACGGTCAAGGAAGTGCTCAAGTGACTCCAGAACAACGGGCTCGCGATCTCCGCAGAAAAATGCGTCTGGAAGGCCACAGAGGTCGAGTTTTTGGGATACGTCATCAGAAGAAACGGGATTAGGATGTCGGACGACAAGGTGGAAGCGATCCTCGGCTGGAAAACCCCTGGGTCGCTGACGGAGATCCAGTCCTTCCTAGGATTCGCCAACTTCTACCGGCGATTCATCCTAAACTACTCCCAGATAGCGAGGCCCCTCACGGAGCTTACGAAAAAAGAGTCGGGCAAGGAATGGGCCTGGAACCAAGAGGCTGAGGCCGCCTTCCGGGAGCTCAAACACCGGTTCACCACGGCGCCAATCTTGGCCCACTTCGACCCCAAGAAACCGGTCATCATTGAAACAGATGCATCGAACTTCGCGTTAGGAGCGGTACTGTCGCAACGAGGTGAGGAAGGACGTCTGCATCCGGTAGCCTTTCACTCAAGAAAGTTCCAACCCGCGGAAATCAACTACGAAAACCACGACAAAGAACTACTGGCCATAGTGGACGCCTTCAAGCACTGGCGACGATACTGCGAGGGAGCGACGCACCAGGTACAGGTCTTCTCGGACCACCACAACTTGGAGTACTTTACCATGACTAAGGTACTGAACAGACGACAAGCAAGATGGGCACAGGAGCTGGCCGGCATCGACTTCAAAATCTATTACCGCCCAGGAACACAGAATGGGAAGCCGGACGCACTGTCTAGGCGTTCGGAGTACCGCCCTAAAAAGGGGGGGGTAGAAAACCAGCCGGTCACGACGGTTTTGGGAAAAAACCACTTCGAGGAACGACTAACACGGTCGTTCATCTGCTCGTCAGCACGACTGGCGTCTCTCCCGGAAAGAAGATGGACGGAGGAATTCCTGACAAGGGTCAGCGAGGAAGGAAAAAAGGATGAAGCCTACGAACAGGCAAAGAAACAGGAAGCGGTGACAGGAAGCCTGTCCCGGAAGGACCGAAAGGCCAGGGAATGGAACTGGGAAAACGACCAACTGTACCGACGGAACCTGCTTTGGGTACCGAACGGACTGATACAGAAGGTCATGGAATCAGAACACGACACGAAGGTGGCCGGGCACATGGGGCAGGATAAGACTATCGAACTAATCCGACGAAACTTCTGGTGGCCAAAAATGAACGAACGGATTATCGACTTCGTCAGAAGTTGACCCGAATGCCAACAAAACAAGGCATCCCGACACCAACCCTACGGGCTGTCCTCCCTGCTAGAACTGCCATACGCACCTTAGTAGTCCATAGCAATGGACTTCATCACGGAGCTCCCGCTCTCAGAAGGATGCGACCAGCTATGGGTGATCGTCGACCGATTCACCAAGATGGCGCATTTCCTCCCCTTGAGAAAGGAAGGAAAGGCGGCGGCAGACCTGGCAGTTATCTTCGCGAGGGAAGTATGGAAATACCACGGTCTCCCTACTGATACGTGTCAGATCGGGACTCCAGATTCACCTTGGAAACCTGGAAGGAGTTCTTACAGCTCTTGGAAATCCGATCTTGCATGTCGACCGCATTCCATCCACAAACCGACGGCCAGACGGAGCGGCTCAACCAGATGATTGAGGCCTACCTCCGAGCGTTCGTCGGCAAGGAACAGGATGACTGGGTACGCCTACTGCCGATGGCCGAGTTTGCCTACAACAATTCGACCACCACGGGCAACGGTATGTCCCCATTCTACGCTAACTATGGCTTCCACCCAGCAGCTATGGATCCCGCGTCAACGGAACCCTTGAACCCGGCGAGCCAAGTCTACGCCCACTGGATGAGGGCCGTGCAGGACGAATCTCGGAAAGGGTTGGAGCAGGCACGGGAACGAATGTGGCGGTACACCGATCCGACCCGAAAGGAGCCCCCAGCTTACCAGGTAGGAGACTTGGTCATGCTTAACGGGCACAACATCAAAACGCGCTGGCCATCGAAGAAACTGGACCACAAGAATCATGGTCCTTTTCAGATCGAGAAAATCGTTTCCCCACTGGCCGTCCACCTCACGCTGCCACGCAAGTGGAAAATTCACAACGTCTTCCACGTTTCGCTGCTCGAACCCTACAGAACCAGCGAGCACCGAGCACCGCCGGACCCCTCGAAGATACTCTGGGAGGCGGACGACATCGAACAGTCGGAGGAATACGACGTCGAAGAAGTTATGTCTTCGGTTGAACGCGGCCGTGGAAACAACAAGAGAATCCTCTACCTCGTCAAATGGCTCGACTATCCGGAACGCAAAGACTGGACAGAAGAACCATTCGACAACTTTTCGGTAGGCGGTCTGGAGAAACTCTGGGAGTTTCACCGACAAAACCCAGACGCGCCGAGGGACTACCGGCGATCCGAATAGCTTCACCGGCTCAAGCGGCAGAGAGTCCGGCGGTAGGGGACGCAGCGGAGGAGGCCTGCGTCCCAACGACCACCAGAGACATATCGAACCTAGGCAACCGGAAGCCACAGGTGTTCGGTACGACACACCTCTGTCTGAACACTTGGGAGGGAATACCCGGGCACGAACCCTAAGTCGCGAAAGTCACTCGTTGCATGTGGAAAAGAATCGGAAAAACATCATATGCTTCCGGCCGAGGGCGAACGATAGGTCTAAGGAGGATCACACCAAAAAGCCATACAACAGAGTATCAACAATTGCAAAGCCGGGCGAGCGCACCAGATATCATACACCTCTGTGTGCACACCGGTGGTAGGGGCGGGTAGATTACCCCGGTCACTCCTTCCATGTGCCAAGTTCACCGGACCGCGTCTCGTCACGTTTTGCAATGCTCCGACAGTAGGATCTCGGACCGGTCGGGAGACCACCCAGATCTGAGGGCCGGTTGACCGCATCCATTAGAGGTGCTACGACAGGGGAGTGAGTTTTTCCCGTAGGAGGGTTTCTCGCTTGACTTAGCTCAACCGGAGGGCTGCAGGGGAGGAGGACTGCAGTCCGTGACGCCGACCGAACACCGGCGTTGAAAGAATTGTTTGATCATCAGAAGAGGAGGGCTACTTAGATAGAGAAAAAGGATCTCTCTTAGCTTCGGGACGAAGCTAGAGAAGGGGGGAGTAGTGTTACACCTCGAAGGGAAACACGGGAAAAGGTACATAGTTAGCTACATAGTTAGGGCACGTGAGACTTTGCTCAAGTCACTCGACGGAGAAAGTTGAGTCTAGTCGGCTCCAGAGAGTCTAGGCGGGAGATAGCCTCGGGATTAGACCTTACGGCCGTAACGGACCTAAGGGGTTAATCTCCGGACGAGCTGCAAACGCAACTAAATATGGGATACGAGGGGTGAGGTCATAGAACCAATAACTCCTCTTTCTCTGATAGGCCGGTAATCCACTCACCCGCAGGGCTTGAGGGAATTACGCGGTGCGGGGATCAGTCGGCATATCGTTAGACCGACCAGGACCAATGAAGTTGTAAGAACCAAGCCCGTGGGGTTTGGGGTCTTGACTAGCGGACGGAATCCTCGGGAATGACTGAGAAGTACGGGTTCCCTAGAGGAGCCACGTGACGCCGAAAGAAGACTATATAGCCGACGAAGTTTCCGCCCGTCGAGAAAGAAAAAGAGGAGACCACACCGAACGCACTCGCAACAAAACCCCGAACAAAAGATCTAAGATTATTCCGTTGTGAATTATCGAGAGTAGCCTGATTACCTTTGATTCTCTTCACACTCCGGTTACGATATAGCCCCAGTGTCACACCCTGAGAACTACAACTATGGTGTCACCTGGGAAAGTGTCAAGCTTCTTTTCAAGAAGCAATTCGTTCCGGAATCGGCCATCTCGGTTATTCGGAAGGAATGGCCTGCTCTAAAATTCAACCGCACCCAAATTCTGAGATTTAACCAGCGGGCCCTGGAACTTGTTACCATCCTTGGAGGATCGCTTACGATTACAAGGGAAAACCCATTGTGGGAAGAGTACCTTCAGAAACTCCCGGAGTCAACCGCAAACGATATCACCCAACAGGCCCGTCTGATGAGTGTGCTCACTGAGACAAAGTTGACACCCTCAGGAATGATGGATATTGTGGCTGAACGGATGCTTCCCTTCCTCCCGCCAGCCTCATTCAGCGCTGGAACCACAGGGGATCCGGTGCTAGCCTCCACTGGTGCGGCCGGACACTATGACCCAATGGACCTGAGCAACATGGACGAGGAGCTCAACGCAGTTGACGGATCCGCGAAATGCTACCGGTGCAGTGGGATGGGACATATCGCCTGCCAATGCCCATCCCCCAACCTGAACAGTGGCCCAACCAGCCGCTCCACTCAGTTCAGGGCGCGCCAACAAGCACATGTGCAGCAGCCGGTCAGGAAACATGGTGGCAAGCGATTCGACCCCCAGCCTAGACGGCGTCAGGTATTCGGAGAAAGCTCAATCGAACCGCACTCAAGACAACTTGTCAGACGCCACAACACACACTCGAATTGGCGTACCCAGCGGGGTGCCGAACCTCTCAGGGGTGGCAGCAGAGTGGGGAGCCAGATAGGCAGCAGGACTGGCAGCCAGCGCTCTACTGGAGTCTATACTGTCGACGACTCCAATATCGGATCGGGTGCCTACTTCGAGGGGGAATGGGGTGATGATGTCAGTTGGATGGAAGAGGGTTCGAAGCCAAGGATGGAAGAGAAGGAGATGTCAGATGCTGAAAAGAGTGAAGGCGTTACGGGGGACTGGGCTGGTGCGGGAAAAGGCAACCAGTAGAAGTGATAGAGCGTCCTTCTACTTTTTTTTTTTTTTTTTTTTTTTTTTTTTATTCAGTAAACGTATGCGACCTATATAGATCATGACGAGGGGCATCGCCCATATGTACAATCCGTTTCCCCGCCGCAGTCCGCGTTTAGCGGCACGGTGCAGACTCCCTTTGCCCTCCACCCAGGCCTGTCCCAGAGGGCGTATTGGCGCACCAAGGAAATTACATAGGAAATAACAAAGGAGAAACCCGGCCCGACCACCCCCTAATCCGCCTCCGCCGATGCCATGAAGGGTGGGGTGGGAAGGAACAGCGGCTCCTCCCCAGCACCCAGCGCCTCCGCCTCCGCCCTTCGTTCCTCCTCCCGCTCCTGGCGTTCCCGGAGCTCCCATTCCGACGCCTCGCTCCCCGCATCGTCCACCTCCCCAGCCGGCACTAGCCTCCCTACATCCGTTGAGGAGAGGAAATCCGGCACCGCCTGACTACACCCCTCTTCCGCGAAAAGCTCGTGCACTTTCCACCGCTCCCTCCCTCTTCCCGTCTCCTTGTATACCTCCTCCCACAGGGTCCTCTGCTCCTTCTTCCACTTCGGGCATCTCTTCAAGAGGTGATCCCTCGTCTGTTTGGGGCACCGGCACCACCAGCACTGAGGATTCGGGCGCGATTTCGTCCAGTGCAAGTATTCGCCTGTGAGGCAGTGCCCTGTCTTCAGCTGGTAGAACCTCGCGGCAAGCCGCTTGGTGCTCCCAGCAACCGTGCCGTTGGGCTTTTGGCTCTTCAGCATCTTGTACTTCTTTTGGGAGGTCCGGCCTCCAGCCCACAGGCGCGCCTCTGCCCACTTCTTCTCCGAGATCTCCCGTCTGATGTTGGCGAGGGACCTGGGGCGTGCTTCGTCCGGCCACTCAACCCCCGGGGTGTCTGGCTCCTCTGCCGCGAGCTTGGCCCATTTGTCGGCCTGCTCGTTTCCTTCTACGCCTTCGTGCGCCGGGCACCACCTGATCTCGATGATGGCGCTCGGCGCTTTTCTCCGTAGCTCGGCGATGTGCTGCCTCGCTTCCAGCACGTACTTCTGCCCCGGCCCCGGCTCGTCCGATGACATCCTCTTGATCGCCGCCTGTGCGTCTGTGAAGATGGTGACGTGGCTCGGTGTCGGGACTCTCCTCGTCGCGACCTCCAGTGCGCGCGCTAGTGCTGCGCATTCCGCGTCATAGGCCTCCTGGTTGTACCCCATGTGGGTCTTGATTCCTTCCCAGGTTTGCCCGTTCCTCCATGCCACCGCATACCTGGCGGCCTCGCTCTCCAGCCGTGACCCGTCCGTGAACATGACGAGCCCAGGTCTCTCCTTCTCCGCCTCCTTCTTGGCCTCCTCCCGTTCCTCCTGGATCAGCTCTGCATTGAATGGCCCCGGGTCTTCAAGCAGGACTGTTTCCTCCGTCGCTAGCCATCTGCGATCCAGGGCAGTGGATAGCCTCTTGCCGATCGCAGTTTGCGCCCTGACGACGTCTTGCGCTACGCTCCCCTGTGGTAGGCTGAGGAGCCGCGCCCTGAATCTCCGTTGCCTATTCTCCAGCTGGTTTGATGCTGGCCTTAGCCCGGATTCCATCGACAGCGCGCCCAGATTGGTGGTCCGGAAGGTGCCAGTTTCTGCCCGTGCTTGTTGGTTGACGAGCAGCTGCAGTTCCTCTGCCCGGCCCGTCGTGCCCCGGGCGTTGCCTCCTTTCCACCACAGCTCGGCCCCGAACATGGCGACGGACTGAACGCACGCCGTCATGACCCTTCTGCAGTTCGTGGGGGAGAGGCCCATCCTTCCCGTGAGCCGGCGCAGTCGGACCATGGCTTTCCTTCCACTCCTCAGCCTGGTGGCATGGTGCTCCCTGAGGGTGAGCTGCGAGTCCAGCCACACCCCTAGCCACCTTGTCACCTCCTTGTTGAACGGGATTTCCTTATCCCCCACCTTCACCTTGGCCGGCGTCGCAGTTCCCTTCCTTTTCCTTTTCCAGAAGAGTGCTGCCTCCGTCTTCCCATGGTCGAAGGCCACGCCGTTTCTCCCCCCCCACTCGATTGCCGCGGCTGCTGCCAGTGACAGCTTGTCCGAAACTTCCACGGCGTCTTTTCCTTCCGCCCACCATCCAATGTCGTCCACGAAGGACAGCCCGCTAATCCCGGGAGCGGCCTCTTCTACCGCGTCAAAGATCCCCGACAGATACGCGACGAACAGGATGGGCGCCGCCGGGGACCCCTGGGGGACCCCCGTGTCCACTGCGTGGGGCTCTCCAACCTCTCCGTCCAGCACCAGCTTCACCCAACGTTCCGACATGAAGCTCATCGTCCAGCGGATGAGGTCGGCCTCCACTCCCAGCTCTTGCAGCCTCCTTCCCAGGAGCGACTTGTCCACGTTGTTGAACGCGGATTTGACGTCCGTGAAGAGGGCGCCCGCTATTCTCTTCCTGTCCCACGCCTGCTGTGAACGGTTCATCAGGACCGCGACCGCGTCGATGCACGACCTCCGCTTCCTGCAGCCGTACTGGCCTTCGTGCAGCGCACGCCTCCGCTCCAGGTGGTCCGCGATGAGGTGCGCTGCTGTCCGTTCCAGCAGTTTGCTGACGACGTCTAGCAGCGATATGACCCGGTACGCCCGCACCTTAGAGTAGTCTGGTTTCCCCGGCTTCGGGATGACCACCCCTCTTGCCGTCTTCCACATCTCTGGGTGGAGGCCGAGTCGGATGCACGAGCGGACCAGCATGGTGATGCGCTGCTTATCCCACTTCCAGAATACCTTGACGATGTCTGCTGAGACACGGTCATCCCCTGGTCCTGAAGTGTTGGCCACTGCCCCCAGGAGCGTGCCGACCAGCCCCACATCCACCCCTTCGAAAGCCCGTCCACCCGGGGCCTCTTCGTAACTGCCCGGTGGACCACGTGGGAAGTGCGCCGGGAGGATTGCCTGCTGCCGTTCCCGATGGCTCTCCGCCATGGACCCGTCTTCGCGGGCCAACGCCTGTCCCGCCTTCTCCAACCGCGGGGTGGTGTACTTCGCGGCCGTCCAGACCTTGTTTCCATCCGCCTCCTGTAGGAACCGGTTCTAGCAGTCCTTCTTCACCCTTCGGGTTGCGCACCGGAACTCCCTCCTCGCTGCCTGCACCCTTGAGATCCCCGCCACCCTCCATTTCCATCTTGCCTTCCCCAGCTCTTTCCTTAGCACCCGGAGGTCTGCATTCCACCACGGCTTCGACCTGGAGCACCACCGTTTCTTCCGCACATACTCATCCAGCGTGGCAGTCATGGCCTCCCTCAGCGAGCCCGCCGCCTCCGTCACTTCCTCCCTGGAGCTGCTGTCCGTTAGGATGGGGGTGCGCCCCACCCCCTGGAGGTAGCACTCCCTTGCCTTCCCCCTTAGCTCTTCCGCCTTTTTCCTTCCCTCCTCCTGCTTCTCCTTCTCCGGGTCCCAGCTGCTGATGTCCCACCCGGTGGTCTCCATGCTTGTCTCTGCCCTCGGTGGAAGCTGCCCCAGGACGTTCCATGCAATCAGCTCATGGTCCAATCCCGTTGCGTCGTTTCTGAGCAGGCTCCAGTCCAGCTCCATGTTGGGGGAGGCCAGCGTCAGATCGATGATGGAGTGTATCTCCGCCCCCGCTCCTATCCTCGTCGCTTCCTCGGTGTTCCAGACGAACAGCTCTTCCTCCCGGATGAGCTTTTCCCAGAAGGAGTGGTTCCGCGGTCTGGTTGTCTGCGGGTTCCATAGCTTGCTGTGCGCATTCATGTCGCCTGCGATGATCACCCGCTCGTGTCGGGCGATCTCCCCCCATCTTTCTGCCTGCGCTGGCCGGATGGTCTCGCTGCCCTTGTGCCGGTCATACACGTTTGCAATGATGACCGACCCCGCACCCTCTGGGAGGGCGACCTCCACCACCTGGACGTGGTTCTCGCATTCTCTCGCCAAGTCCCTGAGCTCTGTCACCCGGCACCTCGATGCCCTGTTGATGGCAATCCAGCACTTCGCCGCCGCCCCCTCCTCCCCTTTAATGAAGGTGAAGCTGGGGTGCGAGCGAGTGCCGTCCTTCTCCTTCTCGCCTCTCGGTTCCTGGATGAGTACCAGGTCCACACCTCTCCTCACCGCCGACTCCAGCACCGCCTCCAACACCTGTCCGCCCCGGGCGCAGTTGTGCTGCAGCGCCTTTAGCAGCACTGGGGGTTCCGTAGGGCCTGCCATCAGACGGCTACGGGTGGGGCGGTGCCACTTGGTTCCATTCCAGTTGTCGTTGCCTCCATTGCATCCTCCGTCCAGTCCGGTGACGTTTCTGCGGGCTCGCCTCCTGGGACCCAGTTCAGCCGGGCTGATCCGCCAGAGCTGCCGGTTGCTGCCGAGCGCGTCGGCTGCGATGTTTCCGCGCGGGCCGTGCTGTTCCGCCTACCCCGGGCAATCTCGATGGCGGCACGCTTTGCCTGGCACCTTGCGTCCTGGGCCGGGTGTCTGCCCCCGCAGTTCGGGCACTTCATCTCCGTGTGGCGGCAGACCTTCCCCACCTTGCCGCACGTAGCCACCTGGCACCGGTGCTCCTCGGTCCTGTGGCTGCCGGCACAGATGGTGCAGGTTGCCACGCCTCGCTGGCACCGGAACTCTGAGTGCCCCCACCGCCTGCACACACCGCATAGGGTGTCGGCTCTGTCTGGGATGTAGGGAAGGGCATGGAACTTGTTGCCTGCCACCCACATCTCCACCAGCAGCTTTTGGGCCGCCGCCTTGCCTGGTACCTTGAAGATGACCGATGCCGCGTTCTTCGGGAGCCGGCCAGCCTGGTAGTGGCGCTCGATGGTGCTTGCCGCCCGCATCCACTTCATTGAGAGGGGGGGAATCACGACTCCTGGGTTCTCCGCTTCAATCTGCTCCCTGAGCTCCGCAAGCCCGCTCGGATGCCGGTACCGGTCATAGGGCACGAGGATCTTGAGCTCCGCCCACGTCTCATTCGCGGCGACGTTGATGATGGCTCTGTCGGCTTTACGGGCTGCTTCCAGGATCTCCTTCTTGAACTGGAGGAGCATCGTCGCCGACGCCCCAAAGCGCGCTGTTGTTGACAGCCTCCCCTGCACCGAGATCTTGAATGCCTCGGTCCGGACGTGCGCTGGGGCCACCTTGCTTAGTGCGATGTTGACGAATGCTGCCGCACTCGCTGCCACTGCTGGGTTGATCTGCGGCGCACCTGCCGCTCGCTCGAACACGATTCCACGCTCGTCTCGTGGGATCGACCCCTTAATGGGCTCCAGCCCCGTGGGTTCCCGCTCTGGCTTCCCGTTCTTGCCCACCCTCCTGAAGTCCGTCTGGGGGAGGGCCGCCACCGCCGCCGCCCTCTGTGCCCAGCTGCTCTGCTGCTGCCGCTGCTGCGGCGCCCGCAGCGGCGCCTGTTTCTGCTGGTGCTGCTGCTGTTGTTGCTGCGGCCGCTGCTGCTGTTGCTGCTGCTGCCCCCCAGGCCGGTGAGGCTGATGCTGCTGCCGGCTCTGCTGTTGCCGTGCCGCCGTCTGACCGCGAGTCCAATCCTCCTCCCACTGGCTTACCAGCGCCCGCATTCCTACCATGAGGGCTATCCTCTGCCCCGCGGCCACCTCCTCAATGGCGCCAGCGTCTTCCGCCAGGTCCCGAATCGGCCTGGCTGCGGCGCTGTACGTCTCCCCCTCCTGCTGGCTCAGTTTCCCTTCCTCCCATCGCTTCATGGCTGTCGCCTTTTCCGCCTCTTTCCTTGCCGCTGCCTCCTCCCTCTTCTTCTCCCGCTCCTTCTTCTCTGCTTCCGCTGTCGCCGGTCACTTCAGAATCGATCGGATGGGCACCGCTGGCTCCTCCGGCTCCATCGCCTTCGCCGTATCGACCGCTGCCTGCCTCTCCCGTTGGCGCGCTGCGCGACCGGGGGCCGGAGGTACAGCAATCTGCACTGCCTTGCCCTTTGCCTTCCCCTTCCCCTTCTTCCCCTTCTCCTCTGTCGCCGGCCCTGTTGGAATCGTGGGCGCTGGCTCTCCCGGCGCCGGCGCATGCCTTGACCCATAGAGGCCTTCCCGCTCCACCCCTTCCATGTCATCCCCTTGCACCCCCTCTTCTTCCGCCGCTGCCGTGGCCACCACGCCTTCCATGGGCTGAGGCGCCCCCTCCTTGGTCGGCGCTTCCCTCCCCCGGAGGCTCGGACCTGCCTGGGGTGCCGCTGTGCCCGCTGCTTCCGCCGCCCCTGGATCCTCCTGGGGCGCTCTCCCTTCGTGGGCCATCGCGCTCGCCAGGCTGCCAACTGCCTGCCCAACCTCCCGGATGTCCCTTCTCCTCGCCTCCAGCACCCGGGCCAGGTCCTCCCACTGCTTCAGCTCCCACTGGCCCTTCTGGGCCAGTTCCGTCTCAATCGCGTCCAGCGCCAGCAGCCGGCTTGCGATCCTCTTCTCCCTTTCTTCCGCATCTGCCAGCAGCCTTGCCGCTCTCTTTTCCCTTTCCTCCTCTTCCGCTGCTCGCGCTCCCATGCCCTTTATCATCCGCGCCTCCAGCCCTGCCACCTTCTCCTCCATCTTCTTCTCCATCCTGGCTACCGCACCCAGGATCTGCTCCAGCGCCGACTGCGCTGCAAATCCAATGGGGGCCGGCCGTGCCGCCAGCAAGCGAAAGCGCCTGCCGGGTTTCGGGGTGCCCAGCGCCATTCTCTTGCTGCCCTTGGTCGGCGTGACCGGGGCCGCGGTAGGGGTTGCCCAGCGAGCCGGGGTGGGTGTCGGGGTGGTCGCCCTTTCCTCCTCTTCCTGATTGGCCACTTCCTCCGCCCAATCCTCGGCCGCCACATCCATTCCCTCCGCCCCCTTGCTTCCCTCCAATCTGGGCCCTCTCCCCACCTCCATTCCCACCTCCTCGCTTGGCTCCTTGGCAAAGTTGGGGGTCTCTGCCATTCCCACCTGCTGTGGGCTGCTGCTGGCCGCCGCTGAGAGCGAGCGCGCGAGCGCTCCCCTCATGGGCGTCTTCCCAGGCGTGTCGAAGATGTTCAGTTCGCCCATGCTGAGTTGCGCACCGCGGCGGAAAAATTCCTGGGTGCTCTGCTGTTGCCTGGCGCCGGTGGTGGCGCGCTTGAAGTTTGGCCTCCCGCAGCCCGTTCCCTCCCACTCTTCCTCCACCTCCATCTCTCCCTCGCTACTCTCGAGCTCGCTGAGCTCGCTTCCACTGTCCTCCTCCATCTCCTCCCCCCTATAGTCCCCTCTATCTCCCACTAGCTCCCGCAGCAGGGAGCCGTCGCTCAGGCCGGCGCTGGCAGTCCCCATCGGGGCTGCCTCGCTCGGTTGCGTCGCTACGCCGGACATCGTGGAGTCCGTGAAGTCTTATTGGTCGCGAGATTTGGTGTGTCAGTCGCAAGTCTTGGCGTTTTCTGGCGTTGAGTTTCGTCCGGGGTGTAATGGTTGGAGTGTCCTTCTACTGAGGAACGGGGAGCAGCAACCTTGTACCTGACAGATCTTGATGTGATAAAAAAGAAAAGCACAGTTGGCAATTCAGATCTGTTACGTTTTTATGCAAAGGTGCAAACTTCCCGTTCTAAAACCCGCTCAGCATATACCCTTATGGACCCTGGGGCATCACATTGTTATATTGACTCGAACTATGCCAAACAGCTTGGCTTGCCACTACGGCATGCTGGTCGAATGTCAGTAATAACTGCTGGCACCAAACACCCGACTACCGATAGATATCAGGTCTGGCTCGAAGGCCGAATTCGAGGAATCTCTGGAAATTATGCTACAATCACTGGCTGGTATACGCTTTTCGATCTCAGGGGAGCATACGACCTCATTGTGGGAAAAAACTGGCACTCAGTGACACGCCATTTGGTGGACTCAGGGAATGTCCTCCACCTACTTGACGAAAAACCGACGGCGGATGGTCAGCCTACGTTTATACCCAGGTTGTCATTGGAGGGACTTCGACCACACCAGGGTTGATATCACGAAGTTCACAGTCACTGTGCAGCAATGGCGGCTGCATCCTCAATCAATCTGATATCGGCGGAAGAAACGATGAAGGCGATGAAGGCTGGCAACCGAGTGTTTGCACTGGACATCCGAGCCTGCAACATCGGTGAAGAGTTTGGAGAAGATGAGTCCATATTGGCCGACCTGGGAAAATGGAGTGTGCAAATCCGCCGGGATTTTGACGACCTTTTTCAACCCCCAAAAGGCGTTCCACCTGCTAGTAAACACGACTTTCGGATCATCACAGACCCTACTGCAAAGATACCTCACCGTCAACCTTATCGAATGACCCAGTCAGAAAAAGCAGAGTTCGAGGTACAGATAAAGAAACTCCTTGCGAATGGATGGGTGACAGACTCTCACTCACGTTACGCGGCACCGATAATTTTTGTCCAAAAGCCAGACACCACACTCCGAATGTGTGTTGACTACCGTGGCTTAAACAAAATTTAGGACAAAGATCGATATCCTCTGCCGTACATCGAAGATCTTCTCGACAAACTCCATGGTGGACGAGTTTTCACGAAGTTGGACTTGGCTAGTGGATACCATCAAGTTCGAGTCCACCCTGATGACTGCCACAAGACTGCATTCATTGTGCCAGATGGATTCTACGAGTACAAGGTCATACCATTCGGTCTCGCCTATGCCCCTGCTGCATTCATGCGTATGATGCACAAGATACTGCACCCCCATCGACGGAATACCATTGTGTATCTGGATGATGTTTTGATCTTTTCCAGGACCCTCGCAGAACACAAAGTGCATGTGGAAGCTGTGCTGCACTCACTGAGAAGAGCACGACTGCGCCTGAGTGAGCAAAAGTGTGTCTTTGGGACTCTGGAGACATCTTTTGTGGGTTTCAGGGTTGACAGACATGGAATACACACAGAGGAGAAGAAGGTCAAGGCGGTACGGGACTGGACAACACCTCATTCACCACTGGCTTTGCGGGGCTTTTTTGAATTGGCAGGCTATTACCGGAAATTCGTATCCAAGTTTGCCCACCGCGCCCACCTGCTACATGATCTCGCCGCGAAATCGAAAGACGAGTTTACATGGACTGAGAGACACCAAATGCAGTTTGACGACCTTAAACGTGCCCTGACTACAGCTCCGGTACTCGCAACACGTGATCCAGTGGCGGATTATATTCTACGGACGGATGCCTCAGATACTGCCATTGGGGGTGTCCTCGCGCAGAAGCAGCTGTTTGAGGGAAGAATGGTCGAGCGTCCATTGGGATACTTTTCACGGAAGCTTCACGCCGTCGAAGCGAGATATCCAGCCTACGACAGGGAACTCTTGGCAATAAGCACAAACCTCGCCCATTGGGCCTGCTATGTCCACGGACACAAGCGTACTGTCATCTATACGGACCATGCTGCATTGCAGCATATCCTTGGCCAGAATAAGTTGACAAGCCGTCAATGGCGCCATCTTGACAAGCTCCAGCAACACGATTATGAGATCAAGTACTACCCAGGAGCCGCGAATGTGGTTGCAGATGCGTTGAGCCGAATCGCGTACACCCAATCAGCCATACCTCATGACGAGCGATTGAATTCAGTGGAACTCCAAATCACGGCATCCATGGAATGGCTTGAAGATGTTGGGAAGGGATACACACATGATGTTGTGTTCGGACCTGTTCTGGACCATTTGCAGAGTGTGGACACTGGCGAAGTTACCACGAAATTGAACACCAAAACGACGCGTCGGGTACGTGAACGGGCAAAATCGTACATCTTGGAAAATGGTCTCCTCTATCATAGGCCATCAGGTGGAAAGCTGTGCATCCCGAAGAGCTTGCGAGCAGATGTGATCCGGGAGGCACATGATGCAATTCTGGGCGGCGGACACATTGGGGCTGAAAAGACTATGGCAGCGGTCACAGCACGCTACCACTGGCCTAGGATGACGGAGTCAATCTCGGAATGGGTCGCTGGGTGTGATGTGTGCCACCGGATTAAGCACAAGAACTCCAGGCCCTACGGTCTCCTGCAGGCCCTGCCTGTGCCTTAGGAACGGGCCGAACGGGTAAATATCGACTTTATCACCAAGCTGCCAACATCGAAGGGTGGGTATGATGCGGTGGCAACAATCATTGACCCCCTGACAAAGAGGGCACGGTGGATCCCTGTCAGAGAAGAAGAGCTCACAGCTGAAAAGTTCGCAGACGCATTTATTGCTGGATATGTACGGACTCGTGGACTTCCAACATCCATTGTATCAGACCGTGATACCAGATTCACCTCGAGTTTCTGGCAGTCACTCAGTTCACAGTTGGGGATCAAACTGCGAATGTCTACCGCATACCATCCTCAGTCAGACGGACAGGCAGAGAAGGCAAATGCAACATTGGAAACATTTTTGAAGGCATACATTGCCCAACTGCCATCTCCTGACCAGTGGCACCGCCTGTTACCACTTGCTGAATTCACCTATAATGCGAGTAGACATAAGGCCATCGGAATGTCTCCCTTTGAAGCAGATATCGGATACATCCCTCGGTTGCCATTGGACTTTCTGGCCCCAGGGCTACACACTCCGAAGACATAATCGAGTTCGGCATATGCAGAGAGGCTTGCTCTGACCTTGCGGATGCTACGTGAACGAATGGCAGAAACCCAGCTGGCGATGACTGCAGAAGCAAACAAGAGGCGACAACCGCATCCCTTCCGGATAGGTGACGAAGTCTTTCTGGACACGCGTCTACTGCCAGTTGGCTATGCCAATGTCAATGCAGTTGATGCACCCAACTCACGGAAATTTCAACACCCATATGCAGGACCGTTCACACTATTGAAGAAGGCAGGAGAGAACGCGTTTGTGCTGGATATTCCTACACATTGGCGTTTACACCCAGTCTTCAATGTCGCACGTCTGAAACCCTGTAAAGTCGACCGAACCCGGGTACATCCACCTCCACCACCTCTTCGCTCAACGGTAACGGTGGAATATGAAGTCGAGACAATAGTCGAACACCAGGGCTCCACAATCCGCGATCTGGAATACTTGGTCAAGTGGTTAGGTTATCCAGATGCCACCTGGAAACCACTGGCCAACCTGCGAGGGGGAAGCAACCAGCTTCTGCGAGAGTACCATGCGGCGAATGGACTGCATGTCTACAGCTGGATGGTGTGAAAGTGGAATGAGTCACTTTGCCAAAGGAAAAAGTCGGTAGATTGTTGCTGGGTTTGACCCTCTTGGGTATTTGTTTCTGCGGGTGGGGCTTGTTTTATTGGGGAGGGAGTGGTTGTAGGAGGTGGATTGTGGCTACACGCACTAGTGCATCTGGTGGTATGGCGCAGGGAATTAGGGTGTGTTGGTGGGCGACCTAGTTTAGGGTGAGGGTCGAGTTTGGTAGCAGCCACAGAGTATGGTAGACTAGTGCTAGCGTGGACACTTCATATAAAGTGTCCACAGCTAGCCCCTCTGGAATGGACATGCTTCTCGTTGCCCTTCACTTAGCCGAGTTGAGTTGACAAGCGAAACTAGCAAGTACGCAGCCGACGAGCGATAGCCGAGTACGGAACGAGCGACGACGCCGAGCGGAGCGTGTTCGCGCGGATTTCGTGAGAAAACGAGGAATCAAGCAACGGTGCCGCGCACATGACAAGGACCAGCAATTCGAGTGAATTCCCAAATCAAACGCTTGGCGGAACGAGCGACGACGCCGAGCGGAGCGTTGGTGTGAGAAGTTCTCGAGGGAACGGGCAAATCGAGCCGCGCAGCCGAGCACGTGAGGTGGATGATCGATTCGAGTAGATTTTTTTGAGGAAACAAATGATTCGAGACTAGAATTCCCAAATCAAACGCTTGGCGGAATGAGCGACGACGCCGAGCGGAGCGCTGGTGTGAGACGTTCTCGAGGAAACGGGCAAATCGAGTGGCGGAGCCGAGCATGTGACGTGGACGAGCGATTCAAGTACATTTTCTTGAGGAAACAAACGATTTGAGCAACGCCGAGCGGATTCGCGAAACGGACGATTTCTGGGAGAGCGACGACGCCGAGCGGAGTGCTTTTCACGCAGATATCTCGAAGAAACGGTTGCATCGAGCAACAGCGCTGAGGCCGTGACGGTGTTCTTGCGGAACGAGCAACAGCCGAGCGGAGTGTTTTTGCATGGATTTCGGGAGCGGGCGGCCGAGCTGCAAAACGGGCACGTGACACGATTCTTGGGGAACGGCCGAATTGCGGAATGAGCGACGATGCTGAAGTGGAGCATTGGTGTGTGAGATTCTCAAAGGAAACGTGAGAATCCCAGGACGACTGCGAGCGGAGTGTTTCGGACGGATTTCGTCAAGCAAGGTGCCGAGCAGGTGATGCGGACGAGAAATTCGATCAAATTCGTGAAACGGACGATTTCCAAAACGAGCACGTGACACTATTTTTGCGGAACGCACCGGGATTATGGCAGCGGCAACTCCCCTCATTTGGCCAGCACCAACTGAGCTTCTTGCCTGGTATGGCGAAGTCAACGTATTACGCGATCCACAAGATGGTACTATGGTAACTGCTGTCGATGCAAATGCTGTTGTCCACGGATACTCCCAGTGGTATAGCAGTCATAAGCAAGCATCAAAACGGATTGTCGAGCTGGAAAAGGAGATAAAGGGTGCAGATGTGGACCGATCGGTTATCTCGTCACTGAAGACGAAAATGAAGCAGCTCGAAAAAGAGGTTAAAGCAGTGCGAACTGCTGAAGAGTTCAAGAATGCAGACCAGCTGGCAGTGAAACTTGATAAGGCTCAGGAAAAGACACGGGTTTGGAAGGAACGATACGATAAGCTGTTTGACGTCACCGAGTCACTCCATGATGCTGTCAGTACTGCTGGAAATGGACTGACCCGCAACACCTACGTTCACAAGATCAAACCACACGAGCCAACAAGATTCGACGGATCGCAGAATCCGGAAGCGGTGACCCAGTTTTTGAACGATGTCGAACACTATGTCTGTCAGGGAGGATCAATGTGTCCAAAGGCATCCCTTCACAATCAGCACATTGACACTATCTGGCGTTTTCTCACTACCAAGATCTTTGGTTGGTTTGAGAATGAGATGAAATGGCGTGGTGTCAACAGGATTCCACCAGCAGACCATGACTATGGAATCACCTGGGCTGCGGTCAGAACCACATTCAAGAAGCAATTCGTTCCCGAAGTTGCAATCTCGGTGGTTCGCAACGAGTGGCATGCACTGAAATTCAACAAAGCGCAAGTTCTAAAGTTCAACCAGCGAGCATTAGAACTTTTTGAAGTGCTGGGAGGATCTCTCACCATAACTCGCGAGAATCCACTGTGGGACGAATATATGCGGAAGTCGCCAGAACCGGTTGCAAACGATATCTCGCAGCAAGCACGCCTTATGTTCTGCCTGAACAATGTCTTGCTCACCCTTTCTGACATGATGAACATTGTTGCTGATCGCACACTGACATTTGCGACAACGCCTGCCACCGAAGTTGTACAAACAACCACGCCAGTTTACGACCCAATGGATCTGAGCAACATTGGCAACGAAGTTAACACCATCAATGGATCTGTTCAATGTCACCGTTGTGGCGGGATGGGCCACATTGCGCGGCAGTGTGGAACTCCAAGAAACGCCAATCGTGCTGCTCAATTCCGATCCCGTCAGGAAATGCAATGACGAGATTCCTGGAGGCGTAACTCAACCACTCCTAAAGACCACGAGAAGTCTGCTGTCCAACATCGGGGAAACACCACTCAGGAGAGTCCCAAGAAGAATTCCGAAAGATTTCGAAGGGATAGGCGTCAAATCAATACCATTGATGACAGCAAGGAGATGGGTACGGGTTCTTACTACTCGGGTAGTTGGGCTGAGCTGTTGTCTTCAGGAGAAGAACCAGAGCAGCAAGAGGCACACGATAGCTCAGATGATGATCTGTACACTGGAGGACAACAGACAAGAGATGGAGGATCGGTGAAGGGAGAAGGCAAGGCGGGAAAAGGCAAGAAGTAGAGGTGATTGAGCGTCCCTCTACTCGAGAGCGAGAAGCAGCAACTTTGTATTTGACGGATCTCAATATGCGCAAGGATATTGATAGCCAAACTGATTTGTTACGTTTCAATGCAAAAGTTCAAACTTCTCACTCCAAAACTCGCTCCGCCTACACCTTAATGGATCCTGGTGCATCTCACTGTTACATCGACTCGAAGTACGCTAAAAATCTTGGTCTGCCAATACGACCCGCAGGACACATGTCGGTTACCACAGCAGGCATCAAACACCCGCCAACCAATCGATACCAAGTTTGGTTTAAGGCACAGATACGAGGAATCACGGGAAATTACGCCGATATTTCAGGATGGTTTACCCTCTTTGACCTCAACGGAGTGTACGATTTGATCATTGGAAAGAACTGGGATTCAACAACACGCCATCTGGTGGATTCCAACAATGTGCTATACCTGTTACACTCGGATATCGAGCGGTTAGAGACAGCACCCGTGGAGACCTCGGCGGAGGAGACCAGAGGAGAGGGGAGCGGAATGCGGAAGGACTCTACTCCGGTCCTAGCCGCTGGGAAGCGAACCTC
>Ga0307516_10001568_pt1 | contig 31474 bp, 28 predicted proteins | sample 19_EM_MG_FD_203310 | JGI IMG/M metagenome (GOLD analysis project Ga0307516, IMG submission 203310) | Populus trichocarpa ectomycorrhiza microbial communities from riparian zone in the Pacific Northwest, United States - 19_EM | ecosystem: Host-associated > Plants > Roots > Unclassified | place... | reverse complement strand
CATCCAGCAGCTCGGTGCGAGGACCGACTTCGGCCTCTACCAGGTCGTGTGAGCGCGGCCCGAGAGACGAAGGGCCGCTCCCGAGGCTCTCGGTCCCCCTCGGGGGGGCGGGCTGAGCGCAGCTCAGACCTTGGGGGTCGACATCAAAGCTTCGAAATGCGCACCCAGTCGATGTAGAGGTGGAGCGTGTCGAACGCGTAGTCCATGCCAGGCCAGGGCGCCGGCCAGTTGCCGACCCAGAGTTGCGCCTTGTGCCCGTTGACGTGCTGGTCGGTGGACGTCTGCAGGACGCCGTCGACATACCAGGCCATGCGCCGCGGCCCGTTCTTGCCGTCGTACCAGTCCCAGCGGAAGACGTGGAACTCGCCGTCGAACGGATCGACTGTCTTCGACTTCCATTGGATGTAGGTCGCGTCCGAGTCCTTGTCCGAATGGCTCCAGGTGTTGAGCCCGAGGGTGCGCCGCCAGGTGGACCAGGCCGGGGGCGACGCCATGTGCGCCGGCATCTCGATGTCGATCTCGGTGTAGTTGCGCTTGGGCGGCGGATCGGTCAGGTTGTCGCTGTCGTAGTAGTTCCACATGCACGAGCAACCGTTCGGCCCCGGCAGCAGCTTCATGCGAGCTTCGTAGCGGCCGCCGCCGTACATCGCCTTGGTGATGATCAGCCCGCCCTGGCGGTGCGGCCCGGCATGCAGGTCGCCGTAGATCTTGGTGTCGACGACCGTCAGCGTCGTGCCGTGGTCGGCGTAGGTGCCCAGGTGCACGTTCTCTGGCCGCACCGGATACTGGTGCGCGATGTCGGTGTTGCCGACGATCCACTTCGAGGTGTCGATCGCACCGCCGCCGAAGTCGTCGCACAGCAGATGGCTACCCACGCAAGGGTCGGCTGCGGCTGTATCGGCATCCGCAGCGAACGCCGGCGCAAGCGGCGCTAGCAGACCGACTGACAGCGAGGCGAACCATTTGGCGGAGCGAAGCACATCGAGCGTTGGCAAGGCGGGTCTCCAGGCAAGTCGGCCCGCCTTCGGCGTGAGGCGGTGCCATCGATTTTGGGGTGCGGTGGTTCTTGCCGGTGCACGTGATGTCGTGGCCCGGGTAACAAATGTCGAGGTACGCAAGCGAAGGCTTGCCGGCACTAGACGAGCAGCGCCGCGACCTTGGTCAGCAGGTCGGACTTGGAGAACGGCTTGTCGAGCGAATCGCAGCCTGTGCCGTCGAGAAAGCCGCGCGCGTCCGGCGACAGCGTGTCGCCGGTGACGAACAGCACGCTGTGGCCGAGGGCAGGGTGGCGCGTCGAGATGTCGCGCCACAGCGTCGCGCCGTCCTTGTCGGGCATGCGCAGGTCGCAGACGATGGCGTCGAAGCGCACCAAGTCCAACATTTCCAGCGCGACCGCACCGGATTCAGCCGTTGCGACGTCGTAGCCGGCGCCCTCGAGCATCTCGCGCATCAGCTGGGACAGCTCGGGTTCGTCGTCGACCACCAGCACCCGCGCGAGCAGCGAGCTGCCCGGCTGCGGCAGCACCGGTGCGGCGTGTTCCGGCTCGGCAACGCCGCTGATCGGCAGGCTCAGGCGGAAGCTGGCACCACCGAGCGACGAGCCGGCTTCGAGCATCAGGTCGCCGCCGTGTGCACGCGCCAGGGAGCGTGACATCGCCAGGCCCAGGCCCGTGCCCACACCCTCGGGCTTGGTTGTGAAGAAGGCCTCGAACACATGCTGGCGCGCTGCGACCGACACGCCGGCGCCGTTGTCCTCGACCCGCAGCCAGACGCGTGGCTCGCGGTTGTCGCGCCGTGGCTCGACGCCGCTTTGCACCCGCACGCGGCGCTGGCCGTCCTTGCCGGCCAGGGCTTGCTGCGCGTTGATCAGCAGGTTCATCACGACCTGGCCGATCTCGTCGCTGTCGGCCATCACCGGCGGCAGGCTTTCGCCCAGGTCCAGCTCTTGCGCGATGTTGTGGGTGCGGTAGCCGTACTGCAGCATGTCGGCCGCCGCGCGCACCATCTCGTTCAGGCTGACGGGGCTGCGCTGCGAGGGCTTGCTGCGCGCCATGTTTAAAAAGGTACGCACGATGCGGCCGCAACGCTCGGCCGCCTTGCGGATGCGCTGCGCTTCACTGCGCAGCTCGGGCTCGTGGTCGCACTTTTCTTCGAGCAGGCTGGCACGGCCCATCACGATCGCCAGCGGGTTGTTCAGCTCGTGCGCAACGCCGGCGAGCAGGCTGCCCATCGCCGTCAGCTTCTCGCTCTGGCGCAGGGCCTCGCGCTGGCGCTCGATCTCCTGCGTCGCGTTGTAGACCTCGGTCATGTCGACCAGCGAGGCGGTGTAGTAGGCCTGGCCCCGCAGGTCGGTGCGCCACAGCAGCATCTCGACCGGAAACTCGCTGCCATCGGCGCGCATGCCGTGCAACTGCATGCGGCCCAGCTGCATCGACGACTCGCCGGCGCGCAGCCGTGCCAGGGCTTGCACATGCAGCGCATGGTGGCGCTCGGGCATCACCAGCGGGGCCATGCGCTGGCCCAGCGCATCGGCGCGCAGGCGCTGGAACATCGCCTCGGCTGCGGGGTTGAACTCGAGGATGCAGCCGGTCTCGTCGCTGACGATCAGCGCGGCGGGCGCGGAGTCGGCGAGCGCCGACAGCAACGTGGCGCTGGCGGGCCGGCCCGCCGGTTCAGCGCCGCTTGACGTCATGCGCCAGGGGCGCTGCCCGGCACGAAGACATAACCGACATTGCGCACGGTCTTGATCAGCTCGGGCTTGTCGGGGTTGCGCTCGATCTTGCGGCGCAGGCGCATCACCCGCAGGTCGATCGAGCGGTCGAACACGTCCCAGCCGCGGTTGTGCGCCTGCTCCATGATCTGGTCGCGGTTCAGCGGCCGGTTCGGATTGCGGGCGAACAGCGCCAGCAGGTCGAACTCGGCGGCGCTGATCTCGATGTCGGTGTTGTCGGGGGCCAGCAGGCGGCGCTCGTCGAGATCGAGCTGGCAGGCGCCGAACAACACGCGGCGCGGGCCGGGAGCGCTGCTCAGCGCCGGGGCCGGCGCTGCTGCGGCCACGGCGGGTGCTGGGCGCATGGCCGCCTCGGTGCGGCGCAGCACCGAGCGGATGCGGGCCAGCAGCTCGCGCAGGTCGAAGGGCTTGGGCAGGTAATCGTCGGCGCCGAGTTCGAGGCCGACGATGCGGTCGACCGATTCGCTGGCGGTGGTCAACATCACCAGCCCGATGGTCGGGTGGGCTTCGCGCAGCCAGCGTGCCAGCGACAGGCCGTTCTCGCCCGGCATGTTGATGTCGAGGATGGCCAGCGCCGGCGCCTGCTCGGCCACGGCCTGGCGTGCAACCGCGGCGTCTTCGGCCATGCGCACCCGAAAGCCGTGCCGGCCGAAATACTCAGCCAACAGCGAGCGCAACTCGGGCTCGTCGTCGACAACCAACAGCAACGGACTGACAGTGCCCTCGGCCTGGGGCATGGCGTGCACCTGGAGGTGGTGGAGCGCCGAGTTTATCGACAGCCTGCCGGGGCCGGCCGCGTCAGCTTGTAGCGACTCGTGAACGGCCAGGTTGAGCAGCATCGCGGCGATCAGGCAAAGGCCGCGGCCATCGCACTGGCGGCGGCCTGGGCTTGCAGGTGGTCGACGATTGCGGCGTTGACCAGCGCCTCGTGCGTCATCGGGCCCAGGTGGCCGGCGTTGGCAACCTCGTGGCGGCGCAGGCGCGGCAGGTCGGCCTGGGCCACCAGATCGGCCACGCGGCGCGCCGGTGCGCGGGTCTGGCTGCCGTGCATCAGCAGCGTCGGCATGGTCAGGCTGCCGAGCGGGCGGGCCGCCCAGCGGGCTGCGAACAGGGCTTCGAAATGGCGCGGGATGGTGGCGATGCGGCCCCGCACGGCTTCGCGCTGCGGTGCGCCCATCGCGTCCCAGCTACCGACGCCGTTCCAGTAGTCGACGAACTTGCGCGAGGCGCCTTCGAGGTCGCCGGCTTCGACGGCGATCGCCACGGTCCTGGCGGTTGCTTCGATCTCGGTCAGCGTGGCGTCGCCGGGCGACATCGCCTGGATCACGCCAAAGGCGACCGGCTCGTACAGCGTCAGCGAGCGCACCCACAGCGGCTGCATCAGCGCGACCTGCAACGCCACCGCGGCACCGTAGGAATGGGCCACCAGGTGCACGCCTTCGGGGGCCGGGCCGGCGTGGCGCACGGCATCGACCACCGCCAGCGCGTCCACTTCGAGCGTGTTCGGCATGATCTGCGGCCAGCTGGGGCTGCGGCCGTGGCCGTGCAGGTCGACCGACATGGTCTGCCAATGGTCGGCCAGCTGGCCGACCAGGCCGCTCCACTGGGCGCTGCTGCCGGTGCTGGAGTGCAGGCACACGACGGTGGCGCCATGGCCTTGTGCGCGCAGGAACAGCGACGCCGGCTTCAGCAAGGTGGACGACAGGGTGAAGGCATTCATTGGGGTTCCCTCCGGCGCTTTGTTGCGCCCGTGCCTTCACTGTCGCCAGCGCTTGTTGCATCTGCGCTTCGCCCAGCGGTCCGCGCTTGTTTCAATTGTTTCTGCAACAGCTTTTGTGTTAGGGAGTTATCTCACCCATCACTTTGAGAGGCGGACGCAAGTCCTTGCTTTTGAACGATATTCCGCGCACCGTACTTGACGTTTCACGGCTAAGTGACTGATTTCATTGAATTTTTCTTCGCGTTTCGTTGACCCTCGGGTCTGCGGTGAGATAAAGTGGGAGAAAGTGCAATTAAGTGGGTAATGGTGTCCTGGGTTCGGAAGTTCTGGATTCGGGTGTTCGAGGGTCATCGTGTCTGAGTTTGTGTTCCAAGGCGAATCAGCGCTTTCGCTGGACGGAAAGGGCCGGGTCACCGTGCCTGCCCGTTTCCGCGATGCGTTGGCCGCCTTGTGCGCTGGCCAGATGACCTTGACCAAGAGCCCCTCCCGTTGCCTGCTGCTGTTCCCACGCCCGGCCTGGGTCGAGTTCCGCGCCAAGCTGTTGGCGCTGCCGATGGAGGCCGACAACTTCCGCCGCCTGTACCTGGGCAGTGCGATCGATGTCGACATCGACAGCGGGTCGCGCGTGCTGCTGTCGCCCGAACTGCGCGGCTGGGCCAGGCTGGACAAGGAGCTGATGCTCGTCGGCATGGGCGGGCGGATGGAAATCTGGGACCGTGAGCGCTACCTGGCCAACGAGGAAGCCACGCTCGCCCAGCCGATGCCCGACGCGTTGCGCAACCTGGTCATCTGACGGTCATGGCCAAGTCGAAGTCAACGAGGGCGCCGCGGACCAGGCGTCCGGCCGATTCCCAACCGGATCCGTCCACCTTGGGCGGCGGTTTCCGCCACACCACCGTCTTGCTGAACGAAGCGATCGACGCGCTGGTGGTCGACCCGGCCGGCACCTATGTCGACGGCACCTTCGGCCGCGGTGGCCACTCGCGCCTGCTGCTGTCGCGCCTGGCGCCGACCGGCCGCCTGATCGCCTTCGACAAGGATCCGGAGGCGATTGCCGCCGCCACGACGGGCGAGGGCGCGATCAACGACCCGCGCTTCACGATCTGCCATGCCGCCTTCTCGCAGATGCGCGACCAGCTGACGGCACGCGGTGTCGAGCATGTCGACGGCGTACTGCTGGACCTGGGCATCAGCTCGCCCCAGATCGACGACCCGGCGCGTGGCTTCAGCTTCCGTTTCGACGGTCCGCTGGACATGCGCATGGACCCGACCCGCGGCGAAAGCGCCGCCGAATTTCTGGAGCGCGCCGACGAGCGCCTCATTGCACAAGTGGTACGCGACTATGGGGAAGAGCGGTTTGCTTCACCGATTTCAAAGGCGATTGTTGCTCGCCGCGAGAGCGGGAGTCCTCTTCGAACCACTGCCGAGTTGGCCGAGCTCCTGGCTCGTACGGTCAAGTCCCGCGAGCCGGGTCAGAGCCCTGCAACGCGCACATTCCAGGCTCTACGGATTTTCGTCAACGCCGAACTTGAAGAACTCGAACAAGGGCTGAGCGCCGCGCTCGCGCTGCTGGCGCCGGCCGGCCGGCTGGTGGTGATCAGCTTCCATTCGCTCGAAGACCGGATCGTGAAGACCTTCATCGCGCACGAAAGCCGCGAAGAGATCGACCGCCGCGCGCCGTTCGCGCCGCCGACGCGCGAGCTGCGGCTGCGCCCGCTGGCGCGCATCAAGCCCAGCGAAGGCGAGATCGCCGCCAACCCGCGCTCGCGCTCGGCGGTGCTGCGTGTGGCTGAGCGGTTGGGGGCGGACGCATGAGCCGCGCACGGCCGTTCCGAAGCGGCTCGTTCCCCCTTGGGGGGACGGCCCGCAGGGCCAAGGGGGCTGCATGACGAGGTTGTCGGTCATGCTGCTCATCGCGCTGGTGCTCAGCGGGCTGTGGCTCGTCAAGACGAGCTACGAGTCGCGCCGCCTGTTTGCCGAGATCGAGCGCGCGAAAGCCGAAGAGACGCAACTGGCGGCCGATGCCAAGCGGCTCGACACCGAGCGCCGCACCGAGGCCACGAACCTGAAGGTCGAACGTACCGCGCGTGAAAAGCTGGCGATGCGCCTGGCCACGCCGGACGTGACCGTCTATGTCAACGACAGCCGCCAAGCGCAAGACGCGTTGCTGCCCGCCCTGGGCGGCAGCGCCGCCGCCTCGCGACCGATGACTGTGGAGACCGCCCGATGAAGGCCGTCCAGCGCCAAGGCGCCCCCTCGTCGCACTCGGTGCGTGGCGTCAACTACTCGACCAGCCCGCTGCTGGCGTCCAAGACGCCGCCGTGGCGCAGCCGTTTCCTGGTCCTGCTGGTGGGGCTGGGCTTTCTCGCGCTGTCCGGCCGGGCGCTGTACGTGCAGGTGCTGGAGTCGGACTTCTTCCAGAAGAAGGGCGAAGAGCGCTACGCCTCGACCTTGCAGCTGCCGGCCAGCCGCGGCCGCATCCTCGACCGGCACGGCCAGGTTCTGGCGATCAGCGTCAACGCGCCGACGATCTCGGTCAACCCGCAGCAGTTCAAGGCCAGCGACGAGCAGAAGCGTGCGCTGGTCTCGCTGCTGCACATGCCGCTGAAGGAATTCAACGCCAAGCTCGACGATGGCGGCGCGTATGTCGTGCTGAAGCGCCAGATCGACGATGGCCTGGCGCAGCAGATTCGCGCGCTGAAGGTCAAGGGCCTGACGATCGAGCCGGGCTACATCCGCCGCTACCCGGAGAACGAGGCTGCCGCGCACGTGGTCGGCTTCACCGACATCGAGGACAAGGGCCAGGAGGGCATCGAGCTGACCTTCCAGCGCCAGCTGCAGGGCCATGGCGGCTCGCGCGGCGTGGTGAAAGACCGCCTGGGCCGTGTCGTCGAAGAGCTGGGTGAACCTGTCGACCCGCGCGACGGCCGCGACGTGCAGCTGACGATCGATTCGCAGGTGCAGGCGCTGGCCTACCAGCGCATCCGCGATGCCGTGCAGGAGCACAAGGCCAAGGCCGGCAGCGTGGTCGTGCTCGACGCGCAAAGCGGCGAGATCCTGGCGCTGGCCAACTACCCGAGCTACCTGCCCGGCGAGCGCCGCAACCTGACCGGCTCGCAGCTGCGCAACCGCGCGATCACCGATGTCTTCGAACCCGGCTCGACAGTCAAGCCGTTCATCGTCTCGATGGCGCTCGAGAAGGGCTTCGTCAAGCCGGACACGGTGCTCGACACGCGGCCGTTCAAGGTCGGCCCGCTGCTGGTCAACGACGGCTCCCACCAGCACGATGCGCTGACTGTCGCGCAGGTGATCCAGAAGTCCAGCAACGTCGGCACGGTCAAGATGTCGCAGCGGCTGGACAACAAGGAAATGGGCGAGATGCTGGCCGAACTGGGCTTCGGCACCAAGCCGCAGATCGGATTCCCCGGCGCGGCCACCGGCAAGCTGCGGCCGTGGAAGACCTGGAAGCCGGTCGAGAAGGCGACGATGAGCTACGGCTACGGCCTGTCGGCCTCGCTGCTGCAGATCGCCCGTGCCTACACCGCGATCGCCCGCGACGGCGAACTCGCGCCGCTGTCACTGATCAAGGGCGAAGAGGCGCTGCCGCCGGTGCGCGTCTTCGAGCCCGAGACGGCGCGCACGATGCGCCAGCTGCTGCGCGGCACCGTCAGCAAGGAGGGCACGGCACCGCTGGCCCAGCCGGTGGGCTATTCGGCCGGTGGCAAGACCGGCACCGCCGAGAAGCAGGAAGGCCGCGGCTACAACAGCGACAAGCACCGCGCCTGGTTCAGCGGCATTTCGCCGATCGACAACCCGCGCGTCGTCGTGGCGGTGATGATCGACGAGCCGACCGGCGTCTACTTCGGTGGCCTGGTGGCCGCCCCCGTGTTCAAGGTGGTGGTCGAGCAGGCGCTGCGCACGTTGAACGTGCAGCCCGACCTCGAAGTGAAGGCGCCCGTGTTGACCGTGCAGAACAGCAAGCCCGCCCGCGGCAAGCCGCTGGCCGTGGCCCGCGCCGACGACGCGGCCACCGGACAGGCCGCCCACTGAGCGCCATCGAGATCCCCATGCCCCTCACCCACCTGAAAAGCCCCGACGCCGCCGCTCGCTGGCTCAGCTCCTGGGTCACTGGCGCGCTGCGCACCGACAGCCGCCAGGTCCAGCCCGGCGATGCCTTCATCGCCTGGCCCGGCTACGCCAACGACGGCCGCCAGTACGTCAAGCAAGCGCTCGAACGCGGCGCCGCCACCTGCCTGGTCGAGCGCGACGGCATCGAAGCCTTCGGTTTCGAAGACGCGCGCGTGGCCACCTTGCCGCAGCTCAAGGCTGCCACCGGCGTGATCGCCAGCGCCTACTACCGCCAGCCCAGCGGCGCGCTGCGCGTGGTGGCCACCACCGGCACCAACGGCAAGACCTCGACCGCCTGGTGGACCGCGCAATGCCTGACACAGCTGGGCACCCGCTGTGGCGTGGTCGGCACCTTGGGCATCGGCGAGCCGCCGCAACCCGGTTCAAGCGATGGCGCGATCGAATTCACCGGCCTGACCACGCCGGACCCGGTGCTGCTGCAGCAAGGCTTTCGCCGCATGGCCGACGAAGGCTTCGGCGCCTGTGCGATCGAGGCCTCGTCGATCGGCATCGTCGAGCACCGGCTGGGTGGCACCGCGATCGAGGTCGCGCTGTTCACCAACTTCACGCAAGACCACCTCGACTACCACGGCAGCATGGAAGCCTACTGGGCCGCCAAGCGCGAACTGTTCGGCTGGCCGGGGCTGCGCTCCGCGGTGATCAACGTCGACGACCCGTACGGCGCGATGCTGGTCGCCGACTTGGCCGGCAAGGGCCCGCAGCTGTGGACGGTGTCGGTCACCGACGAGGCGCGTCTGCGCGCCGAAGGCGTGGCCTATCGCGATGGCGGCCTGGCTTTCGACGTGGTCGAAGGGCTGCAACGCGCGCCGGTCGCCAGCGGCCTGATCGGCGATTACAACGTCAGCAACCTGCTGGTGGTGATCGGCGGCTTGCGCGCCCTCGGCGTACCGCTGGCCGCCGCCGCGCGTGTCGCATCGCGTGTGACGCCGGTGCCCGGCCGCATGCAACGCGTGCTGGGTCAAACCAACACGCCTGAAGTGGTGGTCGACTACGCCCACACGCCCGACGCGCTGGAGAAGGCACTCGCCGGTCTGCGCCCGTTGGCCGAGGCCCGCGGCGGCAAGCTGTGGTGCGTGTTCGGCTGCGGCGGCAACCGCGATGCGGCCAAGCGCCCGCTGATGGGCGAGATCGCTGCGCGCCTGGCCGACCGGGTCATCGTGACCAGCGACAACCCGCGCCGCGAACCCGCCGCCGCGATCGTCGACCAGATCATCGCCGGCGTGCCGCGCCAGTCGGACAAGGTCGAGGCGCAGGTCGACCGCCGCGTGGCGATCCACCAGGCCGTGGCGGCGGCGCAGCCGAACGACGTGATCCTGGTCGCGGGCAAGGGTCACGAGGACTACCAGGAGATCGACGGCGTCAAGCACCCGTTCTCCGATGCCGCGGAAGCGACCATCGCGCTGGGGAGTCGCGCGTGAGCCGCCGGGCCGCTCCCAAGGCGAACTGCATCCCCTCGGGGGATCGAACGGGGCACGCCCTGGGCGAGGGGTCGGCATGACCGGAATGATGACGCTCGCACAGGCCCAGGCGATGCTGCCGGGTGCCCAGGTCGTGGGCAACCGCGGCCTGGCGTTTGTGCGCGTGCACACCGACACCCGCACGCTGCAGGCCGGCGACCTGTTCGTTGCGCTGAAGGGCGAGCGCTTCGACGCGCACGACTTCCTGGACGCGGCGCGCGTCTCGGGTGCCGTCGCGGCGCTGGCCTCGCACGGCATCGCCGAGGCCGGCCTGTCGGGCCTGCAGGTCGACGACCCGCTGCTCGCGTTGCAGACGTTGGGCGCTGCCTGGCGCCAGCGCTTCACGCTGCCGCTGGTGGCCGTGACCGGCAGCAATGGCAAGACCACGGTCACGCAGATGATCGCCAGCATCCTGCGCGCGGCGCATGGCGAGCAGTCGTTGGCAACCGCAGGCAACCTGAACAACCACATCGGCGTGCCGCTGACGGTGCTGCGCCTGAATACCGCCCACCGTGCCGCGGTGGTCGAGCTGGGCATGAATCACCCGGGCGAGATCGCCGAGCTGGCCGCGATCGCGCGGCCGACGGTGGCGCTGGTCAACAACGCCCAGCGTGAGCACCAGGAGTTCATGCACAGCGTCGAGGCGGTTGCGCGAGAAAACGGTGCGGTGATCGCTGCACTGCCAGCCGATGGCGCTGCAGTCTTCCCGGCCGACGACACCTACACGCCGCTGTGGCGCGAGCTGGCCGGTGAGCGCCGTGTGTTGACCTTCGCGGTCGACGCGCCCGCTGACGTGCGCGCCAGCGCGCACTGGCAGCTCGACCATTGGCAGGTGGGGCTGGACACGGCGACTGGCCGGGTCGATTTCTCGCTGCACATCGCCGGCCGACATAACGTCAAGAATGCTGCCGCTGCGGCCGCCTCTGCCTTGGCGGCCGGTGTGTCGCTGGACGCGATCGGGCAGGGCCTGGCGGCCTTCACGCCGGTCAAGGGCCGTTCGCAGGTCAAGCCGCTGCGCGTGGCCGGCCAGCCGCGCACGCTGATCGACGACAGCTACAACGCTAACCCCGACTCGGTGCGCGCTGCGATCGACGTGCTGGCGGAGCTGCCCGGCCCGCGCTGGCTGGTGATGGGCGACATGGGCGAAGTCGGCAACCAGGGCCCGGCCTTCCACGCCGAGGTCGGCCGCCATGCGCGCGACAGCGGCATCGAGACCATCTGGTGCGTCGGCGATCTGATGCGCCACGCGGCCCAGGCCGCCGGTGCGCGCCACTTCGAGACCGTGGCCGAGCTGCTGGCGGCGCTGGACGAAGCGCTGCCGTACGCGTCGGTGCTGGTCAAGGGTTCGCGCTTCATGAAAATGGAGCAGGTCGTCGCTGCCTTGCAGTCGGGAGGCACCCATGCTGCTTAGCCTGGCCCAGTGGTTGCAAAGCCAGTACCCCGAGCAGTTCGGGTTCCTGCGGGTGTTCCAGTACCTCACCTTCCGTGCGGTGCTGGCGGCGATGACCGCCTTGCTGATCGGCCTGGTCTTCGGACCCTGGGTGATCCGCCGGCTGACCGAGCTGAAGATCGGCCAGCCGATCCGCTCCTACGGCGTCGAGACCCACATCGTCAAGGCCGGCACGCCGACGATGGGCGGCGCGCTGATCCTGATCGGCATCGGCATGGCCACGGTGCTGTGGAGCGACTGGAGCAACCGCTTCGTCTGGATCACGATGCTGGTCACGTTCGGCTTCGGTGCGATCGGCTGGGTCGACGACTGGCGCAAGGTCGTGCTGAAGGACCCGGAGGGCATGGCCTCGCGCGAGAAGTTCTTCTGGCAGTCGATCATCGGGCTGGTGGCCGCGCTGTACCTGGCGTTCAGCGTGTCCGAGACCTCGAACCTGCGCGTGCTGGAGCTCTTCCTGCGCTGGGTCCAGAGCGGCTTCTCGAACGACCTGCCGCCCAAGGCGGACTTGATGGTGCCGTTCTTCAAGACCATCAGCTACCCGCTGGGCGTGTTCGGCTTCATCGGGCTGACCTACTTCGTCATCGTCGGCGCCAGCAACGCGGTCAACCTGACCGACGGGCTCGACGGCCTGGCGATCATGCCGGTGGTGCTGGTCGCCTCGGCGCTGGGCATCTTTGCCTATGTGACCGGCAACTCGGTCTACTCGCGCTACCTGCTGTTCCCCTACATCCCGGGTGCGGGCGAGCTGATGATCTTCTGCGCCGCGATCGCCGGTGCGGGCCTGGCCTTCCTGTGGTTCAACGCCTATCCGGCGCAGGTCTTCATGGGCGACGTCGGCGCGCTGGCGTTGGGCGGTGCGTTGGGCACGATTGCGGTGATCACGCGGCAAGAGATCCTGCTCGGGATCATGGGCGGCGTGTTCGTGATGGAAGCCCTGTCGGTGATGGTGCAGGTGGCGTGGTTCAAGTACACCAAGAAGCGCTACGGCGAGGGCCGGCGCATCCTGTTGATGGCGCCGCTGCACCACCACTTCGAGAAATCCGGCTGGAACGAGACGCAGGTCGTGATCCGCTTCTGGATCATCACGATGCTGCTGTGCCTGGTCGGCTTGGCCAGCTTGAAACTGCGTTGAGGGAGATCGAGTGAATCACTTGAAAGACCTCTCTGTGCTGGTACTGGGCCTCGGCGACTCGGGCCTGGCGATGGCGCGCTGGTGCGCCCGCCACGGCGCGCGGGTGCGCGTGTGGGACTCGCGCGAAGCGCCGCCGCAAGCGGCAGCGCTGGCGCTGGCCGCGCCCGAGGCCGTGCTGATGACCGGCCCGTTGCCGGCCGATCGGCTCGAAGGCACGGGTGACCTGACCGACGTGAAGCTGGTGCTGAAAAGCCCTGGCCTGGCACCTGGCGATGAGCGCATCGCGCCGCTGCTGGCGGCCGCGCGCGCCCGCGGCCTGGCTGTTCAAGGCGAGTTGGATTTGTTCGCCCGCGCATTGGCCGATTTGAAGGCCGAGCGTCGCTATGTGCCCAAGGTGCTGGCGATCACCGGCACCAACGGCAAGACGACGGTGACCTCGCTGACGGCGATGCTGGTCGCGCGCACCGGTGCCCGCGTCGCGATGGCCGGCAACATCGGCCCGACGATGCTGGACACGCTGTCCGCCGCGCTCGACCTCGAGCCGGAAGCGAAGCCGGCGGAAGAGGAAGTCACGCGGCCGCAGGCCTTGCTCGATGCGGCCGAGCGCGCCGCGTCGATCTCGGTGCCGGTGCAGGAGCCCGATCAGGCGACCGTGCCCATGCCGTTGGCGGACGACGCCAAGAACGACGACTACGACGACCGGCCAACGCTGCCCGGCGCATTCGTCGACGCACGGCCGCTGGACGACCGCACCGTGCCGATGCCGTTGGACGACGAGACCACCGGCCTGACGCCCAATTCGATCGACGTGCCGGTCGACGTGACCGGCGTGGCGAACACGGTGGACCTGACTGTCGACGTCAGCGGTGCGGCCAACCGCGTCGACATGCAGGTCGACGTCAGCGGCGTGGCGAACCAGGTCGACATGACGACCGACGTCAGCGCAGTGGGTGACAAGGTCGACCTGAACGTCGAGCTGAGCCTGAAGGAAACCTCGATCGACCTGCCGATGGGGTGCCAGGCCGCGGGCGACGACGAAGCGCCGCTGCAACTGGCCCCGCCGCCGCCGGCGGCGCCGGTGTTCGAGCATTTGCCCGAGGTCTGGGTGCTGGAGCTGTCCAGCTTCCAGCTCGACGGCGTGCGCGGCTTCGAGCCCAACGCCGCGACGGTGTTGAACGTGACGCAGGACCACCTCGACTGGCACGGCGACATGCCGGCCTACGCGGCGGCCAAGGCGCGCATCTTCGGCGAGCAGGGCCTGATGGTGATCAACCGCGACGACGCGATGGTCGAAGCCATGGTGCCGGCACCGGTGATGGTCAAGGGTGCCCGCGGCAAGGCGGCCAAGGCGGTCACGCGGCCGACGCTGCGTTTTGGTCTCGATGGGCCGCAGCGCCCGGGTGACTTCGGCCTGGTCACTGAAGGCGGCATGGCCTGGCTGGTGCGTGCACTGCCGGCTGACGAGACGATCAAGCGCCGCAAAGACGAAGACGAAGAGATCCACCTGCAGCGCTTGATGCCGGCGGATGCGCTACGCATCCGTGGCCGTCACAACGCGTCGAACGCACTGGCCGCCTTGGCACTGGCCACGGCCATCGGCTGCCCGCTGGCGCCGATGCTGCATGGCCTGCGCGAATACCGCGGCGAGCCGCACCGTGTCGCGCCGATCGGCTTTGTCGGTGGCATCGAAGCGGTGGACGACAGCAAGGGCACCAACGTCGGTGCGACGGTGGCCGCGTTGAACGGTCTCGGCGCCGACCGCGCCGGCAGCAAGCTGGTGGTCATCCTCGGTGGCGACGGCAAGGGGCAGGACTTTGGCCCGCTGGCGGCGCCGGTGGCGCGTTATGCCCGTGCGGTCGCGACGATCGGCAAGGACGCCGAAGCGATCGAAGCCGTGCTCGCCTCGACCGGCGTGCCGCTGCAGCGCCACGCGACGCTCGAAGCCGCCGTGCGCTGGTGCTACGCGCAGGCTCAAGGTGGCGACGCCGTTCTGCTGAGCCCGGCCTGCGCCAGCCTGGACATGTTCCGCAACTACGGCCACCGCGCCGAGGTGTTCGCGGCCACGGTGCGCGAGTTCGCTGCCGAACGCGGGGAGGTGCTCGAGTGACCAACCACACCGCGGCCGCCGCCCCGGGCAGCAGCTGGCGCCAACGCGTCGCTGCGCTGCTCGCCTGGCGCCCGCGTGCGGGTGCCGGCGGCGAGCGCCTGCCGATCCGCGACTGGGTTTCGGTTGGCAGCGGCAAGCCGACGACGGTGTCGGGCTTCGACCAGCCGCTGGCGTGGGTGGTGACGGCACTGCTCGCGCTGGGCCTGGTGATGGTGTATTCGGCTTCGGTCGCGATGCACGACAACCCGAAGTTCGCGAACTACGCGCCGACCTATTTCCTGAACCGGCAGGCGATGTTCATCGCGATCGGCTTCGTCGCCGCGCTGGTGACGCTGCAGATTCCGATTGCGGTCTGGGAGAAGTGGGCGCCGTGGTTGTTCGCTGCCTCGCTCGCCACGCTGATCGTCGTGCTGGTGCCGTTCATCGGCAAGGGCGTCAACGGTGCGCGGCGCTGGATCCCGCTCGGCATCATGAGCTTCCAGCCCAGCGAGCTGGCCAAGCTGGCAATCGCGATGTACGCCGCCAGCTACATGGTGCGCAAGATGGAGGTCAAGGAGAACTTCGTCAAAGCCGTGTGGCCAATGGCGGTGGCACTCGGCGTGATCGGCGTGCTGTTGCTGGCCGAGCCCGACATGGGTGCCTTCATGGTCATCGCCGCGATCGCGCTGGGCATCCTGTTCCTGGGCGGCGTCAACGGCCGCATGTTCCTGCTCAGCGTGATGGTGCTGGTCTGCGCGTTCGTGATGATGATCGCGTTCAGCGAGTTCCGCCGCCAGCGCATCTTTGCCTACCTCGACCCCTGGAACCCCGATTACGCGCAAGGCAAGGCCTATCAGCTGACCCATTCGCTGATCGCCTTCGGCCGCGGCGAATGGTTTGGCCAGGGCCTGGGCCAATCGATCGAGAAGTTGTCGTATCTGCCCGAGGCACACACCGACTTCCTGCTCGCAGTGATCGGCGAAGAGCTGGGCTTCATCGTCGTGCTGGCGGTGATCCTCGCCTTCTTCTGGCTGACCCGCCGCATCTTCGTGATCGGCCGCCAGGCGATCGCGCTCGACCGCGTCTTCGCTGGCCTGATGACGCAAGGCATTGGCATCTGGTTCGGCGGCCAGAGTTTTATCAACATGGGTGTGAATTTGGGGCTGCTGCCGACGAAGGGGCTGACGTTGCCGTTGTTGTCGTACGGCGGCTCCGGCGTATTGATGAACTTAGTGGCGTTGGCCATCGTTCTTCGCGTTGATCAAGAGAATCGCCAGATGATGCGGGGAGGGCGCACATGACGCGGCACCTCGTCATCATGGCCGCGGGCACCGGGGGCCACGTGATCCCGGGCCTCGCTGTTGCGCGCGAAATGCAGGCGCGCGGCTGGGCCGTGAGCTGGCTCGGCACCGAAGGCGGCATGGAGAACAAGCTGGTGCCGCCGAGCGGCATCGCGATGGACCGGCTGGCGTTCAGCGGCCTGCGTGGCAAGAATTTGCTGCAAACCTTGACCGGCGGCCTGCGCATGCTGAAGGCCTTCTGGGATTCGGCGCGCATCCTGCGTGCGCGTTCGGCCGACGCCGTGCTGGGCATGGGGGGCTATGTCTGCTTCCCGGGCGGGATGATGGCTTCGCTGCTGGGCAAGCCGCTGATGCTGGTCAACGCTGATGCCGGGCTGCTGCTGAGCAACAAGGCGCTGCTGCCGGTGGCCGACCGCGTGGCCTTCGGCTTCGACGGCCCGGCCGCAGCCAAGGTCAAACAGGGGCTTGTCACCGGCAACCCGGTGCGCGCCGAGATCGAGAACCTGGCGCCGCCCGAAGTGCGCTTCGAGGGCCGCAAGGGCCCGCTGCGCATGCTGGTGGTGGGCGGCAGCCTGGGCGCCAAGGTGCTCAACGAGATGGTGCCGGCGGCGCTGGCGCAGATGCCGCTGGAGCGCCGGCCGATGGTGATGCACCAGACCGGCACGGCCCACCTCGACGAGGTCCGCGGGCGCTACGCCACGCTCGGCGTGCAGGCCGAGGTGCAGCCCTTCATCGACGACATGGCCAGCTACCTCGAGGCTTGCGATCTGATCGTCTGCCGCGCCGGTGCGATCACGGTCAGCGAGCTCTGCGCCGCCGGCGTGGCCAGCGTGCTGGTGCCGCTGGTGGTCAGCACGACCGCGCACCAGAAGGACAACGCGGCCTGGATGGCCGACCGTGGGGCGGCACTGCATTTGCCGCAGGCCGAGCTGACACCACAGCGCCTGGCCGAGACGCTGCAAGAAATGGACAGGGGGAAGTTGCTGGCGATGGCTCAAAAGGCGAAAGCGCTGGCGCGTCCACAAGCGGCTGCCAAAGTGGCCGATGAGATCGAGAGGATGGCCAAATGCTGACCCCCAGGCTTGCAGCTTCGCCGCTTCGCCACCCCCCGAGGGGGCTCGCTTTCTTGGGGCGGCCCGGCGAAAGCGTGAAGCATGCCGTCAAACACATCCCCTTCGTCGCGAACGTGACCAAGCCACCGAAGGGTTGGCGCGGGGTGGAGGGCACGGCATGAAGCACGCCGTCAAGCACATCCACTTCGTCGGCGTGGGCGGCGCCGGCATGAGCGGCATCGCCGAGATCCTGCACAACCTCGGCTACGTGGTGTCGGGCTCCGACCAGTCGGACACGCCGACCACGCGCCGCCTGGCAGAGCTGGGCATCCGCGTCACGCATGGGCATGAAGCCTCGTACATTACCGGCGCGCAGGCGGTGGTGATCTCGACCGCGGTGAAGGGCGACAACCCTGAGGTGATCGCGGCGCGCGCGCACCGCATACCGGTGGTGCCGCGGGCAGTGATGCTGGCCGAGCTGATGCGCCTGAAAAAGGGCATCGCGATCGCCGGCACGCACGGCAAGACGACCACGACCTCGCTGGTGACCAGCGTGCTGGCCGAGGCCGGCGTCGACCCGACTTTCGTGATCGGCGGCAAGCTGAACTCGGCCGGCGCGAACTCGCGCCTGGGCTCGGGCGACTTCATCGTCGTCGAGGCCGACGAGTCGGACGCGTCGTTCCTGAACCTGATGCCCATCCTCAGCGTCGTGACCAACATCGACGCCGACCACATGGACACCTACGGCCACGACTTCGCGAAGCTGAAGCAGGCCTTCGTCGAGTTCGTGCACCGCATGCCGTTCTACGGCGCGGCCATCCTCTGTGGCGACGACCCCGGCGTGAAGAGCATCGTGCCGATGATCTCGCGCCCGGTCATCACCTACGGTTTCGGCGACGAGGTTCAGGTGCGCGCGGTCGACGTGCAGGCGCTGCCGGGCGGCCAGATGCGCTTCACCTGCGAGCGCCGCAACGGCGTCGCGATGCCGCCGCTGGCGATCACGCTGAACCTGCCGGGTGAGCACAACGTGCGCAACGCGCTGGCCGCGATCGCGGTGGCGACCGAGCTGGAACTGGCCGACGAGCCGATCGTGCGCGCACTGGCGCAGTTCAGCGGCGTCGGCCGGCGCTTCCAGCGCTACGGCGAATTGATGGCCAAGGAAGGCGGCCACTTCACGCTGATCGACGACTATGGCCATCACCCGGTCGAGATGGCGGCGGTGATTGCGGCGGCACGTGGTGCGTTCCCCGATCGGCGCCTGGTGCTGGCCTTTCAGCCGCACCGCTACACCCGCACCCGCGATTGCTTCGAAGACTTCGTCAAGGTGATGGGCCAGGCCGATGCGGTGCTGCTGACCGAGGTCTACCCGGCCGGCGAGGCGCCGATCGTCGCGGCCGATGGCCGTGCGCTGGTGCGCGCGCTGCGCGTGGCCGGCAAGGTCGACCCGGTGTTCGTCGACGACGTGACCGAACTGCCCGCCGAGATCTGCGGCTTCGCACGCGACGGCGACGTGGTGATCGCGATGGGCGCCGGCTCGATCGGCACGGTGCCGGCGCAGGTGGTCGAGATGGTGGGGGGTGCCGCATGACGGCCGTCGATGTGAAGTCCCTGGGCAAGGTCGCCGTGCTGATGGGCGGTGATTCGGCTGAGCGGCCGGTGTCGTTCATGTCGGGCAACGGCGTGCTGGCCGCGTTGCGCTCGCAAGGGGTCGACGCGCATGCGTTCGATCCGTCAGAGCGCAATCTGACGGAGCTGAAAACCGAGGGCTTTGCGCGTTGCTTCATCGCATTGCATGGCCGCCATGGCGAAGACGGCACGGTGCAGGGTGCGCTCGAGCTGCTGGGCATTCCGTACACCGGCTCGGGCGTGATGGCCTCGGCGATTGCGATGGACAAGGTGATGACCAAGCGGGTGTGGCTTGCCGAGGGCCTGCCCACGCCGCGGTACCGCCAGCTGGGGCTGGGCCAGCACGGTAACGAGGTCACGCGGTTGGTGCCGGACGATCTGGGGCTGCCCTTGATCGTCAAGCCAGTGCGTGAAGGCTCGTCGTTCGGCGTCACCAAGGTCCAGGGTTATTCGCAGATGCAGGACGCGGTGATGCTGGCGGCAGGTTTCGATGCTGACGTGCTGTGCGAAGAGTTCATCGACGGCGAAGAGGTGACTTGCCCGGTGCTGGGCGAAGGTGACTCGGCTGTCGCGCTGCCGGTCGTGGGCATCAAGGCTCCGGACGGCAATTACGACTACGAGCACAAGTACGTGTCCAACGACACCAACTACCTCATTCCGAGCGGCCTGCCGGCGCACGAGGAAGAAGAGATCCAGCGCATCGTGCTCAGGGCCTACCGCCTGCTGGGCTGCCGCGGCTGGGGCCGGGCCGACCTGATGATCCGCGCCAGCGACCGCAAGGCCTTTCTGCTCGAGATGAACACCTCGCCCGGCATGACCAGCCATTCGCTGGTGCCCAAATCGGCGGCGGCCGCAGGCCTGAACTACGAGCAGCTGTGCCTGCACTTGCTTGCCGGCGCAACGCTCGACAGCAGCAAGAAAGCGGGCGTGTGATCGAGATGGCCAGCACCGCCGCCAGCACCCTGCCGCCCGACGTGCGCATGATGAACGCCACCGCGCTGGCGATCATCGCGCTCGCCGGCACGGTGCTGCTCGGAGCCGGGGCGGCCTGGTTTGCGCGCCAGCCGGTGTTCGCTTTCCGCTCGATCCGCCTCGAAGGCGAGGTCACGCGCAACAGCGCCGCGACGATCCGCGCGAACGCGGCGCCGCGTTTGGCGGGCAACTACTTCACGCTCGATCTTCAGGCTGCGCGCCGTGCGTTCGAAAGCGTGCCCTGGGTGCGCCACGTGGTGGTGCAGCGTGTGTTCCCTAACCGTCTCGTGGTGCGGATGGAAGAGCACCACCCGGTGGCGGTGTGGAAGGGCGACGAAGGCAACGACCGGCTGGTCAACTCGTACGGCGAGGTCTTCGAGGCCAACCTCGGTGATGTCGACGAAGACAACCTGCCGGAGTTCGCGGGCAATGACGATGCCGCGGCCGCATCGGTGCTGGCGATGTACCGCCGGCTGCTGCCGGTGCTCAAGCCGCTGGATTTGGCGCCGACGCGCGTGGCGCTGTCGGACCGCGGCTCGTGGCAGCTCGAGCTCGACAACGGCGCTGAGGTCGAACTGGGCCGGGGCAGCGACGACGAGGTGGTGGCCCGCGTCGGGCGCTTCGTGCGCACGGTGACGCAGGTCTCGGCGCGCCAGCGTCGCGGTTGGGACCACGCCGACCTGCGCCATGCCGACGGCTATGCACTGCGATTGAAGGGCCCCCTGATGACGGCTTCGCTGCCGTCGCCCGCTGAAGGGGACGAGTCGGCTGACGGCAGCCCGGCGCCGAATCAACGGCCCGGTCGCGATGGTGGTGGCCAGTGAGCCGAACGAATGAGGGATAAGAACTGATGGCCAAGGAATACAAGGATCTCGTTGTCGGGCTCGACATCGGCACCGCCAAGGTGATGGCGGTGGTGGCCGAGGTCATGCCCGGTGGCGAGCTGCGTGTGGCCGGGTTGGGCGTGGCCAGCTCGCATGGCCTGAAGCGCGGCGTGGTCGTGAACATCGACGCGACGGTGCAGTCGATCCAGCAGGCGCTGAAAGAGGCCGAGATGATGGCCGCCTGCAAGATCGAACGCGTCTACACCGGCATCACCGGCAGCCACATCCGCGGCCAGAACTCGACCGGCATGGTGATCGTGCGTGACAACCGCGAGGTGACGCCTGTCGACGTGGCGCGGGTGATCGAGACGGCCAAGGCGATCAACATTCCGAACGACCAGCGCCTGCTGCTGGTCGAGTCGCAGGAGTTCGTGATCGACGGCCACGAGGTGAAGGAGCCGATCGGCATGAGCGGCAGCCGGCTCGAGGTCAAGGTGCACATCGCGACCGGTGCGCAGAGTGCCGCCGAGAACATCCTGAAGTGCGTGCGGCGCTGCGGGCTCGAGGTCGAGCAGCTCGCGCTGTCGCCCACTGCGTCCGCGGCCGCAGTGCTGACCGAAGACGAGAAGGACCTGGGCGTGGCGGTGGTCGACATCGGCGCCGGCACCACCGACGTCGCGATCTTCACCGGCGGCTCGATCCGCCACACGGCTGTCATTCCGATCGCAGGCGACCTGATCACCAGCGACATCGCGATGGCGCTGCGCACGCCGACCAAGGACGCCGAAGAGATCAAGGTCGAGTACGGCGTGGCCAAACAATTGCTGGCCGACCCGAGCGAGCAGGTCGAGGTGCCGGGCCTGGGTGACCGCGTGCCGCGCATGCTCAGCCGCCAGGCGCTGGCCGGTGTGATCGAGCCGCGGGTCGAGGAAATCTATTCGCTGGTGCACCAGGTGATCCGCGATTCGGGCTACGAGGAGCTGCTGTCCTCGGGCATCGTGATCACCGGCGGCACGGCGGTGATGCCGGGCATGGTCGAGCTGGGCGAGGACATCTTCCTCAAGCCCGTGCGCAAGGGCTTGCCGACCTATTCAGGTGCCTTGTTCGACATGGTGGCCAACCCGCGCTCGGCCACTGTGATGGGGCTGCTCGAAGAAGCGCGGCTGGCCCACACGCGCGGCCACAAGGCGGCCCAGCAGGCGGGTTCGGTGACGACGTTCTTTGGCAAGGCCAAGGACTGGCTCCTAGGAAATTTCTAGACGATTTTCAAGCGTTCTGACGCAAAGACGAGAGCCCCGGACACGGGGCCGGATCTTGGGACTCAACGGTAAACAGTACGGCAACTGCAACTAGACGACGGAGGTTCATATGGCCATCGAGATGATCGAAGAATTCGACCAAGGCACGCAGATCAAGGTGATCGGTGTCGGGGGTGGTGGCGGCAATGCCGTCGAGCACATGATCACGCAAGGGGTTCAAGGCGTGGAGTTCATCTGCGCCAACACCGATGCGCAGGCGCTCAACCGCAGTGCGGCGGCGGCGCTGGTGCAGTTGGGCACCACCGGTCTCGGCGCGGGCTCCAAGCCCGATGTCGGCCGCGGCGCGGCGGAAGAAGCGGTGGACCGCATCCGCCAGGCGATCGATGGTGCGCACATGCTGTTCATCACGGCCGGCATGGGCGGCGGCACGGGCACCGGCGCGGCGCCGGTGATCGCGCGGGTGGCCAAGGAGATGGGCATCCTGACCGTCGGTGTGGTGACCAAGCCCTTCGACTTCGAAGGCGGGCGCCGCAGCAAGCAGGCGGATGCTGGCGTGGCCGAACTGGAAGCCAATGTCGACTCGCTGATCGTGGTGCTGAACGAGAAGCTGCTGGAAGTGCTGGGCGACGACGTCACGCAGGACCAGGCCTTCGCGCACGCCAACGACGTGCTGAAGAACGCCGTCGGCGGCATCAGCGACATCATCCACATCCCGGGCCTGGTCAACGTCGACTTCGAAGACGTGAAGACCGTGATGAGCGAGCCTGGCAAGGCGATGATGGGCACCGCGATGGCGGGCGGCCCGGACCGCGCGCACAAGGCAGCCGAAGCGGCTGTGGCCTGCCCGCTGCTGGAAGGCATCGACCTGTCCGGCGCGCGCGGTGTGCTGGTGCTGATCGCCGCGGCTCGCTCGACCTTCAAGCTGGCCGAGAGCAAGAACGCGATGAACACCATCCGCCGTTACGCGGCGGAAGATGCGCACGTGATCTACGGCACCGCCTACGACGACACGCTGGGTGACCAGCTGCGCGTCACGGTGATCGCCACCGGCCTATCGTCGATCCGCCGCGCGCAGGCACCGCTGACGGTGATCCAGGCCCAGCCGCAGCTGCGCACCGGCACCGACAACCTGCCGCTGCTGAACAACCCGGTCAGCCATGGCGCCCCGGTCGGCGCCACATCGATGGCCACACCGACCACGATGCAGCAGCAGGACTACAGCCAGCTCGCTACGCCCAGCGTGTGGCGCACCGGCCGTACCCAGGCCGCGGCGAAGGTCGAGGCGTTGTCGAGCAACGGCATGGACGAGATCGAGATCCCGGCGTTTCTGCGCAAGCAAGCGGATTGATTGTTGGCCCCCACGGCCCCTCCCGGGGCCTGCCCCCCGAGGGGGCTCGCGCAGCGGACCGGCGTAGCCGGATCCGCGCACGCCACTTGAAACGAAGCGGGGCCACCCGGTAGGGTGACCCCGCTTCGTGCTGCCGCGAGCGTTGGCTCAGTCAGTGCTTCGACGGCCCAGGTTCATTTCGTGATTCCCTGTCCTGAAGGAGTTCGTGATGACTACGTCCCCTGCGGTTCAAGACACGTTGTCGTTGGTGGGGCGCGCCCTGCTGGCTTTGCTGTTCATCCCGGCCGGTTACGGCAAGCTCACCGGTTTTGCCGGCGTCGTGGGCTACATCGCGTCCAAGGGCGTGCCGATGCCGGAGGTCTGCGCGGCATTGGCGATCGCGGCCGAGCTGGGCCTCGGCTTGCTGTTGCTGGTGGGGTGGCAGGCGCGCTGGGCGGCGCTCGGGCTGGCCCTGTTCGTCTTCGTCATCACGCCCATCTTCCATGGCTTCTGGGCAGTGCCGCCTGAGCAGCAGATGATGCAGCAGCAAGCCTTCTTCAAGAACCTGGCTGCGGCCGGCGGGTTGCTGGTGGCAGCGGCCTTCGGCCCCGGGCGTTTCAGCGTCGACGGGCGGCGCACTCCGCACTGAACCTGCCGTCGCCCTACTCCGAAGGTGCCCGCAGGGCCACCGCCCACCCAGTGGCGTGCGCGGATCCGGCTTTGCCGGTTCGCTGCGCGAGCCCCTCGGGGGACAGCCCCCGGAAGGGGGCGTGGGGGCCTACTTCACCCGTTGTTTCTCGAGCTTGCGCGCGAGCGTGCGCCGGTGCATGCCGAGCCGGCGCGCGGTCTCTGAAATATTGAAGCCGGTCTCGGCCAGCATCTCGTGGATGCGCTCCCATTCGAGCGTCTTGATCGAGGTCGTGCGCTCCGTCAGCTCGACCTCGGCGTCACCTTGCTCACGTGCGAACGCGGCCTCGATGTCGTCGGTGTTGGCCGGTTTGGCCAGGTAGTGACGCGCGCCGAGCTTGATCGCCTCGACAGCGGTCGCGATGCTCGCGTAGCCCGTCAGCACGACGATCATCATCTGCTCGTCATGGGCGTGCAGGTGCTGCACGCAGGCCAGGCCTGAGCTGCCGCCGGCCAGCTTCAGATCGACCACCGCGTAGCCCGGCCGGTGCGTTTGCAGCAAGACCTTCATGCCTTCCAGGTCCGCCGCCCGCAGCACTTCGTAGCCGCGTCGCTCGAACGAGCGCGCCAGCGTGCGCGCGAAAGCGTCATCGTCCTCGACGATCAGCAGTTGGCGTTCTTCATGGCTCATTGGGTGTCCACTCGACGGGCATCAGCGAGCTCAGCGGCAGGTTGATGCTGACCTCGGCGCCGCCCTCGGCGCGGTTGCGGGCGGTGATGTGGCCGCCCAGCATGCGCGCCACGTTGACCGACAGGAACAAGCCCATGCCGCTGCCGGGCCGATTCTTGCTGGACTGGTAGGGCTTGCCGAAGAATTCGAGCATCGGCGCGGCGAAGCCGGGGCCCTGGTCCTGCACCTTCAGCACCAGCGTGTCGTCGCGGCAGCTGACGGTCAAGCTCAGCGGAGCCGACGGCGCCGCGTCGCGGGCGTTGTCGAGCACGTTGTCGATCATCTGCTTCAGCGCCACGTCGGAGATCAGTGGAACGTCCGGCACGCCGTCGCGCTGGTAGTCCAGCTGGTTGCCGGGGCGGGTGCTGCGCCAATGCTGCACCAGTTCATCGAGGAAGGCATGCAGCGTGGTTTCCATCGGCGCCTCGCCGCGCGTGCGGCCGGCCGACATCAGGATGCCGCTGACGATGGTCTTGCAGCGCTGGAGCTGGACCTGCATCTCCTCGATCTCTTCGCGCAGCTCCGGCTCGCCGGCGAACGGCGCCATGCGTGCCCAGTCGCCGAGGATCACCGACAGCGTGGCCAGCGGCGTGCCCAGCTCGTGCGCGGCGCCGGTGGCCAGCAGCCCCATGCGCACGATGTGCTCTTCTTCGGCGGCACGCTGGCGCAGCGCCGCCAGGCTGGCGTCGCGCTGGCGCAGGTTGCGGCTGATGCGGCCGATGAAGATGACCAGCAGCGAGGCCGTCAACAAGAAGCACAGCAGCAACCCGCCGATGTACTGAGACGACAGCACCGCGTGCGGCAAGTGCGGCACCGGCAGTGGCCGGTGCCAGCGGGTCAACACGACGAAGCCCAGGCTCGTGGCCGCGACGATGGCCCAGATGTAGCGTGGCTTCAACAGCACCGAGCCGACGGCCACCTGCAGCAGGTACAGGTAGATGAAGGGGTTGGTGATGCCGCCGGCATAGAACAGCTGTCCCGTCAGCACGCCGACATCGACCAGCATGCCGGCGAACAGTTCGCTGTTGCTGACCGGCAGCGACAACCGCCCTCGAAAGTGGCTGGCGACGTTGAACAGCGCCAGCGCCGCCAGCAGCGTCAACATCTTGACCAGCGGCAGGTCCACGCCGAGCAGGAACTCGACGGTCAGGATCGTCAGCAGCTGACCGGCCACCGCCAGCCAGCGCAGCTGGATCAGCTGCAGCAGGTTCTTGCGGCCGGCCAGGCGCTCGGGCGCGTTGCCGACTTCGCCGAGCGGCGGTTGACCGGGCGCGTCAGTGTCGGGCAGGGACAAGACCAGGGCCTCCAGCAAGGCTGCGCAAACGCCTTTCGTCGAGCACGAGGTACCCGAAGGCGCAAGCCGCCATCGCCGCCAGCGCGAACCAGGTGGCGGCGTAGACGCGGTGATTGTTGCTGAAGTGAACGACAGTCAGGCCAGCACGTGGCCAGCCGTGGGTGGCCGCGTGGGGCGCGACCTCGTCGACGAAGTAGGGCGCGAGCGCGGGGCCCAGTTGCTGCGTCGCCGCGATGGCCGCGACATCGCGCGAATACCAGCGGCCGTGGGCTGCATCGTTGTCGCGCAGGAAGCCGCCACCGGGCTCGGAAAAGCGCAGCAGGCCGGTGATGGTCTGGTCGCCTTGCGGGGCCGCGGTGTCGTGCAGGGCTTGCTCGCGCAACTCGGGAGGCACGAAGCCGCGGTTGACCAGCACCCAGTGGCCCTCGTCGCTGCGCAGCGGCGCCAGCAACCAGTAGCCAGTGCCCAGTTCGGTGGTTGCGGCCACCAGCGTGCTTTTCTCATGCGCGAATTGGCCGTGCACCGTGACGCGGCGGTACTCGTCGGCGTCGCGGCTCATGGCCGCCCACTCCGCCGAGCCAGGGGCCGGTGCGGGCTTCGCGTGGCGGTGCTGCTCGACGCGAGCGATCAGGCCTTCTTTCCAGGCCAGCCGATGTACTTGCCAAGTGCCGAGGGCCACGAAGCCGGCGAACACCAGCACGAGCGCCGCCAGCCACGCCGCCAGACGGCGTGCACTGCGCGGAGCGGGCCGGCCGTGAATTGATGGGGCACCCACGGGCCTATGGCCCGGCCCCTCCGAGAGGGAATGAGCCCCTTCGGGCGGCCGTGCGGGGCTCATGTCACGGCATGTTGCGCATGAGCTGCGGGTCGGCCGCCGGCATCATGTTGGTGTTCAGGTGGTACATGACCCAGATCGAGCCGGCCAGCATGATGACGACCAGCGCGGCGGTGAATGTCAGTGCCAAAAGCGACCAGCCGCCTTCGACCTTCGCGTTCAGGTGCAAGAAGTAGACCATGTGGACGACCATCTGCACGGCGGCAAAACCGAGGATCACGAAAGCCGTGACCTTGGGCGACGACATCACCTTGCCCGTCACCAGCCAGAACGGGATCGCGGTCAGCACCACCGACAGCAGGAAGCCGACCAGGTAGCCCTCGACGGTGGCGTGGTAGCCGCCGTCGTCATGGTGATGGTCGTGTGACGCTGCGTGTTCGTTGCTCATTGCAGGGCCCCCATCAAATACACGAAGGTGAAGACGCCGATCCAGACGACGTCGAGGAAGTGCCAGAACATCGACAGGCACATCAGCCGGCGCTTGTTTTCAAGGGTGAGGCCGAGCTTGCGCACCTGCACCATCAGCGTGACCAGCCAGATCGTGCCGAAGGTGACGTGCAGGCCGTGCGTGCCGACGAGGGTGAAGAACGACGACAGGAAGGCACTGCGCCAAGGGCCTGCACCTTCATGGATCAGGTGCGAGAACTCGGTGAGCTCCAGCGTCAGGAAGCCCAGGCCGAACAGGCCGGTGATGGCCAGCCAGATCAGCACGCCGGTCTTGCGGTTGTGCTGCATCGCGATCATCGCGAAGCCGTAGGTGATGGACGAGAACAGCAGCAGCGCGGTGTTCGTCGCGACGATTGGCAGATCGAACAGGTCGGCGCCCGACGGGCCGGCGGCGTAGTTGCGGCCCAGCACCGCGTAGACAGCGAACAGCACTGCGAACAGCAGGCAGTCGCTCATCAGGTAGAGCCAGAAGCCCAGCAGCGTGCCTTGCGGCGGGTGGTGGCTGCCGTCGTCGTAGAAGACTGGCGCGGCGGCGGCCGCAGGAGCCGGTGACAGGTCGAGGGTGGTTGCGCTCATGGGTGAAGACCTCAGGCGGCGGCCAACGCTGCGGTGCGGGCCTCTTCGCTGCGCGTCACCGCGTCGGCCGGGATGTGGAAGTCGCGCTGGTAGTTGAAGGTGTGCACGATCGCGGCACCGACGGTGGCGACGAAGGCCAGCGCCGCCGGCAGCCACATGTGCCAGATCAGGGCGAAGCCGCACGCGGTGGCGAGCATCGCGATCACGAAGCCGGCTGCCGTGTTCTTCGGCATGTGGATCGGCTTGAAGCCGCTCGTCGGGCGCTGGTGACCACGCTGCTTCATGTCGTACCAGGCGTCGTTGTCGTGCACGATCGGCGTGAAGGCGAAGTTGTAGTCCGGCGGCGGCGAGGCTGTCGACCATTCCAGCGTGCGGGCACCCCAGAGGTCACCGGTCGTGTCGCGCAGTTGCTCGCGTCGCAGGATGCTCACGGCGATCTGGACCAGGAACGCGGCAATGCCGAAGGCAACGATCACCGCGCCGATGGCGGCGATGACGAACCAGATCTGCAGCGACGGGTCGTCGAAGTGGTTCATGCGGCGCGTGATGCCCATCAGGCCGAGCACGTACAGCGGGGTGAAGGCGACCCAGAAGCCGACGAACCAGCACCAGAACGAAACCTTGCCCCAGAACGCGTCGAGCCGGAAGCCGAAGGCCTTGGGGAACCAGTAGTTGATGCCGGCGAAGGCGCCGAAGACGACGCCACCGATGATGACGTTGTGGAAGTGCGCGATCAGGAACAGGCTGTTGTGCAGCACGAAGTCAGCCGCCGGCACCGCGAGCAGCACGCCGGTCATGCCGCCGATCGTGAAGGTGACCATGAAGCCGATGGTCCACAGCATCGGCACGTCGAAGCTGATGCGGCCGCGGTACATCGTGAACAGCCAGTTGAAGATCTTCGCCCCGGTCGGGATCGAGATGATCATCGTCGTGATGCCGAAGAACGAGTTCACGCTGGCGCCCGAGCCCATCGTGAAGAAGTGGTGCAGCCACACCAGGTACGACAGGATCGTGATCACGACAGTCGCATAGACCATCGACGCGTAGCCGAACAGGCGCTTGCGGCTGAAGGTCGAGACGACTTCCGAGAAGATGCCGAACACCGGCAGCACCAGGATGTAGACCTCGGGGTGGCCCCAGATCCAGATCAGGTTCACGTACAGCATCGCGTTGCCGCCGAGGTCGTTCGTGAAGAACGCGGTGCCGAGGTAGCGGTCAGCGGTCAGCAGCGCCAGCGCGGCCGCCAGCACCGGGAAGGTCGCGACGATCAGCACGTTGGTGCACAGCGACGTCCAGGTGAAGACCGGCATCTTCATCATCGTCATGCCCGGCGCGCGCATCTTGATGATGGTCGCGATCAGGTTGATGCCCGACAAGGTCGTTCCTATGCCCGCCACCTGCAATGACCAGAGGTAGTAGTCGACCCCGACATCCGGGCTCTGCAGCAGGCCCGACAGCGGCGGGTAGGCCAGCCAGCCGGTACGCGCGAACTCGCCGACGAACAGCGAGATCATCACCAGCACCGCGCCGCCGGCGGTCATCCAGAAGCTGAAGTTGTTCAGGAACGGGAAGGCCACGTCGCGCGCGCCGATCTGCAGCGGCACCACGTAGTTCATGAAGCCGGTGACCAGCGGCATCGCGACGAAGAAGATCATGATCACGCCGTGGGCGGTGAAGACCTGGTCGTAATGGTGCGGCGGCAGGAAGCCCGCGCTGTCACCGAAGGCCATCGCCTGCTGGGCGCGCATCATCAGCGCGTCGGCAAAGCCGCGCAGCAGCATCACGACACCGAGCACGATGTACATGATGCCGATCTTCTTGTGGTCGATGCTGGTGATCCAGTCGCGCCACAGCGGGCCCCAGAGGCGGAACTTGGTCAGCGCTGCCAGCATGGCCAGGCCGCCGAGCGCGACCATGGCAAAGGTGGCCACGAGGATCGGCTCGTGGTAGGGCACGGCCTCCAGGCTGAGGCGGCCGAAGATCAGGGTGCTCAAGTCGGTGGACATCGGGGCTCTCGTGCCGGCGTGCCATGGGGCCCGCCGGCGAAACGGGTCAAGGCTTGGCGGTCGGGGCGGATGTGCCCAGCAGGTTGGTCGGCGTGCACAGGCCGGCGACGACGGTGCGTTCGGTGGCGCCGGCTTCGTTGCGCCAGGGCTGGCGCAGCAGGCCCGGGATGCCGGCCTTGCCGGTGCCGCCGGTGGCGTCGATGGCCATCATCTGATTCAGGCACATCTTCTTGCCGTCGACGCAGCGGTTGACGATGGCGCCGAACAGGCCCGCCTCGACGCTGGCGTAACGCTGCACCGGTACGCGCTCGCTGGGCTGTTCGAGCTGCTGGTAGACCGTGCCATCCAGCTTGCTGCCTTGCTTCTGGTTGGTCGCGACCCACTGCGCGAAGTCTCCGTCCGACAGGCCGAGGAAGCGGAAGTGCATGCCCGAGAAACCGGCGCCGCTGTAGTTGGCCGACAGGCCTTCGTAGTCGCCGGCCTTGTTGATGACGGCGTGCAGCTTGGTCTCCATGCCCGGCATCGCGTAGACCATGCCGGCCAGTGCCGGGACGTAGAACGCGTTCATCACGCTCGACGAGGTGATGCGGAACTGGATCGGCCGGTCGACCGGCGCGGCCAGTTCGTTGACAGTCGCGATGCCCTGCTCGGGGTAGAGGAAGAGCCACTTCCAATCGAGCGCGACCACTTCGACGACCAGTGGCTTGACGTCGGCCGCCACGGGGCGCTGCGCGTCGATGCGGTCCAGCGGGCGGTACGGGTCGAGCTTGTGGGTGCTGATCCAGGTGATCGCGCCCAGCGCGATGATGATCAGCAGCGGCGCGCCCCAGATGATCAGCTCGAGCCGGGTCGAGTGGTCCCAGTCGGGCGAGTAGGTGGCCTCGGTGTTCGTTTGGCGGTAACGCCAGGCGAAGACGAACGTCAGCGCGATCACGGGTACGATGATCAACAGCATCAGCAGCGTCGAGGTGACGATGAGTTGGGCCTGTTGGGCGGCAATGTCGCCATGGGGCTTCATCACCACCATGTCGCAGCCGGTGAGGCCCAGTGCGAGGCCGGTCAGCCCGAGGCGGGCCGCCAGACTGCTGGAAAGAAAGCGAAGCAGGTTCATCAGGGTTACCGAGCGCGCGGGAAAACGCCAGTTGCGCAGCGAGCCGGAATCTATCCTGATTGATCCAAATCAACGATTGGACAATTTGTCCCAGCCCCCGTGACACAGCCCTTTGCCTCTGCATCTGCCGCCGCCACGTTGCCAACTTTTCACGCTGCTGCCACGTCCCCGCCTGGTTCTTCCGGCCCTGCCGATACCGATGTCGCCCCGGGTGACATCGCCGTCGGCGTGGTGATCGGGCGAGCGTCGGAATACTTCGACTTCTTCGTCTACGGCATTGCGTCGGTGCTGGTCTTCCCGTCGGTGTTCTTCCCGTTCGCCAGCCGGCTGCAGGGCACGCTGTACGCGTTCGCGCTGTTCGCCGTTGCCTTCGTCGTGCGGCCGGTGGGCACCGTGGTCAGCATGCAGATCCAGCGCCGATTCGGCCGCAGCGCCAAGCTGACGGTCTCGCTGTTCCTGCTGGGCAGCTCGACGGTGGGCATGGCGTTGCTGCCGGGCTACGAACAAGCCGGGTCGGCGGCGATTGCCTTGCTGATGCTGTGCCGCGTCGGCCAGGGCCTGGCCCTGGGCGGTTCGTGGGACGGCCTGCCGTCGCTGCTGGCGCTGAACGCACCGGAAGATCGCCGCGGCTGGTACGCGATGCTGGGCCAGCTCGGCGCGCCGATCGGCTTCTTCGTCGCCTGCGGCGTCTTCGCCTACCTGTGGGCCAACCTGTCGTCGCCGGACTTCCTGACCTGGGGCTGGCGCTACCCGTTCTTCGCC
>Ga0307516_10001566_pt1 | contig 31481 bp, 32 predicted proteins | sample 19_EM_MG_FD_203310 | JGI IMG/M metagenome (GOLD analysis project Ga0307516, IMG submission 203310) | Populus trichocarpa ectomycorrhiza microbial communities from riparian zone in the Pacific Northwest, United States - 19_EM | ecosystem: Host-associated > Plants > Roots > Unclassified | place... | reverse complement strand
GCCACCATATCGGGCCTGTTATTCTCGACTCCTTTGAAGGCGATAACGGAATGCAGGAAGACGGCGGGCTGGGTCACTTTTGTCTGCCGGAGATCTTGTTCACTGCCGTTGAACATGATATCGGAAATGCGAAATCCAAGTATTTCATTAGCCTGCTCGAATAGTTTTTTCGCAAACGCACTATTCTCATAAAGGCTTTTTCCCATCCCGGGGAATTGAGATCCCTGTCCCGGGAACACATACGCATGTTTCATACTCATTGGGGTTAAAGGGCAAATATGCCACAAAGGTACGAGTTAGCAAAAATTTTTTGCCGCCGGAAATACAGCGGCCATCAATGTAATTTCGAAGAGATCAGTTTGGTGAATTCACTGCGGGTCTCATTCTTTTCAAACTCTCCCCAGAAGGCCGAAGTAGTAGTGACGGAGTTTTGCTTCTGCACTCCGCGCATCATCATGCACAGATGGGAAGCTTCGATCACGACGGCCACTCCCAGCGGGTTGAGCGTTTCCTTAATGGCATGCAGGATCTGCGTGGTAAGCCTTTCCTGCACCTGCAGGCGACGCGAGTAGACATCCACGACCCGGGCGACCTTGCTCAGCCCCGTGATCCACCCGTTCGGGATATAGGCCACATGCGCCTTCCCGAAAAAAGGCAGCATATGATGCTCGCAGAGGCTATACAATTCTATATCCTTGACGACGATCATTTCGCTGATGTCTTCGTGGAACTTCGCGGAATTTAAAATAGCATGCGCATCCAACTGATACCCCTGGGTAAGGAACTGCATCGCCTTGGCCACCCGTTCGGGGGTCTTCAACAATCCTTCCCTTGCCGCGTCCTCTCCCAGCAAATGCAGGGATTCCCGGTAGCCTTCCGTCAATGCTGATGTGGTCTTCTCGTCGTATTCTTCTACTTTCTTATAGGCCATGAATGGAGATTTTAAAATGAAACGGGGTATTCGACAAAGTTTCTTTCGGTCTCGTATAATCGCACTTGTACTTGCAGGGCGGGGTCGATCTTTGCCCGCAGCAGGTCGTAGAGTACGCGGACGATATTTTCAGCCGTGGGATTGAGCTCTTTAAAATACACGGTATCCAGGTTGAGGTTCTTATGATCGAAATTCTCTATCACCTGCTCCTTCATGATCCGCGACAATACCTTCATGTCCATCACATAGCCTGTCTCCGGATCGGTCTCGCCCACCACTTTCACGACCACTTCATAATTATGACCGTGATAATTGGGATTGCTGCATTTCCCAAACACTTCGGCATTTCTGGCGTCACTCCAGGAAGGATTGAAAATGCGGTGTGCCGCGTTGAAATGCTCTTTCCGGTAAACAGCTACTCTTTTATCCATAACTTTTTTTTACCCAAAATATTCCACGAAGATCCTGGGCGTTTCATATAATTTGATACAATGCAAATGAACCTCCGGTGGTAAATGCGGGACCAGCTGATCCCAGATACCCACTGCAAGATTCTCCGTCGAGCAGAGTTTCCCCGTCATAAATCCGACATCCAGGTTAAGGTTCTTATGATCCACCTCTTCAATGATAAACTCTTTTATGATCTCGCTCAATTTCTTCGCATCGAATAAAAAGCCGGTATCGGGATCCGGGTCGCCTTTGATCGTCACGTACAACTCATAGTTATGCCCATGCCAGTTCTCATTGGCGCATTTGCCAAACACCGACTCATTCCGTTCCCTGCTCCATCCCGGATTAAACAACCGGTGTGCCGCATTAAAATGTTCTATCCGGGTCAAGTACACCATACTCCTTGTTGTGCACCGGAATGTTTTATCCTGAAAATTTAACCCATTCCGGTGCACGGCTAATGATGGGCTTTCAGCCAGCGGACGTCTGTCCGCTTTGGAAAAAATTTTGCGCAAAGTTAATACATACTTCAGGATTGTCAATGATTACAGATATTTGCAGTATGATGATCCTGCTGGCAGCAGCCACAACGCTTGAAATTCAGCCTGCTATTGATTTCCTGGACACCCCCTCTTCCCGGACGGACGGACATGAGGTCACCGTGCTGACCACCGGGGTAGGCTCGGTAGCCGCCACCTATGCCCTGATGCGCAAGATCGGGCAGCGCCGGCCGGACCTGGTCATCCAGGCCGGGATCGCCGGTGCATTTTATAATCCATCGTCTTCCCCCATTGTAGGTCCAGGCAGCGTACTGGCCATCAAAGAAGAGATCCTTGCAGACCTCGGCGTATGGGAAACCGGCAGTTGGAAGACCCTTTTCGATCTCCGGCTCATCGGCCAGCATGATCCCCCCTTCTTCGGCGGCCTCCTGATCAATCCCTATCAACCATTACTCACCCTGTCCGGGTTACCGGCGGTAAGAAGCATCACGGTGAATGAGATCACGACGGACCCCGAACGCATCGGATGGATACAACAAAATTGGGCCCCCGTTGTTGAGAGCATGGAAGGCGGGGCCCTGCACTATGTATGCCTGCAGGAGCAGATCCCCTTCCTGCAGATCCGTTCCATCTCCAATCCCGTCGGCGAAAGGGATAAGACAAAATGGGAGCTCCGCAAGGCCGTACAGCACCTGAATGAACAACTGATCGCGCTCTTCAAAAATTTGAAGGGAATAAACTCAATCGCATGAAATTTACCCTGGGCTTTAGTCCCTGTCCCAATGATACTTTTATTTTCGATGCCTTGGTCAATAGAAAGATCGATACGGAAGGCCTTGACTTCGATGTGCAACTGGAAGATGTGCAAACGCTCAACCAATGGGCCCTCGCCGGCAAACTCGATATCACGAAGATCAGCTATGGCGTCTGGCCCCTGCTGATGGGGCACTATGATCTGCTGGATGCGGGAGGAGCGTTAGGCAAAGGCGTAGGTCCCCTGCTGATCGCTAAGCAGTCGATGACCCACGCGGAGATCGTTCAGGGCCGCATCGCCCTGCCCGGTGAACATACAACCGCCCATATGTTATTCTCCCTCGCCTTCCCCGAAGTCGCGCATAAGGAATTCATGATCTTCTCCGGGATTGAGGAAGCCGTACTCAGCGGTCGCGTGGACGCCGGCGTGATCATCCATGAAAATCGATTCACCTACCAGCAAAAAGGATTGGTGAAACTCATAGACCTGGGAGAATTCTGGGAATCCGAGACAGGCTATCCCATTCCGTTAGGAGGGATCGTACTCCGCCAGGATTTGAACAGACCTGGCGTACAGCAATCCGGGGAGTTATCAGAAAAAATCAACAGGCTGATCCGGAAAAGTCTTGAATACGCTTTTGCACGCTATCCCGAACTCCCGGATTATGTACGGCGGCATTCACAGGAAATGGAAGAGCAGGTGATGCGGCAGCATATCGATCTGTATGTCAATAATTACTCTTTATCCCTCGGTGAGGACGGGAGAAAGGCCGTCCAAAGACTGATGGGGTATTTTTGATTGCTGATTTTTAGATTTTGGGAGCTTGCTCCATAAGAGTTTCCCGCAGGAGGCGGTGCAGGGCCAAGGTCATTTCTCCCCCGGGATAGACAGTCCGGCGAAAACGCCCCACCGGTCGGATCCCCCGTATGGCATTGGTAAGGAAGACCTCTTCGGCCTCCTCCAGGTCTTCCGGGGTCGTCTCCTTCTCCTCTACCGGTAATCCCGCCCCGATGGCAAGGCTGATCACAAAGCGTCTCATTACGCCCGCAACACAGCCCTCGGACAAGGGGGGCGTATAGATCCGCCCGTCCCTGCAATAGAAAACATTGGAGATCGAGCTATCGGCGACCCTGCCATTACTATTAAGCACCAGGCAATCCCCCAGCCCTTCCTGGCGGGCATAACGCGCGGCCATGCTATACAACAGGTAATTATTCGATTTGAGATGGGAAAAGACATCGCAGGATTTCCGGCCCCCGGGGAACAGATCGATGACCAGGCCCTCCCCCTGCCCTTGTTGCGGTGCCTCCTCAGGATTCCCCCAGGCTTCCAGGGGGGCAGATTGGATAATAGTCTCCGGCCGCCCCTCTTCATCGCCCCGAAATACAACGAGACGGACCCGGGCATACCCGGAATGACCGTTCTTTTCGCAAAGCTCCCGGATCGCCACAGAAAATTTCTCAGCCGTAAGGGAAGGGGTCGGTATAAATTGGAGGAGCCGGAGCCCGGCCAGCAATCGTTCGAAATGAAGATCGCCCAGGATCAGCCGGCCATTCATAGCCCGCATGGTCTCGAAGAGCCCGTCCCCATAACGGAAACCCGGGTTGTCGGCGCTAAGGATGGCTTCTCCTGATGGGAGGAAAGCCCCGTTAAAATAGATGAAATGGCTCACACTGCTTGCACTAAATGGTCGTTCAAACTGCCCGGGTCGATCCTGCGATCCTACTGTTGGACGATGATCCCGTTCTTTACCGCGTACATGACCAGACCTGCCATGGATTTGGCGCCTGTCTTGGTCTTGAGTTTATCCCGGATGGCCTCCACGGTGCGGGGGCTGATATCCACGATATCGGCAATTTCCTTGGTAGTCTTCTCTTCGCACATCAGCTTGAGCACGGTCAGCTCCTTTTCGGTGAGATTGACATCCTGCGGGGCCCCTAATTCGGGCCTTTTGGTACGCAAGCCGGTCAATAATGCTTTATTAGTCAACTCATTGAAGAAAAATTCCTGTTCATAACAGGTCTTGATGGCCTGGTAGATCGTCTCGGAATCCGAATTCTTGGTGAGATAGGAATTAGCCCCGATCTCCATTAGCTTGGAGATCATGGAATGATCGTTGTGCATGGAAAGGATGATCACCTTGACATGGGGATATTCCTTCCGGATCTCCGGGAGGGTCTGGATACCGTCCATGATCGGCATCTGAATATCGAGTAAGATCACGTCGGGTTCGATATGCTTCAACAGGTTCAGCAGTTGCATCCCATTATCGGCCTCGGCGATCAGTTCAACGTCTTTTTTAACGGCCAGCGCCGTCTTCACGCCTGCCCGGAAAAGGGCATGATCGTCTGCTATCGCTACTTTAATGGCCTGGTCGTCTGGTTTTTTCATACGATTATCTAATTTATCAGAACGGGTCTCACCGCGGTTGGAGACCCGGTACAAAATGAAACAAAAATTGCAACACTTACTATAGGAAATTTACGAAATAACCTCATTGCGGAAACTACGGAAATACGAATATAAGCTGTTTTTTTACTATAACGAATTGGAAATTATACCCATCCCCTGTTCGTTAATCTACTAGTTTTACCCGTAAAACCCGAATAATTAAAATCGGGCAAATCTGCTCTTGTCCACATAGTTATCAACATCTACTTTTGTTATACAAGTTGATTGACGAGGATTGTACCTCAAACCGTCCAATGTCCTAGAAACCGTCCAGAAAGATTTTCAATATCCAATGAAGCCCGGAAAAATCCAATGTCAATCAACTTTTTTTAAGCCAATTCGATCCAATCCTATAGATCCACTTATCCAGGTTCCTATGAAAACTACCGGTTCCATCATCCTATGAAACCCGACTGAGTATCCAACTGTGAAAAACCGATCCAACGATCCTCCTGTGAAGTCCGCCGTTTTTATCCAATATCTAAAGCATTGATCCGTCCAAATCCTTTGTCAAACCTTATCCTCTGTTGACGTCCCGATTTAAAATAGTGTGCCCCGCAAAAGCGGGGCATTTTTTTTAGGTTTCAGATAAGTATTTTTTTTTAAAGAGAGGGTGATTTAACGGTACCGGATTCGTACAATCCTGCTACTTTTATCGAAACCTTTTCATGTGAGCCTCTTATCCTTCCTGTCCCGGTACTATTACCTCATTACCATCATGATGCTGGTCTCCCTGGTGGCATTGGTGATCAGTATCAAATATTACCATCGCCATAGAAGCCTTAAGATCTTTACCTGGTATATCCTCTCCTCCCTGACTGAGGACGCTGCAGGCACGTATCATTACCTGGCAGGGGTCGATAAAGTTATTCCGGCCATGATCGGCGGGGTCGTCACTAACCTCTTTATGCTGGCAGAGTATATCATTTTTACTTATTTCATGCTGACCTATATTTCTTCCGTCAAAAGAAAATGGATCATCAGGATCAGTTCATTGCTGTTTTTTGCCATAATGGCCTTTTTATGGATCAAATTCCCAAAGACGATCTATATGGAATTCTTTTCCTTAGAGTCCTTATTCCTTGTCCTGCCCTGCCTTTTTTATTTCTACGAACTTTTTATGAAAGTCCAGGCTGAGCCTTTGGGCAGTCAACCTGCTTTCTGGATCGTCACCGGCATCCTCTTCCTCAATGCCTGCAGCATTCCCCTCTCCCTTACCATCGGCATGATGGGCAAGTACGACGATGCGGCTTACTCTTTGAATTATATTTTGTATATCCTCCTGTTCATCCTGATCATAAGAGCCTACCTGTGCAAGCCCGAAAGCCCGGTACCCGCCCGCGCGCGTTGAGGGGAAATGTTAGTCCTCCCGGCCCAACGTTCTTTTCCTTGCAGGGGAGGGTGATTTAACGGTATCCCCCTAAAGAATAATACCTACTTTTAAAACCAATTACCCCGACCTTTCCTAATTTATTTATGGCACCCCCTTATGCTCGACCGCGACAGAAAAATAATAATCGTCATCTTCGTCTTTGCAACGATCCTCGTCCTGTTACTCCTGGGCCTGATCCTCAGCCTCCTCTTTTTGTACCGTAAAAAACAGCAGGGATTCGCCATCGAGCTGGAACAGATCAAGATCAACTACGAGAAGGAATCCCTCAAAACACAATTGGAGATCCAGGAACAGACCTTTCATTACATATCGCAGGAGATCCATGATAATATCGGGCAATTCATTTCCCTGGCCAAGCTGCATTTGAATACCCTGAACTTTAATGACATGGCGCTCACCCGTCAGCAGATCGGTAATTCAACGGACCTGCTCACCAAGGCGCTGGACGACCTGCGCGATCTTTCGAAAAGCCTCAGCTCCGAGATCATCCGGGACAATGGGCTGACCCGGGCGATAGAACTACAGATCACCCAGTTGAAAAAACTGGAATACCCCGAAGTGGTCTATGAGATCAGGGGCGATTATCAATACCTCGACGAGCAAAAAGAGATCTTTATCCTGCGCATCCTGCAGGAGGCGATCAACAACGTGCTCCGGCATTCGGAAGCCACCAGGATCGAGATCCTCCTGTCCTACCGGGATAACAATCTCTCCCTGCTCGTGCGTGACGACGGAAAAGGATTCGATAAGTCCATTATCGGCAACAGCAAGACCTCCGGCATCAACAATATGATGAAAAGGGCCAGCATGATAGAAGCTTTTTTCTTTATGGAGACCATGCCCGGGAAGGGGACCCAGATCAATATCACTGTTCCATACTAAACGACCAACTCATGAGCCCGAAAGACAGGACCGTAAAAATAGCCATGGTCGATGACCATATCCTGCTGCGCGATGCGCTTGCAAAAGTGATCGATAGCTTTGAACACTGCAAGGTCATCCTGCTGGCGGCGCATGGAAAAGAACTGCTGGAAAAAATGCAGGACGACCATCTCCCCGACCTGGTCATTCTCGACCTCAATATGCCCGAAATGGACGGCTATGAGACGGCCCGGTATCTCCGGGTCCATCATCCCGGTATTTATGTACTGGTCCTCACCATGTACGATGCGGAGATCACGCTGCTGCGGATGCTCCAGGCCGGGGTCAGGGGATTCTTAAAGAAAGATATACACCCGGGGGAATTGCGGCTGGCCATCCAGTCCGTCATCACTACCGGCTATTTCTATTCCTACAACTCCACCGGGAAGCTGGTGAACCTCTTCATGAAGGACAAGCCCGGGAGCAACCAGGCCGAGCGATTCAGCCTCAGCGAGAATGAACTAACCTTTCTCAAACTGGCCAGCACGGAAATGACCTATAAGGAGATCGCTACCCTGATGAAAATAAGTCCCCGGACCATCGATAACTACCGGGATGCCCTATTCCTTAAACTGAATGTGAAAAGCCGCGTCGGCCTGGCGATCTATGCCATAAAAAGTGGAGTGATGAACCTCGAATACTGAGAGGCTCAGTCGATCAGTTTGTTCCGCATACCGTACATGATCAGGCCGGCGATGGTCTTGGCGCCCACCTTTGTCTTCATATTCTGGCGGATGGTCTCGATCGTGCGGGGGCTAAGGAAGACTTCTTTGGAGATCTCTTCGGTGGTCTTATCTTCCGCCAGCAATTTTAAAATGCGGATCTCTTTCTCGGAGAACTTAATGGGGCTGGGATAGAACTGCCGAACCTGCCGTTTGGTCTGCAATTTGGAGAGAACGGCTTTATTGACCAGGTCATTAAAGTAAAAATCGTCGTTCATGCAGGTGAGGATGGCCTGGTAGATCTCATCGGGGTCCGTCGTCTTGGTGAGATAGGCATTGGCGCCCATTTCCATCATTTTGGAGATCATTTCCTGGTCGTCATACATGGTGAGGACGATGATCTTTACCTCTTCATATTCTTTCCGGAGCATGCCGATGGCATTTATCCCGTCCACCTCGGGCATCCGGATATCCATTAACAGTACGTCCGGCTTCTTGATCTGCATCTTATGCATCAGGTCCTTCCCATCCTCGGCTTCCCAGAGAATCCGCAAGTATTCCTTGTTCTTTAACGCCATTCGAATACCGTCGCGGAAAATCTTATGATCATCAGCGATCGATACTTTGATTACTAGTTCAGCAGTCATACCGGACGGGTTTGTAAAATTAACAGGTATAGGTCTTATTTTTAATTGTTAATCAGATAGTTATAGCCTTATACCGGGCAAGCAAGCCCGACATCTCTCAGGATAACGGAAATATACCAATACTATTTTTAGCGATTTTACGAATCCGGATGTAATTACTGCACAATTAAATAGAGCAATTCTGCTATTGGCCAGGTTGCGCATACCCTTTACATTTGTGTCAGAAGTTGATTGGTTAAGGATCCATATCACAGAACCATCCAATGTCCATTTACCGTCCAGTAAAAGATTTCAATATCCTCGAAAACCAATTTTAAAATCCAGTATCAGTCAACTTCTTCTCTTTTTAAAATCCTGGTTCTCTCCTATAAAAAATCCATGTTTCACCTGTCCGCGCCGGCTAGCCAACTTTTGATCCCTAGAACGGCAAAACATAGATAAAATTTCACAGACATCCATTATCCTCCGAACCACCTCCTACTATCCACCGGAAGACCCTGCATCCCCGTTTTATCCCAATTTCTGACCTGTCACCAAAACCACCTGCCTTATCCCCGGAAATTACCGATCGGTACCTTTTAAAGCTTTTCCAAGACCCCGTTTTTAAAATCCTTCTGGCCTGCAAATCTCCGCTCTTCACTTATCCACATTTGACGTCCGAGTGTGCATATTGTCTTATCTCGGAACTTTCCTATAGGCAATTTACTAGAGTTACGATAGTAAAAATACTATTTTTATAGCGAAGAACTACCTAAATTTGGTATCGTAAACATCCTAGTAAAAATACATGAAACGCAATACCATCCTGAATTACAGGCAATTTAAGTCATTTTACCATAAATTTTGGCCGTTGTCTATCTTTTTTTTTAGGGGTTATTTAGTCCTACAAACTAACATTTTCAAACCTCTAAAAACTCTCTAGTATGATGCAAAAAGACTTACTTACCAAAACCGACTACGCCGCAGTAGGAGAAGAAATCACACACGAATTGGGCAATACCTTTGTCCGTTCTTATGCAGAAGCTCATTCCAACGAGGTTTCAGCCTATCATGTTGGCAGGAATATCATCGAACAGATCCTTGCTCAGCCTGGTTGCGTGGGTCTCCGTTTCTACAATGCCCTGAACGAAGCCGGACAGAAAACCCTGGTTTATGTTGGTGTGGATGCAGCCGGAAAGGATATCGTGAAAAGAGTTATGGTTCAATCCAATGGAACTATTGCCAGCGCTGATGGTACGATCGGTGACAGAGCAGGAACCGGCGGATGGGACTTTTTGACCTGGTTAGGCTTCTAGAGCAATAAAAGTTATTGCACGGATTAGGAATATCTGCCTATGCCTTTTATATTTGATAAAATTTAAAGGCATTGCTTAGAAGTATAAGCATTTTTTCAGGAATATTACCCATAATCTTCTTTATCCTCTTTTTTAAGCGAAACAGGAAAGAGGGGTTATGGGTAATTCTTTTTTATTCATTTCTGTCCTTTCTCATCGACAACTCTTACAATCGCCTGCCCGTTGTCATCGTTTTTTACGTATTCAGCACCTTTACGATCATTGAATATACCCTCTTCACCATCTTTCTCTACCGCACCGTAAAGGAAAAGATCATTAAATACATCCTGGCCGTCGGGTCGATCATTTTCTACGCCATCGCCATTTTTAGTCTTTTTAGTGAAAAAAAGGAGACCTTCGATTCCCTGCCGGCTTCCGTGGAGTCTATCCTGGCCATTATCTATATCATTTGTTTCCTGTACGAGCAGATCAAAGACCCCCAGAACGCTTTTATCTATTATTCAAAACAGTTCTGGATAGTCCTGGCATTTTTCCTCTATTTCTCCTCGACACTTTTTCTTTTCGTCTATGCCGACAACCTGACCAACGAGCAGCATAATAACTACTGGAATATCAATTTTATCTTCAATATCTTAAAAAATACCCTTTTCTCCCTCTCGTTCGCCATGAAAAAGAAGGACAAAACGGCATTTTCAATCGAGAACCCCTATTCAGATCTTTACTAAAATCTAACAAAATGGCCACCTTAACCCTAATCGACTAGCGCAGATCAATGAACTTCCTACAACTCACTAATGCGGGTAGCAGCGTTTCTCTGGTATTATTCTTTGGTACCATCGGAATGTTAGCCCTGACTATCGGCCTGATCGTGTTTATCATCTTTCACCAGCGTAAAGTCATCCGTTACCAGTTACGCCTGCAAAAAATGGAGCATGATCAGCAGAAGATGTTATTGAATGCTTCCATCCGCCTCCAGGAAGAAGAACGCCAGCGTATCGCCGCGGATCTCCATGACGATGCAGGACCCCTGTTGGCTACCGCCCGCCTCTACCTGAATGAGAACCTTGTGAACCTCGACAAGACCAGTCAGTTGCAGAGCATATATAATGCCAAATCGATCATCGATGACACCATCCAACTGATCCGGAATATCTCCCATAGCCTCATGCCGCCTACTCTGAAAAACTTTGGATTGGAGTCGGCCGTCAATGACCTGTTCCAGAAGATCAGCGGCTCCGGCAGCATGAATGCCAGTTCCCGCTTCCATGACTACCGCGAACGTCTGCAGGCCGAAAATGAATTGATCATTTTCAGGGTCATCCAGGAACTGGTGAATAATATCCTGAAGCATAGTAACGCCAGCTTTATCCATCTGACCCAGAACACGAGCGGCAACCGCTTCTTCATCCGCCTGCACCATGACGGACGGGGCATCACCCAGACGGATTTTGAAAAACTCAACAAAAGCAATGTAGGCCTGGGTCTCAAGAATATCCAAAGCCGGCTGAAAGTGCTGCACGGCAAGATCTTTTTTGAAAAGGATATGTCGCAGACCTATTACAAAGTCACGATCGAGCTATTGAAAGAGGAAGAGGACAAACTGGGTGGATAGGAATAGTAGAATTTATCCCTTATCTTTAGCATAGGACCGCAAAAAGAAACCTGGACCACAATAAGTTACCTGTGCAAATCTCGCAATACCTATGGGAGTGATTAAAGTTGCAATAGCCGACGACCATAAAATATTCCGGAAAGGGGTGATCCTTTCCCTCAGGCCCTATAACGCCATAAAATTTGTCCAGGAAGCAGAGAACGGGCAGGAATTACTCGATGGACTCGCAGCTTCAGAACCCGATGTCGTACTCATGGACTTACGGATGCCCCTCAAAGACGGTATCGAAACGACCAAGATCATTGCCAAACAATACCCCACCATTCATATTATAGCCCTGACCATGTATGAGGACGAACGCTTCGTCAGCCATATGATGGAGATCGGCGCCAATGGCTACCTGCTGAAAAGCGCCGACCCGGCCGAGATCAAAAGAGCGATCGTGGAAGTAGCCACCAAGGGGTATTATCTCAACAACTTCGTCAACAGGATCCTGCTGAAAAAATCTCATTCCCGCACCAAGATCATCCCCAGCCTGAATACCGAGATCACCCTTAACGAACGCGAAAGGGAAGTGGTCAAATACATCTGCATGGAATTTACGGCCCAGGAGATCGCCCAAAAAATAGACGTAAGCCCCCGAACGGTAGAGGCGATAAAAGACCGCCTCATGGAGCGCTTTGGCGCCAAGAATACGGCCGGGCTGGTATTTTTCGCCGTCAAGAACAATCTTATCGATTAAGGCTATATCTTCGCCTCCGTCTCAAACCTTATCCGGAACCTTCCGCTTATCCAAGACCACTTATCCAACATCTCCTATTCAAGGCTAGCATTACCGTAAGATCCTCTCTATGAAACACCGGTTGGTCCCCCACAAAAAGGAGTTATGCTCAAAACCGGTAATATCGTTATCGATTACTTTTTAGTGGTAGTCAAGTTCCTCCCGCTCCTGCCGGCGGGCCTCATTTTTTTCAGACAACGCTATCTGAAAGAACCCCTGAACTTTCTCCTGATCGTCTGCCTGCTGAATTTCCTCGCCGGCTTCGCCCGCCAATCCTCTTTTTTAAATACGGACAACCATTCTATTATAAATAATGTATTTTCTATACTCGAATGGCTCCTGCTTACGCAATTGTTCAAGCCCATCCTCGGCAAAGGCACGAAGGACCCGTTGAATATTCTCCTCCTCGTCTTCCTGTCCATCCAGGTCACGTTCTATTCCCTGAAAGGCTGGGATCATTCCAATCCCGTGTTGAATACGATCCAAAACTGCCTGATCATCGGGGTAGTCCTCCTGAGCCTGCCACCCCTGGTGCGGAGTACCGATCTCACCGTCTTCGAATCCTCCCTGTTCTGGATAGCGGGAGGCTGCCTCTTCTATTTCCCGATCCTGATCCTCGTGGAATGGGTAGGCACCGGCTGGCTGCCCCTCTGCAATTGCCCGGACACGGAAAAAATGATGATGCTGGCTATCGCGGATTGTATGCGCTACCTGCTCTTTACCCTGGCGATCCTGCTCTGCCCTCCGCGTAACCTCCCGGGTGCTTCCTGAGCGGCCCTATAGCTCCATTTCCGGCACTTCCCCGTTGATAAGCAGCTTACCCGCCGTCTTGCTCCGGATCTCTTCCAGGGACACGCCGGGAGCCCTTTCCAGCAACACAAACCCCGCCGGGGTAACATCCAGGACGGCCAGTTCCGTCACGATCTTTTTCACGCATTTTACCCCCGTCAGCGGCAAGGTACAGGCGGATAGCAATTTGGATTCGCCTTTCGGGTTCGTATGCTGCATCGCCACGATGATATTCCGGGCGCTTGCCACCAGGTCCATGGCCCCGCCCATTCCCTTCACCATTTTCCCGGGGATCTTCCAGTTGGCGATATCTCCTGTCTCGGAGACTTCCATCGCCCCCAGGACGGTGAGGTCCACTTTTCCAGCCCGGATCATGCCAAAGCTTTCCGCGCTGTCGAAAAAAGCCCCGCCCGGCAAAATAGTAACGGTCTCCTTTCCCGCATTGATCAGGTCGGCGTCTATCTCCTCCTCCGTGGGATAAGGCCCGATGCCCAGCATCCCGTTCTCGGATTGGAGCATAATGGAAATGCCCGCGGGGATATAGTTCGCCACCAGGGTAGGGATACCGATACCCAGGTTTACATACATGCCATCCTTTAATTCTTTAGCGATACGCTTTGCGATCCCGAATTTGTCTAATGCCATAGTAGATATTATTTATTTATTTCGCCAGCCGCACCGTCCTGCGTTCGATACGCTTCTCATAGCCACTGCCCTGGAAGATGCGATGGATATAAATGCCGGGCACATGCACCTGGTCGGGCTCCAATTCGCCCGGGGCTACCAACTGCTCTACTTCGGCGATCGTGATTGTACCGGCCTTGGCCATCGAAGTGGAGAAATTACGGGTGGTCTTTCGGAAGACGAGGTTACCAAAGCTGTCTCCCTTCCAGGCTTTGACAATGGAAAAATCCGCGTGCAGGGCCCGTTCCATCAGGTAGGCCTTGCCGTCAAATGTTCTTACTTCCTTTCCGATTGCTATTTCCGTACCGACTCCCGCCGGTGTAAAAAAAGCGGGGATGCCCATGGCGGCCATCTGGATACGGGTAGCGAGCGTACCCTGGGGATTAAGTTCCACTTCCAGTTCACCGCTCAATAACTGCCGTTCGAACTCTTCGTTCTCCCCGACATAGGAACTGATCATTTTTTTTATCTGCCGGGTCTCCAGCAGGAGCCCCAGGCCAAATCCATCCACACCGGCATTGTTGGAGATACAGGTGAGCTGCCCCACTCCTCTGCGGACAAGGGCGGCAATACAGTTCTCGGGGATCCCGCAGAGACCGAATCCTCCGAGCATGAGTACGGCCCCCTGCTGAATATCGCGGATAGCTTCATCGGCCCCGCTTACTATTTTTTGCATGTGGCAAGATTTAGGTTTAAAAGTACGATTTATTTGAGCCCTGTCCACCGGAACTGCCAGGCTGTCCGGCGCGATCTATCTATAGGATCTGCTATGCTGTCCGGGAGATCAGGGGACCAGCTTCTTATTCTTCAACACGCGAAGCCGCGAAGCAGGCGAGGTCAATGGATGCGTTGGGGGAGTCACCGGATGTGTGGAAGGCGTCACTGTCTGAGGGGGAGGTGCTGCCGGTGGAGGCGGAGCCACTCCTATACCCGGATGCGCATGGCTGACGCTGTAATAATCGCTCCGCATGCGGTTGGCCTTGGCCAGGAGACTATCGAACAGGTTCTTCGACTTATCGGGCCGGTCGAGATAATATTGGAAACTTTTTCTGAAATCGTCCGTAGACACCTGCTGCAGCAGGAATACCTGCTGGTAGAGCTTTTGCGTCTCGGCCCTTACATTGATGCGCGCCGAATCTTTTGCGAGGAAGAGATCGGCATATTGATCTGCCTGTATCAGCCCCAGGACGACCTTCTCCATCTTATCACGGGGTAGGATATCCGAAGGCTGCGAATTCTTGTCCGTACAGCCTGCTGTCAACAGGAACAGGAACAGGATCGGGGCACTCCTCATTGCAATTCTTGTTTATATTTATTGATATTGGGGATATCAAGCTTGGTCAACAGGTCCAGCGCCCTGCTCTTTTCATCCGGGGGAGACTTCGAAAAGATCTTGGCCAGTTCTCCCGACTTGCCCAGGAAAAAGAATTGCATGATCATGATATTCGGTGATTCGCTATTCACCGTATTCAACTGGTTCAACGCATTCAGAATGGAATTCCGCGCATCCGTCTCTTTATCGTACATATGGTCGAGGCCCCCACGGTAATAATTATAAAAAGCGTCGTGGATCAGCGTATACTTACTGCTCGTCAGGTTCTCGATCAGCCAATACCGGTTGCGCACACCGTCAAAAGCCTTCCATCCGACGATATCGCGTCCGTCCGGCGCATTGTTCACGATGTTCAACGCCTTTTGAAAATAAGCGTCCCCGCCCCGCAGGGAATAAGAATCGAAATTCAGCCCCAGGATCACATAAGCATAATAGGCGATCTGTGCCGTCAGGTTGGCCGCGTAGGGTTCGGTACCCTGCACCCGGTTCTCATTGAAATCCAGCGGCTGGTATTCCACATAGCGAAAACTGAACGCGTCGTCATTAAAATTGATGAGGGGGCTCTGGTAAGAAGAGTTAAAGATCGGCCGTCCCGCCTGTATCGTCAGGTTGGCCTTGAAGGTATTATTATCTCCCGCCGAACTGATATTGATGAGGAAATTACAAACGATCCTTTCATTGTTCTGGAAAGCCTCGTTGGACCATTTACGGTTGTTCACGAAATTAGTCAGGGCGGACTGGAGGGTCTGGAAGATCTTATGATCGACGGTAGACGGCACCCGGTTGGCCAATACGGTGATCGTCGCCTGGAATTCCTGTGCCCGCAGGGAGACGGCGCTTGCCGCCAGCAAGAGGGTCAGTAAAAGATGATTTTTACGCATACAACCTGTTTACAACTCTATCAACGATATCCCTGGCCACTTGTTGTTTGGGTTTTCTTTCATACGCCCATTCCTGGCCATCCTTCCCGAAGATCGTGACCTTATTCGTATCGTATCCAAAGCCGGCGCCTTCGTCGTTGAGTGAGTTCAGGACGATCAGGTCGGCGTTCTTGCTTTTTAATTTACCCAGGGCATACTCCCGTTCCCCGTTACTTTCCAGGGCAAAGCCTGCCAGCACCTGCTCCTTTTTCTTTTGCAGGCCCAGGGCGCGAAGGATATCCTTCGTCTTCGTGAGTTCAAGCTCGAGGGTATCGCTTTTCTTCTTGATCTTTTCGGTGGCTTTTTTCAGGGGCGTATAATCCGCTACGGCCGCCGCCATGATGGCGATATCGGAGGATGGGAAATGTTCGATGCAGACATTATACATCTCTTCGGCCGACTCCACCCGGTGTACGATGACCCCGGGGCTCTCGGCATTGAGGGAAGAGGGGCCCAGTACGAGGTCCACCTGCGCTCCCCGGTCGGCCAGTTCTTTTGCAATGGCGATCCCCATCTTCCCCGAAGAATGGTTGCCGATGAAGCGGACGGGGTCGATGGCTTCGTAGGTCGGTCCCGCGGTGACCAGGGCTTTTTTACCCGTCAGGTCTTTTTTTTTATCAGGGGTTCCTTCAAAATGGTCCCGGATGAATTGCAGGATCGTTTCCGGCTCCGCCATCCTGCCATCCCCGAACAAACCGCTGGCCAGTTCCCCTTTTTCGACGGGAATGATCTGTTGACCGTAACTGCGGATCCGTTCGAGATTGCTTTGGGTAGCCGGGTGATGCCACATATCCTCATCCATGGCCGGGGCCACAATGACGGGACAGACAGCCGACAGATAGGTTGCCAGCAGGAGATTGTCACAAAGCCCCTGCGCCATTTTTGCGAGTGTATTACAACTTAGAGGGGCGATCAGCATCAGGTCGGCCCAACGGCCCAGCTCGACGTGATTAGCCCAGGTATCTTCTCCGAAGAGGTCTGTGAGGACGGGGTTCTTTGACAGTGTGGATAAAGACAGGGGAGTAATAAAATCTTTTGCTGCCGGGGTCAGGATCACTTTTACCGTGGCCCCGCCCTTTATCAATTGCCTGACAAGCAAGAGTGATTTATAGGCAGCGATACTGCCCGTAACACCCAGTAAGATCTTTTTTCCCTGGAACATAGAGGTAGCTTCAAGCTGTTAGCTGCAAGCCTTATGCTTACTTAAAGAGATCGTCATCGTTCTTACGATAGTAGATCTTGTCTTCCATGAATTCGTTGGTAGCCAGCAGTGCCGGGTTGGGCATTCTTTCATAAGCCTTGGAGATCTCGATCTGCTCCTTGTTCTCATGGATCTCTTCCAGGCTATCCGTATGGCTGGCGAATTCTTCCAGTTTGTTATGTAATTCCTCCTTGAGAGAGATATTGATCTGGTTGGCCCTTTTGGCGATGATAGCAATGGACTCGTACAAATTACCCGTCTTTGCTTTGATGTCGGTAAGATTCTTCGTCTCCACTACATTGGTAGTGTTCGCATTAACTTGCCTTCTTAACCTGCTCATTTTTTACAGATTTAATATTAGTTTGAGATAAATTCAGGTACTCCTGTACACTCTTGGTCAATTTACTATCCGGAAAACGGTCAATAAATTCATTGCATTGGGTAACGACCGCGCCAAAACGCTCTTCCTTTCTCTCCTCGATGCTCAGCGTGGCGTATTGATAGTCGGCCCTGATGATCAGTAGCTTGTACTCATCGCTCTTTTCAGAATCGGGATACGTGTTCATCAGGCTGTTCAGCGCGACGCCGGAGGCCTTATAAAGCCCCAGGTTGAAATACAATTGGGCGTTTTCAAAATCCTTCTGTTCGAGCTTGGCCCGGCATTTATCGATGATCTCCGTCGCTTCTTTTATCCTGGTCGAGCCCGGATGCGTATTGATAAATGCCTGCATGAACCCGATGGTCTTGGTCGTATTGGTCTGATCCAGTTGTACCTTGGGCGACTGCCTGTAAAAAGTAAAGGCCCGCATATAATCCATTTCCTCCGCCTTGGCGCTGTTCGGGAAGACCTCTACAAAACCCTTGTACAGGTTCTCCGCATTGGCATAATCCTTCAGGTAATAGGCGCAGTATGCGAACTTGTAATAGATATCCTCAAAATGCTCGCTCCCCTTGAAAACGCGAAAAAGTTCCTCGAAAAGCTGCTGAGCGTGATTATAATCTTTCGCCGCATAATACTTGTTCGCAATACGCAGCTTGTAATCATAGTCGTTGCTTTTCAAAACTTTTGAAAAATTCGAACAAGAATTAAGCGTAACGATCCCTATCAATAATACGGTAAGTAGTCGCATAGAAGCCTGCAAAATTAAGGTTTTAGTCGGATATATTTTGTCTTTTTTAACGGTCCGGCGGGACCGGTCCGCTTAGTCAGGGGCAAATATGGAAGGTTTTGTTCTTTACCCCAAAAAAACCTAGTTAAGGATAAGATAAAAAAAAGCCCCCCGGAGATCCGGGGGGCCTGTATTATTCATTCATTATGAACGTGTTATTATTTTTTCCGGAGGTTCGGGTGCGGAGCAGGCACGGTGTTCGGACCTTCTTCTCCTGTACCATCCTTCATATCGACGGTGTTTTCATCACCACCGCTCTGTCCGTAGCGGAAGATAAACCTGTCTGAGCTAATGCCTTCTTTTTCAACGAGATAGTTGATGACGGCATTTACACGATCCCAGCTCAACTGCTGTGCGGCCTTGCTGGACTCACCGTAACCGATCACGGCTATCTTACAATTGGGGCTGTTTCTCAGTTTTTCAGCGGCGCTGGCCAGTAATGCCTGGGCGTCTTTGCTCAGGGTCACTGATCTGCCCTTGAAAGTAATAGCAGGCAGGTCACCGACATTACATTTGCCACGTCCGTTGCCGAAGTTACCGGAATCGATCAGGGCCTTCAGGTCCTTACAGCACTGGGGATCAGGGCATTTACCGACACCATCCGCATCAACAGGCTGACACTGAGTGGGAGTAATGAGTTCCTTGTCTTTACAATCCGGTACGCCATCACCATCCGTATCGCGGCTTACACCATGAGAATCGACAGGGCAGCCTTTGGGGGTGTTGGGTTCCAGGTCGAACTGATCGGTCACGCCATCGCCGTCTGCATCATCCAGGACGGGTTTGGGGAGTTTCATGTGACGGGGAGCATTGATCTCATTGTAAGCGTAATCCAGGGGATTAAGCCACCAGAGGGGCTCCACGGCATGCTTGCCGAAATTATAGTTGAGACCTACCGAGAAGAAATTATATCCATCGGCCGATCTTGTGGTCGCAATGGCGTTGACGGCTGCAGGAGTATAGTTATTCTGGTACTGCTGGCCGTCGACCAGGTCGGCTGAGGTGAAGCTGATCTTGTCTTCCACAGCGATATTAAACCGGTTGTTCAGTTTGAATTGAGCCCCGATACCTGCTACGCCGACAACTCCCAGAGGAGCACCGCCCAGCGTTGCGCGGGAGCCATCTCTTTCAGCCATCGTTGTCCAGCCGCCGGTCCAAAGGGCTTTCAGGTCCTTCTTGATGTCTTTCCGGTGTTTATAGTCGAACTGATTGTTATATTTTGCATTGATCGCAGTATAGTCGTAGGGAGTTCCGGCACTATTCTTTGTCTTGTAGAACGTACTATAGGTAAAAGCTCCGACACCGCCGAACACATACATGTTGAAGCCGGTCTTTGCTTTATGGAACCTGATATTATTGAAGGTAAATACGCCCTGGAGGCTCAATTCGTGGACGGTGGAACGGTAGTTGTAGAAGATACTCTGGTAATTGCCGTTCACATCCGGAGGAAAAGCTGCTGCTAAAATGGGGTTCTTCCCGTAAGCCTGTGTAGGCTGCCAGTTCATTCCCTTCAGTCTCAGCCAGTCATATTCTGCCCGTAAAGAGAACACATAACCCAGCGCTTTGCGGAGATGCACCCCGAAACCGCCCGTAGGCCCCCAGTATCTGGTATCCGTAATACCTTGAGGTAAACCGCCTTTAACTCCAATTTCCCACTGATTTCTCGGTTTTGCCGGGAAAGGATATGCATTATTCAGGAATTCATTGTGTTGCGAGAGTCGTTTGGTAGGAATGAGAGAGGAGTCCCGTACATCATAACTGCTACCCACCTGGGCATACGAGAATGATATAAACAGGCAGAGTAACCCAATTAGAAGAGTCGAAAATTTACTTGCCATAACTGAAGTTTATGTGAATGAATGAATTAAACCTGAGAAGAATATGTGCAAAAATATAGATTGGGGAGCAATTACCAAAAATTTTTAACAATCCATATAAAATTAAAATTGTATTGGTCGAACCGTTAGACAACTTAAATTTAAAATTAGATGCTTTGGGGAGAAAATATTTTCAAAGTAGTAATATTGTCATCCCGATCATAATAAATGAAGATAGCACAAGCAATATTACGCGAAGAGTTGGTCATTTTCGAAAGAAAGTTCAAGGAAGCTGTAAAAAGCCAGGTGCCTTTGCTGGACAGGATTATGCGATTCATTGTCAACAGGAAAGGCAAACAGCTCCGGCCGATGTTCGTTCTGCTCTCCGCCAAACTCTGCGGTCCTGTGACAGAAGCAGCTTACAGAGCTGCCTCGCTGGTGGAATTATTACATGCGGCTACCCTTATCCATGATGATGTCGTGGATGCATCCATGGAAAGGAGGGGTTTCTTTTCTGCCTATGCGCTGTGGAAAAGCAAGATCTCGGTATTGGTAGGAGACTATCTCCTGTCCAAGGGAATGTTGCTCGCGCTCGATCATAATGATTTCAGGGTCTTACAGATACTATCAGACGCAATTCGCCGGATCCCCGAAGGCGAACTCCTGCAAATGGAAAAATCCAGGTCGCTCAACCTCGATGAGGATGTTTATTTCGAGATCATCGGGAATAAGACGGCTTCATTGCTTTCCTCCTCCTGCGCCGCGGGAGCTTTTGCCTCTTCCAACGACGAGGTCGTGACGGATAAATTACGCAGGTTTGGAGAGAAAGTGGGCATTGCCTTTCAGATCAAGGACGACCTTTTCGACTATGGCAGCGAGAATGTCGGCAAGCCTACGGGCAATGATATCAAGGAGAAGAAGCTGACCCTGCCCCTGATCCACACCTTGAATAAGGTCGACAAACGCACACGCCGTGAACTGATCTATATCATCAAGAATCAGAATAAGGATCCCGAAAAAGTTCAGCAGGTCATAAAAAAAGTGACCGAGACCGGCGGCATTTCTTACGCCACCGAAAAGATGAACCAGTACCGGGATGAGGCCCTGGCCATCCTCTATGAATTTGAGGATAACGATGTCCGTAAGGGACTCGAAGAACTCGTACGCTATACTACGGACAGGAAATATTGATCGTGTTATGCAAAAACGCTGGAAATTACTGGAGGCAGATGAAGAGAGGGTGAGTGTATTGCAGGAAGCCCTGGACATGGATCCCGTTCTTTGCCGGATACTGGTCCAGCGTGGTATATTCACCGTTGAACAAGCCAGCTGTTATTTCCATCCGCGGCTGGAGGACCTGCCCGATCCCTGGATCATGAAGGATATGCGAAAAGCCGTCGATCGGGTCCTCTGCGCTTTTGAAAAAAAGGAAAAGATCCTGGTCTATGGGGATTACGATGTAGATGGCACGACGGCCGTCGCCTGCCTGTTCCATTTTTTACAGAAAAAACATGACCCCGACCTGGTGGAGTTTTATATTCCCCATCGCGCCTCCGAGGGATATGGGATCTCCAGGACGGGGATCGATTTTGCAAAAGCCAACGGCTTCACCCTGATCATTTCCGTCGATTGCGGGATCAAGTCAGGGGAGATGATCGAATATGCCCGTTCACTGGAAATGGACTTTATCGTCTGCGATCATCATATGCCCGATGCACACCTGCCGCCAGCTATAGCGATCCTCAATCCCAAACAAAAGGACTGTCCCTATCCCTATAAGGATCTGTCCGGCTGCGGGGTCGGCTTTAAACTGATCTCGGCACTGGCCGGGGAGATGGGATTGGCCGACGGGGAATCCTACCGCTATCTCGACCTGGTAGCCACGGCGATTGCGGGAGATATCGTACCCATGGACGGGGAGAATCGTATCCTCGCCTACCATGGCCTGGAAAAAGCGAATAAAGACCCCAATAACGGGATCAAGGCATTGGTCCAGCTCAGCGGGATGAACCAGGAGCTAAAGGCTCATAATCTCGTCTATATGATCTCCCCCCGTATCAATGCGGCCGGGAGGATGGGAGATGCCCGGAAGGCCGTCGAGCTGTTCATCAGCCCCGATTTCGAAAAGGCCATGGAATTCGCCCGCCTGCTGCACGCCGACAATACCGATCGTAAGGTGGCGGATACGAGCATGACGGAAGAGGCATTGGCCCTTTTGGAGGGAATGGAGAAGGACACCGGTCAGCCCTGCCGGAAGTCGACGGTGTTGTTCCAGCCTCATTGGCATAAGGGAGTGGTGGGCATCGTAGCCCTCCGGCTGATCGAAAAATACTATCGTCCTACCGTCGTACTGACCCGTAGCGGGGACCTTATAGCGGGCAGCGCCCGCAGCGTGAGTGGATTTAATGTCTATGAGGCCATCCATGCCTGCAGGGATCATTTACTGGAATATGGGGGACATTATGCGGCTGCCGGTATGACCATGCTCCCTGAGCAGATGCAGGCCTTCAGTCTGAAATTTGAAGAGACGGTGGCTTCGATGATCGGTCCGGGTTCCCTGGTGCCTGAGATCGTCCTGGATGCGGAGTTGACCTTTGATGCGATCACCCCCGCTTTTTATGATACGCTCTGCCGGATGCAGCCATTCGGACCGGGGAACAGCAGTCCGGTATTCGTGGCGCGTTATGCGTTGGATACGGGCTACTCCCGTATCGTGAAAGAACAACATATAAGATTCTCGCTGCACCAGGGCGCCCGGCAATTGAATGGCATTGGCTTTGGGATCGCGGATAAATTCCCGCTGCTTTCGGCAGGGGAACCTATCGATATCGTATTCACCCTCGAAGAGAACGAATGGAACGAGCAGAAGACCCTGCAATTAAAAGTGATCGACCTGGATCTGAGCCGGAATTGGACCGGGCCCGTTACGCCTCCACGATGATCTTCCCTTTCGGTTCGCCGGACAGCAGTTCGACACTGCGGCTGATAAAGCTGGTCAGTCCATTGCCTTTTAACAATCCCTGGGAAAGGAGCGCAAGATCGGCGAGATTACGCACCAGCTTTTCCTGTTTGCCGCTATTTTCTTCCTTCAGCACCATTTGGTAGATCGGGTGGTTGCCATTCACGGTGAGGGTCACCTCGTCGGGCATATTCGCATAGAAACTGCCCATGGGTCCGCTGACGGCTGCCATATCCTTCATACGACGCATGAATTCCGGTCGGGTAGCCAGCACCGGTGGCGCTTCGGGACTCAGGCCCTTTACTTCCACGGTGATATGTAGTTCAGGGATGGGCCGGTCGAATAATTCTTTAAGCCGGGTCTCTTCTTCCGTATTCAGGATCGTTTCACCGCCTTCTGCCTTGTCCACCAGGTTATCGGCGATATCCGCGTCTACCCGGGTGAAATGTACTTCGTTCCATTTCCCTTCCATCTGGTTGATGAAGGCGGCATCGACGATCGTCTCCAGTTTCACGACCTTATATCCTTTTGTCTCTGCCTGCTGGATATAACTATCCTGCTGGACGGGGTTGCTCGTATAGATGATGACGAGTTTGCCTTCCTTATTTTTCTGCAGGGCTTCCGTTGCCGTGCGGTACTCGTCGAGGGTATAGAACTTACCGCCTTTTGCATCTTCCATGATATGGAACTTGCCGGCTTTTTCGAGGAACTTATCGTCCGTCATCATACCATACTTCACGAACAGGCCCAGGCTTTCCCATTTTTCTTCGAATTCCTTCCGCTCTTTATTGAAGATCTCTTCTAATTTATCTGCTACTTTTTTCGTGATATGATTGTTGATCTTTTTTACGTTCGGGTCTCCCTGCAGGTAGCTCCGGCTCACGTTCAGGGGAATGTCGGGACTGTCCAGTACGCCGTGCAGTAACATCAGGAATTCCGGAACGATATCTTTTACCTCATCGGTGACGAAGACCTGGTTGCTATACAACTGGATCTTATCCTTCTGCATCTCATAGCTCTGCTTGATCTTTGGGAAATAGAGGATACCGGTGAGATTGAAAGGATAATCTACGTTCAGGTGGATCCAGAAGAGCGGAGCATCGCCGTAAGGATAGAGTTCTTTATAAAAATCCTGGTAATCCTTGGGGGTCAGTTCGCTGGGCTTCCGGGTCCAGGCAGGATTGGTGTTGTTGATGGCCTTCCCTTCGAACGTGATCGGTACGGGGAGGAAGCGGCAGAACTTATTTAAAATGGTCCGGATACGATCTGCATCCAGGAATTCCTTGCTTTCTTCATTGATATGCAGGACGATATCGGTACCCCTGGCGGACTTCTCAATATCTTCCAGCGTAAATTCCGGGCTGCCGTCGCATTCCCATCTTACGGCCGCAGCCTCTTCTTTATAGCTTTTTGAAAGGACCTCAACTTTTTCGCTCACCATGAAGGAGGAGTAAAAGCCCAGGCCAAAATGTCCGATTATATTGGCTTCGTTCTGTCCCTTGTACTTTTTCAGGAATTCCTCTGCGCCGCTGAAAGCTACCTGGTTGAGGTATTTATCGACCTCTTCTGCCGTCATCCCCACCCCTTTATCGGAGATGGTGAGAGTCTTTTTCTCTATATCTAATTGGATATCAATGGTCAATTCTCCCAATTCCCCCTTTGCTTCACCGATGGAAGACAGGGTCTTCAGCTTCTGGGTGGCATCTACTGCATTACTGACCAGTTCACGGATAAAAATGTCATGGTCGCTGTAGAGGAACTTCTTAATGATCGGGAAAATATTCTCTGTCTGTACACGGATGCTTCCTTTTTGCATAGATAAATTAATTTTGGGGTAATGGTAAGGGGCAGGGAACAAACAAAATGCCAAAGCCTGATCCTGCCACACTGTCGCCCGCGTCCGCCGCGCTCCCGGATCAACTCCATTTCCCGCACGATCCGGCTCCGACCCAACCGGCTCCCCGCCGCCCCCCCCGAAATACTCCGTAAATCCTTGCCCGGAACCTTTGTCCTTTGATCAGGAAGGCGTACCTTTGCAGCCCGTTTGTCCAAAAGCCCAAAAATGGCAGAGGCGAAACTTCGGTAAAGCCCCGCCCCGACTGGCCGGACAAATTGGGAAAGCAGACAGTAAATTTTCATTTTTTAAACCAAAAACAGGGATCATGAACAATTACGAATTGATGGTGATTTTTACCCCTGTGCTATCTGAGGAGGACTTTAAAGTCGCCCAGAAAAAATACACAGCCTTCATTAAAGACAATGGCGGCGTTGTGGTGCACGAAAATCCCTGGGGTCTTAAATCACTGGCGTATCCCATCCAGAAGAAAACCACAGGCTTGTACTGGGTACTGGAATACGATGCGCCATCCGACTTCAATGAGAAGCTGAAAATCCAGATTCTCCGCGATGAAACAGTTTTACGTTTTATGGGTACCAAACTCGATAAATACGCCGTCGAGTACAATACCAGGAAGAGAAGGGGCGTACCTACAGGAACCGAAAAAGTGGAGGCTTAAGACATGGCAAAAGCAAATGAGATTAAGTACCTGACCGCGATCAAACCGGAGAAACGTGCGAAGAAATTCTGCCGTTTCAAAAAGTACAAGATCAAGTACATCGACTACAAGGACGCTGAGTTCCTGAAGAAATTTCTGAACGAGCAGGGTAAATTATTGCCCCGTCGCCTGACCGGTAACTCCCTGAAGTATCAGCGGAAAGTATCCGATGCGGTGAAGAAAGCCCGTCAGATGGCATTATTGCCTTACGTAACAGATCTTTTAAAGTAACGCCTCACTCCTAACCCCTCTACCCCTTCCCTGAAGGAGCGTTTGAAAATGAGGGGAACAGTTCCGGCGACGGAATTGGTGTGAACAAACGAAAAAGCATGGAAGTCATTTTGATTCAAGACGTAGACAACCTGGGCGCCGCTCACGAAAAAGTGGGTGTGAAGAACGGCTACGCACGCAACTACCTGATCCCCCGTAAACTTGCCGTGGAAGCCAATCCTTCCAACCTCAAGCAACTGGAAGAAAGGGTTAAGCAATTAAAGAAGAAAGAAGCGAAACTATTGGCCGAGGTCAATAAAGTGATCGAGGTCCTGAAGTCAGGCCCGTTGAAGATCGGCGCCAAGACCGGCACCAGTGGTAAGATCTTTGGTAGTGTCACCTCTGTCCAACTAGCCCGCGCCATCCGCGACCAGAAGGGTTATGAGATCGACCGCCGCCGTATCCATATCATCGATGAAGTAAAGGAACTGGGTACCTACAAGGCCAGGGTCGATTTTGGAAATGGCAATGAAGCCGAACTGGAATTTGAAGTATCTGCCGAATAAGCCCATTTATTTGTCCTTGGATTGTTAGTTTTAGGGCAAATTGACCATAATTTTAAAGCTCGTGAATTAAATCACGGGCTTTTTTATTGATATGATATAAATAGCCCTAAATCCTTAAAAAACGTCAAAACGCTCCTATACAAAATCGTTTTTTCACAGGGATAAAACCCCTTAAAACCCAGATAAATCGGCTTCCCCCAAGATTTAACACAAAATTTCAATAAGTCGTAAAAAGTCCTATCTTTATGTTAGCTCTATATTTTTAGTTATTGTGTGCTGTCGTAACTTTCTTTTCAGTCAGATCCCACAGTCATCGTATTCTAATAATAGGTAGAGTGAGTTTTTTTCATTTTTTAATTTTTTGTACAATGAACATTTATGTAGGCAACCTCTCCTGGCAAATGACCGATGAGGATCTCAGGAATCTTTTTGAACAACACGGTACTGTTGCATCTGCCAAAATCGTTAAAGACAAAGTTTCAGGCCGCAGCAAAGGCTTCGGTTTCGTTGAAATGGAAGACGACGGCGAAGCACAAGCAGCTATCACTAACCTGTATGACAGTGAAGTGATGGGCCGTAAGATCATCGTCAATGAGTCACAGCCAAAACAACAAGGTGGCGGCAGTGGCGGAGGCGGTGGCTACAAAAAGAGAAGCTTCGGCGGCGGCGGCGGAGGCGGAGGTTACAAGAAAGGTGGCTATGACCGCGGCGGCGGTGGTGGCGGCTACAACAGGGATTATTAATTTTTTCAATCAATACATCTTTGTTTAAAATCCTTTCCGGTTCGCCGGAAGGGATTTTTTATTGGGGGAGCTCTTCCTCCAGGTTGGTTTCATCCTCTTCCTCCGGGTGCAGTCATTCTTCCGGAAGTTTGGGGGGATCGGGGCGGAGTTATAGTTGTAGTAGTGAGGTATGGGCAAAAAAAAGCCCCGTCTAAAAGACGAGGCTTCAATGAATATGGCAGCTACCTACTCTCCCGCATTGTGGTGCAGTACCATCGGCCATGAGGGGCTTAACTTCTCTGTTCGGTATGGGAAGAGGTGAACACCCTCGGCAAAACCACCATAAGAATATACACATCCTTTGCAGGACGTTAATAAGATCATATTGGGAAGAAGTAATACCAAGTAAAATTAAAAAAATTAAAGCATACGGGCAATTAGTACTACTCGACTTTACTGTTACCAGTTTTATATCTGTAGCCTATCAACGTCATAGTCTCTGACGACCCTTAAAAGAAAACTCATCTTGTGGAAGGTTTCACGCTTAGATGCTTTCAGCGTTTATCCTGTCCGTACATAGCTACTCTGCACTGCACCTGGCGGCACAACAGATACACCAGCGGTACGTACGACCCGGTCCTCTCGTACTAAGGTCATGTCCACTCAATTTTCTTGCGCCCATCACAGATAGGGACCGAACTGTCTTGCGACGTTCTGAACCCAGTTCACGTGCCACTTTAATCGGCGAACAGCCGAACCCTTGGGACCTTCTCCAGCCCCAGGATGTGACGAACCGACATCGAGGTGCCAAACCTCCCCGTCGATATGAGCTCTTGGGGGAGATCAGCCTGTTATCCCCGGAGTACCTTTTATCCTTTGAGCGACGGCCCTTCCATACAGAACCGCCGGATCACTTTAGCCAGCTTTCGCTCCTGCTCGACATGTATGTCTCACAGTCAAGCACCCTTATACTAATGCGCTCTTCGTACGATTACCAACCGTACTGAGGGTACCTTTGCAAGCCTCCGTTACACTTTAGGAGGCGACCACCCCAGTCAAACTACCCACCATGCACTGTTCCCCGCAAGGGGTTAGACTCTAAATCAAAGAAGGTTGGTATTTCAACGACCTCTCCACAATGGCTAGCGCCACTGCTTCGTAGAGTCCCAACTATTCTACACATCCGTAATTCAAAATCAATGCAAAGTTGTAGTGAAGGTTCACGGGGTCTTTCCGTCCCGTGACGGGTAACCGGCATCTTCACCGATACTACAATTTCACCGGGCTCGTGGAGGAGACAGCGTTCAACTCATTAGACCATTCGTGCAGGTCGGAACTTACCCGACAAGGAATTTCGCTACCTTAGGACCGTTATAGTTACGGCCGCCGTTTACTGGGGCTTCAGTCAGAAGCTTTGGCTTGCGCCGAACATCCTTCCTTAACCTTCCAGCACCGGGCAGGTATCAGGCTCTATACGTCATCTTTCGATTTTGCAGGGCCCTGTGTTTTTGTTAAACAGTTGGTTGAACCATTTTACTGAGACCATCCGAAGATGGTATGCTTTATCCCGAAGTTACAGCATCAATTTGCCTAGTTCCTTCTCCACGGCTCACCCGAGCGCCTTAGAATATTCTTCTCGTCTACCTGTGTCGGTTTACGGTACGGGCCGCTTTAGCCTAACCTTAGAGGTTTTTCTCGGAGGTCTGATTAGGGACATTATCAGCGCTGCCGAAGCTTTGCTGTACTATCAGGTTCGCCAAGCCGTGCGGATTTGCCTGCACAGCCTATAACTACACCCTTTAACGTGAACATCCGTTGTCACGCAGTCCTTTCACTACCTCGTCACCCCATCGAAACTAAAGCAGGTGTTGGAATATTAACCAACTTTCCATCAGCTTCCCCTTTCGGGTTTGCCTAAGGACCCGACTAACCCTGATCCGATTAACGTTGATCAGGAACCCTTAGACTTACGGCGATAAAGTTTTTCACTTTATTTATCGTTACTTATACCTACATTTTCTTTTCTGAACGCTCCAGCATATGTCGCCATACACCTTCGCAGCGGATCAGAATGCTCCCCTACCGATATACCACGTAGTGGCAATCTTAGAATTTCGGTTCGTAGTTTGATGCCCGATTATTTTCCGTGCCTGAACCCTCGACCAGTGAGCTGTTACGCACTCTTTAAATGAATGGCTGCTTCCAAGCCAACATCCTGGCTGTTATAGGGTTCAAACTTCGTTTGATCAACTTAACTACGTATTAGGGACCTTAATTGCTAATCTGGGTTATTTCCCTCTCGGCCACGGATCTTAGCACCCGCAGCCTCACTGCCGCAGATATTTATTAGCATTCGGAGTTTGTCAGGGTTTGGTAGGCGGTGAAGCCCCCTAGCCCAATCAGTAGCTCTACCTCTAATAAACTTCTATATGCGACGCTGTTCCTAAAAACATTTCGGGGAGAACGAGCTATCTCTCAGTTTGATTGGCCTTTCACCCCTATCCACAAGTCATCCCATAGCTTTTCAACGCTAATGAGTTCGGTCCTCCAGTGTGTGTTACCACACCTTCAACCTGCTCATGGATAGATCACAAAGTTTCGCGTCTGCCCCCACTGACTAAGCGCCCTATTTGGACTCGCTTTCGCTACGGCTCCGTTACTAAAGAACTTAACCTTGCCAGTGAGGAGCAACTCGTAGGTTCATTATGCAAAAGGCACGCCGTCACAGCTTGCGCTGCTCCGACCGCTTGTAGGCGTACGGTTTCAGGTACTATTTCACTCCCCTGTTTGGGGTGCTTTTCACCTTTCCCTTACGGTACTGGTTCACTATCGGTCTCTAAGGAGTATTTAGCCTTACCGGATGGTGCCGGCAGATTCGGGCAGGATTCCTCCGGTCCCGCCTTACTCAGGGTACCGCTCGTCCACGACAATTTGTACCTACGGGGCTATCACCCGCTATGGCCCAACTTTCCAGAAGGTTCAGTTTGATGTCGCTTTCTAAATGCGGCCCTACAACCCCAGAGCAGCACGCCACTCTGGTTTGGGCTGTTTCCTTTTCGCTCGCCACTACTTAGGAAATCACGTTTGTTTTCTTTTCCTCCAGGTACTTAGATGTTTCAGTTCCCTGGGTTGGCTTCCTTTCGGATAATACACCTTCAGTGTACTGGGTTGTCCCATTCGGAGATCTGCGGATATAATGCTTGTGTGCAGCTTCCCGCAGCTTATCGCAGCTTACCACGTCCTTCATCGCCTCTTAGAGCCAAGGCATCCACCATACGCCCTTAATTGCTTTAAAAACATTGAAATTTTAGAGAGTTTCACCTCTTATTAAAAGTCACTCGGTATTACAACTTTATTCCCAATATGTCAAAGAACTTTCTGTACTGCATCGGGTCAGAGACCCTCAGCGGAACAAACCGCAGATGTGCCGGACTTGAACCGGGAGATCCGCCTGACGGATCACATCTAATTTCAAAAGAACTAAGATTTTTCGATACTATGGATCGCAGGCGATCCGTTTCTCTCATGATTTTGAACGAACTCCGTTCGTTCGGAGTGGAGGATATCGGATTCGAACCGATGACCCCCTGCGTGCAAGGCAGGTGCTCTAGCCAGCTGAGCTAATCCCCCAGGGCGGCATAGAGCTTCGGTGACCTCGATCCTTTTCTACCACAGCTTTAGCTTATTTAAGTAGACCCGAGCAGATTTGAACTGCTGACCCCTACATTATCAGTGTAGTGCTCTAACCAGGCTGAGCTACGGATCTATCTGCAGCCCCCTTCAATCTTGCGATTACTCGGGTTACTAACTAAATAAAGAACTAGTTTGAAAAAATTGAAAGAAAAAGAAACAACAGCTAAGATTATGTTTTATAGCTCTAAAAAGGAGGTATTCCAGCCGCACCTTCCGATACGGCTACCTTGTTACGACTTAGCCCCAGTCACCAGTTTTACCCTAGGCGGCTCCTTGCGGTTACCGACTTTAGGTACACCCGGCTTCCATGGCTTGACGGGCGGTGTGTACAAGGTCCGGGAACGTATTCACCGTATCATTGCTGATATACGATTACTAGCGATTCCAGCTTCATGCAGTCGAGTTGCAGACTGCAATCTGAACTGAGAAAAGGTTTTTGGGATTAGCTTCATATCGCTATGTTGCT
>Ga0307516_10001565_pt1 | contig 31484 bp, 43 predicted proteins | sample 19_EM_MG_FD_203310 | JGI IMG/M metagenome (GOLD analysis project Ga0307516, IMG submission 203310) | Populus trichocarpa ectomycorrhiza microbial communities from riparian zone in the Pacific Northwest, United States - 19_EM | ecosystem: Host-associated > Plants > Roots > Unclassified | place... | reverse complement strand
CCCGCGAGCACATCCTGCTGGCCCGTCAGGTCGGGGTGCCGGCGCTGGTGGTCTATATGAACAAGGTGGACCTGGTGGACGACGAGGAGCTGCTTGAGCTCGTCGAGATGGAAGTGCGCGAGCTGCTGTCGTCCTACGAGTTCCCGGGCGACGACATTCCGATCGTCAAGGGCTCGGCCAAGGTGGCGCTGGACGGCGGCGATGCGAAGACTGGCGAGGATTCGATCCTGGAGCTGATGACCCAGGTGGACGCCTACATCCCGCAGCCGGATCGTCCTGTGGACCTGCCGTTCCTGATGCCGGTGGAAGACGTGTTCTCGATCTCGGGCCGCGGCACGGTGGTGACCGGCCGGATCGAGAAGGGGATCGTCAAGGTCGGCGAGGAAGTCGAGATCGTCGGCATCCGTCCGGTCCAGAAGACGGTGTGCACGGGCGTGGAGATGTTCCGCAAGCTGCTGGACCAGGGCCAGGCGGGCGACAACGTCGGGGTTCTGCTGCGCGGCACCAAGCGTGAGGACGTGGAGCGCGGCCAGGTGCTGTGCAAGCCGGGCTCGATCACGCCGCACACCAAGTTCACGGCGGAGGCCTACATCCTCTCGAAGGAAGAGGGCGGCCGTCACACGCCGTTCTTCTCGAACTACCGTCCGCAGTTCTACTTCCGCACGACGGACGTGACCGGGGTGATCACGCTGCGCGAAGGCGTCGAGATGATCATGCCCGGGGACAACGCCGAGCTGGACGTTCAGCTGATCACGCCGATCGCCATGGACCAGGGCCTGCGCTTCGCGATCCGCGAAGGCGGGCGCACGGTCGGGGCCGGCGTCGTGGCCAAGATCATCGAATAGATCGATCCGCGCCCCCAAGCGCGTAAGACCAGGGCCGTCGGGAGCATCCCTCCCGGCGGCCCTTTCTGTTGAAGAGCCGGATTTAAGCTGTCCCCTGGCGCCCCTGGCGCTAGAGTCGGACGGGCGACCGTGGGGACCCATCCTTGATGCACCGGCTCACCGCAGGTCTCGTCGCCGCAGCCGCCCTTGTGGCCGGTCCGGCCCGGGCGGCGACCCTTGAATTGCGCGACATGGTCGCGCGCGTGACCGTGATCCCGGAGGATCGCCCCGATATCCGGGTCGAGTTCGTCACGCGCAATCCCAGCCTGCCGATCACCGTCAAGATCACGCCGGGCAGGGCCATTCTCGACGGCGGCCTCGATCGCAAGATCCGCGCCTGCCGGTCCGCGGACGGGCGCCGGGGCGTTTCGGTCTCAGGCCTCGGGGACGTCCCCTGGCAGGCCATGCCCCAGATCGTCGTGCGCACGCCGCGGGCCTTCGTCCTGTTCGCCGGCGGGGCGGTGTTTGGGAGCATCGGGCGCACGGCCAGTCTTGACCTGTCCAACGCCGGCTGCGGCGACTGGACGGCGGGGAATGTGGACGGCCTCCTCAAGGTCAGCCAGGCCGGCTCGGGCGACGCGCGCATCGGCGCCTCGCGTGCGGCGAAGCTGCGGATCGCCGGCTCCGGCGACATCTTAGCGGGCCCGGTCGCTGGGCCCCTCGACGCGGAGATCGGCGGCTCGGGGGACATCAGCGCGACCAGCGTCGCCGGCGACCTGGAGGTTCGGGTGGCCGGTTCGGGCGACGTGCGCGTGCCCACGGGGCGCGCCCCGGTGATGAACGTCGCCATCGCCGGCTCCGGGGACGTAACGTTCGGGGGAATCGCCGGCGCGCTGAAGGCGCGAATCACCGGCTCAGGCGAGGTCCGGGTCCGCAAAGTCGACGGTCCGGTGGAAAAGCGCGTCATGGGATCTGGCCGCGTGCGGATCGGCGCGGGCCCAGGGGCAGGGGAGGCGGTGATTCCACCGCGTCAACGGCGTTCTGGCGCTTGACCGGTAGGCGATCAGCGCGTATTGACCCGCCTCCTGTTGGACCGGCTGTAGGTCCTGGGTTCGCCCAGGGTCTAGACGCGGTTCGCAGAACGACCTGAGACAGTACATCGGTAGCGTTTCGGGGAGGGCCCTCGCATTCCGCGCGGGCCTATATCGTTTTTGCGGACTTTCGCGTTCGGGGCGTCGCAAGACGAACTGAAGTTGGTCTTTGAAATGGTCAATGCACGCTGGCGGTCCGCCGTCTGTAGGGGAATTTGAAGAGCGATATGGATCGTCAGAACATCCGCATCCGGCTCAAGGCCTTCGATCACCGCGTGCTGGACCATTCCACTCGCGAGATCGTCAATACGGCCAAGCGCACCGGCGCAACCGTGCGGGGGCCTATCCCCCTGCCGACCCGCATTGAGAAATTCACCGTCAACCGCTCGCCGCACATCGACAAGAAGTCGCGCGAGCAGTTCGAAATCCGCACGCACAAGCGCGTGCTCGATATCGTCGACCCCACCCCGCAGACCGTGGACGCGCTGATGAAGCTCGACCTGTCCGCCGGCGTGGACGTCGAGATCAAGCTCTAAAGGGGGATCGGTCGATGCGTACCGGCGTGATCGCCAAGAAACTGGGCATGGCGCGCTTCTTCGATGAAGCGGGAACCCATGTGCCTGTGACCGTGCTGCAGCTCGAGGGCTGTCAGGTGACGGCGCACCGCACCGTTGAGAAGGACGGCTACGTCGCCCTCCAGCTCGGGGCGGGCTTCAAGAAGCCGAAGAACACCCCCAACGCCATGCGCGGCCATTTCGCCAAGGCGCAGGTGGAACCCAAGCGCAAGGTCGCCGAGTTCCGGGTGTCCGAGGACAACCTCATCGACGTGGGCGCGGAGATCACCGCTGACCATTTCGTCCCCGGCCAGAAGGTGGACGTCACCGGCTCCACCACCGGCAAGGGCTTCGCCGGCGGCATGAAGCGCTGGAACTTCGGGGGCCTTCGGGCCACCCACGGGGTGTCGGTCTCGCACCGCAGCCTCGGCTCGACCGGCCAGCGGCAGGACCCGGGCAAGACCTTCAAAGGCAAGAAGATGGCCGGCCAGCTCGGCAACGAGACGGTCACCACCCTCAATCTCACCATTTGGCGGATCGACACCGATCGCGGCCTGATCCTGGTCCGCGGTGCCGTCCCCGGTTCCGAAGGCTCCTATGTAAGGGTCCGCGACGCGGTGAAGTCGGCTCTGCCGGCCGCCGCGCCGAAGCCGGGCGCCTTCCGTAAGGCCGGCGCGGCTCCCGCCGCCGCCGAAGCGCCTGCCGAGACCCCGGCCGAAGAGGCTCCCGGCGCCGACGCCAGCGCGGAGGACGCCCAATGAAGCTCGACGTCATCACCCTCGACGGCGGCAAGGGCGGCACGATCGAGCTGTCCGACGCCATCTTCGGCATCGAAGACATCCGCGGCGACATCCTGCAGCGCATGGTGACCTACCAGCTCGCCAAGCGCCGCGCCGGCACCCACAAGGTGCAGGTGCGCAACGAGGTCTCGCGCACCGGCAAGAAGATGTACAAGCAGAAGGGCACCGGCGGCGCCCGCCACGGCTCGCGCCGGGCGGCCCAGTTCGTCGGCGGCGCCCGGGCTCACGGCCCCGTGGTCCGCAGCCACGCCTTCGACCTGAACAAGAAGGTCCGCGCCCTGGCCCTGCGCCATGCGCTGTCCTCCAAGGCCAAGGCCGGAGCCCTGGTGGTTCTCGACAACGTCGCCCTGACCGAGGCCAAGACCGCCGCCCTGCGCGCCAAGCTCTCGGACATGGGCCTGACCAACGCCCTGGTGATCGCCGGGGTCGAGGTCGACGCCAACTTCGCCCGCGCCGCGCGCAACATCCCGAACCTGGACGTGCTGCCGAACGCCGGCCTGAACGTCTATGACGTGCTGCGCCGCCGGACCCTCGTGCTGACGCGTGATGCGATCGCCGCGATCGAGGCGCGCTACGCTGAGAAGGAGGCCGCGTGATGGCTGATCCTACCCCCCGCCATTACGACACTATCCTGGCGCCGGTGATCACCGAGAAGGCCACCCTGCTTTCCGAGCAGAACAAGGTGGTGTTCCGGGTCGCGGGCGACTCGACCAAGGACGAGATCGCCGCGGCGGTCGAGGCGCTGTTCAAGGTCAGCGTGACCAAGGTCAACACCATGAACGTCAAGGGCAAGACCAAGCGGTTCCGCGGAATCAAGGGTCGCCGTTCTGACGTCAAGAAAGCGATCGTGACGCTGGCCGAAGGCCAGTCGATCGACATCACGACGGGGCTCTGATCCGATGGCCTTGAAGCACTTCAATCCGACCTCGCCGTCGCGCCGCGGCCTGGTGCTGGTCGACCGGTCCGAGCTCCACAAGGGCCGTCCGGAAAAGTCCCTCGTCGAGGGCCTGACCAAGTCCGGCGGTCGTGGCGGCGGTGGCCGCATCGCGGTCCGCTTCCGCGGCGGCGGCGCCAAGCGCCTCTACCGCAAGGTGGACTTCAAGCGTCGCAAGTTCGACGTCGTCGGCGTGGTCGAGCGCCTTGAGTACGACCCGAACCGTTCGGCCTTCATCGCCCTGGTGAAGTACGCCGACGGCGAGTTGGCCTACATCATCGCGCCGCAACGCCTGAAGGCGGGCGACGAGGTGATCGCCTCCGAAAAGGCCGACGTGAAGCCCGGCAACGCCATGCCCCTTCGCGGCATGCCGATCGGGACCATCATCCACAATGTCGAGCTGAAGCCCCTGAAGGGCGCCCAGATCGCCCGATCGGCCGGCGCCTACGCCCAGCTGGTCGGTCGTGACGCCGGCTACGCGCAGATCCGCCTGAACTCCGGCGAACTGCGCATGGTGCAGGACAGCTGCATGGCCACGGTGGGCGCGGTCTCGAACCAGGACCACATGAACGAGGTCCTCGGCAAAGCCGGCCGTCGTCGCCACAAGGGCTTCCGCCCGCACGTGCGCGGCGTGGCCATGAACCCGGTCGACCACCCGCACGGCGGCGGCGAAGGCCGCACCTCCGGCGGCCGCCACCCGGTCAGCCCGACCGGCAAGCCGACCAAGGGATCGAAGACCCGCAAGAACAAGGCGACGGATCGCTTCATCATCCGTTCGCGCCACGCCAGGAAGGCTCGCTAAGCCATGACCCGTTCTGTCTGGAAAGGCCCCTTCGTCGACGGCTACCTCCTGAAGAAGGCGGAAGCTGCTCAGAACTCCGGCCGGAAGGACGTGATCAAGACCTGGTCGCGCCGCTCCACCATCATGCCGCAGTTCGTCGGCCTCACCTTCGGCGTCCACAACGGCCACAAGCATGTGCCGGTGTCGGTCAACGAAGACATGGTCGGCATGAAGCTCGGCGAATTCGCCCCGACCCGGTATTTCCCGGGCCACGCGGCCGACAGGAAGGCCAAGAGGAAGTAGCATGAGCAAGCAAGCGAAAGCCCGCCGGCTCAAGCCCTCCGAAGCGGTCGCCAAGGTGCGCTCCCTGCGCACCAGCGCCCGCAAGCTGAACCTCGTCGCGCAGTCAATTCGCGGCCTGAAGGTGCAGCGGGCTTTGAACGAGCTGGAGTTCAGCCACAAGCGTATCGCGCAGGATGTGCGCAAAGCGCTCTATTCGGCGATCTCCAACGCGGAAAACAACCACAACCTCGACATCGACTCCCTGGTCGTCGCCGAGGCCTTCGTAGGCAAGAACCTGGTGATGAAGCGTTTCGCCGCCCGCGCTCGCGGCCGTGCTTCGCGGATCGAGAAGCCGTTCTCGGAACTCACCATCGTCGTGCGTGAACTTGGCGAGGCCGTCTGATGGGTCAGAAAGTCAATCCGGTCGGGCTTCGCCTCGGCATCAACCGCACCTGGGACAGCCGCTGGTTCGCCGACGGCTCGGACTATGGTCGGCTGCTCCACGACGACATCAAGGTCCGTCGCGAGCTGAAGAAGCGCCTCTATCAGGCTGGCGTCTCGCGCATCATCATCGAGCGCCCGCACAAGAAGTGCCGCGTGACGATCTATGCGGCGCGTCCTGGCGTGATCATCGGCAAGAAGGGCGCCGACATCGAGAAGCTCCGCAAGGACCTCTCGGCCCTGACCGACGGTGAAGTCCACCTGAACATCGTCGAGATCCGCAAGCCGGAGACCGACGCGCAGTTGGTGGCCGAGAACATCGCCCAGCAGCTCGAGCGCCGCGTGGCCTTCCGTCGGGCCATGAAGCGTTCGATGCAGAGCGCCATGCGCCTGGGCGCCAAGGGCGTGCGGATCAATGTCTCGGGCCGGCTCGGCGGTGCGGAAATCGCCCGCATGGAGTGGTACCGCGAAGGCCGCGTGCCGCTGCACACCCTGCGCGCCGACATCGACTACGGCTTCGCCGAGGCCAAGACGACCTACGGCATCATCGGTGTGAAGGTCTGGGTCTTTAAGGGCGAAGTGCTCGACCACGATCCCATGGCGCTCGACAAGCGCCTGGCCAGCGAATCCGGCCCGGCCGGCGAGGGCGGCGGCCGCGACCGTTCGGGCGATCGTCCCGACCGTGGGCGCCGCGACCGTCGCGAACAGGCCGCGTAGGGGCTTAAGTCATGCTGTCTCCGAAAAAGACCAAGTACCGCAAGCAGTTCAAGGGCCGCATCCACGGGATGACGAAGGGCGGCTCGACGCTGAACTTCGGCTCCTACGGCCTGAAGTCGGTGGAGCCCGAACGCATCACGGCGCGGCAGATCGAGGCGGCCCGCCGCGCGATCACCCGTCAGATGAAGCGTCAGGGCCGCGTCTGGATCCGGATCTTCCCGGACGTGCCGGTCACCGACAAGCCGGCCGAAGTGCGGATGGGCAAGGGCAAGGGCGCGGTCGAGTACTGGGCCGCCCGTGTCGCGCCCGGCCGGATCATGTTCGAGATCGACGGCGTGCCGGACGATGTGGCGCGTGAAGCGCTGCGCCTGGGCGCCGCCAAGCTGCCGGTGAAGACCCGCGTCGTCACCCGCATCGAAGCCGTCGCGGAGCACGCGTGATGAAGATCGACGACGTCCGGGGCATGACGCCCGACCAACTGGCTGACAACCTGCTGAACCTGAAGAAAGAGCAGTTCAACCTGCGCTTCCAGCGGGCGACGGGGCAGCTCGAGAAGACCCACCGCGTGGACGAAGTGCGCAAGGACATCGCGCGCATCAAGACCGTCCTGCGCGCGAAGCAGGCCAAGGCCTAGGAGACACGACGAAATGCCCAAGCGAATTCTCGAAGGCGTGGTCGTGTCCGACAAGGGCGACAAGACCATTGTCGTGCGCGTCGAACGGACCTTCCTGCACCCGTTGCTGAAGAAGACCGTGCGTCGTTCCAAGCGCTATCACGCGCACGACGAAGCCAACGCCTACAAGACCGGCGATCTGGCGCGGATCATCGAATGCGCACCGAAATCGAAGCTCAAGACCTGGGAAGCGCTGCCTAAGGGCAGTGCGGCTCAAGCGTAAAGGATCCGACCGATGATCCAGATGCAAACCAATCTCGAGGTCGCCGACAATTCCGGCGCCCGCCGCGTCATGTGCATCAAGGTGCTGGGCGGAGCCAAGCGCCGGTATGCCAGCGTGGGCGACAAGATCGTCGTCTCCGTGAAGGAGGCGATCCCGCGCGGCCGCGTGAAGAAGGGCGACGTCCTTCAGGCCATCGTCGTGCGCACGTCGCAGGCGATCAAGCGCAAGGACGGCTCCCTGATCCGCTTTGACAGCAATGCGGCGGTGATCGTGAACAAGCAGAGCGAGCCGATCGGCACGCGGATCTTCGGCCCGGTTCCGCGCGAACTGCGCGCCAAGAACCACATGAAGATCATCTCGCTCGCCCCTGAGGTGCTGTGATGGCGGCGAAGATCAAGAAGGGCGACCGCGTCGTCGTCCTGGCTGGCAAGGACAAGGGCAAGCAGGGCTCGGTCCTGCGGGTCATGCCCAAGGAAGAGCGCCTGGTGGTGGAAGGCCTGAACATGGTTCAGCGCCATACCCGCCCGTCGCAAGGCGATCCCCAGGGGGGGATCAAGCACAAGGAAGCGCCGCTGCACGTGTCGAACGTGGCCATCGTCGACTCCAAGGGGAAGGCGACCCGCGTCGGCTTCCGCGAAGAGGACGGCAAGAAGGTTCGGTTCGCCAAGACGACCGGCGAGGTGATCAATGGCTGAGCAAGCTTACGAACCGCGGCTGAAGTCCGAGTACCGGGAGAAGATCCGCCCGGTGCTGAAGGAGAAGTTCGGCTACACCAACGAGATGCAGATCCCCAAGCTGGACAAGATCGTCCTGAACATGGGGATCGGCGAGGCGGTGTCGGACACCAAGAAGGCCACCTCGGCCATGCATGACCTGGCGCTGATCGCCGGCCAGAAGCCCGCGCCCACCCGCGCGCGCCTCTCGGTCGCCTCGTTCAAGCTGCGCGAGGGCATGGTGGTCGGCGCGAAGGTCACCCTTCGCAAGGACCGCATGTACGAGTTTCTCGACCGCCTGATCACCGTGGCCCTGCCGCGGGTGAAGGACTTCCGGGGTCTGAAGCCGACCTCCTTCGACGGCCGTGGCAACTACGCCATGGGCCTGAAGGAACATCTGGTGTTCCCGGAGATCAACTACGACCAGATCGATCAGGTCTGGGGCATGGACATCATCGTCTGCACGACTGCGAAATCCGACGACGAAGCGCGCGAGCTTCTGAGGGAATTCCAGTTCCCGTTCAACGCGTAAGAACGGGGAAGGAAAGAGCAAATGGCTAAGAAGAGCGCCGTCAACCGCAACGCCCGCGTGAAGAAGCTGATCAAGCAGTACGCGGACCGTCGCGAGGCCCTCAAGGCGATCGCCAACGACGACAGCTTGCCGCTGGAGGAGCGCTTCGATGCGCGCCTGAAGCTGGCGGAGCTGCCGCGGAACTCCTCGCCGGTGCGCTACCGCAACCGGTGCGAGATCAGCGGTCGGCCGCGGGCCTTCTATCGCAAGCTGCGCATGAGCCGTGTGGCGCTGCGCGACCTGGGCGCCGCGGGGCACATCCCCGGCCTCGTCAAGTCGAGCTGGTAAGGAGAGGGTCTGATGGTCAACGACCCGATCGGCGATTTGATCGCCCGTATTAAGAACGCCGGCATGCGCGGCCGCTCGAAGGTTTCGACGCCGGCCTCGAAGATGCGCGCCCGTGTGCTCGACGTCCTGGCGGACGAGGGCTACATCCGCGGCTACGCCCTGGTGGAGAAGCCGGGTTCGTTCCCCGAGTTCGAGATCGAACTGAAGTACTTCGACGGCCAGCCGGTGATCGCCGAGATCGCCCGCATCTCCAAGCCTGGCCGCCGGGTCTACACCTCGATCAGCGACCTGAAGCCGGTGAAGAACGGCCTTGGGATCTCGATCCTGTCCACGCCCAAGGGCGTGATGTCCGACAACGCCGCCCGCGACGCCAATGTCGGCGGCGAAGTGCTCTGCCGGGTGTACTGATCATGTCCCGCATTGGAAAAAAGCCGATCGCCATCCCGAGCGGAGTGACCGTCACCATCGAGGGTCAGACCGCCACGGTGAAGGGCGCCAAGGGCGAGCTCGCCTGGACCGTGCCCGAAGACATCGAGATCAAGCTGGATGGCGCCGAGCTTACGCTGGCCATGCGCGAGGACACCGCCCGCGCCCACGCCATGTGGGGCCTCTCGCGCACGCTGGTGAACAACATGGTGACGGGCGTCAGCCAGGGCTATGAGCGCACGCTCGAGCTGGTGGGCGTCGGCTACCGGGCCGCGATGAAGGGCCAGGCCCTTTCGCTGCAGCTCGGCTTCAGCCACGACGTCGACATGCCGGCGCCCGCTGGGGTCACCTTCGTCGTCCCCAAGCAGACCGAGATCAGGATCTCCGGCATCGACAAGCAGCTGGTCGGCGAAACCGCCGCCCGGATCCGGCGCCTGCGTCCCCCGGAGCCCTACAAGGGCAAGGGTGTGCGCTACGCCGGCGAGCAGGTCCGCCGCAAGGAAGGCAAGAAGAAGTAGGCCATGGCGCTTTCCCCCCACGAAACTTCCAAGAAGCGGGCCCAGCGCGTCCGCACCCGGCTCCGCAAGATGGGCAAGGGTCGTCCGCGCCTGTCGGTGTTCCGCTCGTCCAAGAACATCTACGCCCAGGTCATCGACGACGAACGCGGCGTGACCCTGGCGGCCGCCTCCACCCTCGAGGACGGCGAGAAGTCGGCCAAGGGCGGCGACAAGGACGCAGCGGCCCGCGTGGGCGCCCTGGTGGCCCAGCGCGCCATCGAAAAGGGCGTCAAGGACGTGGTCTTCGACCGCGGCGGTTACATCTTTCATGGCCGGGTCAAGGCCCTGGCCGACGCCGCGCGCGAAGCCGGCCTGAACTTCTAAGGAACAGCTGATGGCTCGCAGGAACGAAGGTGGTGGCGATCGTCGGCCCCGGGAAGAGGCCGAAAGCGAATTCGTCGAGAAGCTCGTGCACATCAACCGCGTCGCGGCGACGGTGAAGGGCGGCCGGCGGTTCTCCTTCGCCGCCCTGATGATCGTGGGCGACCAGAAGGGCCGCGTCGGCTTCGGTCACGGCAAGGCCCGTGAAGTGCCGGAAGCGATCCGCAAGGCGACGGAAGAAGCCAAGAAGTCGATGATCCGCGTCCCGCTGCGCGAGAGCCGCACCCTGCACCATGACGGCGCAGGCCGTTGGGGCGCGGGCAAGGTGATGGTCCGCGCGGCGCCTCCCGGCACCGGCGTCATCGCCGGCGGTCCGATGCGCGCCGTGCTCGAAACCCTTGGCGTCCAGGACGTCGTGGGCAAGTCGGTCGGCTCGTCCAACCCCTACAACATGGTGCGCGCCACCTTCGAGGCGCTGAAGGTTCAGTCCTCGCCGCGCCAGGTGGCCTCCAAGCGCGGCCGCAAGGTCAGCGACGTGATCGGCCGCCGTTCGGACGGCGCCTCGGCCGTCGGCGCCACGGACGCTGAAGGATAAGCATGATGGCTCAGATCAAGGTTCGTCAGACCGGCAGCCCGATCCGCCGGACCAAGGACCAGCGGGCCACGCTCGCCGGCCTCGGCCTCAACAAGATCGGCCGTGTCTCGACCCTGGAAGATACTCCCGCCGTGCGTGGGATGATCGCCAAGGTGAAGCACCTGCTGGAAGTGGTCGCCTAGAGCGGCCCGCCCCGGCCTGGCCGGGTTCAATCAATGCCGAGTCGGGCGCAGCCCGGCGACTGATCTCCAAGGAGAGGCGAAATGGTCAAACTCAACGAACTCGCTCCGCGTGAAGGCTCCGTCAAGGGCCGCATGCGCGTCGGCCGCGGCCCCGGCTCCGGCAAGGGCAAGACCGCCGGCCGCGGCGTGAAGGGCCAGAAGTCCCGTTCGGGCGTGGCCATCGCCGGGTTCGAGGGCGGCCAGATGCCGCTCCACATGCGCATGCCCAAGCGCGGCTTCAACAATCCGTCAGCGCTGGAGTTCGCGGAAGTGAACCTGTGGCGCCTGGAGCAGGCGATCGCCGCCGGCAAGCTCGACGCTAAGAAGCCGATCGACGGGCCCGTTCTGGTCGCCGCCGGCGTCGTTCGGCGCCTGAAGGACGGCATCAAGCTCCTCGGCAAGGGTGAGCTGAAGACCAAGATCGAGATCACCGTCCACCACGCTTCCGCCTCGGCCCGCGCCGCGGTGGAAAGTGCGGGCGGCAAGGTCACGACCACGCGCAAGGAAGAGGCGGTCGCCGCCGAATCCTGACCTCGTGTCAGGGCGATGACAGGGCGTCAGTAACGCCCTATGTACGTCGCGACCGTCATCGTGGGGATCTAGATGGCCTCGGCCGCCGAACAGCTTGCCGCCAATATGAACTTCGGCGCCTTCCAGAAGGCGACCGAGCTCCACAAGCGTATCTGGTTCACCCTGGGCGCCCTGGTGGTCTATCGCCTGGGCACGCACATACCGATTCCCGGGATCGACACGGCGGCCTTCGCCAAGGCGTTCAATGGTCAGGCCCAGGGCATCTTGGGCATGTTCAACATGTTCTCGGGCGGCGCTGTGCAGCGCATGGCGATCTTCGCCCTGAACGTGATGCCCTACATCTCGGCCTCGATCATCGTGCAGCTGATGGGCACGATCTATCCGCCGTGGGAGAAGCTCAGGAAAGAAGGCGGGGAGGCGGGGCGCAAGCAGCTCAACCAGTACACCCGCTATCTCACCGTCGCCCTGGCGCTCTTCCAGTCCTTCGGCATCTCGGTAGGCCTGTCTTCGAGCCCCGGGCTGGTGATCCATCCTGGCCCGTTCTTCATGGTCTCGACGATCGTGACGCTCACCGGCGGGACCATGTTCCTGATGTGGCTGGGCGAGCAGATCACCAGCCGCGGCGTCGGCAATGGCGTGTCCCTGATCATCTTCGCCGGCATCGTGGCGGTCCTGCCGCAGGGCCTTGCGCAGATGTTCTCCATGACCCGGACGGGCGCGCTCTCGAGCTTCGCGGTGGTCGCCATCGTCGCCCTGGCCATCGCGGTGGTGTTCGCCATCGTCTTCATGGAGCGCTCGCAGCGCCGCCTTCTGGTCCAGTACCCGAAGCGCCAGCAGGGCAACCGCATGTTCGGGGGGGACACCTCGTTCCTGCCGCTGAAGATCAACACCTCAGGCGTGATCCCGCCGATCTTCGCCTCCAGCCTGCTCCTGCTGCCGGCGACGGTGATGGGCTTCCTGGTGACGACGGACCTGCCGCAGTGGGCGCAATGGCTGCCGGGCGCGGTGGGCCAGCTGCAGCACGGCCGGCCGCTGTTCATGGTGTTCTACGGCGCCCTGATCATCTTCTTCTGCTTCTTCTACACGTCGATCGTCTTCAATCCGGAGGACACGGCGGAGAACCTGCGCAAGTACGGCGGCTTCCTGCCCGGGATCCGGCCGGGCAAGCGGACGGCCGAGTACCTCGACTTCGTCCTGAGCCGGCTGACCGTGATCGGGGCGGCCTATATCACGGTGGTGTGCCTGCTGCCCGAGGCGCTAATCGGGTTCTATCACGCGCCGTTCTATCTCGGCGGCACCTCGATCCTGATCGTCGTCAGCGTGACGATGGACACGGTGACTCAGATTCAGTCGCATCTATTGGCCCATCAGTACGAAGGCCTGATCAAAAAATCGAAGCTGCGTGGCAACCGAACCCGCTGAGCGGGGGGGAACGGTTGACCGCATAGGCGGAGAAAGGGGCAAAGGGGGAGCCTTTCATGAACCTCATTCTTTTTGGGCCGCCGGGGGCGGGGAAGGGGACGCAGGCCAAACGCCTGGTCGCCTCCCGTGGGATGGTCCAGCTTTCCACCGGAGACATGCTGCGCGCGGCCGTGGCCTCGGGCTCGCCGCTCGGCAAGCGCGTCGAGGGGATCATGGCGGAAGGCGGCCTGGTCTCGGACGAAATCGTCATCGCCCTCATCGAGGAGCAGCTGCCGGCGACGGAAGCGGCCGGCGGAGCGATCTTCGACGGTTTCCCGCGGACCCTCGCCCAGGCGCAGGCCCTCGACCTGATGCTCAAGGGCCGCGGCGCCCGGATCGATCTGGTGATTCGCCTGAAGGTCGACGACGAGGCCCTGCTGACGAGGATCGCCGGCCGGTTCGCCGAATCAGCCCGGCCCGACGACAATCCCGAAAGCTTCGTCGTGCGTCTGGCCGCCTATAACAACCAGACGGCGCCCCTGCTTCCCTACTACCAGCACCAGAACAAGCTGGTCGAAGTGGACGGCATGGGCACGGTCGAGCAGGTCGCCGAGGCTATCGACGCGGCCCTCGACGGCCCGAGGTGGTAATGGTCCCGACCGCCTGAATTTTCGGGCGGACATCTAGTTCAGAAATCAGCGCTTAACGCATTGACGGAGCCGCGCCGATCCCTATAACGGGGCGCTTCCGCGAAAGGGCGCGAAAGACGTACCGGCCAAAAGCCTTCCGGGGCAGGGCCGGGGCGCCGTTCGCGCTTCTCTGCGTGACCAGGAGATGATCCCCAGTGGCCCGCATCGCAGGCGTCAACATACCAACGAACAAGCGCGTCGTCATCGCGCTTCAGTACATCCACGGCATCGGCCAGGCTAAGGCCGCCGAGATCGTCAGCAAGGTCGGCATCGAGGATGCGCGCCGGGTCAATCAATTGACCGACGCCGAAGTCCTGCAGATCCGCGAAGCGATCGACCGCGACTATACGGTCGAGGGCGACCTGCGCCGTGAGACCGCGGTCAACATCAAGCGCCTCATGGACCTGGCCTGCTATCGCGGCCTGCGTCACCGCAAGGGCCTCCCGGTCCGCGGTCAGCGCACCCACACCAACGCCCGCACCCGCAAGGGTCCGGCCAAGCCGATCGCCGGCAAGAAGAAGTAAGAGAGCGCAAGTTCGATGGCCAAGGAACCGGCGCGCGTCAAACGTCGCGAGCGCAAGAACATCACCTCGGGCGTGGCGCACGTGAACGCCTCGTTCAACAACACCATGATCACCATCACCGACGCCCAGGGGAACACCATCTCCTGGTCCTCCGCCGGCGCGATGGGCTTCAAGGGCTCCCGCAAGTCGACCCCTTACGCCGCCCAGATGGCGGCCGAGGATGCGGGCCGCAAGGCGGCCGAGCACGGCGTGCGGACCTTGGAAGTGAGTGTCTCCGGCCCGGGTTCGGGACGGGAATCGGCGCTGCGGGCTCTGCAGTCCGTCGGCATGACCATCACCACCATCCGCGATGTGACCCCAATTCCGCACAACGGTTGCCGTCCGCCCAAGCGCCGGCGCGTCTGAGTACCTATCTGCTGCTATTCCCTGCGCCGGACCGCGCCCGCGGCCGGCGATCCTGCGTTTCAAGGGACACCACGTGATCGAAAGAAACTGGAACGAGCTCATTCGTCCCGAAAAGCCGCTGATCGAGACCGGCGCCGACGCCAGCCGCAAGGCTCGCATCGTCGCCGAGCCCCTCGAGCGGGGCTTCGGTGTGACGCTGGGCAACAGCCTGCGCCGCGTCCTTCTCTCCTCGCTGCAAGGCGCCGCCGTCACCGCCGTCCAGATCGACGGCGTCGTGCATGAGTTCTCTTCTCTCGAGGGCGTTCGCGAGGACGTCGTCGACATCGTCCTGAACATCAAGCAACTCGCCGTGCGCATGCATGTCGAGGGGCCCAAGCGCATGACCCTGCGGGCCACCGGCCCCGGCGCGGTCACCGCCAGCCAGATCGAGGCGCCGTCGGACATCGAGATCCTGAACGGCGACCACGTGCTCTGCACGCTGGACGACGGCGCGAGCGTGCGCATGGAGTTCACGGTCCAGACCGGCAAGGGCTATGTCCCGGCCGAGATGAACCGGCCTGAGGACGCCCCGATCGGCCTCATCGCCGTCGACGCCCTCTATTCCCCGGTCAAGCGCGTCGCCTATCGCGTCGAGCCGACCCGCCAGGGCCAGAGCCTCGACTACGACAAGCTGATCATGGAAGTGGAGACCAACGGCGCGGTCTCGCCGGTGGACGCGGTGGCCTACGCCGCCCGCATCCTCCAGGACCAGCTGCAGATCTTCATCACCTTCGAAGAGCCGAAGAAGAAGGTCGAAGGCGAGGCTAAGCCCGAGCTGCCCTTCAACCCGGCGCTGCTCAAGAAGGTCGACGAACTGGAGCTGTCGGTCCGTTCGGCCAACTGCCTGAAGAACGACAACATCGTCTATATCGGCGACCTGATCCAGAAGACCGAGGCGGAGATGCTCCGCACCCCCAACTTCGGTCGCAAGTCGCTGAACGAGATCAAGGAAGTTCTCGCCGGCATGGGCCTGCACCTGGGCATGGACGTGCCCAACTGGCCGCCGGAAAACATCGAAGAGCTGGCCAAGAAGTTCGAAGACCAGATGTGATTGCCCCGAGCGTGACAGGCCTCTGTCACGCTCGGTTTTTTGAGGGAATGGCGGCGCGTCGGGAGACGCCCCGCATTTGGAAAGTGAGACCGCCATGCGCCACGGTTACGCGCGACGCAAACTGGGCCGCACCAGCGCCCACCGGACCGCGCTCTTCGCCAACATGGCGGCGAGCCTGATCAAGCACGAGCAGATCGTGACCACCTTGCCCAAGGCCAAGGAGCTTCGGCCCGTGGTCGAGAAGCTGGTCACGCTCGCCAAGCGCGGCGACCTGCACGCTCGCCGGCAGGCCATCGCCCAGGTCCGCGACAAGGACCAGGTCTCCAAGCTGTTCGCCGTGATCGGCCCCCGCTACGCCGAGCGTCGCGGCGGCTATCTGCGCGTGCTGAAGGCGGGCTTCCGCTACGGCGACAACGCGCCCCTGGCGGTGATCGAGTTCGTGGATCGTGATCCGGCCGAAAAGGGTAAGGACTCCGGTCCGGTCCAAGAGGGCGGCTTCGCCGAAGCCTAGGCGTTCGCCACCGACGTTATGAAGAGCCCCGGAGCGACCCTCCGGGGCTTTTTGCATGGGCCGGCGTGGTGACTCCATCGCGCCGCGCTATATACCGTCCCGCCTGACCGCAGCCCGCCCCGGGGACAGTTTCATGACCGACCCATCCGAGGCTGCGCCGGAGCCGGCCGGCCGACGCCGCGCCAGCCTGGGCTTCGTGTTCATGGTGGTCATGCTGGACATGATCGCCATGGGCGTGGTGATCCCGGTGCTGCCGCGGCTGATCCAGGACTTCACCCACGGCGAGGCGGACACGGCGGCGCGCTATATCGGCTGGTTCGCCGCGGCCTGGGCGCTGATGCAGTTCTTCGCCTCGCCGGTGCTGGGCGCGCTGTCGGACCGGTTCGGACGCAGGCCGGTGCTGCTGATCTCCATGTTCGGCCTGAGCATCGACTACGTGGCCATGGCGCTCGCGCCGAACCTGGCCTGGCTGTTCGTGGGGCGGATGATCTCCGGCGTCACGGCGGCGACCTTCGCCACGGCCAACGCCTATATCGCCGACATCACCCCGCCGAAGGAGCGCGCCGCCCGCTTCGGGGTGCTGAGCGTGGCGTTCGGCATAGGCTTCATCCTCGGCCCGGCTCTGGGCGGGCTCCTGGGCGACGTGGACCCGCGCCTGCCGTTCTGGGCGGCGGCGGGCCTGACCATGGCCAACTGGCTCTACGGCCTCCTTGTCCTGCCGGAATCGCTGCCGAAAGAGCTTCGTCGCAAGTTCAGCTTCAAGCTGGCCAATCCGATCGGCTCGTTCGCGCTCTACCGGTCCAGCCCGGCGATGCTGGCTCTGGGCGGGGTGGTGTTCCTCTACTACCTGGCCCACCAGGTGCTGCAGAGCACCGTCGTGCCCTATGTGGACTATCGCTACGGCTGGAGCGCCAAGATGGTGGGGGTCTCCCTGGCCCTGGTGGGGGTGGGCTCGATCGTCGTGCAAGGCCTCGTGGTGCGGCCCTTCGTGGCGAGGTTCGGAGAACGCGGGGCCCTCTATGTCGGCCTGATCTGCGGGGCGATCGGATTCGCCATGTACGGCGCCGCGCCGACCACCGTGTTCTATCTGTCCGCCATCCCGATCTTCGCGTTCATGGGCCTCGTGGGGCCGGGCTTCCAGGGGCTGATGAGCCGGTTGGTCTCGCCCTCCGAGCAGGGGCGCCTGCAGGGCGCCAATATGGGGTTGATGGCGATCGCCAGCCTCGGCGGGCCGATCCTGTTCACGGAGGTGTTCGCGCGCGCCCTTGGGCCGTGGCGTCACTGGGCCCCGATCGGCTCGCCGCTCTATCTGGCCAGCGCCATGATGATCGCCGGCTTCCTCATCGCGCTTGGCGCCCGTACGCGCGGCGCGCCGGAGCCGTCAACGCCGCGGACTAGCGAGGCCTGAGCCGCGGCGTCATTTTTGCGCCGAAACCGCAACCGAACCCCTGCGTTACCAGCCCAGTCCGGAGACATCATGCGCCAGAACCGCGCCCTGCTTCCCACCCTGGTCCTGCTCGCCGCCTGCTCTGACCCCGCCGGCCGCAGCAGCGCCCAGCCGAGCCTCGCCCCGCCCACCCGCTCGCCGCCCGCCAGCGCCCTGTCAATGAAGCAGTCTTTCGCGCCCGTGGTGAAGCGGGCGGCCCCGGCGGTGGTGAACATCTCGTCCAAGCGCATGGTGCGCCAGCAGGCCGATCCCTTCTGGCAACTATTTGGCATGGGCGCCCCGCGCGACCGGATCGAAGGCTCCCTTGGCTCTGGGGTCATCGTGCGGGCGGACGGGGTCATCGTCACCAATAACCACGTGGTGACGGACGGGCAGGAGATCACCGTGGCCCTGGCCGACCGCCGGGAGTTCCCCGCCAAGGTGCTGCTGTCGGACCCGCGCACGGACCTCGCCGTCCTGAAGATCGAGGTGGGGTCCGAGCGCCTGCCGGTGCTGGCGATCGACGATTCCGGCGACGCCGAGGTGGGCGACCTGGTCCTGGCCATCGGCGATCCCTTCGGCGTCGGCCAGACGGTCACCAACGGGATCATCTCGGCCCTGAACCGCACGGCCGATCCCAGCGGCGATGCGGCCTCCAGCTACATCCAGACCGACGCGGCCATCAATCCGGGCAATTCCGGCGGTGCGCTCGTGGACATGGACGGCGACCTGATCGGGGTGAACAGCTTCATCCTGTCGCGTTCGGGCACCTCCAGCGGGGTCGGCTTCGCCGTGCCTGCCGCCATGGTCCGCCGGGTGGTCGAGACCGCCGTCGGCGGCGGGCATGCGGTCGTGCGCCCCTGGCTCGGCGCCCGGACCCAGCCGGTGACCGCCGAGGTCGCCCGCTCCCTGGGCATGACGGCGCCGGTGGGCGCGGTGGTGGCCGATATCTGGCCGGGCGGGGCCGCCGCCCGCGCGGGACTGCGCCAGGGCGATGTGATCGTGTCGGTGGACGGGCGGCCGCTGATCGACGGCTCCGGCCTGAACTACGCCATCTCCGCGCACCGGGTCGGCGACGTCATCCGCCTGGGCGTGCGCCGCGGCGGGGCGGAGCAGGCGCTGAACGTGCGCGCTGAGGCCGCGCCCGCGACGCCCGCGCGGGGCGAGCGCACCATCACGGGCCGCAGCCCGTTCCAGGGCGTGACGGTGGTGAACCTGTCCCCGGCGGTGGCCGACGAACTTGGCGTCGACCCCTTCGCCGCCAAGGGCGTGCTGATCACCGCGGTCAGCGGCGGCATGGCCATGAACGCCGGCCTGCAGCCGGGCGACCTGGTGCGCGAGGTGAACGGCCGGCGCATCGCCACGACCGACGACCTGGCCGCGGCGACGGCCGCCGCCTCGGCCCGCTGGCAGGTGACCATCGAGCGCGGCGGCCAGGTCATCACGGCGGTGTTGTCGACCTGAACGGGCGCGACGTTAGATCCTCCCCCAGGGCGAAGCCCGATTGACGGGGAGGTGGATCGGCCCGCAGGGCCGAGCCGGGGGTTGAAGCCCACGGCGCTCGCGGTCGACTTCGTGCGATCCTGGCGTCTGCAAAGCTTGCCCCGTGGCCAAGCGACGCTTTGGAGGCGCTACGTCGCAACCCCCACGAACGTCATTCTCGGCCTTGTGCCGAGGACCTATGGATGGCGGACGTCCGCACAAACGGCTTCGATCAAGTCGCCGGACTGCATCTCGATTGTGAGAGGGCGCCTTGATCTTCGGGACAGGAGGGCGATGGACTCTGGCTCCGCTCGGACCGCGAAGATCAGGCGACGAATAGATTTAGTAGACGGCCTCGACTGTGTGGTGGAACAGCATCCGTCCGTAGGGCTCCATGACGCCGGGCGGCTGTGTGACGATCCACGTCAGATTCTCTGCGGCCTCATGGGGCGTAAAGGCCTGTGAAAGGTCGCCGTAGAAGCCGTCCGCCGTCGCTTCCGTGGCGACCAGCCCCGGGCAACAGACATTGATCAGGATATCGCGGCGACGCGCTTCCTCTTCCATCTGTCGAGCGAACACAACGGTTGCAGCGATCTGGCCGAACTTCGAGGCCTTGTTGAGCCACTCCGGCCAGCCGTGTTCGACGGCCGTGCCGCCATTTCGCAGTGCGCAGAATTCCGCAAGCGCGGCCTCTATGTCGTCGAGCGTGGCCTTCTCCCCAATCATGCGATCGCGGATCGCGGCCGAGATGGTCAGCGACGGGTCCTCCTGCATCTTGCGCCGGTTTTCCGCGCGCAGCGCGGCTTCCTCCGCAGCCGTACGCCCTTTTCGACGTCCCGGCGCGCCGGTCAGGACGCCGTGGCAGCTCGCGACGATGAGGAACCGGGCTCCGTCCTTGAGGATCGGACTGAAGCGCCGGATCAGACTGTGCGTGCCCAGATTGTTCGTGTGAATGTAGGCGTCTGCGGGCCCGTAACTCGCCCGGGTCAGCGCGGCGTTGCCAATGAGGATATCCACGCCGCCGTGCCGATCTCTCAGCGTCTCAGCAGCCTCGGCGACACTCCGGTCGTCGGAGATGTCGATCTCCAGGACACTTACCTGGCGACCCGTGTTTCGAAGTCGGTCTGCCGCCTCGCGCCCCTTATTCAGGTCGCGGGCGCCCAAATAGACGGTCCCGTTAGGGCCAAGCCCATCCGCCAGGACTTCGACGAAGCCGAAGCCAAGCCCCCGATTTCCGCCCGTGACCAACGCGACTTTCGGCGTCATCTATTCCCCCTGGGGCGCGCCATGTGGATGGACCTTCAGCGCCGTTCTTGCCCAGCCGTATATCGATTCATGGCGGCCAGGGCCGACATGAATGCTCTGGAGATCGGCAGTGCACCTTAGCCAGCCGGAACGAATGTCAGCAATGGCTGCGTTCATTCGCGTCGGACCCGCGTCAGCAACCGCCATTGGAGACCTTTCCGCGTTTAAGTTCCGCTTTTGTTCTTGAGTCCCCGCTCTCTACGGCATATCCTGCCCCGCCCACGCGTGTTCCGCGCGACGCCGTAGAGGCGCCATGAATTCCGACTTCGGTTCTCTCCCAACCCAGCCGCTACGGCGGCGCCATGGGCTGAAGGTGTTTACCGGCCAACACCTCCCGCCAACACCTGCCAAACCCTGCTGCGGCTCCTTTTTCCTCTCGCAAGTACCGGAAATAAAAGGAATGTCTCTCCGCCGGGCGACCCAGTCGGGCCTTGCGCAAAGGTGTTGTTGGCGATCCGATCAAATGTTTGCCGCCGAAAGGGTTAGGACCGGCGTCGCTACCACCTGTCGGCCATCCCGCCGTCTTTTCGGCGGGGGCGGAAATCTCGGCGGCGCCCTCCCAGACCGCCCGCTCGGATGATAGCTTCCCCCATGGCCGATCTCTTCGAAGCCGCCGGGCTGACCCCCCAGGCCCCGGCGCCCCTGGCGGACCGCCTGCGTCCCCAGCGGCTGGACGAGGTGGTGGGCCAGGATCATCTGCTCGGCCCCGAAGGGCCTATCCGGCGCATGGCCGAGGCCAAGCGGCTCGCCTCCATGATCCTCTGGGGGCCGCCGGGCACGGGCAAGACCACCATCGCCCGCCTGCTGGCCAAGGAAGCCGGCTATGAATTCCAGCAGCTCTCGGCGGTGTTCTCCGGCGTCGCGGACCTGAAGAAGGCCTTCGAGGGCGCGCGGCTCCGGCGGCAGGCGGGGCAGTCGACCTTGCTGTTCGTCGACGAGATCCACCGCTTCAACCGCGCCCAGCAGGACGGCTTCCTGCCCTTCGTGGAGTCCGGCGTCGTCACCCTGGTGGGCGCGACCACCGAGAACCCGTCCTTCGAGCTGAACGGGGCGCTGCTGTCCCGCGCCCAGGTCTATGTGCTCAAGCGCCTGGACGACGCCGCGCTGCAATCCCTCCTGGCCAAGGCCGAGGCCTTCGAGAAGCGCCCCCTGCCGCTGGAGCCCGAGGCGCGCGAAGCCCTCCTCGCTCTGGCCGACGGGGACGGGCGCTATCTGCTCACCCTGGCCGAGACCCTGTTCAACATCGGCTCGGGCGCGCCGCTCACCACCCGCCAACTCGGCGAGGTGCTCCAGAAGCGCAGCCCCGCCTACGACAAGGACCGCGAGGAGCACTACAACCTCATCTCGGCCCTACATAAGTCGATCCGCGGCTCCGACCCGGACGCGGCGCTCTACTGGCTGGCGCGCATGCTGGCGGGCGGCGAGGACCCGCTGTTCCTGGCCCGCCGGCTGATCCGGGCCGCGGTCGAGGACATCGGCGAGGCGGACCCCATGTCCCTCGTCCTCGCCAATGCCGCCAAGGACACCTACGACTTCCTGGGCTCTCCCGAGGGCGAGATCGCCCTGGCGCAACTCGTCGTGCACCTGGCGACCGCGCCCAAGTCCAACGCCGTCTATGTGGCCTTCAAGAAGGCGCAGGCGGCGGCGCGCGAGACCGGCTCGCTCATGCCGCCCTCACACATCCTGAACGCGCCGACGCGGCTGATGAAGGACCTCGGCTACGGCAAGGGCTACGCCTACGACCACGATCAGGCGGGTGGCTTCTCCGGCCAGAACTACTTCCCCGACGGCATGGAGCGGCAGGTGTTCTACGCGCCGAAAGGGGATGGGGTGGAGGCCAAGATCAAGGCCCGTCTCGAGGTCTGGGCCGCTGAGCGCGCCCGCCGGAGCGGCGAATGACGGCCAGTCGCGCCGCGGCGCCGTCAGCGCCGGCCCTCACTCCCGAGGAAACCGCCTTCATCCGCAGCCTGGTGATCTGCGAGGATGCGGACATCCTGGTGCTCAACAAGCCGGCGGGCCTGTCCAGCCAGGGCGGGCGGATCAAGGCCAAGACCCTGGACGACCTGCTCTGGGCCTTCGCCAGGCCCGGCAAGGCGCGCCCGCGGCTGATCCACCGCCTGGACCGCGACACCAGCGGCGTGATCCTGACGGCCAAGACCAAGCCGGCCGCCACCTTCCTCGGCAAGGCGATGATGGGCCGGCGGATATTCAAGACCTACCGGGCCATCGTCACCCCCGGCCCGCCGGCCCCGCCGCAGGGCATGATCGAGACGCCCCTGCGCCGCGAGGAGATCGGCCGCGAATCCTACATGCGGGTCTGCGCGCCCGACCATCCGGACGCCGAGGCCGCCCGCACCCGCTACCGCACCATCGCCAGCGCCCCGGGCGCGGCTCTGCTGGAGCTGGAGCCCCACACCGGGCGCATGCACCAGCTGCGCGCGCACCTGGCCAGCGTCGGGCGTCCCATCGCCGGCGACGCCCGCTACGGCGGCGCCCTGGTGGTCGGCGGGCGGCCAGCGCCGCGCCTGATGCTGCATGCGCTCGCCCTGAAGTTTCCGCACCCCTCGGGCGGCGAACGCCGGATCGAGGCGCCGCTTCCCGCCGACATGGCCGAACTCGTGGCCGCCCTCGGGCTAGGCTAGGCTGGAACGCGGCGTCCGGCTTGGCCGTTGGGTCAGCAGGGAGCCGAAGAGCTTTCCCTCGGAGCGAAACGCCATGCGCCGCCTGATCCTCATCCTCGCCGCGGCCGCAGCGCTTTGCGCATGCGCCAGCGCGCCGACCCTTTACCAGCCCGCCGCGGGCCCGAAGGCCGTGGGTTATTCGGAGTTCCGCATCGAGCCCGACCGCTTCCGCATCACCTTCCGCGGCGGTCCAGGCGCGCCCGCAGAGCAGGTGGGCGACTATGCCCTGCTGCGCGCCGCCGAGCTGACCGTCGACCAGGGCTATGACTGGTTCCGCGTCGCCGAGCGCATGACCCAGGTGGTCGGCGGCGATTCCGGCCCGCGCTTGTCGCTCGGGACTGGCGGCGCCGACTACGGACGCCATAGCGCCGTCGGCGTGGGCGTCGGCACCAGCTTCAACCTCGGCGGCGGCCCGGCGCTCGCCCAGACCATCGAGATCCTGTTGGGCAAGGGCGCAGTCCCGCGTGGCGCGGACGTCTACAATGCGCGCGAGGTCCAGCGCTCGCTCCGCGCTCGCATTTGAAGCGCCCCCTTTGCCGGCGAGCTCCGCCGTCGCATAAGGGCGCATGGTCAAACTCCTGCTTGTGGCGGTCGGCGGCGGCGCCGGCGCTGTCGCGCGATACCTGGTCGGCGGTTGGACGCTGCGGACCTTCGGGCCCGGCTGGCCGTTCGGCACCTTCGCGGCCAATCTCCTGGGCGGCCTCCTGATGGGCGTTCTGGTCGGATACCTGGCCCATCGGGGCGGGCCAGAGCAGGAACGCTTGCGGCTTCTACTGGGCGTCGGCGTGCTGGGCGGCTTCACCACCTTCTCCGCCTATTCGCTGGAGCTCGCCCGCATGACCGAGACACGGGTCTATGGCCAGGCGATCTTCTACGCCACGGCTTCGGTGACGCTCTCCGTCGCCGCGGTGTTCGTAGGCCTCATCCTCGCCCGGCGGGTCTTCGCATGAAAGAAGTCCAGACCATCACTGTGGCCGAGGATGAAGCGGGCGTGCGGCTCGACCGCTGGTTCCGCCGCCGCTGGCCTCATCTTGGGCAGACCCAATTGCAGAAGCTGGTCCGCTCCGGCCAGATCCGCGTCGACGGCGCGCGCGCCAAGGCGGACGCCAGGCTCGCAGCGGGCGCCGTCGTCCGCGTCCCTCCGCTGCCGGACCCGCCGACCGGCGGCGCTCCGCCGCGGGAACTCAGCGACCGCGATGCGGTCTTCGCCAAAAGCCTTGTTCTCTACGAGGATGACGAGGTTCTGGTGCTGAACAAGCCGGCGGGCCTGGCGGTCCAGGGCGGCACCAAGACCTTCCGCCACGTGGACGCCCTGCTCAGCGCCTGGGGCGAGGGCCTGACCCGGCCGCGGCTGGTGCACAGGCTGGACCGCGACACCTCCGGCGTCCTGGTGCTGGGCAAGTCGCCCCAGGCCGCCGCGCGTCTGGCCGGGGCCTTCGCTCGGCGGCGGGCGCAGAAGACCTACTGGGCGATCGTGGCGGGCTTCCCCAAGCCGGGGGAGGGCGTCCTCGACATGCCGCTGATCAAGCGCGGGGTGGGCGACCGTGAACTGATGGTCGAGGCCCCGCCGAAGACGCCGGGGTCCGAGCAGGCCCAGACCGAGTTCCTGACCATCGCCCGGGCAGGTCCCCGGGCCGCCTGGATGGCGCTGCGGCCCCTGACCGGCCGGACCCATCAGCTGCGCGCCCATATGAAGGCCATCGGCCATCCGATCCTCGGCGATCCCAAATATGGCGACGAGGCCTCGCGCGAGCTGTCGGGCGACCTGAAGCTGCAGCTCCACGCCCGCCGTCTGGTGCTGCCGCATCCGACCAAGGGCCGGCTGATCCTGGAAGCCCCGCTCAGTCCGGAAATGCGCGCCGGGTTTGAACGCTTCGGCTTTGATCAGTCCGAGGCGCCGCGCGATCCCTTCGGAGACTAGTCGTGGCGCGTGGATTCAAGGAGCCGGGCGACAAGCCGCGGCGGTTCTACAAGGCGGTCGCCGTCGCCCCGGATGGCGGGGGCTTCATCGTGCGGCTGGACGAGCGGTCGGTGCGCACCCCCGGCGGCGCACGGCAGGTCGTGCCGACTGAGCGGCTGGCCGATCAGATCGCCGAGGAATGGGCCGCCCAGGGCGAGCACATCGATCTGGCCGCCATGCACGCCGCCAGGCTCGCCAACACCGCGATCGACGCCATCCCCGGCGCGCGCGAAGCGACAGCCGACAGCGTGGCGGCCTTCGCCGCCAGCGACCTGCTCTGTTATCGCGCCGAGTCGCCTGCCGGGCTTGTCGCCCGCCAGGCCGAACATTGGGATCCGCTGATCGAACGGGCGGGGCGGGAGGAAGGGCTCGCCTTCGTCTGCGCCAGCGGGATCATCCACCGTGACCAGCCCGAGGCGACGCCGGCCCGCGTCCGCGCCCTGGCCCTCGAGCTCGACGATTTCCGGCTCGCCGCCCTGGCCTTCGGGGTCGCGCTCTACGGCTCGGCGATCCTGGCGCTGGCCGTCGTCCGCGGGTGGCTGGACGCGCGCGAGGCGTTCGAATTGTCGCGCCTGGACGAGGCTTGGCAGGAGGAGCGCTGGGGCGTGGACGACGAGGCCGCCGAGCGTACGGCCCGCCTGCGGGGCGAGGCGGCAATGCTGCAGCGCTGGCTGGCCAATCTGAATCCCTAGCGGGATAACTCAGATTAAAAAACAATCGGCTATCGCAATATGCTGACGCTTGTTCTCAGCGGTGATCCGGCCGCCTTGGCGGGCTGAATCGCGGAACAAGCCCGGTCCGGTCCCGTTCTCCCCGCAGGCGAAATCCACGCTGCGCGATTAGGGAGATACGATCATGGCGGATCGGTGGAACGATGAGCGCGACCAAGAGCGGTGGCGGCGCGATCGGCTCTATGGCCGGGACGATTACGGGCGTGGCGCCCAGCGCGCGCAGGGGCCCGAGACCCGCAGTTTCGGCGATCATGACCGCGACGCCGACTGGGACCACGACTACGATTTCGACCAGGAATCCTGGCGCACGATCAATTACGAGATGCGCGATCCGGCCCGCGGTTACACGGCCGCGACGGGGACGCGCTGGACTGGCTATAGCGGGGCCCCGCCCTATGGCGGCGCGCGGGCCCAGCCGGACTATGACCGCGCCTACGAAAGCGAGTACGGCGGTCCCTATGAGCGCCGCGAGCCCCGTCCCATGGACCGCAACCGGGCCTATGGCGGACCGGGGTCAGTCTATCGCGGCGGCGGCTATGGCGCCGGCCTCGGAGGCGAGCCTCGGCGCGACCAGCGCGAGATGGACCGCGAAATGGCGGCGCTGCGTGATCGCGAGCGCGCGCGTCCGGCCGAGCCCCGCGGATTCCTGGACCGGGCCGCCGACACGGTCGCCTCCTGGTTCGGCGGACCGGAGCCCGACTATCGTTCGAGTCCGCGCCACAGCCATCGCGGCAAGGGGCCCAAGGGCTATCACCGCTCGGACCAGCGCATCAGCGACGACGCCCATGACGTCCTGACGGACGATCCCTATCTCGACGCGAGCGAGATCGTCGTCACCGTGAGCAATGGCGAAGTCACCCTCGCCGGGGTGGTGGCCGATCGGGAAGCCAAGCACCGGGCCGAACGCTGCGTCGAACGCATCAGCGGCGTCGATCACGTGCAGAACAACCTGCGGATCGGCCACATCGAGGGCTCCCGGCCCTTCGAGGGCGGCAACCCGCTGACCTCGCCCGGGCGCGGCTTCGGCGATAGCGTGCTGGACGCCCAGACCAGGGGCAAGACGCCGGACAAGGACGGCGATCGGCATTAGGCGTCCGGCTCCTCCCCCGTCGTCTTCGCGACAGGGGAGGAGCTAGGCGTTCAGGTGCGCGTCGTCGCCGCGGCCGAGCGGGTCGGGGAGGGGCTGGCCGTCCTGGACGAACTCCAGCGAGATCGAGTTGATGCAGTAGCGCAGCCGGGTGGGCGGCGGGCCGTCCGGGAAGACGTGGCCCTGGTGGGAGTCGCATCGCCCGCAGCGGGTCTCGATGCGGACCATGCCGTAGCTGGCGTCCTTGATCGCCTTGACGTTCGCCTCGGCGATCGGGGCGTAGAAGCTGGGCCAGCCGGTGCCGCTCTCGAACTTGGTGTGGGCCCGGAACAGCGGCAGGCCGCAGAGGCGGCAGCAATAGACCCCGTCCTCCTTGTTGCCCAAAAGGCCGCCGCAGAACGGCGCCTCAGTCCCGTGCCGCAGCAGCACGTCCGCCTCCTCTGGCGTCAGCGCGGCTTCCAGCTTCTGGCGCTCCGCCTCGGTCGGCGGGGTGAGGTCGTATCCGGCGGAGGCGGGGATGGGGGCGGCTTGGGTCATGGCGTCAATCTAGGCCTCGATGCTGGGGTGCGCCAGTTCGCGTCGGCGGCTCCGGCGCTTGAAATCGAATCAGGGGCTCGGCGGGGGTTCGGCGTCCTCCACCGGGCCGAACACCGCCTCGAAGCTCGCCCGCAGGGCCGCGTCGGCCTGGGGCAACGTCGCCGGGGCGCCGAGATCGGCGAGGCTGGTGACCCCGTGCTCCGTCACCCCGCAGGGGACGATGCCGGCGAAATGCGACAGGTCGGGGACCACGTTGAGCGCGATTCCGTGAAACGAGACCCAGCGCCGCAGCTTCACCCCGATGGCGGCGACCTTGTCCTCGCGCCCCGGCCGGGCGACCCAGACGCCGACCCGGCCCGGCCGCATCTCACCTGTGACCCCCAGCCGCGCCAGGGCGCCGATCAGCCAGGCCTCCAGTCCACCCACGAACGCGTGGACGTCCTTGGCCCGAACGTTGAGGTCGAGCATCACATAGGCCACCCGCTGGCCGGGGCCGTGATAGGTGAACTGGCCGCCCCGGCCGCTGCGAAACACCGGGAATCGCCCAGGGTCCAGGAGGTCGCCGGCCTTCGCCGAGACGCCGGCGGTATAGAGCGGCGGATGCTCCAGAAGCCAGACCAGTTCGCCCACCCGCCCCGCGCCGATGCCTTCGGCCCGGCTTTCCATGGCGGCCACGGCGTCGGGATAGTCCACCAGGCCCTTCGAAACCGCCCAGCCGGCCTTGCGCCCGTCGCGGCGTAAAAGGGAAGGGGCCTCGGGGGCCGGACTTAACGAGCGGTCAAGCATGTGAGTTGCAATGTGGGCGTAGGGGCAGGTGGCGCCAAGCGCGCCGCCGCAGGATCTTCGAGGACGCTGTTGAGTCAGGTTAAAGCCGTCAATGTCGACATCGCCATCGTGCTGGGTCGCTCGAGCCTGCCAATGCAGCAGCTCTTGCGCATGGGCCGCGGTGCGGTCATCCCGCTGGACGCCGGGGTGAACGAAGAGGTCTGGATCCTGGCCAACAACCACCCCGTGGCCCGGGGCGAGATCCAGATCAACGACGACCGCATCTCCATCGCGGTGACCCGCGCGGCGGATGTTTACGACTACATCGCCGGCGGCGGGACCTGATCGCACGCAGCCGGCGCTGCGCAACGCACTTCACAAACCGTTGGGGGTTTGCTACCCCCCGCGCCTCACCACGGGCGGTCGTGGCGGAATTGGTAGACGCGCAGCGTTGAGGTCGCTGTGGGGCAACCCGTGGAAGTTCGAGTCTTCTCGACCGCACCAGTGAATTGGGGCAGCAGCATCCAGAGGTCTAAGCGTCAGCTAGGAGGTCCGCATGAGCCGCGAATCGGCCGACCTGACTGGCGTGACAGACCGACTCCCTCCGGAGGCTGACGAAGACCTCGAAGACATGGCTCTCCGCGACGACTATGCGCTGGCCCCCGAGTTCGTCGCCATGGTGGTGGACGCCGCCGACCGCGGCGACGCCGAGCGGCTTCGCGAGCTGCTCGACGCCCTGCACCCGGCCGATGTGGCCGACCTGATGGGCTTCCTCTCGGCGGACTATCGCGAGGAGGTGCTGACGCACCTCAATCCCGAGGCCCTGGCCGAGATCCTCTCCGAGCTGGACACCGACATCCGCGAGGAGGTGCTGGAGCACGTCCCGTCCGATGCGCTCGCCAGGGCGCTCGGCGAGATGGAATCCGACGACGCGGCCGACGTCGTCGACGACCTGGAGGCCGAGAAGCGCGCCCAGGTGCTCGCCGCCATGCCGGAGAGCGAGCGGGTCGCCATCGAGACCTCGCTCGCCTACGAGGACGAGACCGCCGGCCGCCTCATGCAGCGCGAGGTGGTGGCCGCGCCGCAGTTCTGGACCGTGGAGCAGGCGATCACCCACCTGCGCCGCGAGAGCGACGAGCTGCCGGAGCTGTTCTTCGACGTCTATGTGGTCGATCCCGCCTTTCGCCCGGTCGGCGCCGTGCCGGTCAGCCAGCTCCTGCGCGCCGCGCCCGATGCGGCGCTCGCCCAGATCATGGAGCCGGTCACCGAGATCGCGGTGACCCTCGACCAGGAAGAGGTCGCCTACATCTTCAACAAGTACCACCTGATCTCGGCGCCGGTGGTCGAGCCGGGCGGGCGGCTGGTGGGGCAGATCACCGTCGACGACATCGTCGGCGTCATCCAGGAAGAGAGCGAGGAGGACATCCTCGCCCTGGCCAACGTCTCCGACGCCGGCCGCGACGCGGGCGTCCTGGGCATCGTGCGCTCGCGCCTGCCGTGGCTGCTGTTCAACCTGGCCACGGAGGCCGTGGCGGTGAGCGTCATCGGCGTTTTCCAGAGCGCCATCGCCAAGGTGGTGGCCCTGGCCGTCCTGATGCCGATCGTCTCGTCACTGGGCGGCAATGCGGGGACCCAGGCCCTGACCGTGGCGGTCCGCGCCCTGGCCAGCCGCGAACTCAACGCCGCCAACGCCGGCCGCGTCGTCCTGCGCGAGGCGGTCGTGGGCGTCCTGAACGGCGTCGCGCTGGCCCTGGTCATGGGCGTCGCCGTCTATTTCGTTTTCCATGACGCCAGATTGGCCCTGACCATGGGCCTGGCCATAGTCGTGAACCTGTTCGTGGCGGCCCTGGCCGGCATCATGGCTCCGATCATTCTGGAGAAGCTCGGGCGAGACCCTGCCGTTTCGTCGAGCGTGATGGTCACGTTCGTCACGGATTTCATGGGCTTCCTCGCCCTGCTTGGGATCGCCAGCCTGATCCTGCTTTAACCGGCCCCGATATTGCCCCCAGGGGAGGCCGACGTCCTTTGGTCGTGCCATTTTGGGGCAATGATGAAACCGCGCCGCCAGGTCTCCCGAGCTGCGATCGACATGATCAAGCGGCTCGAGGGTTATCGCCGCAAGGCGGTCCGTCTGCCCGACGGCCGCTGGATCGTCGGCTATGGCCACACCCGGACAGCTCGCCAGGGCGTGGAGGTGTCGGAGGCCGACGCCGAGGCCCTGCTGATCTACGACCTGATCGCCGTCTCCCACGTAATCAACGACAGCGCGCACACGCCGCTGGCGCAGAACCAGTTCGACGCCCTGATCTCCTTCGTCTTCAACATCGGGGCCGACGCCTTCCGTCAGTCCCTGGTGCTACGCCGCCTGAACGAGGGCGCGCACCTGCAGGCGGGTTGCGCCATGGAGCTCTGGCGCAGGGCCGACGTGGAAGGCGAGTCCATCATTGTCGACGCCCTGGTCCGCCGGCGCGCCGCTGAGAAGGCCCTGTTCCTCACCCCGCCGGACGCCTGGACGCCGGCGCCGAGCGGCGTACTGAAGCCGACCCTGGATCTCGACGTTTCCGGCGCGGTCCCGGCCCAGTCGCCCGCCGTGGTGGCCGCCGTCGTGGAAGACGAGTCGGTGCGCGTCATGCGCACGCCGACCGACGAGGCGCCCCCGGCCGCGACTGAACAGTCGGCCGACCCGGCCGGCGCGGCCGCCGAGGCGGTCACCGCGCGCCTTTCCGGGCTGTTCCCGGACGAAGACAAGTCATTCGGCGGGGCGAAGGACAGCGCCGCGAAGGCCTTGATGGCCGACTCGCCGTTCGCGCCGGAGCCCGGGCTGCAGATGGAGCCGGAGCCGAAGCCCGAGCTGGAGATAGCATCCCCGCCCGTCGCCGTGCGCCGTGCGTCGCCGCCGGCCTGGCGCGATTTCGCGCCGCTGACGGCGCTGGGCGTTCTGGGCCTGGCGCTGTTCGTCGGCGGGCTGTTCTGGGCTTTCCGCATCGCCCCTGGAGCGGGCGTCAGCACGGCGGGCGCCCTGGGCGTCGGTTGGCTGGCGGGCGTCGCCGGCGTCGGCTTCTTCAGCATCGCGGCCTACCGGCTGTTCGAGCACATCGCCCGCGCCGACGAGGACGACGGACTGATGTCCTAGGGGGCGTCCGCTACGTGATTTCAAGACGTTATGGTTGGGCTTGTCCCGACCACCCATGAACACCGCCTCTCGGGCCTGTCCTGGACCTCGGAGTTCATGTTGGGGTGGACGGCCCCCGAACGGCATCGCTGTGCCAGATTGAGGTCGTGTTGAACTTCAATCGAAGGGAGCCGTCCGTGGAGAAGATTACCCGCATTTTCATCGATACGTCGAA
>Ga0307516_10001564_pt1 | contig 31497 bp, 40 predicted proteins | sample 19_EM_MG_FD_203310 | JGI IMG/M metagenome (GOLD analysis project Ga0307516, IMG submission 203310) | Populus trichocarpa ectomycorrhiza microbial communities from riparian zone in the Pacific Northwest, United States - 19_EM | ecosystem: Host-associated > Plants > Roots > Unclassified | place... | reverse complement strand
CCCCCCCCCCCTCAGGATGCGTCTTCGGACCGTGACGTTGACTTTGTTCGAAACCTCAATGGCCGTCTCCAAGATCCCGACTTCCCGCTTACGTGGGATACCGAGGCCGCTCCTGCTGCATCGTCCTGGTAAGTGAGGGTAAACTCACCCGCTATCCATTATGTTTTGTTTACCTGGACATCGAATATTAGTGGTCCCTCGCGGCCGGCTCAGCAGGCCACTCCGGAACAGGTGGAAACTCTGCGAAGGCTGTTATCCTCTTACCGTGCGGGTGGTGCTACCGCTGCCACTACCGCCCCGCCAGGTGAGGAATGCTCAGAGAGGGTCACAATACCCTTACTAATCCAAGCGCCAGAGTATTTGCTCACAGATATCTTGACCCCCGCCAATCTTACCCCACTCTTTACCTCACACCCTGAACTCGTTCCAACACTGTTCCCTCATCTCCCATCTGATTTGCCAAACCCACCCAATGCAGAAACTGTCACTCAGATCATTGCCTCGCCACAATTCCGATCCGCTGTGAGCAACCTGGACCAGGCATTGCGAATGGGCCTGTTGGGTGGATTTGTCCGTAGCCTCGGTCTTCCTGAGGAGGCGGGCACGAGCGTTGAAGCATTCTTAAAAGCCATCCAAGATCAAGCGGTCAGCGATGATTCAATGCAGACAGACTAAACTCTGGCCCGTGGGTGGTCGTAAAGCGAGCGTATAACGTGTACAGCAGTATAGACGAAAAAGAAATACATGACCACCAATTACGCATGCCTGGGACTAGTGGCCGTGCTTGGTAAGCCACTGAAGCACGATATCCCTAGAAAGTCAAGTTAATAGAAGTCACAAGAAATCCGTGCAATGCCACCGACAGGTTGTGTTGGTTCTTCATAGAACACTTCAAAGGAAGGTTAGGGGACGGATTGACGAGGGAAGGTCATCACTTACCGAATAGCACTGTTGAGGAATAAGTCAGCTTTGGAATACCTTTCGAATTGCTGAACCACTCACAGAAACTGCACGGTTCCGGATTTTGTCGAGCTCGAGGGCGTCAATAAGCTCGTTCACAGTCGCATGATCCTCCAGATCACTTTTGTTCCCCAACTACGATTCAACTCGGATTGGCGGAGAACAGAGATAGAGGTTACGACGAACTTACCACCAGGAGGGGAACACCAGCTAAAGTTTGATGTGAAAGTAACTGATGCAGCTCGAATCGTGCAGTGTCAAACTTTTCCTTCTAAACTTGATGTGAGAAATGGCAGGGGCGGCGTGGTGAAACCATGCGCATACATCGTGCGAGTCGATGATGAATATGACGACGTCTACGCCGCTACAATATCGTTCCCAAGTTGAGCGGAATTTCGGTTGGCCTATGAGGTGACGGGTCAACGTGGACGAAGCGGAACTCGCAGGGAGCCACGACGCACCAGCGATATCCCAAATCTTGAGCGTAATGTTCCCCTTGCGAACGTTTCGTACATTGAAACCGACAGTCGGTACCACTTCTTCGCTCCACTTGGGCCGGGGTAAGTCCAAGTGCCAGGCCAGAATAGCATAACAAAGAGAGGGGACGAACCTGACCGGAACCTATGACATTCACAAACGAGGTCTTCCCCGATGCCTTGTATATGGGTCCAACGTCAAACTTCTGCGAGGATTTACGGCTCGATATCTGGTGACAAGTACCTGCAACCCAACGATGGAGATGTCCGCAGTCTTCGTGAAGAACAGTCTGCATTTCCACATTCAATAAGCCTATGGCCATCGTTGGGTGGATTTGCGGGCAAACGTACCCCGAAAACCACTGGAACAGAGAGGTATACCAAGGCATCGTACTAATGAGGCGGCAGTAGTCGAGAACGCGGTAAGCGGCGGTGGCGCCCGATCGCGGTCACAAGTTCGTCATATGCTGTCTCAGAACCTCCGGCTGCTCGTCCGTCACCAGGCTCGGTCTGCACCCCTCCAGCTTCAACGCTGTCTCAATTCGACAGGCCCTAGACCAAATGGATTCACGGACTTCATTGGATGGGCGCGGAGCCTCCATGGGGTACATCGAGGAGGAAAGCAATCTCACTCCTTGGGCGCTCAGGGTGGCGGATCCTTGAAGAAAAAGAAGAAAAAAACTACGGGACCGAAGCCCCCCCATACTGCTCGTAAGAGCCCATCGAATGCGATGAGTCGCGAGCAACGGATCCTCGGGACAGTCCTGAATACCTTTCGCAACAAGCAGAAACCGTCCGCTACCATAAAGAGCGCCCATAATTGGCCAGCGGAGAATTGGAGCACAGACGGTTGGGGTTTAGACAGTAAGTCACGTGGATCAACCGCTGGGCGAACTAATCACAACGAACCCGGGCAGAACTCAAACCTCCACTCTCTGATCGAGGTCTCGTCGTTGAGGTTGAGGAACCCGAGAGTTTGGAATTGACACCTCGAGAGTCGAAACCTCTTCCAAGTGACAGGACGCAAAAGAGTGACGTGGAATATACCCGTCGTGTCGAAGGGGTGCTCACTCCACTGGGTTCTCCTGTGCTGGAAGGCGCGTCCCTTTCGGCGTGCCCAACGTACTTACCCACTCACGGTCCCCACAGATGTAGCACCTCTGACAGAACATCGCCCGATCGCGACTTTGGCTCATAAGCTCGATCGAGTTCTCTTCAAGTCCGTCCACCCCCTTCCTTACCGTCCCGTCGTCTCATTCGGTCTTTAGTCCAGGTGTACATTGGTTACAAGAGCCTAGATCTGGGGTCTACAACTTTACCCCTTGGTTACAGAACATACCAGATGTGAATGAGTTCGCGTTTGAACGTTTACCTCCGTTTGTGAAAAGTTCGAGGGATAAGGTGCACGACCTGGATTGTCCTTACGGTTTGTGGGCCACTGACGTACGGTTTTCAGGACTTGTGGGAGCTTGCAAAACAAGAAAGGAGAATATTCGGTGGCTCGACCTCATCCTTAACCGGAATGTTGTCGCAAGTGTACTTCCTAATCTCTGGCTTTCGAACGCCGGACACTTCGCTTCTTAGCCAACCTTTCCAATATATGGTTCGTATCCATCACAACCTCTCTGTCGGGTCCGTTCGCCTCACGACACGCCAAGCCCGGAGATTTCACACCTGGTCAACGGATGCCGGCCTCAGTCCGTTTGAACTACAAGGATGGGACGTATGCAATCGACTCGACCCCTGGCGAAAGGGGTGACCCAGACAAGAACGTCCTCATCTGGCTCGTAAGTCTCGGGTCTGATCTGGAGGATCTGGAGCTGATACAATTTTCAGGGCACGTTGCTTGAAAAGTTTCTGACGATGCCTCCAGAAGAATTCCGTCGGCTGCTTCGTGATTCACCCAACCCCGCGGCTGATTCCGAAGAAATCCGTGAAGCCTATCGCTACGCAAAGGTAAGCGGGGCTGGCTGGTGATCCTTGCCAAGACCCTGACGATTTGGAAACAGTCAAGAAGATTTGTGATGCGTTCGCAGCTTGATTGCCATGATCCCCGACTGCCTGGCACAGGCGTTTTTGACCTCAAAACGCGGGCGGTGTTGCCAGTCCGAATGGACATTATGAATTATAAGCAACATTCGACGTATCCGCTTCGAACACTGCAGGGAGAACTCGAGAGTTTCGAACGAGAGTATCACGATCTGATGCGTTCCGCGTTTTTGAAGTATAGCTTCCAAGCACGAATTGGGAACATGGATGGGATTCTCGTGGCGCACCACAATACTGCGAGAATGTTTGGGTTTAGGTACATCCCACTCTTGGAGATGGACACATGCCTATTTGGGGGTGAAGATAGGGGAGCCGCGGTGTTTGAGAAGTGCGTGCTGCTGCTTGAGGAGATCTTGATGGAGGTTATAGGAGCGCTCCCTGACCAGGTGCGGTTCAAGCGTCTGGTTGTGGTGCGGGGTTGGCTGACATTTGCAACAGACGGTCCGATGTTTGTTTGAGACTCGTGGCGACGAGCTGGACGTTTTCGTGGAACCCGAAGCTCATGATGAGAGCAAAGGTCCGCGGCCGATCACGCATATCGTTGTCCAGTCTACCAGTTACGTCGACGGGAACCGTATCAACGGCGAGAATGCTGTGGCCAACCCTGGAACATGTACGTGTCATTCCCCAACGATTTATTCTGCTCCGCTTGGCTAAAACGTACCGGTGCTGGTAGGGGACTTGCGTTGGTCGGTTACCCACCCGTCTCACTCACAAAAAGAAAAGGAGAACAGGCTTTACAAAGCGAGGGAACGGCAATGGCGAGCCTACAGTCTACCGCCTGGAGTTTCCGTTGAGGAGATGGAGGAAATCTGGGACCAGATCGACTTCAGCGGCAAGCAGCGGCTGCTGGAGGGGACACTAGTGGCTTCCTCCGGGGACGGGGGGTCCGCCACGCCATTCTCCTCTGCGATGGAGAGAGGGTCGACGTTCGATCCGTCATTTTTTTCGCCCCCTAGCAAGCACGTCGAGGAACTGAGGGAACTGTCGATGAAAGGGAAGGTTGATATGGAGTTGATGTTTGAGAAGGCGAAAGGCCGGCCAAAGTTGATCTGGGGCGAAGCGGAGGCATACATTGACCGGGTTGGATCGGATGGAGTACCGACCGAGACTGAGGTGGCAGGGGGCAACGAGGTGGTTGGGGAACCGTTGGTCAGGTGTGAGGAGGGCATCCCAGCCGATGAAGACATCAGAGCCGACGAGGTGACCACTCCTTTGGCTGATTATGGTCGAGCACAAGAGGAGGATATCGATAGGCAGTGATGAAAGCGCATGTTGTTGGTAAATCTGCATACAGTACACACACCACTCCATATCTAATACGTCCAGGCATGATGGTAATAGGATTCATAGGGAAATCGGGTTGTGATTAAGCTGGATGAGAGCTAAGAGAGCAGTGGTCCTGATAAATCGAATATACCCATAAATTACCGAGGCGAAGGGACCCATAAAAAACGTTGTTATTGGAGGGGGGTTATCGCCCGCCGTTGGCCTTTCCGGAACCGACGATGACCTCTTCATCGAGTTCGTCGGATTCTTCGTCGGGAGCGGTCTGGGGCGGGGCGTGAGGGTCGGCTTCCCTCTCGTCTCTAGCCATCTGGTCTCGGAGGTCGGCGACATCCTGATCGACCTTTCTTGCCATGGTATCTTTACGGGCAGCCTCTGCGAGTGAGACTCTTGCGCGGTGCTGGGTGAGATGGGCAGACTTGCGTGGGGGACGCTTCAAGCGACGGCGGGCAACCATGACCGGAACAGAGCATTTCTGGACAAGATAATGGGAAGTGGAACCGAGGAGGATGCTGAGAGGAGAGGATGAGTTGGGAAAACAAGCGGGAAATGAAAAAGATGCTCACCCTTGGAGTTTCCCGATGCCTCTGGAACCAACAATGACCATGGTCGGCCCCACAAAGTCAATGATGTCGAGCAACATGTGTCGTGCGTTCTTGGCGTGCCACGCTTGGCAGGACAAAGTCACGTTAAGCTGTGTCCTCTGTAAGAGGCTGATTGCCTGCCTAACGAGGATGTAAGCCAAGGCTTGGCGCTGCGCCGAGTTTAAAATCAATCCGATCGAGGGCGAGAGAGGAAAGGGCAGACCTCTTGCTGGTTCCGGATCTTGGCGGAACGATCTGCAGGGTTAGCCGTCGGAGGATCCACTAGAGGCGGATCAGCAAGAGCGGGTGCCTGCGTTTACGGAAATCGACATGCCTCTGCTTTCGTCCTCGCGCACGGTGACGATGATTCTGGGAGACCGGTTTGCCAAGGCCGCAACAGAATAAACGGTTTACGTACAATTCATCTCCGTCCCTGATGACGGTTCCGATTCCCCACTCCATTGCATATCGGCTCTCGTCGCTCATATCGCTCAAGAGCATGTACGTCCTCCCCTTTCGTTTCTCCAGCGCTGCCCCTAGGTTGCCTTGGGTCAGCCTGATGCTGCATCGGTCCCTCTGGAACACGGGCCGAGAAGTGGCAACCGATAGCCGGTCGTGGATGTTTGATTTCGTAGACTTCCTCCGCCGGGGTTGGTGGGCCGAGCTGTTGAGGGTGGACGGGAAATATGGTTCGGAGGGGATCACGACGTTGACGCCTTCACCGAGAGGGTCCGCGAATGCGCCCTCTTCGTTTGTGGGTGGGGCGATAAGGGCGGCGTTGGTTTCTGTGTTCCGCTCGGTCACTGGGTCAAAGTGATCATCGCTCCAGGATTCGTCGGATTCGTCGTATCCTTCCGTTTCGTCGCCCGACATATCGTCATCCGACTGAGCGCTGAACGCGTTCCTGGGACGGATCCTGGCGGATGGCTCGTAGTCGGAATCGACGTCCGTCTTGAGGGCGCCGACGGCAGGGGAAGAGTCCCTGGTCCGGGTCCTTCGGAACACAAAGGGGGAGCTGCTGCGAGATCGACTAGATGCCCTGCTATCGGTGACCAAGTCCTCCTGGACGGAAGAAGCCCTGCTGGAGATCTTGTCCTTCTTGGAAAAGGATCTGCCGCGTTCCTTGTCGGAACTTGTGTCGTTGGAAGGGAAGAGGGAGAGCGCGCCCATCATGGATCTAACCGACATTTTGTTGCTCTTTCGTGGGCTGACCGGTTCGGGTGGCGTCGGGGTCTTTGGAGGCGAGGGGGTTTCCTGCTGCGGTGGGGTGAGCGTGCATATTGAGGATCTGCGGGAGAAAGAGAAAAAGGATTTGGATTCTGAACTGAGAGAGCTGAAGGCACTGCTGCTGCTCCCAGGTCGAGGACCGTAGATCGCCCACGACCGTCGCTTCGACTGAGGAGACGCCGCTGTGCGTTCTGGGAGAATCATGGAAGAGGAAGCGGACGAACCGAGTCCTGGTCCCCTTGACTATTTATTTTATTGCTTCTCCCATTCCCGATATGGTTTCCAATTGGAGGAGTGGATGAACACGTACCTTTCTTTCTTCAATCCAAGGAGCGGTCCAAGGCTCGTTCGGCATCTTCCATTTCTCTTGGCGGATGTCCGAACCGCCACAATAAACGTACGACCATCAAGGCTCGGCCGGCTTCCCACCGGCAGATTCTCGGCATCACCGGCAATCCCCGTAACCTTCCTTCCTCCCCGTCATCCCGGAATAATTCTCCTCCAACCTCCAGAGAGCTGATACTTGGCATGAGCCGGACACATTACCAAGATGGCAAACGGCCACCTGGTCCCCTCCCCCTCGCCCGCTCCAGCAGCTGGTCATCCGCCGACGACAGATGGCCCGCCCCGTCTTCACTCCTCTCCAACCTCGCAAGAACGATCCGTAGAAAGCTGGCCTTTTGGGATCCTTCTGCCAGGGCGAGCCTCACCCACACCTCGAGAACTTCCTCCATGTCCCCCATTCCTTCCCCTGCCACCCTCAGATTCATCCTCCAGTGTTCCGTTTGGTACGCTTCCTCCGCCATGTCATCCAACACCGGGAAATCCATCATGAATCAGTTTCGCTACCCCGTAACCCTCACATTCGTCCAATTCTTCTTCGTCGCTTCCTACTGCGCCCTTTTCATGTCCCCTCTCGTTGCTTTCTCCAAGTTCCGCCGGCCCACTCGCGCAATCTTCAACGCAACCTTACCGATGGGAGCTTTCCAAGTAGGAGGTCACATCTTTTCCAGCATGGCCATCTCCAGGATCCCCGTTAGCACCGTTCACACAATCAAGGTAAACGTCCATGCCGCTCCTGACAGCCCGATCCATCTAACGAATCCACACCGCTCCCATTCCTTCAGGCGCTGTCTCCTTTGTTCACCGTCGCAGCCTACGCCATCCTCTTCAACGTCAGCTACTCCCCAAAGACCTACATTTCCCTTTTACCCCTTACCGTCGGCGTTATGCTCGTCTGCACGTTCGATGTCTCCGGTTCCAACTTCCTTGGTCTATCCTGTGCCTTTGGATCCGCCATCATCTTCGTCAGTTCCAACATCTTCTTCAAGAAGGTTATGCCCTCCGGAAACCAGACCTCCTCCCACAAACTGGATAAATTAAACCTCTTATTCTATTCTTCCGGCATGGCTTTCGTCCTAATGATCCCCGTCTGGCTCTACTACGATTTCCCTAAACTCATGGCCGCATATTACGCCCCCAAACATTACACCTACCTCGGAGGCGATGACGAAGAACGCGCTGCTGCCACCCACTCGGTCCTGTACTATTTCTTCCTCAACGGGACCGTCCACTTTGCCCAAAACATCATCGCTTTCATCATCCTCTCATCCACCTCCCCCGTCACTTACTCCATCGCTTCCTTGATCAAACGTGTCGCCGTCATTTGCATCGCCATCCTGTGGTTTGCCCAACCCGTTCATCCCATCCAGGCCTTTGGTATTGCCATGGCCTTTACTGGTCTATACATGTACAATCAGGCCAAGGGCGACGTGGAAAAGGGTGAACACAAGATGCGTAGAGTGGAAGCCGCTCGCGACATGAGGCTACCGGTCACCAAGGGTTCGTCCGATGATCTAGTCACCGCTCTGCACCCCACCGCCCTCAATGTATCCGTCACATCCGCTCGTGATCGATCCTGGACTTCCCCTGTACAGGCGCACCCCACGGATGGCTTTCCCCCTGTCCCTCACATGGTTTCTCCCACTTCTATCTATTCCCAACCCCCACATAATCATCCCCAACCACATCAAACCCACAACCTTCACATCAAAATCCACCCACCTTCTGTTCCGGTCTCACCCCATGATGGTGATATGGTGACCTCGTATCCCTCCCCCCCAGAATCCGTAAAGTCCCCGCCAGCAAGCCCGCCGCTAGCTGGCAATCCACAGGGGACCGATTTCGATTCTTGGATGTCCAGGTTGTCCGTTGTGGAACCCGTACGATAGACTTGGATCGTTGCTTTTCTCGTTCTCCAGAGGTTATCTTGTTTTACCTTATCTGCATAAGTATCCCAATGGACTCGCGTTGCATATCTCCTCACGCATTTTCACGTCTCGTATTTTGTACAAGGACAGGACTTCCGAGCCATACTTGTCGTCGATATGCATTTCCTGTCATTTCCCCGATATCTACGACTGACTCTTTCCCGTTACCGTTTTCGCCTCTTCCGTACTTAAATACGTTTAGTGTAGATACCAACCCTGAAGAGGCACCATATCCTGGTGCTGTAATGTTCGATTCCATTGAACCTCCCTGGATCCAGTTCAATGGCCAAGTCTCGCCCGAACCAAATGTTGAGACGAGCAAACTCGTTGCAGGACGTCAGTGGTATGATGGAGCGCGGCGACATCAACACTGCTACGAAGGAGAATTGCTTTTTTGCGCGCAGATGAGGATCATTGATATGGACGCGGTGGTATCGTTTCCACGGCTCAGCAGGTCCAGGACCCGAGGCCTGACCCACGAAGCTGACGGAAACAACAAGACGGACCTTCGACCCCCCCCCCCGATTCCGGCGGACGCTCAGACTGGATACAACACCCCGCCGAAGAATGCCGCATTCGTGGCTTGGGCGAAACCGGTGGGCTCGATGGGTCCATTCCGTGCAAGGTGAAGCGAGAAACGAATACCCTCAAGAAGTACTCCAGGGTGTGAAGATGAGCGGCTTCTTCACCACCACACTGCGTCATCGCTAAAACTAAATGGTGGATCATCATAAACGATCTGCGGGATACATAGAAGGAAAAAAGGAAGACACGGGAGACGGGGGTGTAAAGGCAGGGTAGAGATAACGATGAGCGGCGGGGCGACGGATAATGAAGGGAGAAAGACGCGAAGGATGGTGTGTTCTTGAAGGGGGAGAAAGCAATGGGGTACGGGGGTAGTATCGACATCGGAGAACGGAATGGGATACGGAGTGAGGGGAAAGGGTCATCCGAAGAAACTGAAGCAACTTTGGCTCCTTGAGCTACGAAGGGAGGGTTAATAGTATCACGGAGGAGGCCTCTGCATCTCTCCAAACCTATCGTAGCCCCGACTTCCTCATAAGCTTTGACGGCACACAGAGCCTCCGACCTCGCTTCTCTGGACCTGCGTTATCGACACCAAAACCAAGCCCGGAGATGTATTGCGCGACCCACGAGGTACGTGTCGTTGCCCGTATGCGATTTGGCACGTTCGACATGAGCATGCGTGTCATCGACCCTGCCTTGGTGAAAAACAGCTCCGCCATGCCATAATGGTCCCAAAACTGTTCGTAGTGCCAGTCAAAAGGGATGCTATCCTGAGGGTTGCCTCGAAGTGGTCGGTAGCCTTCTCTATCTCGCCCTTGAGGGAGTGACTGGACTGTTCCGCGTTCGTATATATATGGCGCGTGGCCTCCGTTGACAGTGTCGGGATGTTGAGAGTCTCGAAGCCAGGGGGAATAGTGGGATACGAGGTGCGACGGAAAAAAACAAATGTTGCTGTACTGACTCGGCTCCTCTGCTACATCATAGATCTCTCGAGCGTCTGTTCCCCGTGGGTCATGAATGGATCCTGCATTATGGAGGCACATTTCCTTGGAGGATAGGAGTGGTCGTAGGAGAGTCAGATCCTCGGGGTTTTCGACGTCTGCACCGATGGCTTTGGAGAGCCAGCGAGGGAATTATTGAGCGAAGTGGGGAACTGGTCGCACTGGCAGCGGATGTACCAGGGGTAGGGATTTCAACCAGACCGGCGATCTTCTCGATCAACTCGTCATGTCCGAAGAAATCCCGGTGGCGGAGGTGGGGGGACCCCAGGTGTGCTAGATGCAAAGGTAAGACACCGGATCCATTGGCAGTCAGGACCGTTGACCTGACTCGAGTCTGGGGTGTGGTGGCCGTTCATTTGGAGGTGGAACAGGGCACGGACGTTACTCACCAACCGGGCCTGCCAATCGTCAGTCCCTTCCTGCCATTTCGGCGTGTTATGATGAATGTCGGGCACCACGCTGTGGGTGTTTACGACAACGTGATGGACGTCGGAAACGATTACGTGGATATTCATTACAAGTTCGGCCTGCGGGTGAGCGGTCAGCGACGGCTTTCCAGGGGTAACAAAACCCGCGTCAAGACCTGAATGATCCTATTGAGGTCAAACTTCGAGGCCGTGATCATCTCCTTGTCATAGTTCGCATGGGAAAGTCGAAAGGTTGTATTTCTCCCGCTCTGCTTGATGACCCTCTTTTTGATATCCGCCACAGTTCTGCGCTCGAGATCGGTTTAGTGGACGGCCTGGAATGTGCGCCTCTGGTATGTAACTCACGTCGTCAATTGGTTTATCGCATCACCCACGGAACCACCGAGCTCCTCCAGGTTCTTTCCATTCATCCCCCGGCAAGCGCTCTACGGATATCGCCCCATTCCCCACCTAACGTAGTCCAGTTTATTGACCATTGAGTCCCTGCTGGACGTGAGCACGAAACACTCCATCGTGGAGGAGGAGGCATACCTTGATCATTGTGAGAAGAGAGCTGCCAGAGCCAAAAATGGCCTTGGGTGGTGCGATGCTCATGACCTCCTTCACGAGATTCATAACCTCGATGGCTACATTCGATACAGAGATGGTCCCGTTCCGCCCCTTCGGTCGTTGGGGCGTGGCTACCATAGTCGAAACTCGGGTCTTGCATGAGGCTGCGAGGATGGGTCAGAGCCCTGATGGAGATGAGCCACGTCATGGCGGGTCTCGTGTGAACAGAGTCGCTTGATGAGAAATCATTTCACAACTCTATGTATGCGATTGACTGATCGTCCGGACATTGTGCGCTTTCGACCTGATTTTTTTGCGCCTCGTCGACGTTAGTTCCAAATGCCACAAGTCGCAAGGGGTTGCGGGGGATAGAAGGTATGAACGCCTATTTATCGCCGGCCGAGCACCGACAACCAACCGGCGTGCGTTTGACCGACCTGTTCCGTTCGACCTAGATGGTCCCACTAGCCTTGGCGGGCCCCACTCCGCCATGGCTACGGACACCCATGTAGTCCGCTGAATACCCGTGCACGGCCTTGGTTGCGGAGGATACCAAAACCCCCCGGTGCCATCAACGTGGGTGGCAGACGTACTGTATCCACAAGGAGCGACCTGGGTGATCGCCTGGCATGCGAGTCAGGAAAGTTCGCGCTGAGGAGATGGCTGCCTCTCGAGTGACTCTCAGAAAATAGTCTCGGGGGTGGTGCTCATTGGCGGAGAGACTGTGTCGAGAGATCTCCGGAGTAAAACCGGAGGGGGTACGAAGTGAGGTGGTCAGCTGGTCCGGGGGATAGCATGAGTTGGACAGGGGCGCCAGATCCCCCTTCCAATCGAGAGTGGTGGACTTCGGGGACCCTCGTTCGAAGGGGTAAGGTATTGCGTCGGTGAGGCTTAATGTTAAGCCACTAGCAAAAAAGTATCGGCATCGGCTGCTGTCAGAGGGATCATTGTACGCCCAGAAACCAGATCGCTTCTTCCACCTCATTGGACACCTGATGAGACTCCTGCATAGTTACGCCAGTGTTTACCCCCGCTCAAGCTTGGAGCGCAACCAAAGCAGGTGAACGGAACGTGTGCCACTCAGGGTCAGCCACAAGGGCGTAAGGAGAAAGACGCCCGTTGGCTGGGCGCCTTTTCCCCGTTGCATTCTTGCCATGTAGTTGAACTCACCTTGCAAACCTAGGCAGATTCAAGTCATAGCGCAGCAGATTTTGCAGAGGTTTCGTCTCAGGTCCAATCCACCCCGCGGCGCCGTGAGCGAGAAAGCCAAACTTGCACCACCCCTCCCCCACCCCGATGCCGCGTGACACAAGTTCGGTTTCGTCACCATTGGCGCCCGTTTATAGGCATTCTTCGAAAGTGTGGCGGATTGTACGCTTGACTTTGCACCTACCGTTGAGCATGGCTCATACCGTCTTGTTTCCAGGAAAACACTTCTTCTATCCCATCGGGAATACCTCAGCCGTCGTCCTCACGGACACACTGGCGCCAGAGAAACCGGCGAACCTGTTGTTATTAGGTTGTGGGGACCCCCGTAACATCCTTTTCACCGTCTACAATCAACCGAACAACAGTGAGTGCCAGCGATTTGGTCCCCCGTCTAATTGACTCACCGGTCGATTTCCAGCCGAGAGAACGTTGGACTTCACTTGCTGTGATGTCGAACCCGCAGTGTTGGGTAAATTCTTCACCTTGCGTCCAAGAACGAACGAACTCCCAGCTAACACGGGCTTCTCTCGTTCTCGATAGCCCGCAATGTTCTCCTCTTGACGATGATCACGGACATCGAACTGTCGGATGAAGTCCTTTCCAAAATATGGAACTCCTTCTTCCATTTCTTCCTCGACGAAAAGTCTCATTCATTCCTGATCGCGCAATGTCAAGCCCTCATCGAGATTTCCGAATCCATTACGGTGTGGAACGACTCAAAGTACTCCAAGTTCGTCCGCATGTGCAATGTGAACACCCTTCTCGACCTTCGCCGTCACTGGGAACTATACATCCAAGCAGGCCAACTCCCGTCCGTTGAAAAGAAGCGGTTAAAGGAGATGGTCTCCTCTAGTATCAGGACCACAAAATCCATCCATCACAAGGGATCCGACTTCTATCCATGCCGCTCCGCAGGCCCGTATTTTCACAAGTCCACGGAGCCTGCCACCCAGGTTTTCAAGCATTTTTGGAAGACCGGGATCACATCCCTCAGCCCGCGAGATGTCTCGGCCGCAACACTCGTAAACCCAACGTTCGTCTACTCCTTGACCGGAGAAGGGTTCACCCTGCATTACGGTACAACCCCGATCTCGCCCTTTCATCTGGCCCCTGCGTTCTTGAGCAGCAAACGAGACACCCCCGCCATGCCAGAGCTCGTCGCCTACGCAAAATCACAATTTTCCAGCTGGGCCAAGCACTTCCGGGTATTTGTTCGAGATAAACCAGGGAAGCTCACCATCCGGCTCTTCGCTGGCGACGCCCTCTTTCTTTGCCGAGCTCTTGTCCATCACGTTGGTACTGGAAAAGTGCCCTCAAACCTCCCCGTCGCACCGTGGAATTCAGCTCCTCTTGCCCTTGATAGTGGAGATTACGATCCCAGCGGCGGCGCCCCCACGTCCTTCAATATCATCGAGACCTCCAACATAATGGACCACGTCGGCCTTCTAAATGTCCTCGTGGCCGCGCTTCCCCTTCTATCTCCCGATCCATGCGCCACTTTGTTCACCGAAGCTCTCCTGTACGCCGGAGAAGATGCGACCAAAAGCCTCACCGTACAAATTTGCGCCGACGTGTCCACTATGAGCCTGCTTCTGGGCCTCGCTCCCGTGAACTACCTCTCGAACTTCAACACACGCTCCAACGCCGAGGAAATCCTGGCGACCAAGTTTAATACCGGCTTCAAACAGTACCACGAGCGAATCACATGGAAGCGACCCGCTACTGGCGACTCGGTCATCGCGTTGCAACCCCACAGCCCAGCCAGTATCCCCATCTCCTTCGAACCTCGTGACCTTGGCAACCATTTGTTTGACATATACCTGAAGATGTTCGCCTCAGACGACACGATGTCTCGCCTATCCAACCCTCTACAGTCCCTGCAAGACTCGGAGATTGTACACTACATCCGGGAGTCGTTCGCGGTTTTCCTCGCAATAGTTAAACGGCGTGTGAACGGCGACTGGGTCTCCACAATGGCTTCCTTTTTTGACCGGTTGGGCACCGACAGGACACTAATGATGGGAATGTCGAATTACCAGGATCTCTGCACCCAGCTGCATCTGGCGGGAGTGTATACTGTCGAGCCCATGCGCACCCCGGTTACAAAGGAGGGAAGGTTCCGGGGGTGGGCCCGAGTTCCACCCACTGTTTCCGTCATTCTGGTGGTTCCTCGCAACAAACTCCAGGTTCTATCCGACGTGGATCCAAAGCTAGCAGGGAAACCCATTTTGCACGGGAACCTGCTTGGCCGGAGTACGCACAATATCTTCGCTTCCTTGAAAGTGGGCTTTGGGAAGCTCACATCTTCCGGCACGGATGTCTGTCCTGGGGTGGCCTTCGAGCCAGACCCATCTCACTGGGCCGGAACGTCTCCTCTCGTCGTCTCGTTTTCAGTTCCGTCATGGGCGTTGCACATCGAACACCCGGACGTCATGACTGTCACTCTCGGCCTCCGCTCGACACCCCAGGCCACCATGTTATTCGTGCGGAAGCTTGGCATGTTCCTCACCCTCTTCACTGCGCCATTGATGAACCGCTCACAAGTCTTTGTGGTCCCGGATGAACCTCGAGGGTTGGATGAGTCGCTCGACAGTATTTTTACCCCAGACAACCGTCAACAAAACAATATTTCCGTGACAGCTGACCCCCAGAGCCGCCACGTTACCACCCTCACTGCCCGAACCAACATCACGGACGTTCCGACCAAAACAATTCTCTCAAGCGGGGCAGAGGTCTCGGCCCGCCAAGTGTCCCCGTGCGTTATGGAGGTCAGAATCGGCGGGATGAGAAAGTCCCTAGCCTACCCTCTCCCAGTGATCGGTAGCCGTTCGAAACTCAGGATCGCCCGAAAGTCATTTTATGTGGAGGTACCTTGCCTATATCACCGTGTCCTTGACTCTACCTCACAAAGTGCGGTATAGGTCGTCGTTCCAATTGCGGGACCGCTCCAACCCGACGGTTTTGCCCTCGACCGATTCCCAATGCCACTCACTGACAAGGTCGGCACGCCTTGGAATTTGCATCACCTGCAACTGGATCGCCTCCCCGCATTGGACGTCTCAAACAAATCCCGCGTGGATTGGATCGGTCCGCATCTAGCACTCACTATAACCGACAGGGAGAGAGCCCTGAGGGAACAGGACATTCGCACGGACACTCTCACGAATGTTAAATTAACCATTCATAGCATCCTCGTCGGCGCGGCTGGGGTACAGCAGCATCAATCACGGGTTTTTGGGCTAAGCGTTGAAGGGAACGTTGACACCATCATTTTCATCCCCATGCTCCGTTTTGATCTCGCATCCTATACCCTCGTCGCCGACGCATACGTGCTTCCACTCAACGAGGATCGCTTGAAGAAGGTCGAAAAAACGTTGTTTGCTATCACAGGCAGGATGACTAATGTGGAGCTGTGGGGTGACGAGGTTGCGACCTGGAAGCGACTCCTACCAGCGCTGGTGGAAAGGTGCCGTACGTGGAAGCACGGCCCGAACTGCGAATTCCTGGCCAAAGGATCGATTCCGCTGTCTCTGGAACACGAAAATGACCCCTTATGCAGTTGCGGTAAAGGGAAGGACGTTAGCGCGGCGTTCGTGAAAGAAAAGAACTGGGAGTCTGCGACACCGTTTGTCACTCGTATCGCCATCGCCCCAATCTTTGGAGTACCATATATTGAGGGTATTGGTGGTATCGCGGACGGAGTGGCAAAGCGGTTCAACAAGGAGGGGTTGGATGAACGTGGTGATAGATGTGTACGTTGTGGCAGTCCAGGGAAGCCAAAGTTGCTCGTTTGTGGGGCATGCAAGAGTACCAACTATTGCTCGGCCGGATGTCAGAAAGAGGATTGGAAGAAGCATAAGCTGGCGTGCAAGAAGTAACGTTCCTCATTTCCCGTGTATGATCGTTATCATATTAGAAACGTTCGCGATGGAACTACTCCTCAGGCTGGCCATACTGATGTATAAAATTGCCGCAGAATTCTGCAGCCACCCATTGTTTGGACTCGCATACGCAGGCAAAGGACACTCCAGCATGAATTTATGTTCCAGGTTATCTTTGCATGCCTCCCAAAGGTTTGGAATTAGATCCTCCCCGGACCAGCTAAGAGCCAGTTCGACCGGGCGGAGGGAAAACACGCAGGTATCACGGGTTACAGTAGTAGTATGCATCAGCACCGTCCTAGTTTCTGGACTGATTTGGCGACGCATCACATACCCTCAACCTGCGACTGCAGACGGCATCCTCCGTTCGTCTATCGCCCCGGCGTTTCGGGGGAACGGGACGAGCCAACTCGACAACGTGAAATACAGAGCGGCAGCTGGTATAATACCGGCTCATGGGGGCCCTCAAGTGGGACACACACCGCACCAGGCGGGACAGAGAGCTGGGCTCGCAATCCGTACATTCGCAGCTCCAAGTACAGATCCGGCTGCGCGCAGGTAATGAGCTCAAGCCTCGCAGGCCTGGAGGGAACAGTCTGGGAGCATTAGGTGCAGCGGTGGCGGAGGACTTAATAATCACGAGGGTGTTGACTTAAACTCTGAGGGGAAAGCAAAGCGCTAGATAACTAACTTCAATGATAAAACCCACCCCGCTGTTGTCGGAGAAGGAGACATCAGCAAAACATCAACCCCCTACGTACTAGAGTCCTGAATGTGAAGACTTTGGCGCCCAGCGCTCAACGCAATGTCGAAGCCGATCATGGGCCGAAGCAGATCGACTTCAACATGCAGCGCTTGGATTGGGTGATACCGTAATTATACATTTGGTTTGGATGCGAATGGGGCCGGGATGTTATCGTTACATGTCCGGTAACAAAGGAGATATAGAGTGGTGCTAGGTGCACTTGTTCTCCGAAAACCAGGGAAACATTTATTAAACACGGTCGAGGAGGCGTGACCCAACGCGGAGTCTAGCCCAAAAAACAAACGACGAACCAACGATAGATGTCGCCCCTGTAAACAGTATCATCCCGATGTAAGCGTGGGAGTTGCTCCTTAGAAGTCGCCCAGCCACTGGCCCACCAGCCATGGATCTAAGCGACCAGGTGAGCTGTCTCCCAGAGATGACCCTGCGACGCAAACTCACGGGAAAGAAATTAAACAATAGAGGAGACCAATTCTGCTTCCGACTTCCTCGCTTTTCGAAATCTCCGCGATGCAAGCATTGATGAGGGCAATGAACCCGCCGGAGAAGAAGCCGAACGACAGAGCAAATGTAACTTCAAGTGCGATCCGCCCGCCTGGCGTGGAGACAAACGAAATCGGGAGCCATAACGCGATGCACGATACCCCCGAGAGTAAGGCACATGGGGCGAGAAGGTTGAAACGACCGAAGTGGTCGGACAGGGCCGCAGGGACGATTCTACCCGCCAGCCCGCCGACGTTCATGATTGCTAGAATGTACGTGGAAAGGCTGTCCTCCGGAGATACACCGCCATCAGCCTGCTCTTGTACGAAGTCGACAATATAAAAAAACGGAATGTAAAGCCCTATTTTAATGTCAGTTTCAAGGTGATGCGGGTGAGGTGGGACATTACCAAAGGATATCAGAGCACTCCCAATGAGCAGGAACAAGTACCTGCTATCCTTAAGGCAGCTGGTGTAGTCCTTCAGTTTGAAGCCAGCGGAAGACGGTGGGCGGACAGAGGTGATGGTGAGGACAGAAATCCCACAGCAAAGAAGGCAGAGGAAACCAGATATCCTGACCGCGGTCGGGAAGCCGACCTGAACGAAGAGACGACGAAGCATGATAGGAAAGATGATACCGCCAGTGCTGGATCCGGCTGCTGCAATCCCGAGAGCGGTGGCACGGTATTCCGCGAAGTGGGTCGCAACCGAGGATATCGATGGATAAAACCTTTAGAACGTCATGGTAAGTAGGCTGAGTGTAGAATTGGATAAGGAAAACACACATCAGCCCGACTCCCAACCCAAATAAGGCGCCTTGTGCCAGTAAATACTGGTAGTAGCTTTTGCACAAGCTGGTCATCATCACACTTGATACGTAGATCACGGCGCCGGTGACAAGTAATGGTCGCGGGCCATAACGGTCAAAACACCGTCCCACGATTGCCCCCTGGTAGGGCATCTTAGAACGTATTGTGGTGTCATAGCTACCCGAGGTACTCACCGAAAAGAAAAACACCCAGAGCTGTAACGAGCCGATCCACGATATTGTGGAGGGGGAGTACGAACTGAGCTGGTTGTGGCTGTACCACGACAGAAAAGTTCCAAACGAGCTTAACTGCCCAAAGGTACAGAACAGAGCCAGGAAGGCGCCGATGACGACGAGCCACCTTCTACAAGTGGGGATCTCCAGAGCTGGCTGCTCTTGTTTTGTAGGCAGGGAAGGGTGTGAGCTGGCTGGGCTTTCGACGTCCGAGGAATCCCAGTGTCGAGAGGGGGAGGGTTTGATAAGAGGGATCATAGTCCAGGGGGACTAGTAGTCCTGTCAGACGAGGGGGGACAAGAGGGTGGAATGAGCTGAATTGGTGATTTCGCGTCACATCTTAAGTATGCAACTACGACCGCTGAACACGGTCAGGGACTGGGAAGGCCCGTGTATACTTTGCGTGACTGGAGTTGGCGTTGGTAGCAGCATGGCCCCCTGATGGTGCGTCGATGAGTCGGGGCGGATCAAGCCATTCGGTGGAACGGTCATTGAAGGGCTCGCGGTGATTAGACAACTCCGCAATGTCCGGATTGATTGAAGACATGTCGATGTCCAATTCTACCGTGGTGGATCCGGTGTGCGAGGATGTTCGACAGTCACTCTGGCGACAGCGGTGACGGGGACCCCCAGGGCCGGACTGACATGACGCATGCAGAGAACCACGTCCCAGAGACATTGATGTCGACGTCGAGAAGGTTATGATGGGCGTTTCTTTCATACCCTCTACACAGTCGAGACCCGCGGTCCGCAACTCCAGTGGAGAGGGGCCCCTATCCAATGGAGAGTCCGCCATAGAGAACGACGGGTCAGTCCTTGGCCGTACTTACCAGAGAGTACACTCCCGATTGCCGGGCCGCCACGTGACCGGGGGACTCAGGCACGGCGTTGTGTCTCTACGGCCGAGATACCCTTTCAACATTGCGTCAAGGTGCCGCAGCTCGTCCAGCTCGGTTGCACTTCAATCTTCACCTCCAGCAATACCGCACTGGGAGCAGAGAATCTATCTGTTTGAAACAGGAGGCGTCCCGAACCTGTGTTGCTACGCAGCAGTCAATTGCAATTGGACGCAGTGGGAACTACGCCAACACCTGCACCGCCCAACCCTCAATAGTCTCCTGGCCGTCTTTGATCCTTAACATCCTCCCTGCTCTTTGTTGGCGACTCTTCCAAGTTTGAAGTCATCGCGATGTCTCATTACCCCCCAGATGTGAGCGCGGATCTCTCGTTGTTAACCCTTTGGCATGTTCATCAGAAATCGTCGTAGCCGAACGATCCAAGGCAGAACCCCTACGTCTCACCGTACACAACCCCAAATCCCTACGAACCCCACAACTCCCCTCCTCCTCCTCCTCAACCCCACTATCCAGGATATGAACCTCAGCCGTACATGTCCCAGATCTCTCACACCCCGGACCCATACCTCTCCCATTCTCCGCCACCACGCCAGGGCGTGTATTCTCCGATCCACGACCCTTTCGGAGAACAGGCAGCGCGTCCCACGTCGTCCTATTGGCCCCAACGTGAGTTAGCCGCCCACTCTAGAACCAGAATAGGCAGCTGACCCCGCACCATAGCACCCCCACCCCCACCCCTCCCCACCCACACTCCAGATCCCGTCCACAATCCTTATGGTCCGGATCCGCAAAATTTGGCACCCCAAGCCCCCGCCTTCACTCCATCGACCAGCTACAACAACAATCAATATGATTCCCCAGATGATGGCGAGGACCCCGGCGATATGCCTCTTTTGAGAAGGAATTCCCAGGCGTCGACATTCTCCGTTCCCCAATCGTTCCCCGGAGGTTTTGCTGAACCAGAGCCAGATATCAATATCCGATATGGCCGCATTCCCCAGAGAGTACCGAGACGATACAAGACGATCAAGAAGGTCGAGTAAGTGCATTTCTACCTCTCGTCAAAAACAAAGTCTGATTGCCATCTCAGGCTATTCCACGGAAATTTTGTTCTGGATTCCGCAGTCCCGTCCAAGTTGCTCGATCGGTGTGCACTCAAGACCGAAAGGGAGTTTACCCACATGCGGTATTCGGCTGCCACTTGTGACCCCAATGACTTCAAGGACTCCGGGTTCACCTTGCGCCAAGTCTTATACGACCCTCCCAGGAGGACGGAACTGTTCATTGTGCTCACCATGTACAACGAAGACGAGGAGCTCTTCGCTCGATCCATGCACGGTGTGATGAAGAACGTCGCGCACCTGTGCAAACGAGATCGGAGCAAGACCTGGGGCAAGGATGGATGGAAGAAAGTTGTCGTGTGCATCGTTTCCGATGGGCGCGCCAAGATCAACTCTCGTACGTTGAGTGCAATCGCTGCTATGGGTGCCTACCAAGAAGGAATTGCCAAGAATGCCATCAACGGAAAGCCTGTGACCGCTCACATCTATGAGTATACCACCCAAGGCACGTGTTCCTCCTTCCCAACCCATCCCCATAACATTGAGTGAGGGTACCCAGTGTCCATCAATCCTTCCTCACTCAACATCGAGGGGTCCGAACGCGGTCATATACCCGTCCAGGTTCTGTTTTGCTTAAAGGAGAAGAACCAGAAAAAGATCAACTCCCATCGTTGGTTCTTCAACGCCTTTGGTCCGGTTCTCCAGCCCAACGTTTGCGTTCTTATCGATGTGGGAACCATGCCCGGACCCACTTCGATCTACCACTTGTGGAAGGCATTCGATATCAACTCAAACGTAGGTGGTGCCTGCGGTGAGATTGTCGCTTTGAAAGGAAAGTACGGGCAACACCTGCTTAATCCTCTCGGTACGTTCCGGTACCCCTTCCCTTGCCCTCGCCTCATTCCGTTGGTAGTTGCTGCTCAAAACTTCGAGTACAAGATCTCCAACATCTTGGACAAACCGCTGTGAGTCTGGAATATTATCCCATTCCGCCAGGGGTTGCTTAAGCTTTTGCCTAGTGAATCCGTATTCGGTTACATCACGGTGCTTCCCGGTGCTTTTAGTGCCTACAGGTACATCGCACTACAGAACGACGTTAGCGGGCAGGGCCCACTGCAGAAGTATTTCCTCGGCGAAACTATGGTAATGACATACCCCCCTGCTTATCACCTTACTAATTTTGCGTAGCACGGTGCCGGAGCAGACATTTTCACGGCAAACATGTACCTTGCCGAGGATCGTGTACGTCCTCATCCTTCTATCATATCCGTTTGCTTCTCACGGGCTCACTAGATCCTGTGCTGGGAACTTGTATCGAAACGAGGGGCTGCTTGGACCTTACACTACGTCAAGTCCGCATATGGTGTGACAGATACTCCTGATCAGGTTTGCCTTCTCGAGCCTTGAGTTCACCGTTGAACTGAGTCGCCCCTCTTAGATTCCAGAACTGGTTTCTCAGCGAAGGCGGTGGTTGAACGGTTCATTTTTTGCCGCTATCCACAGTACTTTCCATTTCCACTATCTCTACCGCTCGTCACACAGTTTCCTGCGCAAGTTCTGGATCCACGTTGAACTGATCTACCAGGTTTTCAACCTCATTTTCTCTTGGTTCGCTCTCGTAAGGCATACCCCCTCAACTTTCCGCGATCGTGACTAATGAATATTACCCCCCAGGGAAACTACTACATCGCCTTTATCGTCTTGACGAACGCAATGGAAGATCCCACCTTTAAGTTCAAGGGAATCCACATTGCAAACCTTATCTTGGAATACTTCTACGTGGGCCTGGTTCTGATGTGCTTCATCCTGGCACTCGGGAATCGCCCTCAAGGTTCCAAGTGGATGTTCACTCTTGCCTTTGTGGGCTTTGCCGTCCTGACGGTTTATATGACGGTGAGAACACCCCTTGAGAAGTGGAGAGCCCACCGTTTTGATACCACATCTTCCAGTTCGCCGCCATATTCATCGCGTACAAGGGCATCGATGGTCTTTCAAAGGAGAAAGGTGCCCTTACCTTCTCCGATGTCTTCACGGACGCACTCTTTCGAAACATCGTGCTCTCGATCGCTGCAACAACGGGCTTATACTTGATCTCCTCATTAATTTTCGTAGGGAATTCCACTCCGCATCCAGTCACAACGGAAGCTGACCGAATGATAGCTCGAACCTTGGCATATGATCACTTCCTTCTTCCAATATCTTCTGATTGCACCCGCGTACATCAATGTTCTGAACGTGTACGCGGTAAGCAGGACTTGTAATAGTATGACCGTGATTCACCCCACTCACTCATACCTCCCCCACGCACAGTTCGCTAACGTACACGACGTTTCTTGGGGTACAAAGGGCGACAACAAAGTCAGCACAGATCTCGGCGTTGTCAAGACGGGGAAGAATAAGAACGAAGTCGAAGTTGCTGTCCCCACCGCCGAGACGGATATCAACGCTGCCTACGATGACGCGCTCCACGTCTTGACCACCAAACCGCCACCAGTTGAATCAAAGCCAGACCCTGCGACAGAGCAAGAAGATTACTACAGGACATTCAGGACAAAGTGAGTGCTCTCCATTTCGCACTGACGCGCCCCACTGACTCGCCGGACTTAGCGTACGTCGATCCACAGATACACCTTGGTAAATTTACCTTGGCCTAACCCATTTGATTCACGTTTTTAGGTTTTGCTTGCTTGGACTCTCTCTAACGTAAGTTCGCCCTTCTGACTTGCCGATGTATTGCCTGAACGTTTCTCGCAGGCCTTATTAGCTGCGGTCATCACGTACGTGTGAAATCACCACTTGATGGGATCCACGAATACTAAGGCTCCCCGAACAGAACAACAACTGGCAGTGCTGCAGATAAAGGCGCCAGCTCCACCACCAGCGGGTACACGGCATTCCTGTTATTCTCAGTCGCTGGCCTTGCCTGTAAGTGATCTATCACCACAGCGCTACGCGTCCAATGGAGTTGATGTCGTTTCAGTCGTCCGGTTTATCGGGGCCACGACATACATGATCGTCCGACTTTTCGCCGGAGAATGAAGGTTTTCACGCACTGATACCTGATGACTGAATAGACTATGACACACGTTACGACTGTTCCTATCTTCGTTTCTCATTAGCATCTAATCCCGATTTACACCAAACGAAATCACCCGCCTTTTCCCAAGGTTCCTTACCTCCCTCACTACTGGTTTCAATCTGCTGTCATATCCACTGTTCTCTTTTGGTAAGTGTAGGTCAAGGGCAGAGTTTGTAGCACATCTGTGTAAATACAAGCTTGATATCCTCCACGGCTTCTCCAAATCTGCAAAACCGACAACCCGACCGGAGCGGAGGATCAAAACAACGGCTACTAAATGCCCCTGCCCACTCCGGGTCCATTCCCATCAGGCTTTACACCCACTCCTTTGGATTTCGAACTACCTCCAGTAATTTTCCTTCCTCGCTCTCCGCATCCGTGCCCATCTCCGACTGGTACTCCCACCGTGCGGTCTCGGGCAAACTCATGAGAATGCTTTCGACACGCGCCCCGGGGGTGTTCAGACCAAACTTGGTACCCCTATCATAGACGAGGTTGAACTCGACGTAGCGCCCCCGTCTGAGCAATTGCCACCTCCTCTGCTGCTCGGTGAACGGTGTGCTGGCCCTCTTCTCGAGGATCGGCAAGTAAGAAGCTAAGAAAGAATCTCCGCATGATTTGACGAAACTGAAGATCTCCTCCTGAGAGCGCGGTCGGGAGGAATCGGTGGGGAGGCGATGGTGATCGGCGGAATTGAGATCATCGAAGAAAATGCCTCCGACCCCCCTCGCCTCTTTCCGGTGAGGAATGTAGAAGTACTCGTCGCACCACTTCTTGAAGGGAGGGTAGAGGACACCAGGGGCGTATTTGTCGCAAGCGATTTTAAGAATCTCGTGGAAGTGAACCGCGTCTTCCTCGTAGAGATAAGATGGAGTCAAATCGCACCCTCCTCCAAACCACCAAGCGACGATTTTTGAGGGCTCTTTCGGGTCGGAGACTTCGAAGTAGCGGTAGTTCGCGTGGACGGTCGGTGCGTGAGGGTTGCGGGGGTGGATGATCAGGCTGATGCCAGCAGCGAAGAAGGGGAGCGTCCCTTGAGTGTCCGGATCTGAAGGGAGGGTCGCGTGGTCGACCCTCATCTGTTTGACGGCAGCGGGGGGGAGAGATCCATGGACGATAGAAACGTTGACACCGGCCTTTTCGAGCACAGTGCTCGCCTCCTCTGGTTTCGTGGGGTTCGGTACGGCAAATGCGCAAGAGATACCTTTACCGCCCTCAGTCCGAGTCCAGCTGTCGCGATTGAATTTTGGAGCGGGGGGGTCGAGTTGCTCGAAGCGGGTTACGATACTGTCTTGAAGATTGACGACGTATTCTGCGACTTGATCACGAAAAGCGACCGGCATTTCGTCGGGAGGAAGAAGATGAGTGGACGGTCAGAGGGTCGTGATGATCAGGACATGGGATTGTGTATTATATTATCGGAGCCACCTAAACTCTACACGATTCCGGACGATATCAGAGTGGTGTACGCTAGACGGTCTACGTTCTGCTCGAGAGCCCATGATGCCGGACCAAGTGCCGTCACCTCTACAAGAATGAGCGATCGTGAGAAGCGTAAAAACGCGCCCCAAAGAAATGGACGGTGATGTTGGTCGTCCGGCGGACGTATTTATTCCTGAAGGCTAGTTGCGCCTCGCCACCTATGGAACTTTTGGACAACGTCTGGTGTTATTTGCTTCTTCGTCCCTTTTGTTGCCGCGACAAATGCATGTTGCGGTACCTTTTAGTGTGCTCAGTCATGAACTGAGCGGTCATCGCCCTTGAACAACTTACAAACGGCGCGTTGATGTCCTCTTTCATTGTGAGGAGAGCGGCTTCTTGGCACATTGATACCACTTCGGCGCCAGAACACCCTTCTGTCTGTGGGGGGATGAGGGGGGGTTGGATATTTGCGGAGTGGAAACATACCAAAATGGCGATTTCGGAAATGTCGATCGCCGGGTCGACGCTCATCTTGGATAGGCGGATACGTAGAATTTCCTCTCTACCTTGGAGATCTGGGGGGCCAACGTATACCAAGCGATCCAGCCGTCCTGGCCGCATGAGGGCAGAGTCCTGGGCACATGCCAGACCTTCAGCCGACGTAAACCGGAGCAAGCTTGTGACCCACAATCACTTCCGGTCTGTTGGTCGCGGCCAAAACCGTGACACCGAAGGACTCTTGCACACCATCCATTTCGTTCAAGAGGGTCGTAAGTACGCCTTCGTTTGAACCCCCGTCAGATGAAGACGTTGAGGACCTGGACGCAGCCAAAGCATCAACCTCGTCCTAAACAACAGTCAGAAAGGAATTACGGACATTCGAATAAGGTAACGAACAAAGAAAATGATACAAGGAGCCGCGGCTCTGGCTTTGCGGAAGGTTTCCCGAACAGCTCGCTCAGACTCTCCGACGAACTTGTTCAAGAGCTGAAACAACACGGTTTAGCTGGAAGGGTGACTTGACGTAAACGGCTTCTTACCTCGGGCCCCTTGACCGCAACAAAGTTGATCGCAGACTCGGTAGCACATGCTCTCACGAGAAGCGTCTTGCTGCACCCGGGTGGACCATACAACAAAATACCTTTAGGTGACCTCACTCCCAACCGCGCAAAGGCCTCTGGGTGTTTCAACGGCCACTCGACCGCCTCCTTCAATTTCTGCACAACGTAGTGCTGTCCACCGACATCCGAGTACCTCACAGGGACAGAATCAAGGAACACGGAGCGCAGGGCTGAAGGTCTCACACTTGGCAACGAAGACAAGAGGTCCGCGGCCGTTAACTCGGGCTTTAAGCCAGGAGGAGTAGCAGGGTCAGCTGGCCGTGCATTCATCCAGCGCTTGATGGCAATCGTTCCGGCCTCCCGAACAACAGCGCTCAAATCGGCTCCAACGTAACCATGTGCGCTGAAGGCCACGGTCCGAAGGTCGTCGTCGGATATGGAGTGAGGTGCCTTGGACAGGATGACTCTCAAGATGGACAGCCTCGCTTCGGCATCGGGAACACCTAAGCACATAAAAGGCAAAGTTAGCGTTGATCAATTGGGCGTCCCTGGAAATAACTAGCCTATTTCTATCTCGCGGTCGAAGCGTCCAGGTCGCCTGAGGGCCGGGTCGATGGAGTTTGGTCGATTTGTAGTGGCAACGACGACGACTCGCGCAGTATGAGCCGAATCGTCTTGCATGCCATCCATGAGTGTCAGCAGGGTCGCCACAACGCGCTTCTCGACCTCTCCTCCCGGTCCATCTTCGCGTTTCGGGCACAAGGCGTCTACCTCATCCAAAACGATGATGCACGGGCTCTTGGCGCGGGCTTCAGCGAAAATGGCCCTTAGCCTGGACTCGGTTTCTCCGTGGTAGGCGGAAGACAGCTCTGGACCATTGACAACAACGATGGATGAACTCGTGGAGGATGCGATGGCGCGCGCAAGGTGAGTCTTGCCCGTACCAGGCGGGCCGTAGAGCAGAACCCCACGCGGTGGTTTGAGACCTAGACAGAAACGGACGGAGTTGGAAGGTGTACGTCGTCGGGATTAGGTTATGCGAACCGAAGTGTTGGAATAGATCGGGACGGGTCAGCGGGATGTCAATGAGGTCCCGGATTTGTAAAATCTGTTTATCCAACCCACCAACTGCAGCGTATGGATCAGTGGCTGTCAGCTGGTTTTGCTGCCGCTGATGTAAGCCGTGGGATATCGAGTGGAAAAATGGTTCGCACCTCGCCGGGTTCTAGAGGATTAGGTGTGTCAGCTGGCAAGATCGCCACGGTGGTATCCCACCCCACTATCCAGATTTGTGGTGTAGGGTCGATCTTGAGTTCTTCCAGCTGGCACGCCAAGTCTTCGGACGCATTTTTACCATACGATTGCGTCGATATAGCATGTACTTCGAAGATACCCGCGCTTCCTTCGTATTCCAGGGCAAATTTCTGTTTGTTGGTGACGTATTTGAGATCAACTAGAAGGTCACGATGAGTACGAATTTTCGTGATTCGGCGTGATAATAAGCACTAACCAAGTTCCTCCTTGACGAGTAGCGTGAGCCAGTCTCGCGGCTTCCCGTCTGATAGTTTTGTGCCTGTACTGCGTTTGCCTTGAGTTTTCACGGCGATGCGGATTGTTCCTGCCCCCTGGATCTGTCGCAGGGGCGGTACACCACGTGGAGGATTACCGCCGAGTGGGTATATCCTCGCATCGCCCCCGAGTGAAAGTCCAGCGGTCATGACATGAGATCGCGTTACGGAAATTACTGGAGGTGGGCGCGATTAGATAATGTCAGGTGGTGTAGCGGGGGGGGGGGGGATGACCGTCTTTCTCAAGTTCTGAATTTGGCCATAGAACCCCCACGGAGAATGGCTGAAGAGGCGTCCATCTGGTCAGCGAACCGTCAGAATAACAAAAATAGATGGAACACTGGACGCTCACTACGGAATCGGAGTTTTCTAGACCGATTATCGCTACTACCTCTCCGGCGGATAGCTTGAAGGGTTTCAAACACTCCGGGTTCACGAGGAAACGACGGGTCGCCCGGTGTTCGTCACCTTCCGTGGTGTGTTCTGCCACCGTAAATATTTTGGACGATACGGACGTCATGATCCAAGGAGTTGGTGATCGTCGTCGCGGAGGTCACAACGGAAGGAAATTCGGGCGCCAAAATTTGTGACGCATCCAATCTCATCGGCGACTGGTGACCTTTACCACGAACCCTGCTATGAGCTTGTGAAGACTTTGGACATCAGATGATTTTCCATCTCGCATTATGGGTGCTTTTGGCTGCGTGGACGACCTACGCCGACCCTGGGACGGAATCAGAACATTTTGAAGAGGACTTGGTCATACGCCCTCTGAGGGACGGTAGAATCGCTGCCCGGTTTTCTTTCACGACGACGCTGGAGGGCACATCACCCAGGAACCCAGAATCACTGGGCAGAGACGACGAATGTATGTTCCCACCTCCTTGAGAGATATGCGCGCTGACCCCGCTGCCCAGCCCAGCACTATACCATTTTCCCTCTCACTCTGGGACAGATCCTTCGGGAATACGGAATCACCGAACTGCATCTCTCCTTGAACGCAGGTAAATGGAACTACGACACGTGGGGGATGCCTGATGAACCAGGGGTGGCGACCGGTGGGGAACTGTGGGCCTGGATTGCGGATGGGGCGGCAACGTCGTGCGCGCGCTTTAATTTCCCCCTTTCTACCCCCATTTTGCTGAATAATAGATTTTCAGTGTCGACCAACGGTGGCAAGGATTGCGCAATGCTCTGGCAGGGCTATTCTGCGCGTCTCTTGGTGTGATGGACGAGCAAAGGACGACGTCACCATCTGGGACCTTCAGGCCAGAAGGGTCTCTGCCTGACTGGGGCCATGCTCATCACCTGAGACACGCGTTTCTGCCGTCGGAACACGTCTGTACCGAGAACCTAACGCCGTTCTACAAGCTGTTGCCATGCAAATCTTTCTCGGGGATAGCGACCCTCCTGAATCCGCACAAGTTGTTCGACGCCGATTGGCACGGGATGTCCATCCACGTTTTGTGGAAAGAAGATGTCGGTATTCAAGTCCGGCTCACGCTCCAAGCTGTGCTGGACCCAATACGTAATTCTTGGAACAAAAAGCGGGGTAGGTCTTGTCAAGTTGGGCGACGAAGTAATAGAGGCAGCTTATCAGTGTTTTGGCTCAAGATTGGTCATTGGGATCGCTGTTTGGGCGGCGGATCGAGCAAGCCTGTCCGGTTTCTTCGGCGAGTCAGATACGAGTCTCCATTCCACAAGATCAGCCGCATCTCTTCACACCGCAGCCGAGCAGAGTGGAGGGTTCGTTCGCTGTGTTCGATGTTTTTGGCAGTATGTAGCTTTGCGTCCCCCCCCTTTTGGCGTTCATGCGCACTGACGCCACACTTTGTAGGCACAGATGTTGAAATGCGCTGGCACGAGGAGACCTCGTTCCAGAATCGTGAGATCCCTGGCGTTCCTTTGTTTGCGGTTTGTTGACGTTTTGAACAGCGACCGGAAAGCAGGATTCCGGGTCTGCGCTCTCGATCCAACGAACGCTGAAGAGCGTCAACAAATACCGTGGCTCTCTGAACGTTGCCATAACAAATAATAGGGGTGGTGATGTCCAAACCAGATATTTGGAAACGATACCCTGGTTCGTTCAGTTGTACCTTCACACACTCCGGATCGAGTGCAACGGGACAAGCCGAGGTTCGACCCCATTTCACACTATACAGTGGAACGTGGCTGACGGTTCCCATGGGGGATTCCATTTACCCCCCGACATACGAACAGGTGACCTGATGAGTGACACGACCTACACTCCCCCGATCCCACACTCGCGACCAACGCTATACCAATCAACGGTGACAGTTCCAGCCGGACGCACGGTTTATATGACGATGGATGTGACAAAAGCGTTCTTACGGTATACGGAACATCCGCCTGATGCCCAAAGAGGTTGGGACCTGCCACCCGCAGTATTTGTTCCGATCAGGGCAGACGAGGAGGGGTCGGATGAACTGGAGCGGATTTATACGCCCATTCTGTTGGTGGACCTAGCCACCCCGGACTTTAGCATGCCCTACAATGTGATCATTATGAGCTCGACGCTCCTAACGTTCATATTTGGCAGCGTCTTCAACCTGCTCACGAGGAAATTCATCGTGGCGAAGGTGGAGGGCGAGGAGGGGACGGGGGAGAGGGAGGAAGAGAGCTCGTCTGGACTGAAGGGGAGGACTGAGTAGTGCTAGTTAATTGCCATGTATATGGGGTCCGTTCGTTCGATTTCCGGAATGCTATTATCACAGCTTCTCCATCGTGCTTGGTTGCTTTTCGACTGCAAGCTGTGTGGAAGGCGGTGACGGACAGTGTGGTGATCTGTCTATGGGATCAATGATGGGTTTCCAGAAGGGAAACGCCGGGGCATGAATGGTGGGGAGTGGTCGACGCTGGCCCCGTTCGCGGTCGCCGCTCTCAGGTGACCGAGAGGTGATGGGCCTAGTGGTTCAAACTTACCCTCGTTTCGTTCCCAGGCCGTGTGGAGCTTCCGGGTGACGGCGGTAGGTGAACGTTTTTAGAGCCATGGGGGTTGGATGCGGTGAAGTTCGCGGATCAGCTAGGTCACGTCAGAGCGACTGGGGATTGTTCGCCCCTTCCCCGCACTTGAGTTTCAAGATCATGATCAGAGTCGATCCAGATACGGAATTCCGGAGACGGTAGACCGGGGAGACGATAAGAGGTTACTGCTGATTTGTTTATCACCTTCTTACCGTCCGCGCGGGGGAGGTCGAGGTCGAGGTTGATGACCGTGTGGACAGACGGTGTTCGTCGAATCGAATGAATTGCGTGAACGTTTGATGGCTTCCACCAGCGGCGTTACGGGCGAGAGAGAGAGAGAGAGCTCTAAGATAAGATATCGCTGATCTTATGCGCTAATACCTCGAGCGGTGTACGAGGAATGCTAGGACACACACTCCTTTCAAGAGCCTGTGGGTGACCGATCCTCGCAAAACCTTAACAGATCTGAATTGGAAATTGTCCCGCGCTGGCCTACGCCTCTTTTTTCTCCCAAACTGAGGCCGTGTTGGTTTTATGTACTTTACCTGATCCTTGCAGAGCTTGGGACGGAATTGCTGAGTTGGGTCCACGACCGAGTCTTGCACTATCTTGGATCGAGCGCATGCTCGCTCTGTGCAAAAAATATTCTGCGACCTGCTGGGAAAGTCGACCACCGGACCCCAAATATTCGACCAATTTTTGCATTGAGGGGTCCAACGCGGCGG